>Ga0209579_10001598_pt1 | contig 18438 bp, 22 predicted proteins | sample Coa_R1_2_FD_187152 | JGI IMG/M metagenome (GOLD analysis project Ga0209579, IMG submission 187152) | Surface soil microbial communities from Centralia Pennsylvania, which are recovering from an underground coalmine fire - Coalmine... | ecosystem: Environmental > Terrestrial > Soil >... | reverse complement strand
TCAACGTCGCCGGCCACCGCCTCGGCACCGCCGAAGTGGAAAGCGCCTTGGTCGCGCATCCGAAAGTCTCGGAAGCCGCGGTGGTCGGCTATCCGCACGACATCAAGGGCCAGGGCATCTATGCCTATGTGACGCTGATGGCGGGCGAAAAGCCGAGCGAAGAGCTGCGCAAGGAGCTGGTCGCCTGGGTGCGCAAGGAGATCGGGCCGATTGCGTCGCCCGATCTCATACAGTTCTCGCCCGGCCTGCCGAAGACGCGCTCCGGCAAGATCATGCGCCGCATCCTGCGCAAGATCGCCGAAGACGAGTTCGGCAATCTCGGCGACACCTCGACGCTCGCCGAGCCCGCCGTGGTCGACGATCTGGTCAAGAACCGTCAGAACAAGAAAGGTTAGCCTAGAGCCGACATGAACGAATCGGTCCTCTCTGCGCTACCAACTATCATTATTCGCGAGCTAGCTCTCGGGGGGCCCATGCGGGATCAGATGCGAACGATTATTCTGCGAATCTAAGTCGGCACGCGGCACTCATGAAGTTTGTCGCATTTCTTCATGAGTTGCCGCGTGAGAGACCGTCCCCTTGACACGGGAGAGGTCGTAGGTTCAATCCCTACAGCGCGTACCACGCATTGCCCGCAGTTTGCGGGCATTTTCATTTCGACGAACTACTGACGGCGTTTCGAGTCATGCAAAACCCGTGGGCTTTGTTCGTAAGGTGTTCTGGCAAATAATTCCTAGATGCGGACCGGTTCTCGATCAATGGCGCTCGACAGCATTTTCTGTTGTTCGCTACTAACCGACGTACCTCAGTCGCCGCGTGATGTGCTAGACAAGAGGACGGACTAGGGGGTTACGCATTTGAGCGTCGTTCGTATCCGTCCTCAAGAGGCGCTGCTAAAACGGCGCGTTCGCGCTCATCTGAAGATGTTCGGATTTACAAAGGGGGACACGGGTGAACTGCGACTAGCGGCCACCGACAAAGCTTCCATCCGTGCACTTCACAACCGGCAGCGCACCGATCGCCTGTACCAACAGCGCGCTTTTCTAAAAGATCGAGCTAGCATCCTTCTCCCATATTTTGCGAACGGCAGCGAGGTTGACCCACGTCAAATAAAATTGAAACTCGATCCGGTCAAAGCCGGATCAATCGAATCTGAGCTTTTCCGGCTGGCGACCTTGACGTGGTCCGTGCCAGTATCAAATGGGTTCGGGCGCCGACTGAGGTATCTTATCCGAGATGAGCAAAACGATAAAATTGTTGGACTGTTTGCGCTTGGCGATCCGGTTTTCAATCTCAGAGCCCGAGATAGCCTAATCGGCTGGCAGGCCGCCGATCGTGCCAAGAGATTGGTGAATATGTTGGACGCGTATGTTCTTGGTGCGGTACCACCTTATAATCTGCTGCTAGGAGGGAAAGCGGTTGCGTGTCTCGTCCGTAGCAAGGAAGTCTACGAAGATTTTGCATTGAAATACGGCAGCGCGTGTGGCGTAATTTCAAAAATTGCAAAAAATGCGTCGTTGCTCGCAGTTACAACAAGTTCATCGCTCGGGAGATCATCCCTATACAATCGATTGCGTCTTCACGGCGTTGACTATTTTTCGGCAATTGGTTTCACCGGCGGATGGGGCCACTTTCACATTCCTGATCGACTTTTTTCCGACTTAAGACAATTTCTTCGAGAAAAGGGGCATGACTACGCGGACCAAAATAGATTTGGCCAAGGGCCAAACTGGCGAATGCGAACAGCACGGGTCGCATTGAAAGCTTTGGGATTTGACGAAAGTCTTCTGCGCCACGGCATTAGGCGCCAGTTGTTTATCAGTGAATTTGCGCCCAATTCTATCGCCTTACTAAGGTCAGGAGATGCCGCGCCGAATATTTCCGAGTTAAAGACTATTAGTGAAATATCTTCGTTATCCGTTGAAAGATGGATGATACCGCGATCAGAAAGGCGACCTGAATTCAAACTCTGGAAGCGCCATAAGCTCTTGGATAATATTTTTGCCAAACCGCGGCCTGAAGAAATGATTGAGCGGTTAGTTTAGTTCGAGTCGTTAGCTGACATTAGACGAGCAGAACGCTTTGAAAGGTAATCGAAAAGATCGCTACTCGTGTAACCGCCGATAAAAGCGACGACAATAACAATGTAAATTCCAGCACTAGACAGAGTGGCCGAGGAAGCGGTCGCATTTCGACTCAGAGTCAAAAGACCGCCAAGGATTGCCATGGTAACAAGAGGGCCAATCGCAAACCCGCCGAGTGGCCGCGCGATAAGATAGACATAATACCCAACAAGTCTGCTGCGAAGCCGATCTTCTAAAGGAACAGTGCTGTCCGATGTTGGCCCGAGCGAATTGTCTGTCATGAGCGCGGCTAGGACCCTCTCGATTTTTCCGGTGATCAAATAAACGTACGCTTTTCTCGAAAAGTACAAGAGGCTGCCGATGAATCCGGCAAAGCAAACATTGATCCAGAAGACAGGGGCGTTGAGGTGCGCCTGCCCATCGCTATTTATCCAAAACAGAAATAGGCCACTGCCCAATAGCAGAATTGAGTGAATAGCTATGATAGCTACAAGCCATCTCACTGCGCTCCTGCGAATTTTTTCCATCTGTTACTCAAAAGGTAGATCATCGATAAGGAAAGTGCCGCCGCAACCTTCGGAGTACTTCTCTGGGAATAGCCTTGCAGGTGTAGATGTCACTACTCGCACTTTCGGATTCTTAACGGCAAACACCCACGCCCCCACTGTCTGCATTTTGCTACCTAGGGGGGCCAAGAGGAAGTTATATTTATATCGATTGTTGTCCTGATTATAGATCGTCTGAAGCACTTTGAACGTGTCAGACCACTGTAACGTTGCGACGCTTTCGATCGAGCTCTTGTTGTCTTCAATCAGATCAAAATTAATTGTTTCCATTGCGCGCTCGCGCCATTTCAAATCATCTCGAACCGGGACGCTTTTGATAAGAACTCTTACGTTTGCCTCAAATTCTCTAAGAATCGCGCCGACGCGCGAGCGCTTAAAGGTCAAGAAGGCCATCAACATAAGCGGATAGTTCGGAAGATGTATTCCAGCGAAGCCCGGAATTTCCTCAACTCGACAATTCCCCGAATAAACAATTTCCTCCTCCTCGTAATCGGTCAAACGTATAAACGCTTCGCTTGGGTCACTGCCGCGAAGGAAGGGCTCAAACTGTTCCTTTTTCGGATAGTACTCTTCAGCTTCCGTATAGATCAGCCAGAATTTCCGTTTCGAACGCTGCAGAAGTGATAAAATTGTAAAAATGGCCATTCTCGATAGCCCACTCACATCACAAAGAATTAAACCCGCGGCTTCGGTCTTATGTTCAATCCATTCTGCGATCGAAATCGAATCTGACACTTCGATTTGATCGATCGCTTGGGACGATTTGACAAGCGCGCGGCAATAGCGACCGAGACACTCAGCCTGATTACTTCGATCCTCGCCCGCATACCGCAGCAATGCGACCCTCTGTGCCTGCATGCGCATGTCGGCGAGCACCGAAGCCGCCTTGATGGCGCGTTCTTCGAATCCGGCACAAAAGAGAAAGCTTACCGGCACTTTTAAATCTACAATTGCGCGAATGTCGGTTTTCATAGGATCGCCTATGACTCAACATCAGGATCGAAAAGCCCTTCCATCGTAATCTGCTGCTCGGCTGGGCTAATGCCCGATTGACTAAGAAGCTGCGCGAGCTGCCCCTCGGGATTTTTCAAGAATTGCAAGAAGTGAGGAGCGGACATAGAAAAGGTATCGCGACTGTTGAAAGTCGTTGGGAATGCCGGCGTGAACATTTTTTTAAAGATCAGGCGACGAGCAGGTATTCCCTGCGAAGATGAGCTAAATCCCGCATCAATAAATATACCATTTCGAACAAGCTCTGCTATACCCTCTCGAACTTGCTCCGCCATCTGACTGAGCTGGATTTCAATTCGAAGATATTCCGCTGGTCGTTTATTCCCTCCTTGTCCAATTTCTTCATTGCAGAGCTTGAAGCGCGACATCATCCCAAAGTTGAGAGCGATTTCGTACAGATTTAGCCTTTCAATGGAATAGTCCTGAAGTTTGTACAGTTCTTGGCGAGCGTAATTTCTGATTACGCGATTTTGCGTCTGAACGCTTATCGTGCTGCTCTTTGGCTTTTCCGTGTGAAGCTCAAACATCCTCTTTAGTAAATCAATTACATAACTTATATCGCCCGAGCATAACGATATAATGGTGTCCCAGCCACTATAGCGAAGTCCGCGCAACGTTTTGTTGTCGGCGCGCTGCTTAATTTCCCGCGCAACACTTTTGATTTTACTTTGGCCCAGCAGCGCTTGCACGCTTGCGTGCAAACCACTTCTGCTAAGCGCAAATCGCTTTTGGAATATCTCATTGACCGTTGCCACGATAAGCTCTCGTCTATCATTTAGGTCAATGGCATTGATATATTTGGCGCCTAAGTTGACTTCAGTGTAATCGCGGTTCACGACATACACGTTTGTTCTAAGGTCAACGGTCTCCATGCTTTCGCTGTGTGCACTGACGCGAAACGTGTAGCCCGCACCGGAATTCCAAATAATGGGCAGGAGTGTTTTTTGAATTTCTTGCGGGATTTTCGGAATTGAAAAGTCGTCAAGAAGAAATACGAATCTTTTTTTGACAAAGATTGGGTGCAGCAATCTTAGCTGTTCGCACAACTGGCTAAGAAAAGACGCCGACAGTAAGAGCGAACCATTTTCAGGGTCAATATTGGAGTAAAGAACGGCCGCTTGGTGCCGCTTAATAACAGAGACCGCGCCCGCCAAACTAACAATGGTTTCGCCTAATGCGTTCGAAAGAAACCGGCAAAAGACGAGCTCTCGGTCATGGTTTAGTTCGAGGATGTTTTTGATCGATGCGAATAGGACCGTGTCGCACACTTCGTACGCATACAACAAATGAAAGTAATAAATTATAAGCTCCGAGGACTGCATCCACTTTGGAAGCTTGGTGTGAAGTGAGTGATTGCCAATCTCTAAACGAGCAGAAACAAAAAAACCTACGAAGTCATCACCGTTAACACGGTCAACTATCCTCTCGGTCGGCTCATCATCTTCGTTTGGAGACAACCGAGTTCGGAAGCGCATGTTGCGAAGTATCATTGTTTTACCGCAGCCTCGTGGCCCAGTAATCAACATAGATTGCACTACCGGCAATATCATTTCTGCGATCCATGGAAATCGCGAGGCGAATAGACGCGTCACATAAGATTCGTTCGGAAAATCATTCGCGTTCAGATATTCGAACGGATTGTTTAGGTGGACGTCAGGCTGATCAGACAAAAGATCGCGTCTTCGATACAAATCATTGACTTGATCGATCACATCTAACGCCCGGGGTATACGGCGCGATGGATTTTCATCCAGTATCGCGCTGACGATGGCACCGAGTTGATCGATGAAAAATTGATCCTCTAACCGCGATTTGTCCGCGTTTTTGCGTGCGGCGAGAACAAGCGTATCGGCGTGGTGACCAAGAAACGTTAGATCATCAAGCTCTCTGTGCTTAAACACTTGGCGAAATACGGCAGAGCCAGTGTCAACAATTTTGAGAATGAATGGTGATTCAGATCGCCGAACGCGAATCTCTTCAGGGGTCAATCGTTTGACGCGAATATTGTCGGAATTTAAGTCGTTGTGCCAAAGGTTCTTTTCTTCAAATCGCGATAGCCCAGCAGCGATATCGATAATCGCCCCATACACAACGTTCGCATCAAGTTCGGGTTGCTGGGCAATAAACTCGGTTAAGGAAACGCCCTCGACCCACTCCATTACGATAAAATAGACGGGGATAGATACGCCGTCCGCTCTAACCTCCGACTCTCCTGCATCTCTCAACTCGGCAATATTAGGATGAGAACCTAGCGCTGAGTATTTTTTGATTTCGTCGTTGAACGACTTGCCGTGATGCTCGTACAACTTCTTAGGAACAATTTTTATCGCAACATCTAAACCAATCCCGGTTTTGGCCTTGAATGTAGCTCCGTAGTAACCGCGCCCAATCGATTGCTGCAAAGTGTAGTTAGAAACTTTCTGTCCTTCGAGTTGCTTCCCAATATTTATTGGACGTCCGCACTTGCTGCAAACTACGTCCAAGCTTTTCTCCTTGACGTCGATACAGTAAAAGCACGCGTATTCGCGGTCGGAAGGGGTCTCAATCATTGAAACTGTACCTCGTGAGCTATCAAAAGTTGCAATAAAAAGAAAATTAGATCAACTATAGTATCCAGAGCGGAGGTACGCTTTCCTTGTTGATCTTGCTGTCATCCGGTGCTCGGGCGCGCTATCGCGACGATATAGTCCGTTGTTTGGCCCTTCCGCCGGGCGGGCTACTACAGTTTCGGTACGACACGGAAATTGTCGAGCCAGACGTCATCACTCAAGCAAAAGCAACCAGACTTCGCGGGCAACTAGCAATCGTTGCCTATGCATCCACGTACCGAGTTGGAGCGGCGGTTGAAATTGTTTTGTGTCGTTTCGTCAAAATCGTGGAAGCCGTATTAGTCGGCTCGTCGCTTATCCTCAGATTTGAAGTTCAAAATTATATTGGCAACCACGAACGCGCTCGCATCCGGGACGTGATTGGCCAGAACTCCCAATCGAAATTGCCGCATTGGGCAAAGGACAACGGGGCTGATGTATTGCGTGGATTGTTCGTTTTTTCCGCTGAGGGCGATTTTACGACTCAAGCAGCCGATGCAACCGAGTCATTCGAGTCAACAGTTGATGACCTTTGCAAATATCAGGATTTCTCGCGGGAGAAAGGCCGTACTTTCTTTTCTGTAGCCGGGGTACACGAAATATCAGAGACAACAAACGCTAATGTATCTGCACTTAATCTGTCGACTTTAGGCGTCTACCAGTTGGGAGTTGGAAAGACCTATGAGGTGCGAGTGTATGTTTACGCCCCGGATGATGGCACTGGAGCAAAAATACCTGAAACTGAATTACATATTTCGGCGGAGACCGATTCTGTTGAATTTATGACTCCAAAAATTGCGCGCATCGATTCAGAATATGATTTAAAGCGGTTTCGCTTCACCGTCCCGAGCAGAATATTTGACGTCGCAACTTCATTTGCCGTCTTTATTGGCGAGGGGGACAAAGCGGGAAAGGGAGCATGCGATATCCTGCTTCCCATGAAATTCAAAGGAGACTGGAAAAAGGGAGTACTGCAAACCGGTCTAGTTACGATTGGCGCTTCTGTACCTGCAATGATTGCAGCGCATGCTGCTGGAAAATTAGATTTTTCACTCGCGGCAATAATGTTTTTGGCTGCGTTGGCTACCGGTCTTGGGACCGTCTATTTCCAGACTCAAAAGAAGTGAAGTTTTCCAACAGAATTTTGCAGACTGTGTACCTAGCACCGGCTCGCGAAGTCTCTTGTTTTATCATCAAAAATTTTAGTTGCTGGCGGAGTGGGATGAATACAACGTCGTCGTCAAATCGGAACTTGCTTCAAAAGTAACTTTTTGACGTGAATCAAAAAGGAGTGCGAAGTTTAGCGAAGTGGCTTGTTAAGAAACTGCACTTCTTAAATCAGTCAGCATACTGATGGCAAAATCAGCGAAATGCCATGAGTTAATTGATCGCGTGATTTTCTGAATTCTGTTGCATGACCATCTGATCGCATTAAGATTCAGTCGTTCTCTCTGACTGAACGGCATGGCAGGCAAGCAGGCAAAAATTCTTTTCGATCACCACGTACACGCCCTCCTCGCCTACACCCAAGCCTCTCGGTACCCCTTACGCAATCGCGTGATCGTGTTGCTGTCTGTCAAAGCTGGGCTGCGCGCCGGGGAAATCGCAAACCTGACGTGGCCGATGGTTCTCGACCCAAGTGGCAAGATCTCGACATATATCGAGCTGCATGATGCAGCGGCAAAAAACCGCAGCGGCCGGCGGGTGCCGTTGCACACCGACTTGCGGGAAGCTCTCGCCCGGTGGCGTGAAGCTGGCGACGGCGATCGGTATGTTGTTTATTCGGAGCGCGGCTGCAACCTAACGGCATCGAGCATCGTCAACTGGTTTGGCGCGGCATATCGGCAGCTCGGGTTGGCGGGGTGCTCATCGCATTCTGGGCGCCGGACATTCATCACCCGCGCTGCGAGATTGGTGCACAAGGCTGGAGGGTCGCTACGCGATGTTCAACTCCTCGCCGGTCACCGATCGATTCAGACTACTCAACGGTACATCGAGGGCGACACTGACGTTCAGCGACGGTTGGTGGCGTTGATTTAACACGCATGCGAAGTCGCCGTAGCCCGAGCGGAATGAAGTACGCTCAAGCCTTTGTTCGGAAGGTCTGCGGCCTCGCCGGCCAGGTCACATGCGTCGACGATCTGCGGCATGACGCAATCGACGCTGGTCTCGTTGCTGCTGTCGAAGACCATAACACCGCCCTGATTTTTGATTGGCTGATGCGTGAAGTTAGCCACCAAGGGATTTCCGACGCGGTGGCCGACGGATACATGGCTCGGCATGGTACCGCGACGTGGACGGACATTGAAAGGTCGATCACGATCACCCCCGGCTGCGGCAAGTTGCAGGGGTACTGGGCATTTACTGGTTGCCGGTACCACAAGGGCGCGCAGATCTGCGCCGAACCCGCTAAATTTAGAACGTGTCCCCTGCCCCGGCTTCCGCTGCGCAACGGCCGCCTCAACCAAACCGCCTACAGTCTGTTCCTATTTATTCGCGACGTTGCCGGTGGCGACGTCATCGACTGGATTGATCGCCAACTCGCCGACTACACAAGACCCACTGACCTTGCAGGAACTCGCGCCGCTTTGGTCGCCCCGTTGCGAAATGTCCACGGAATCTCCGACAAGGTTATCGGTATGGCGTTAGCGACCCTGCTGATGGGAGCTGGGCCGACCCGTCCCGGCTGGTTCGACGTAGGCGCCAGCTTTATTGTCGTTGATACGCTCGTACACAATTTCTTGGCTCGAACGGGGATTCTCAATCGGCTCGAGGCTGGCCACCCATACGGACCGGCCTGCTACCGGCCAGGCGGTTGCGCCGACGTTCTCATCGGCGTTGCCAAAGGTATTGATGCCCGCCGGTTCAATCCAACGTTTCCCAAGACGTTTCCCCGGTTCGTTCAACACGCGATTTGGCGGTACTGCGCCCAGGGGTGTCTCGATGTTTGCAACGGCAACCAGATTGATGACCGTGATCGCTGCCTGAACATGTGGTGCCGGCTGTATAGCCGATGCGATCGGCTCATGTTGCACGCCGAGCCAAAAACGGCAGAAACACAGTGATTTTGAGCTACACTTGACTACAACTATAGGTTGTGTATAATAGGCGTGCAGCTATTGATGACAGAGCTGCAAACCTCTTGAAGCGCTTCGGCGCCAACGGGGAAGCCTGGGCCGCATCCAGCGGCTGTCAGCGAAAGATGAACCCAAGGGGCCCGCTGGGCCCCTTTTAGATTCCGGAGAACATCATGCCCCAGTCTCAAAAGTCAGTTGCTAAGCCAACTCCGAATGCATCTGCTGCCAAGCTTGTCGTGTTCGGCCTCGACAGTAATTGGCGACCTCACGCAGCCTGGTTCCCCTCTACTCAAGCAGATCAGGCGCGAGCCGCCGCAAAACAATTGCGCCTCAACGTCATCACGATCACCAACGGGACTGCGGCTGACATTGTAGCCAAGCTACCAGCTGGCCAAATCCATGCGGCCGGCCCCGCAATGGTCCCACCGGTCCGTGAAGAAATTTACGAGACGATCGTCGCTACCATCAATCCGCGCGGCGAAGCCGGCCAGGGGCCCGGCGAAAAACCTTTGACTGATCTTCCTGAGAGTTGGGCCGCCATTAAACCAGGGCATCTCGTTTTAGCCCAAGACAGTTTGGTCGGCGGCTGGTACGAAGCGATTGTCGTTGGCCGGTCGGGCGACAAGGTGACCCTCCGGTCGCGCGATTACCCCGGCTTCCCAAACTTCACATTGCCGCTGAAGGCTGTTGCCCTCATCGGCCCCGCGGCAGGCGCCTGACATCGAGCCCGACTCGTAACTCGGGCTGCGAAGTAGCAGCCCGAGTTGCAGCTCATGTTTTCATTCATGGAGAAACGCCATGACCAACCAGGCTCAGCAGATTCGCGCACTCGACGACGATTTGCGTAAACATCTAAATGGCGGCAGCGCCGTCATGACGCCAGGCATCGCGGCCCTGGGGCAAGAAGCGATAGATCGCATCGTCGAGACAATCGCGGTCTACGACGACTTTTGCCATGCGAACGACCCCTGGGAAGAACATGATTTTGGAGAATTCGAGGCTGAAGGTGAAAAGATTTTCTTCAAGATCGATTATTACGACAAAACTCTGATCTATCATTCTACTGATCCAGCAGATCCTTCAGTCACCGAGCGAGTGATCACGATCATGCTTGCCGAAGAGTATTGAGGGTAAGGAACGGTCAATGACCAAGATACCTTCGATAGAAATGACAGAAGACTTCATCTACCGAATAGAAATTGAACGCGGTACCCCACTTCACGATCCGAGTGATCCTCATTTGCTCGCATTTGAGCAGTTCATCGACCCAGCCGGGCCATTCCATTCTATAGACGTTACGACCTTAAGAGATAAGCAGCGCGCGACCGATATTCAGTTTCGCAGTTTTGCGCACATGCGCGAATCAAATATGGCGCACGTCAAATTAATATTTTTCGATAGCGCATACCGCGTATCCGAGCATACCTATCTGCTCACTGTTGTTTTGCGGTATTTGATCACGCCAACGTCTGATTGATTCAATGATGGCTCGCAGCACAAGCTTGGCCAGCAATTGACCAATGTCTGCTCTTAGTCCAATAGCGACATAATCTTTGCGGTGCAGCGAATGTCGGCTTTGTGCCACAAGCCGACATTCGCAAACAATGCGAATGCCGCGTAAAATCGTCAATTACGCGAGCAATCCCATCGAAGCTGCGATGAGGATGACGATGCCGAGCAGAAGACGATAGACCACGAAGGGCCAAGTCGAGAATCGCTCAAGAAACCGCATCAGCCCCCAGATGGCGAAGAACGCCGAAACGGAAGCGACCGCGATCCCGACAAACAGAACCGCCCAACCGTGCGCGCTCAGGTGAATCTTGTAGAGTTCCCAAAGCTCCTTCAAGCCAGCTAAGGCGATGGCCGGAAGACCGAGGAGAAACGACAGCCGCGCCGCCTCTTCTCTCTTAAAGCCGAGCGCCAACGCTGCCGTCAGTGTTGAGCCCGATCGCGATACGCCTGGAATGAGCGCGCCGATCTGAGCGACACCGATGAGCATTGCATCCGTAAAAGTCGAACTGTCGATATTGCGTGTATGTCGAGCGCGAAACTCCGTAATCGCCAGAAGAACCGCCATTGCAATGCAAGCCCACCCGATCACGCTCACACTGCGGAGTGGCGAATTGCAGGTGTTGAGCAGCTTTGCGAGCAGCAGCCCGGCGATACCGATCGGCACAGTTGCGAGAACGATCCATACCGCGAAACGCAAGTGGGGGTCTCGGAACCTTGCCTGCTTGATGGCGACGAGAGAATTCGCCGCCAAATCACGCACCTCGCTCCAAAAATAACTAACAACCGCCGTTAAGGCAGCGAGCTGCATCGCCGCGGAGAAAGCCGAGCCTGGGTCCTGCCAGCCAAGCGCGGCCGGAACCAAACGCATATGTGCCGTGGATGATATCGGCAGCAGTTCGGTAATTCCCTGCACGATCCCAAGTAGGGCAACCTTTGAAAAGCCGAGCGCGACGAATCCGGTATCAATGCCCTGAGTACATACATCGGTCATCTGTAAACGACCCCCTCGGCGCGGACGCTAACGTTAGGCCGCGCAGGTATGATGCATTTTTTTACAGCGTTTTTAGGCGAATCAACCGGCTTCAGAGCATATTAGTCGGGACGCGGGGCGGCACGAAAAAGAAAGACTGTGTTCGAAGACAAGTCCGAGCGCGGCTCGAATGAAGCACTTGCGATTTATCGTTGGCTTTGTTTCGCTACTTGCTGCTTTGCAAGCCGCGTCGGCGGCTGAATGGCGATATTGCCTTGCGCCGTCAAACGACGAGCACAAAGTTTATTTCTCCGGGGCGTTTACAAGCAGCGCCGACGCGTGGACCACGGATAGCGCTTTCGAACAAGTCTTAAATCATGCCGGGTTCCGGTACGACGACGTCCAATGTCCAAGAGCCGATGATGAAAACGCCATCGTGGCCATGTTACAAGAGGCCGTGACGTATAATCGAACAAGCGGAAGGAAGATTATCTATGTGCGCTGGGAGCCGTCTCAGCAGCATTGAGGCCGAGCGACTCACATTGGGTGAGTGGAGTAAAACGCGATACCCAGAGCAACTATCGCAACTAACGCGACAATTAACCCAAAGGCATAGGCGTGTTTCATCGAGTCATATTAGGCGCGGTGAATGAAAACCGCCACGCCGACGTCTGCTTTGGGTCTTGGTCGTGTAAAAACGTTTGGGCACGAGTTGTCGGATGTGCCCGGTGAGCTAACGCAGCCGATTGCAGAACTTGGAGCTCTGTAGGAGCCGCATTTTCTGGCTGGGTCTATGCCCTAATCGCTGAGATTAGCGCTCCAGAGCCCATGATGTTGATGACACGCGTCAGATTGTAGGCCAGCACGTGCAGTGCCATTTCGGCGGTCACTCGTGGCAGCGTCTTCATCAGGAAGTGGGTGGCGCCCATCCGGGCTTTGATCGTGCCGAACGGGTGTTCAACCGTCTCGCGCCGCTGGCGCATCTTTTCTGGATGTTCGTCGAGCCGACGCTGCACTGCATCGAGAACGTGCTCATGCTCCCATCGGGTGATGCGCCGCTCCTTACTCGTAGTGCAGTTACGCTTGATAGCGCAGCTCTGGCAGGCCGTGGTCGCGTAGCGACGTAGGATCAATCCATTTTCTTCGGTCGTGAACGAGTAAGCGAGCCTGGCGCCGGCAGGACAGATGTAAACGTCTTCCTCCACAACATAGCGGAAGTCCTGCTTGCCAAAGCGGCCTTCCGCCTTTGAGTTCGATGTCATTGGTTTTGGCAGCGTAACCGTGATGCCGGCTTCCTCGCATGCCAGAATCTCCCGGCTGCTGAAGTAACCGCGGTCGGCCACGGCATCGAGGCTCTCCACTTGCAGTGTCGCCTTCGCCGCCTTGGCCATATGCGCGAGCTGCGACCGGTCGGTGCCGACGTTGGTCACCTCGTGCGTGATGATCAGATGATGCTTGGTTTCGACCGCGATCTGAACATTGTATCCGACCACGCCGGAGCCTCGCCCACTCGTCGCCATCGAGCGGGCATCTGGATCGGTCAGTGATATCTGCTGGTCAGGAGTGGCAAGCATTTGCGCCTTGAGAGCTTCAAGACGGCGCATCTCCTCCTTCAATTTCTCGATCTTCTCCTTCAGACGGCTCGTCTTGGCTTCGAGCACCTCAGACGACTCCTGCCGGTCAGCGGTGTCGAGCTGTTGCAGATAGCGCGCGACGCCTTCTTCGATCTGCGTCATGCGCCGCTCCATTTTGGCGCGGGTGAAGTTCCTATCCCGATTGTTCACCCCCTTAAACTTGCTGCCGTCAATCACAACGCTGGTTTCCGCCAACAGACCCACCGTGCGGCAGAGCGCAATGAACCGGGCGCAGACCTGGCGAATGGCGTGGCCGTTGTCCTTGCGGAAGTCGGCAATCGTCTTGTGATCCGGAGCAAGGCGGCCCGTGAGCCACATGACCTCGATGTTCCGACCGGCCTCACGCTCAAGCCGGCGGCTCGATTGGACCCGGTTGAGGTAGCCGTAGATATAGAGCTTCAGCAGCACCGACGGATGATATGAAGGCCTACCAGTTGCTTCCGGATCAATGCCGTCAAATCCAAGCTCGGCCAAGTCGAGATCATCAACGAAAACATCGATCACCCGAACAGGATTATCCTCATGAACCCAGTCTTCCACGCATTCCGGAAGCAACGAGCTCTGCCCACGATCCGTGCCTTCAATGAAGCGCTTCATCCGAGGTCCCCGCAAATCATGCCGGAATTATAACGCGAGAATCAGGTGAAGCTCCGCGTTTTCACACAGCCAGGGTCAACACCGACATTCGCAGACTGATTGAAAAGAAACAGGCCGCCAACTGGGGCGGCCTGGATACGATGGTGCGCAGTGCGTTGGTTCGCTTTACTTCACTTCTTCCCAACGCTCACCTTTCCAATAGCCGCGGCCCTCGTGCTCGCGCCAATTGTATTTTTCATCCTTGCCCCATTTCCAGTCGTCGTCATGAACGACTACTCGAGCCTCTGCCGGATATTCATACCTTTCGTGGGTATGCCAGCAAACAAGACCTGTACAGACTACGGCCGCTGAGGCACTGACAGCCGATAGGGACAAAAGCCCCGCGCCGGTCACTGCACATAAAATAGTTTTTCTTAGGAAACTCATTCTCAATCCTCCGTTTGTCGTTCCGTGCGCAAATCAACCCCGCGCATTCAAGTAGGTTCCACAATCGGTCCCGCAGCGTGAGGATTCGGGCAATGTCTTTTGACTTACGCAATCCGAACTTTCGACCGCATTTCAACAAAACTTTTCGTGGCAGCGGACGGCTCACGTGCCGTGCGGCTAAGTTGGCCAAGTGTAACTTGCCGGCCTCGCAGTTATTCTGGTGTTAGCCTGGGAGCAAACTGCCTAGGCGGCCCTTTAAGATCAATGCCCTCGGCCATAAACGGCTGATCCTTGGCAGCTTCGGCATCCCTAGCGGCCTGTGCGGCGTCATTTTGGTTCGCCTGATCATCTTGACTCTTGGCCGCGCCGCTCCACCCAGTAGCGCCTTTCTCATCTGTGCCGGTGTTCTGAGCGTAGGATGAAGTGACTGCAAGGACCAACACAGCCAAGGAGATTGGGAACGAATAGAGAGATAGGGGTTTCATGGTGACCTTTCGGCAAATGACGTAAGGAAGATTCGTTAATCCAGCCACGCGAACCGCACCGAATGCCTAAATGCAATTTGGTGGGACGGGACTCCCCGTTTTGTCGAGGAGCCCCACCGCCTGTTAGGCCGCCTCAGCCTGCTGGTTGACGGCGGTTTCCGCGATCTCAGATAAAGCTTCGTCCGTCTTCTTCTCTTCCAAAAGCGTCTGGTCGAGCAATCGCACTGCCTCGTTAAGGCCGAGCTCCTGCGCCCACGTCTTCATTGTGCCGTAACGTGAGATTTCGTAATGCTCGACTGCCTGCGCGGCAGCAAGCAAGCCGGCGTCCAGTGCCGGGGAGCCCTTGTATTCTTTCATGATTTCCGCGCCTTCGTCCGTAATTCCAACGATAGCGTCACAGGTTTTGGCCTGGGGCTTCTTATCGATAATGGAGAACACTTTTTCGAGGCGCCCGACGTGTCCCTTGGTTTCGGCGTGGTGTTTGGCGAATGCCTTTTTCAAGTCTGCCGACTGCGCAGCTTTTTCCATTTTTGGCAGCGTCGCGAGGATTTTCTTTTCGGCGAAATAGATATCCTTGAGGGTGTCATGAAACAGTTGGTCGAGCGTCTTAGTACTTTTCGGCATACCAACACCTGTGCGTGCAAATCTGCTGAAATCGAGGACTAACTCGCGCCACTGAGCAGTGTTCCTCGCGCAGTGGAAAAAGACTTCATTATTTCTTTAGAGAGCTGAAGACGGCGCTCCGATGCCGTCGCTGTCTGAAAGCAAATGGAACCATAGTTCCGGCTAGCGGTTGAAATGCATTGAAATTATTCCGCGTGCTTAGGAGGCTGGGGAGATGATCACGGAAACTGGAACTTTGGCGATCGACGATTCGCGATCGGTCGTGAGTTGGAAGGTCGTTCTGGCGGGCGCCGTCGCGTCGCTTGCTCTCACATTGGTTCTTTTGGCTTTCGGCGTGGGCGTCGGATTTTCGGTGGTCTCGCCTTGGGCGAACCAAGGAATGTCTTCGACGACATTTAGCGTCGCCGCCGGCGTTTATCTCATCGTCGTCGCCATGCTTCCGTCAACGATTGGCGGATATATCGCCGGCCGCATGCGCGCGCAGTGGACGTCTGTGCATGCCCATGAGCGCTATTTTCGCGATACGGCGCATGGTTTTCTGGTGTGGGCTTTGGCGACAGTTATAAGTGCCGCCGTCCTCGGCGGAGCATCGACTAGCCTCCTCGGTGGCGCGAGTGCCGCAGCAGTTCCGGCGGCGACGACGGCTGCACACGGGACGCCAACTGACATTTATGTCGACCAATTATTGCGCAGGGTGCCAACTGATGCTGCTCAAACGGGCGCAGCTTCGCCCGGACCGGCCAACGGCGCGGCGCCGAATTCCTCCGGCGCCAATACACGAGGAAATCGTGAAGAAATCTCACGAATCCTGACACCGGCTTTGCTCAAGAACGGCGCCATCTCGCAACCGGACAAGACATATCTTGCCCAGGTCGTGTCTGCGCGCACTGGTCTAACTCAGGCAGACGCCCAAAAGCGGGTCGATGAAATCATTGCCCAGGCCAAAACCGCTGCCGACAACGCGCGGAAATCAGCAGCCAGGTTCTCGCTTTGGCTGGTTGCATCGATGCTCGCCGGCGCACTGGCGGCGAGCCTTGCGGCCGTCGAAGGCGGAAACTTGCGCAATCGGGAATGGTACTTGTCAGCAAAATAGCGCCCCTGGGGCCTAACATCGATAGGAGAATGCAATGCCAATTCTACTCTGGTTACTGGGTGTTCCGATAAGCCTCATCATCTTGCTGATGATCATATAGTCGAACATACCCCGCCGACCTCGACGGTCGACGACACACAGAACTTAAATTTAAACGCTGTTGGAGGCCGTCATGGGCTTTGGACGAGGCGCGCTTTTGTGGCTGCTGGGTGTCCCGCTGCCGATCATCATCCTGCTCGCATTGTTTATGCATCACTAGGAAAATGCCAAAGCGCGGTGTGCCGTCAAGCCCAGTGCGTAGTCGTATCGACCTTTCGCAGAAGGGAGTCGCAAAGCATTGGGCTAAGAAGCTCGGACGGTCAAAAAATGAGGTCGCAGCTGCAGGTTCTAAGGTTGGAAATGACCCGGATACTGTGATGAAAATGAGCTAAGGCGCGACGGGAGTGATCCCTCGCTTGCGAAAAAGTTGGAAATAATATGACCCGCGCAAAAACAAAATCCATCGCTGACATTTTTTTTGATTTTATCCGAGACAATCCACGAGCGGCAGCGGCCTTGGCTTTCGAACTGGGCATATGGGCGGGGAATTCGACGGATAGTCTGGCCAAATTTAAAAAGATGGCCCAAGCTTCACCTAAGCTTCTGCTTGCTGCACGGCAGAGCATGTCGGACGCCGCACAGAAGTTGTTGCCGCATCCTTCGCCGTCACTCCAGCCAGATCGACCGGCGAAACGGCGTAAACGAAGCAAAGGGCGGCGCAAGCCGGTATGAGCGCGAATCTTGGCTACAAGAGGCAATTGGCGCGAGATCGCAAAATCTCGTGCGACCGCGGTCTTTCTGAACACAAACGAGGAGATAAAAATGGCGAGAAAGAAAAAGAGTTTCATGGATAAGGCGCAGGCGCAGATTATGCGGGCTGCAAAGGCCGCAGCAACAAATGCTGCTGTCGCGGCGGCAGACGCAGTTATCAAGGCTGTCGTTCGAACGCTGGAGACACGCGGTACGGGCAGCAGCACGCGCAAGAAAAAAGTTGCTCGACGCAAGAAACCTATCGCAAAGCGAAAGAAGCGGACTTAGAGCTGAGCGCAATTTGTCGAACAGTGCTGCGAATAGAAAGATCACACAATGAGACCAGGGTTACCAATCAGCGCTCATGGCTCTCGCTCTCATAGTAGCGCGTCCCTGGCCACAGTAGAAGACGGTTCCGACGAGGATCTCCACGCCGCCAGTGATAAAGTTAAAGCTCGCGCCAACAAGCCGTGAAAAAACGAACCAAGATGCGACGCGATGCCGTCTCGCCCTTCCGTGACAAGTTGTGGAATCTCTTCAAGGACCAAGCTGCAGGTATGGACGGCGCCAACGTTGTCGTAGCCTTAAAACAGGCGGGGGAAGAGATATGGGCCGTGGGTATCGACGACACTTACAGCAGAATGAAGCACCAAGACGATGAGCCGCTCGGTAACGCCTTCGACATTACTTGGCTGACAATCGTGTGCATCAAACTCCAAGAGATAAAAGAAGGAAAAAAACCCCGCGTACGCGTCAAGGGTGAAAATGCAAAGGGCAGCTAGCTTCGTCGCCCAACGTGCTCAACGCCCCGGCCGTTCCGAGGGCTGAGCGTGGCATGTCCGCTTCGGGTCGATTCTGTTGAAAAAGGCCTCGCGATTATCGGCGAACAGTGATTCCGTCTGCTTGAGACTATCAGCGGCGGAGGTTTGCCATGATGGGTCGGCAGACGGGCGATCAGAGCCAGTTATTCTATCTTTTCAAC
>Ga0209579_10001595_pt1 | contig 18459 bp, 19 predicted proteins | sample Coa_R1_2_FD_187152 | JGI IMG/M metagenome (GOLD analysis project Ga0209579, IMG submission 187152) | Surface soil microbial communities from Centralia Pennsylvania, which are recovering from an underground coalmine fire - Coalmine... | ecosystem: Environmental > Terrestrial > Soil >... | reverse complement strand
CAGCTGATCGTGCTTCGGTTTGATCGGATTGACCGTGTAAGGGAACGCATCCGCCGACGTCAACGTGTACAGCAGCAGCGGACGGCCAAGATCTGAATCGTTCCTCGGCGAGCCGTGCACGGTGCGGCAGTTGTGCAGCGTGAGCGAGCCCGCCGGCGCGACCGCGTAGACCGCCCTGTCGGTGTCGAGCCGGGCGATATCCGCGTCGGACAGGCAGCCGACCCAGTTGCCCTTGTCGTCGTACTGGTCGAGCACCGGTTCGATCTGGTGGCTCTTCGGGATGAAGCCCACCGGTCCCTGATCCATGCTGCAGTCGTAGATGTAGGTGCCGATGGTCAGCGGCGAATAGTTGGTGTGCGGCCAGAATGAAATGTCGTAGTGCCATTTCACTTCCTCCCCGCCCTGCTTCCACTTGAAGTTGAGCTTGGAGTGGTGGAACTTGACGTCCGGCCCGACCAGGTCCGCGACCGCGTCCAGCATGACCGACTTGGTGCAGTACTCCCAGAACACCGGGTGCTGCTCGACCGGGTTGGAGACGCGGCGCAAGCGCGGCGCGTCCGGACGATGGTCGGGCTCGAGGTCGTAGATCGTGTCCGATTTGGCGACCTTGCGGCTGCGTTCGACCAGCTCGTCGGTGGCATCGCGCAGCTTCCCGATCCACTCCTCGCCGATGATCTTCTCGAGGATGATGAAGCCGTCGTTGAAATAGGCCTCGCGCTGCGCTTGCGTCAGCACGCGCGGCGGGATGGCGAGGATCTGCTCTGGCGTCATGGCGAACTCCTTCTCTCTAGTGTCCCAGGTACAGGCTTTTTATCGCATCTGTCTGCTTCAATTCCTCCGACTTGCCCTCGAGCGAGATGTTCCCCGACTCGAGCACATAGGCGCGCCCGGCGCAGGCGAGCGCCACGGCGGCATTCTGTTCCGCGAGCAGGACGGTCATGCCCGAGGCCGCGAGGCGGCGCACCGTCGCCGTGATTTCCTCGACCAGGATGGGCGCGAGGCCCAGCGTCGGCTCGTCCAGCAGCAGGCATTTGGGCTTCGCCATCAGGCCGCGCGCGATGGCGAGCATCTGCTGCTCCCCGCCCGACATCGAACCGGCCTTCTGCGCGCGCCGCTCGCGCAGGCGCGGAAACAGGTCGAACACGAAATCGATCTCCTTCTGCGCCCGGTCGCGGTCGGCGCGGTGGTACGCCCCCATCAGCAGGTTTTCGACTACGGTGAACTTGACGAAAGCCTGGCGCCCCTCGGGCACCAGCACGAGGCCTCGGTGCACTCGCTCGTGCGTGGCCAGCCGCGTGATGTCCTCGCCGGCGAAGCGCAGGCTGCCCGATGTCGTGCCCTTGAGGCCCAGCGCAGTGCGCAACGTGGTGGTTTTGCCGGCGGCATTCGAGCCGATCAGCGACACGACTTCGCCCTCGCCCACCCGGATAGAGACGTCCTTCAGCACATGGTTCTTGCCGTAGTGGACGTTGATGCGCTCGAACTCAACCATGGTGCTGACCTAGGTAGGCGGCGATGACGCTGGGATCGTTCAGCACTTCGGCGGGGGTGCCTTCGGCGATTTTCGCGCCGTGGTGCAGGCTGATGGCGCGGTCGGCGAGCTTGCCGAGGAAGCCGACCTTGTGGTCGATGACGCACAAGGTGGTGCCATGGGACCTCAGATCGCGCAGCACCGCCTCGAGGTTGTCGATTTCGCCCTGGCCCAGGCCCGAGGCGGGCTCGTCCAGCAGCAGCAGTTCCGGTTCGCACATCATGGCCATCGCCACGCCCAGCATCTTCTCCTCGCCATACGACAGGCCGGCGGCGGCCTGATCGCGCGCCGCCTCCAGGCGGCACAGGCGCAGCACGTTGGTGGCGCGCTTCTCCAGGTCCGCACCCGCGTGCCCGGTGTCGGGATCGAACAGCGTGGCGGCGCGGCGCCAGCCCAGCCGCCGCTTCAGCATCAGGTGCCCCGCAATCATCAGGTGTTCGAACACGCTCAACTCGACGAACAGCTGCGGATTCTGGAAGGTCTTCACGACCCCCGCGGCGGCGATGTCGTGCGGCCTGGCGCCCTGGATTTCGCGCTCCTTCCACACGATCCTGCCCGCCGTGGGCGCCAGCATGCCCGCGATCAGGCTGAGCAGGGTCGTCTTGCCCGAACCGTTGGGGCCGAACACGCCGACGATTTCGCCGTGCCCGATCGAGAACGACAGGTCGGAGACGGCGGTCAGACCGCCGAAGCGCTTGGTCAGGCCGGCGATTTCAAACAGCACGGCGGCGTCCCAGATTGGCCAGCGTGCCGTAGATCCCTTGTGGCATCAGCAATATCGTGAGGATCAGGATCGAGCCGTAGACGATGGAGCGCAGTTCCGCCCCGAGGTGGATCATGTGCGGCAGCGCGGTAAGTACCAGGGCGCCGATCACCGGCGCCGCCACGGCGCCGCGCCCGCCCAGCAGCACCATCGCCACGATGGCGAGAGACTGGTCGATCGACAGGAAGCCGGGCTCGATGGAGCCGAGGTAAAAGGCATACAGGCCGCCCGTGATCGCCGCGATGATGTTGCCCACGGCGAACGCGGCGAGCTTGTAGCGGAACACGTTGATCCCCAGCGTGTCGCCCAGCTCGTCGTTGAGTCGGATCGCCGCGAAGCAGCGCCCCATCCAGGAATTCACCAGCCGCAGGCAGACGATCACGGTGAGCGCCAGCGCCGCGAGGCTGACGTAGTACCACATCAGCGTGCCGTCCAGCCTGACCAGGCCCTGGCCTGGCAGCCAGATGTTCGGCTTCTCCTGCAGGATGATGCCGAGGCTGCCGTTGGTGACGCTGTTCCAGTTGAGCACCACCAGGCGCGCCATTTCGGAGAACGCCAGCGTCACCACCGCGAAATAGAATTCCTTGAGGCGGAAGCGGAAGCAGATGGTGCCGACGATCACCGACAGCGCCAGCACCAGCGCCGCGGCGAGCAGCATGCCGGTCCAGAACGACGTGCCCCAGCGCGTCATCGACAGGTAGGTGGCGTAGGCCGAGATGCCGAAGGCCGCCGCATGGAACATGGAAAGCTGGCCGGTGTAGCCGAAAATCAGGTTGAAGCTCACCGCGAGCATGCCGAGCAGGAACGAGAACACCAGGATGGTGAGGACGAAATCGCTCTTCACGACGAGCGGCAGCAGCGCCAGCCCCGCGGCAACCAGCAGCAGGAACGTGCCTGTATTTGCCTTTCGTTCTGCCGTCATTTGCGTCCCGCGAACAGGCCGGCCGGCTTGAACAGCAGGATGGCGACGAGGAACACGAGGCCGTAGGCGTCGCGAAACGCGATCGGCAGGTAGATCGAGCCGACGCCCTCGGTGACGCCGAGCAGCACGCCGCCGAACAGCGATCCCATCACGCTGCCGATGCCGGCGAGGATGGCGGCCTCGACCGCTTTCAGGATGTAGACCGCGCCGAGGGTCGGGTCGATGGAATACAGGCTGGCGTACAGCGCCCCGCCGAGGCCCGCCAGCCCGGTGGAATACACCACCACGCCGGATTGCAGCAGCCCGGTGCGCACGCCCATCAGTTCGGCGGCTTCCGGGTTCTGCGCGTAGGCATAGGCGGCGCGGCCTATCCAGGTGCGGGTCAGTGCGGCGTAGGTTGCCAGGATCACCGCCAGCAGCACCACCACCACCAGCAATTTCATCTTCGGCACCACCAGCCCGGAAATCATGAACACGCCGGGCCAGACGTATTCCATGTTTTTCGGCGTCGAGGTCCAGATCAGCAGCGCCGCCCCTTCCATCACGGCGATCAGCCCGATGGACACCAGCAGGCCGTTGACCAGGTTGTTGCGCGTAAAGCGGAACAGCGTCTGGTCGGCGACCAGCCCGGCAAGCGCGGTGACGGCGACGGCGCCGACGACCGCGACCGGATAGGGCATACCCAGGCCGTCGGTGAAGTACCAGGCCATGTAGCAGCCCAGCATCATGAACGCGCCCAGGGCGAAGTTCACGATGCCGGTGATCCCGAACGTAAGCGTGACGCCTAGGGCGATGATTCCGTAGAGCGTTCCTACGATGGCGCCGTTGAGCAGTTGCCCGACGATCAACTGCCCCACGGTTACTTCGGTTCGATATGGGTCGCGCTGATCGCACCGCCCTTTTTCATGTGCAGCACGTCGAAGCCGAACACCGCTTCGCCGGTTTTGTCGTAGCGGATGTTCCACACGCCGCTGTAGCTTAGGGACATCAGCGCCGCCTTGACCTTGGCCACGTCATCGACCGTGCCGGCCTTCTGCATGGCCTCGACCAGCATGAAGACGTGGTCGTAGCAGGACGAGGAGCAGAGCGGCGCCTGGTCATAGGGAAAATCGCTCTTGTAGGTCGCCTTGTAATCGGCGACGAAGGCCTTGGCCTTCGGCTCCTTTTTCTCGGCGTCCTCGAAATACTTGGGCAGGTAGGCGATGTAGTCGTCGATCAGATCCTTGTTCTTCAACGCCGGGCCCATCGAGCCGCGCACCGTGAAGAATTTTTTGAACAGCCCGGTCTCGGTCGCCTGCCGGACGATGTCGTAGAGCACGGCGTCGACGTAGCCCGGGAACAGGTAGTCGGGCTTGCCGGCGGCGAGCTTGGCCAGAGGCGCCGAGAAATCCTTGGTGCCCGGCTCGAACAGTTCTACCTCCAACTCGATGCCCGCTTTCTTGAAGATCGGTGAATAGATATCCACCGCGACCTTGCCGAAAGCGTCGTTCTGGAACAGCATCGCAGCCTTCTTCGCACCCTGTTTTTTCAGGTAGTCGACCATCAGCTGGCCGAATCCGGCGTCGCCCGCGTCCCAGTTCCAGGTTCGCATCAGGTAGTCGCGGTTCGGCGTGCCGAGCATGAAGTGGATCGCCGTGGCGCCGCCCAGCAACAGGAACTTGCCGTTGTTCTGCGTGGCGTAGGGCTCGATGCCGTTGAACACGTTGGTGAGGAACGGCCCGAACACGTACTTGACCTTGTCCTGCTCGAGCAGCTGCTTCATCTCGATCAGCGCCTCCTGCGGGTTGCCGCGGGTGTCGTGCGACACCAGCTCGAGCTTGTAGGTCTTGGCGCCGACCTTGAAGCCGCCCGCCTTGTTGATCTCGCCTACCGCCATTTTGGCGCCCTGGTAGCCCATCCAGCCGTAGGTGGCGAGCGGCCCGGTCTGCGCCTCGATCTGGCCGATCTTGACCACGTCCTGCGCCAACGCGGGGGACGCCGCCAGCGCGGTCAGCGCCGCGGACGCGAATGCGCCCAGAAAATTGCGTTTGTTCATTTTTCCCTCCTCCAGGTAAGTTGAACTGCCGCCGGCTGGTGCCGGCATTTTCTAAAACTGCTTCTGTGTGTGCTTTTCGATCGCCTGCTTCAGTTCCGGCTTGATGTGCGCTTCGCTGTAGCCGTTGAAGATGTGCCCGATGAGGCCGCGCTTCAGGTCGCTGGTCCCCATCACCCAGTCGGCGATCGGGAACGTCAGGTTCATGTTTATGTCCATCATGATGCCCTGATTGTGGTGCGCCGTGTGGTGGCGGCGGATGGTGTTGACCAGGGGCATGTTGCGCACGAACCAGTTCTCGTGCACGTGGCAGCAGTAGTGGAAGGTCTCGTAGAGCAGGTATTGCCCGACCATGGTCACCAGCAGGATGTAGCCCGCGTTGGGATTGATCAGCCAGCCCAGCAGCAGGGCCGCCGGCGTGCCCAGGGCGATGAAGCTGAACAGCGCCCGCCACGGAAAGAAGATGATGCGGAACTCGCGTATCGAATCCACCGTCATCACGCCGTCGGTGAAATACTGGTGGTGCTGGCGCGTGTGCCGGTCGTAGATGGAACGCAGCGCCCAGACGTCGACCAGGCGGTGCATGACGTACTTGTGGATCCACCACTCGAACAGGTTGGAGACGAAGAACACCGGCAGGACCAGCAGCCATTCCCAGCCTGCGTTCTCGAGGCGCGAGACGCAGGCGGCGATCACCGCCAGCCCGACCGCGTACATCACGCCGACGTGCACCAGCCCGCTGTAGAGCGGATGAATCTGCTCCTGGTACTCCCTGCGGAACTTCGCCTGGCGTTCGGACATCGCGGCTGCAGTCATGGCTGGCCTCCTGATATATCAGGCGTATATCGAGACATGCTACGCGGCTGCAAGAGGTTTTTCAAGCGTCCGCGCTCACCGTGGCGCGCGTGAACTGCGCGATGTAGTCCAGCAGCCGGTCCGACGCCGCCGCAGCCGCCTTCTCGTCCTGCCTGGCGATGGCGCGCGCCACGTCGGCGTGCAGCTTGGCGGCACGCGGCATGTCGGCGGCCTGCTTGTAATGGATGTACCAGAAGCGCCGCGACAGCGAATGCATCAGGGTCATGGCGCCGGCGGCGAATTCGTTGCGCGCCGCGACCACCGTAAGCTCGTTGTACTCGCGGTCGACGCGCATGAACGTCGCCTCGTCGTTGCTGCGCGCGCTTTTCTCGAAGCTGCGCGCCATGGCGAGGAAACGCGCGCGCTCCTCCGCCGTGGCGCGGCGCGCGGCGCTTCTCGCCACCAGGCGCTCCACCTCGCGCCGCACTTCCAGCAGCCGCAGCTGGCTCTTGATGTTGATTTCCGAAACGATGATGCCGCGCCGCGGCAGGATGGTGATCAGGCGCTCGCGCGCCAGGCGCTGCAGCGCCTCGCGGATCGGCGTGCGGCCGATGCCGAGGCGCTGCGACAGCGCAGCTTCGGACACCGCGCTGCCCGGCGGCAGCTGCAGCGTGACGATCATCGCCTCCAGGTCGCCGTAGGCGCGGTCCGACAGCGTCGCCTCGGCCGCGCCGCCGGCCGTCGCCTTCGCCGCGGCTTTCTTCGCCATCAGTGCTGCTTGCGCTTCTCGACCAGGCCGAGGAACTTCTCGTACTCCTTCTCGTCGACGCGGTAGCTGTGGTCGTCGTCCGGGAAGGTGCCGCCCTTGACGTCGGCGATGTAGGCCTTGATGCCGTTCACCGCGACCTCGGTGAGGTTGGCGTAGCGCTTGGTGAATTTCGGCTTGAAGTCGGTGAACACGCCGAGCAGGTCGTGGCAGAGCAGAATCTGGCCGTCGGTGCCCGCGCCCGCGCCGATGCCGATGGTGGGAATCTCGAGCTGCTTCGAGATCACCGCGGCGATCTTGGCCGGCACCGCCTCGAATTCGAGCATGAAGCAGCCGGCGTCCTGGATCGCCAGTGCATCCTCGAGGATCTTCATCGCCGCCCCGGCCGTGCGCCCCTGGATGCGGAAGCCGCCGAACATGGCGATGGTGTGCGGCGTGAGGCCGATGTGCGAAGCGGTGGGTATGCCAGCGTCGACCAGCGCCTTGAGGATATGCGCCTGCGACTTGCCACCCTGCGGCTTGACCGCGTCGGAGCCGGCCTCCTGCATGAAGCGGGTCGCATTGGTGAGCGCGCGCTCGATCGTGTTGTAGCTCTGGTAAGGCATGCACCCCAGCACGAAGGTGCCGGGCGCGCCGCGGCGGATCGAGGCGGCGTGCATCGCCATCATGTCCATCGTCGCGGGAATCGTGTTGGGATGGCCGTGCGCGATCATCGCCAGGCTGTCGCCGACCACCGCGACGTCGACGCCGGCGGTCTCGGCCCACTTGGCCGCGGTGTAGTCCGGCACCGACATGTAGACCATCTTCTCGCCCGAGGTCTTGGAATCGCGGATTTCCTGGATGGTGCGCTTCTTGCGCTCCGCGCCCGCGGGCGCGGCGGTCGTCTTTGCGGGCTCGGCCAAGCGCTTTCCCCCCGAATGCCTGATATACGAAAAGTATATCAACTGCGGCTCGCGCCGCGCCAGAGTTCGCCGATGGTAAGATTCCGCGCACGCTTGAGCCCCTCGCTGCCTGAAGAAGTCCTCGCGTTCCTGAGAAAGCATCGCCTGGCAGCCGCCGGCGAGCTGCCTCACGCCATGGCGCTGGCCGGCGGCGTGTCCTCCGACATCTGGCGCGTGGAACTCGCTGTGGGGCCGATCTGCGTCAAGCGCGCGTTGCCGCGGCTGCGGGTGGAGCAGCTCTGGGAGGTGCCGGTCGGGCGCAACCGCTACGAACGCATGTGGATGGAGGCCGCGAACGCCATCATTCCCGGCGTGACGCCGAAAGTGCTCGCGGCGGACGACGCCGGCTGTTTCGCGATGGAGCTCCTGGAGAATTACCCGCTCTGGAAAACGGAGCTTGCCGCAGGCCGCGCCGACCGCGATTTCGCGGCAAAGGTCGGCAGCCGCCTCGCGCGCATCCACGCGGCGACCGCCGGCGACAAGGACTGCGCCGCCCGGTTCGACACCGACGCCAACTTCCGCGCCATCCGCCTCGATCCCTACCTGCTTGCGGCCGGGAAGGTTCATGCCTCCTTCGAGAAGCAGCTGAAAAACCTTGCCGAAAGAACCGCTCGAAACAAGCTCGCGCTCGTGCACGGCGACGTGAGTCCGAAAAATATCCTCGTCGGCCCGCAGGGCCCCGTGTTCCTGGACGCCGAGTGCGCCTGGTATGGCGATCCCGCCTTCGACCTCGCCTTCTGCCTCAATCACCTCCTGCTGAAAGGCCTCTGGGTGCCGGTGCGCCGCAGCGCGTTCCTGAAATGCTTCGACGTGCTCGCCGAGGCCTACCTCGCCGGCGTCGCCTGGGAACCGCGCGCAGAGATCGAAGCGCGCGCTGCCACGCTGCTGCCCGGCCTGCTGCTCGCGCGTGTCGACGGCAAATCGCCGGTCGAATACCTCACCTCGGCAGCGGACAAGGATTTCGTTCGCGAAATTGCCGGCCGCTTCCTGCTGGCGCCGCCCGCCACGCTCGCCGAAATCAGAGCCTCATGGCAAAGATCCTAGAAGTCCTCGGCCGCAGCGTCTGGGACTCGCGCGGACGCCCCACTGTGGAAGTCGAGGTGGCCGTAAAAGGAGCGCGCGGGCGGGCGATAGCTCCTGCGGGAGCTTCCACGGGGTCCGGGGAAGCGAAAAGCATCGAGGTCCGACAAGCCGTACACGGCGTCAATACGGAGATTCGTAATTCTCTTGTCGGAAAACCCTTGCGCCAGGAAGAAAACGACCGGACGCTCGTTGCGCTGGACGGCACTCCCGATAAATCCCGCCTGGGCGGCAACGCCATCGTCGCCGTGTCGCTGGCCTGCGCCCATGCCGCCGCGGCCGCGGCCAAGAAACCGCTCTGGCGCTTTCTCTCGGGCGGCAAGCCGGTCGCCATGCCGGTGCCTCAGATCCAGGTCTTCGGCGGCGGCGCGCACGCCCACGGCAGCATGGATGTGCAGGACTTCATGATCGTGTGCACCGGCGCGGGCAGCTTTACCGAGGCGCTCGAATGGACGGCGGAGGTATACAGGGCCGCCGGCGCGCGGCTGGCGAAGCGCGGTGCGCTGCACGGCGTCGCCGACGAAGGCGGCTATTGGCCCGCCTTCAAGTCGAACGAGCAGGCGCTGGAAGAACTGACGGGCGCGATCAGCGACGCTGGCCACGAGCCTGGCGCGGACATTGGCATCGCGCTCGACATCGCGGCGACGCAGCTTTGGCGCGACGGGCGCTATCACCTGGCGCTGGAAAAAAAGGCCCTCACCGCTTCGCAACTGCATTCGATGCTGCTGCAGTGGATCGACCGCTACCCCATCGTCTCCATCGAGGATCCGTTCGCGGAGCACGACGCGGAAGCGATGGCTTCTTTCACGCGTACCGCCGGCGCCCGCATCCAGATTGTGGGAGATGATTTCTTTGTCACCAACGCGGACCGGGTGAAAAACGCCTCCGGCGCCTGCAACGCGGTGCTGCTGAAACCCAACCAGGCCGGCACGCTCACCGAGACGCTGGCCTGCTGGCGCGCGGCGCAGGCGGCGGGCTACGGCGCGATCGTATCGGCGCGCTCGGGCGAGACCGAGGACGTGTCCATCGTGCATCTCGCCGTCGGCTGGGGCGTGCCGCAGCTCAAGGTCGGCAGCTTCTCGCGATCCGAGCGCATGGCAAAATGGAACGAGGGCCTGCGCATCGAAGAAACACTGGGCAGTAGCAAGCTGCCTTATCCTGCGAGAAAATTATTTGGAAGACGATCAAATTGAGTAACCATCGTCAAACCGATTCGAGGAGAACACTATGTGCATGTGTGGAATGATCCTGACCCGCCGGCAATTGCTCACCATGGCGCTGACGGCATCGGCAGGAACGATGTTCCCTGGGAAACGTGCGCGGGCGGCGGAACTGTCCTCCGCGGCAAAGGAAATCCTGCAGAAGACGATCACCGTTGACGCCCACAGCCACGCCCGCGGCCTGGTGTTCGGGCCCAAGATGGACGACAGCCTCGCCACCGGCATGCGCGAAGGCATGCTCAGCGCAGTGTGCCTCGCGCACGTGCCCGACGGCCCGGTGATCGGCCGGAACGCTGCGGGCGTGCTGGGCCTCGTGCGCACCCCCGCGCCCGGAGACCTGTACAAGGCGCATCTCGAGCGGCTGGATTGGGTCGACCGTTTTTCCACCGGCTACGGAATACGGCGCGTGATGACGCTCGCCGAACTGAAGGACGCCAAGGCGAAAGGCGAGCCCGCGGTCATCCAGGACATAGAGGGCTGCGATTTCCTCGACGGCAAGCTCGAACGCCTCGAGGAGGCCTACCGGCGCGGCGTCCGGGTGATCCAGCTGGTCCACTACATCCCGAACGACATCGGCGATTTCCAGACCGGCCCCGTGAAGCACAACGGCATGACTGAGTTCGGGGCGAGCGTCGTTCGGGAGCTGAATCGCCTCGGCGTGCTGGTGGACGTGGCGCACGCGACCGAGCCGCTGGTGCGGGGCGTGGTGAAGGTCGCGACGAAGCCGCTGCTCCTGTCCCATACCGCGTTGCAGGGATCGAAGGCCCAGGGCAAAACGCCGCTCGAGGGACGGCAGATCAGTCCGGACCACGCGCGCATGATTGCGGGCACCGGCGGCGTAATAGGCGTGTGGCACTTCTTCCCGAGCATCGAGCGCTACGTCGAGGGCATCAAGGAAATGGTCGACGTCGTCGGCGCCGATCACGTCGGCGTCGGCACCGACCAGCAGATGGCGCCCGGCGCGATCCAGGACTATGCGAACTACGGCAGCTTTGCCGACCAGATGCTGAAAAGCGGGTTCAATGCCGATGAGACCGCCAAAATCCTCGGCGGCAATTTCGTCCGCATCTTTGGCCAGGCGTCCGGCGTTACCTGAAGGCTGCCGGCAACCGCATGATCGCTGGACCTACAGCGCTCGGCACACAGTGCGGCAGGGTACCTAGCGCGGCCTAACGGGAAATGTCGTCGCAATGTGTGCCGGCGCACATATCGCCGCCGGATCCTCGAATACGCTCTGACGAAGCTGTTGAGCCGCGGTCAGCGAGGATATATTCGACATCGAGGACGAGCGGGCAGAAGTCGACGTCATCGTTCAGCGCATGAATCATGACGCGAACTGAGCAAGACTCGACGCCGTGACCACGGGAGAGATGAAATGAGACTTGCCGCGCTGGTGCTGTCCTTCTTCTTCACCGTCCCCGCCCTGGCGCAGGACCTTGCACCGGACGACCTGGTGCGCCAGGTGACTGCGGACGTCCTCGACGCCATCAAGTCCGACAAGCAGCTGCAGGCTGGCGACCGCAAAAAAGCTCTGGCGCTGGCCGAGCAGAAGATCCTCCCGCACGTCGACTTTCGCGAGTCCGCAATGCTGGCGACGGGCAAGGCATGGAACGGCGCGACGCCGGGGCAGCAGGACCAGATCGTCAACGAATTCCGCTCGATGCTGGTGCGGATCTACTCCAGCGCCATCGATGTCTACCGGGGCCAGACAATGAAAGTGCTGCCGGTGCGGCTGCCCCCGGACGCGACCGACGTGACGGTGCGCAATCAGTACCTGAGTGCGGGCCGGCCACCGGTGCCGGTCGAATACGCGATGAAGAAGACGCCCGGGGGTTGGATGATCTATGACATCACGGTGGATGGGGTGAGTCTGGTACTCACCTACCGCGCCGAGTTCGAACAGATCACCAGGGTCTCTGGCGTTGACGGGCTGATCAAGCGCCTGAAGGAGAAGAACGCCTAGCCGTCATGAGCACCTGCTGCACCGCCGCTTCGCGAACTCAGAGCGGCGCAAGCCCGCTGCTGGTGAGCCGGTAGCGCCGGTCGCAGGTCGCGGCGGCGAACTCGGAGTGCGTGACGAGGATTCCCGCCGCGCCATGCTCTTTCACCTGCTCGCGCAATAGCGCCAGTACCTGGCGCGCGTTTTCCTGGTCGAGGTTGCCGGTGGGTTCGTCGGCCAGCACCAGCTTCGGCACGCCCACCAGCGCGCGCGCGATGGCTACGCGCTGAAGTTCCCCTCCCGAGAGTTCTCTCGGCATGCTGCTCTCGCGGCCGGCGAGGCCGACCGCTGCGAGATGTTTTTTTGTGCTTATTTGAATTTCATTCGGGACCAAACCTCTTAACAGCAAAGGCAGGCCGACGTTCTGCTGGACCGTCAGGTGAGGCAGAACGTGAAAGGCCTGAAAAACGAAGCCGAACTTGTCCCGCCGCAGCAGCGTCCGGGCGTCGTCGCTCAGGCCGGCAAGGTTTGCATTTTCGAACGAAACTTCGCCCGCATCGGCCGGCTCGAGCCCGGCGATGATGTTGAGCAGCGTGGATTTTCCGACGCCCGACTCGCCGACGACGGCGACGTATTCCCCGGCTTCGATGCGCAGGGAAACAGCGCTCAGAACCGTGCGCCCGCCGAAGCGCTTTTCGATGCCGGAAATATAGAGCATGGGAGCCGCATTCTAGTCGCTCGTCCTAGACACCCCGGGACGCCCTTGCTAGACTGAATTTCCTAGGAGGAACGCATGCAAAAAACCACCCGTGCCCTGCTCGCCGGCCTGATCGCGGCCGCGTTCATCGCGACGCCCGCGCTGGCCCAGCAGAAACTCAAGATCGGCTTCATCTCCACCTTCTCCGGCCCGCAGGGCGTGATCGGCGAGGACATGAAGAACTCGGTCGAACTCGCGCTCGATCACCTGAACCGGAAGGTCGGCGGCCTCGATACCGAAATCTTCTACGGCGACGACCAGGTCAAGCCCGACGTCGGCAAGCAGGTGGCCGAGGAAATGCTGAAGAAGAACAACGTCGATTTCGTCGCTGGTGTCATCTGGTCCAACGTGATGCTCGCAGTAGCGCCGACCGTCACCGGCGCGGGCAAGTTCATGATCGGCACCAACGCCGGCCCGAACCAGCTCGCCGGCGCCGACTGCAACGAGATGTTCTTCACCACCTCGTGGCAGAACGACGAGACGCCCGAGGCGATGGGGAAGTACATGCAGGACAAGGGCATCCAGGACGTCTACCTGATGGCGCCGAACTACGCCGCGGGCAAGGACATGCTCACCGGCTTCAAGCGCTACTACAAGGGCCGGATCGTGGACGAGGTCTACACGCGCCTCGGCCAGACGGACTATCAGGCCGAACTGTCGCAGCTGCGCTCGAAGAACCCGAAGGCGGTGTTCGTGTTCCTGCCGGGCGGGATGGGCATCCAGTTCCTCAAGCAGTACTCGCAGGCGGGACTGCGCGCACAGTTCCCCCTGTACTCGGTGTACACCGTAGACGAGCTCTCGATCCCGGCGGTGAAGCATGCCGCGCTCGGCCAGCTCGAGACGCGCTACTGGAGCCAGGACCTGAAGAACGACGCCAACGTCAAGTTCGTCGGCGACTATCGCAAGAAGTACGGCGGCAAAACGCCTTCCTACTACGGCGCGCAGAGCTATGACGGCATCATGCTGATCGACTCGGCGGTGCGCGCGGTGAAGGGCAACCTCGCGGACAAGAAAGGCATGATCGCGGCCATGCGCAAGGCGGATTTCAAGTCCACGCGCGGCAAGTTCAGCTACAACCACAACCATTTCCCGATCGAGAACTTCTACCTGCTGAAGACGGTCGCGGGCCCCACTCCGTCGTCGGATCCGGTGATGGAAATTCAGCAGACGGTGTTCACGGCCCACAAGGACGCCTATTCCCAGGACTGCAAGATGAAGTGGTAGCAATGCCGGAGGCCTACGAGGGGGCGCTGCGCGCCCCTTTTTTTTGATGGATTTCGTTCTCATCGCCGAACAAACCCTGAACGGGCTGCAGCTCGGCGTGATGCTGTTCCTGCTCGCGGCGGGGCTGACGCTGGTGTTCGGCATCATGAACCTGGTCAACCTCGCCCACGGCGCGCTGTACATGGTGGGCGCCTACCTGACGACGTATTTCTACCAGGCGACCGGGTCGTACCTGCTGGCGGTGGTGCTGGGCCTCGCCGGCACGCTGGCGGTGGGAGTCGTCACCGAGCTGGTCGCGCTGCGCACGCTCTACGAGAGGGACCACCTCGACCAGGTGCTCGCCACCTTCGGCCTGATCCTGTTCTTCAACGAGCTGATCGTGATCCTGTGGGGCCGCGCGGCGATCTACAGCACCATCCCTGACTACCTCTCCGGCCAGGTCGATCTGTTCGGCAGCCTCCACTATCCGGTGTATCGCCTGCTGATCATAGTCGTCGGCCTGGCGGTGGCGCTGCTGCTCTGGTTCGTCGTGGCGCGCACGCGCCTGGGCATGCTGATCCGCGCCGGGGCGAGCAACCGCGCCATGGTGGCAGCGCTGGGCGTCAATATCCGCCTCCTCTACACCATCGTCTTCGGCTTCGGCGCGGCGCTCGCCGGCCTCGCGGGCCTGCTGGCCGGGCCGATCTACGCGGTGCAGCCCGGCATGGGCGAGCTGATCCTGATCCAGGTGTTCGTCGTCATCGTCATCGGCGGCATCGGCTCGATCCGCGGCGCGCTCGCGGGCGCACTGATCGTCGGCATGGTGGATACGCTCGGGCGCGCGTTCCTCAAACCCATCCTCGCCACGGTGATCTCGCCCCCGGCCGCCGAAACAGCCGGGCCGGCGCTTGCCTCGATGCTGATCTATCTCCTGATGGCCGTGGTGCTCGCATTCCGCCCTGCCGGACTGTTTCCTGCCGCGCGATGAAGACTCGCGCCTGGATCCTGGTCGGCCTGCTCGCCCTGCTCGCGGCGGTGCCGCCGCTCGCGGCATGGCTCCACCAGCCCTTCTACCTCGACCTGCTGCGGCGGGTGATGATCTTCGCCATCGCTGCCACCAGCCTCAACCTGATCCTCGGCTACGGCGGCATGGTGTCCTTCGGCCATGCCGCCTACCTCGGCGTCGGCGCCTACGCAGTCGGCGTGCTCTCGCACCACGGCATCGACAACGGCTGGTTGCAGTGGGGCTTGGCGATTGCCGCGTCGGCGCTGGTAGCGGCGGCCATCGGCTCCGTGTCGGTGCGTACCAGCGGCATTTACTTCATCATGATCACGCTCGCCTTCACGCAGATGCTCTACTACCTGGGAATCTCGGTCGACGAGTACGGCGGCGACGACGGCATGCGCCTGAAGGCACGTAGCCAGTTCTCAGGCCTCATCAACCTGGATGACCCTGCCGCGTTCTACTACCTGGTGCTGGCGATCCTGGTGCTGTTCCTCTACCTGTCGCAGCGCCTGGTCAATTCGCGCTTCGGCATGGTGCTGCAGGCGGCGCGCTCGAACGAGCCGCGCACCCGTGCCATCGGCTTTTCGCCCTACCCTTACCGGCTGGCCGCCTTCGTGATTTCCGGCGCGATGTGCGGCGTCGCGGGCGCGCTGCTGGTGAATCACACGGCCTACCTCACGCCCGAATTCATGAACTGGACGCGCTCCGGCGAACTGATGTTCATGGTGATCCTGGGCGGCATCGCCACCACTGCCGGGCCGCTGCTCGGCGCCGCGGCTTTTCTGCTGCTCGAGGACCTGCTGCAGGGATGGAGCGTGCTGCCCAAGTGGGTAACGGAACACTGGCAGCTCTATCTGGGCTTGATCCTGGTGCTGGTGGTGCTGTTCGCGCGGCGCGGCCTGGCGGGAATGTTGCCGGGGAATGAACACCATGACTGATTTTTTGCTGGAAACCAGGAATTTAAGAAAATCCTTCGGCGCACTGCTCGCCACCGACCAGGTGGATTTCGACGTGCGCGAGGGCGAGACGCACGCCGTGATCGGCCCGAACGGCGCCGGCAAGACCACCTTCATCAAGCAGATCTCGGGCGAGCTGCGCCCCGACGCCGGCAACATCCGCTTCGCCGGGGAGGACGTCTCAGACCTGCCGTGGCACAAGCGCTCGCGCAAGGGGCTCGCCCGCTCATTTCAGATCACCAGCGTCTATCGCGATTTCACCGCGCTCGACAACGTCGCGCTGGCGATCCAGGCGCAAAGCGGCCACAGCTTCCGCTTCTGGCGTTCAGCGCGGGAGGATCGATTGTTGACTGAACCGGCAGTTCGAATTTTGGAAAAAATAGGTTTAGAGAAAAGAAAGAACACTCTGGCTGCGAACCTTTCTCACGGCGAGCAGCGCCAGCTGGAAATCGCCATGGTGCTCGCCACCCACCCGCGCCTCATGCTGCTGGACGAGCCGGTGGCCGGCATGGGTACCGACGAGTCGCAGCGCATGATCGAATTCCTCGCCACGCTCAAGGGCAAGGCAACCATGGTCCTGGTCGAGCACGACATGGACGCGGTGTTCACGCTCGCCGACCGCATCTCGGTGCTGGTGTACGGACGCATCATCGCCACGGGAACGCCGGCGGACATCCGCGCGAACGCAGAAGTACGCGCGGCATACCTGGGTGAAGATCTCTGATGCTGGACGTCCGGGACCTCGAGACCTGCTACGGACTTTCGCAGGTCCTGTTCGGCGTTTCCCTCCGCATCGAAGCGGGACAAGTCGCGACCTTGCTCGGGCGCAACGGCATGGGCAAAACAACGACGGTGCGCTCCATCATGGGCATGACGCCGTGCAAGAGCGGATCCATCGCGTTCGATGAGCGGCCCCTGGCAGGCCTGCCCTCCTACCGCATCGCGCAGGCCGGCATCGGCCTGGTGCCGGAGGGCCGGCAGATATTCCCCAACCTGACCGTGCGCGAGAATCTGGTCGCCACAGCCGCCAATCGGCGTAACGAGAAAAACCCGTGGACGCTCGACAGAGTTTTCGACTTGTTTTCAAATTTAAGGAATAGGGCAAATAATTACGGCAACCAGCTCTCCGGCGGCGAACAGCAGATGCTGGCCATCGGCCGGGCGCTCATGACCAACCCGCGGCTGCTGATCCTGGACGAAGCCACCGAGGGTCTCGCACCGCTGATCCGCCTCGAGATCTACCGATCGGTGGAGCGCCTCAAGGCCGCCGGCCTGTCCATCCTGGTGATCGACAAGGACGTGAAAGCGCTGATCCGCGTCGCGGACGTACACTACATGCTGGAAAAGGGCCGGGTAGTCTGGACGGGCAGCTCGGCCGAGCTGGCGGCCAACGAGGACGTACAACACCGGTATCTCGGGGTATGAAGCGCGAGAACACAGTCGGCAGGGCGAACGTCGAGGACACGCCGGCGCTGGACGCCTATTACCGCGAGCTCGAGCAGCAGGACCTGGGCGCGCTCTGGAACGTCGCCAACGACATCGAGCCCTGGTATCCGCAGCCGAAATCGGTGCCGATGCTGTGGAAATGGCGCGATATCGGGCCGTTGGTGCGCAAGGCACCGGACCTCGTCAGCGCGGAAAAGGCGGCGCGGCGCGTGGTGATGCTGGTGAATCCAGGACGCAAGGAATGGAGCGCGGCCGCGGGCCTGCTTTACACCGGCGTGCAGATCATGAATCCCGGGGAATTCACCTCGGCGCACCGGCACCAGGCCTCCGCCCTGCGCTTCATGATGGAGGGCAAGGGCGCCTACACGGTGGTGGACGGCGAGCGCATGGAACTGGGCGCGCGCGACTTCGTGCTGACGCCGAACGGCACCTGGCACGATCACGGCGTGGATGCGGACGGGACGCAATGCGTGTGGCAGGACGGCCTCGATATCCCGCTCATGAATTCGCTGGACGCCAACTTCTACGAAGTGCATCCGCAGACCGTGCAGACGCCTTCGCCACTGTCGCGGGAGAACTGGAACAGGCCCTACTCGCCGGTATTTCTGTATAAATGGGAAGACAGTTTCAAAACTCTTCGCAAAAACGGCTTTTTTGAATACCTGAATCCACTAACTGGCGGGCCTGTAATGCCGACCATGGGTGCAAAGCTTGAGTTGATAAAAAACAGTGCAAAGCAAATTCGGCATACGGGGAGCGTCATCTACCAGGTCGTATCGGGCCATGGCTGGTCCGAGGTTGGCAGTCAGCGCTTCGAGTGGGAAGAGAAGGATATCTTCTGCATCCCTTCGTGGACCCCGTACCGGCACGGCGCGGGCGGCGAAGCGGTACTGTTCTCATTCAACGACTTCCCCGCCATGAAAGCCTTGGGCCTGTACAGGGAATCGCATGATTAGCCAGGAACAGAACGACCTCATGACGCGTGTCGGGCCGGGCACCCCGGCCGGAAACCTGCTGCGCAACTACTGGCAACCTGTAGCGCTTGTCGATCAGTTTTTGAATTCTTCAAGACCTGTCTTGCCGATAAAGGTACTCGGGGAAG
>Ga0209579_10001594_pt1 | contig 18468 bp, 20 predicted proteins | sample Coa_R1_2_FD_187152 | JGI IMG/M metagenome (GOLD analysis project Ga0209579, IMG submission 187152) | Surface soil microbial communities from Centralia Pennsylvania, which are recovering from an underground coalmine fire - Coalmine... | ecosystem: Environmental > Terrestrial > Soil >... | reverse complement strand
TGTCAACCAGCGCGAGATCGGGCTCGACACGGTCGACTTCGGCCAAGCGCTCCGCCGCGCGCTCCGCCAGGACCCGGACATCATCCTCATCGGTGAGCTGCGCGATGCCGAGACGGCGCAGACCGCGCTGCAGGCGGCGGAATCGGGCCACCTGGTGCTCTCGACGCTGCACACGATCGACGCGGCGGAAACCGTCGGCCGCATGGTCGAGTTTTTCCCAGCCGAGAAGCAGGTTGTGATCCGCGCCATCCTCGCCGGCGTCCTGCGCGGCGTCATCAGCCAGCGGCTCCTGCCCAAGGAGGGGGGCGGTCGCGTCGCCGCGATCGAGGCGATGGTCATGAACTCGCGCATCTCGGACCTCATTCGCGAGGGACGCACGGATGAGATCACCGATGCCGTCGCCGAGGGCGAGTACTTCGGCATGCAAACCTTCAGCCGGGCGCTCATCGCGCACGTGCTCTCCGGGGCCGTCGACCGCGAGGTTGCGGCGAACGCCTCGACGCAGCGACACGACTTCCTCGTTGCGCTGGAGCGGGCCGAGAAGCGGCACCGTGCCGACGCGGCCGCGGTTGAGGCCCCGGCTCCGGCGGCGGTCTCGCTCCAGGCCGGGGAAGAGCTGGAGCCAGAAGAGCCGCATCCCGGGCTGCGCATCGTCCCGGCGACCTGACATGAAGCGGCTCGCCCTGGTCGCCGCCCTCGCGGCCTGCGCCGTCGTCGCCGGCGGTGCCCGCGCCGACACGTTCACGGTCGTCCCGAGCGCCCTCGTCGCGCCGCTCGCCCCGGACGCGACCGCGACCCCGGAGGGCTCGCTGCCGTACTCGACGCTGCTCGGCCTGTGGCAGAAGGCGGGCGCCGCCTACGGCGTGCCCTGGCAGGTCCTTGCCGCCATCAACAAGATCGAGTCGAACTTCGGCCGCAACGAGGGGCCGAGCTCGGCGGGCGCGATTGGGTGGATGCAGTTCGAGCCGTCCACGTGGATGCGGTGGGGGACGGACGCAAACGGGGACGGCGTCGCGGACCCGTGGAACGCAACCGACGCCATATTCTCGGCCGCGCGGTATCTCGCCGCGGCGGGCGCGTCCAGCGACCTGTACCGAGCGGTCTTCGCCTACAACCATGCCGACTGGTACGTGAACGAGGTTCTCGACCTCGCCGACCTGTACGCGAACGGCGGGCAGATCGCGTTCTCGCTCGACGAGCTCCAGGAGCGGCTCGATGCCGACCGGCAGGCTGTCGCGCTGGATGCCGCGGCCGTGCGGCGCGCGCAGTCACGGCTGAACAGAGCATCGCTTCTCTCAGACCAGCTGGCGCTCCAGCCCGCTGTCGCCCGCGCGAAGGCGCGCTTCGCCGCCTCCCGGCAGGCGCTCGCGGCGGAGCAGAGCAAGGCGAACCCGGTCTCGTTCTCGCCGGCCGCATCCCAGCTCCTCGGGGGCGCCACCTACTCGAACGGGTACGCATTCCCGGTCGGCGGCGGCCCCGGCGTCGTCACCGCCGCGCACACCCACCACGACTATCCCGCCGTCGACATCGCCGCCCCGCTCGGGTCCCCCGTCTACGCCCTGTCAGCGGGGACGGTGCAGCGGGCGTGGAACACGAACGACCCCAAGTGCGGCCTCGGCCTCACCTTCGTCGGCACGGACGGCCAGACGTGGACGTACTGCCACATGGCCACCGTGACCGTCTCGGCCGGGGATCCGCTGACGGCCGGCGAGCAGGTTGGCCTCGTCGGCGCCACCGGCGACGCGACCGGCCCGCACCTCCATCTGCAGCTCCAGCCGGCCAACGCCTGGCCTCAGCAGGAGGCCTGGTTCCAGTCGTTCGCCGGGACCGCCTTCACCTGGTCGGACGAGGCGACGCCGCCGACCGTCCGGACGCTCGCCCTGGTGACCGCCAGCCCCAATGTGGCTCCATCAGCCCCTTCGGCGCCCGTTTTCAAGGTCGTCCCTCAGAAGAAGGTCATCCTCTTCAGTCAGCCCTAGGTTCTGCCGAAGAGAGAGCAATGCGGCCGTTCCTGCTTCTCGGTGTCGTCATCGTCGCGCTCGCCGCGACCACGATCGCGTGGGCCGCGGGACGGCAGCTCCAGTCGGTGCCGCCGCCGTCCGCCGGCAGTACCACTTCGAAGCTCGCGACGGTGGTCGTGCCGGACGTTCGCCGCGAGTCGTTCGTCTTCGCCAAGGGCCAGCTGCAGGACGCGGGTTTCGCCTGGAAGGTCGTCGGCGGCGTCCAGGGCTATCCGGCGAACACGGTTGTCTCCCAGTCGCCGCCGCCCGGGGTGAAGCTGATCGACACCGGCGCGCCGCTTGTCGAGCTCACGCTGGAACGCAACAAGCAGTACCCGTCCGACGGCGAGCCGGAGGACACCTCGCCGTACTCCCCGACCGCGAACAAGCTCGCAGGATCGGATTGATGCGCCGGCTTCTCGGCCGCCTCCGGGCAGGGGACGGCGGGTTCTCGCTCATCGAAATGTTGATGGTGATGGTGCTGATGGGAATCGTCATGGGCTCGATCACGACCGTCTTCATCAGCGGCGCCAGGGCGCAGACGGAGCTGAGTCGCTTCTTCCAGGCGCAGACGCAGGCGCGCGCCGGTCTCGACAGGCTGCGCGCCGACGTTCACTGCGCCTCAGGAGCACAGGCGACGACCGTGAACGGCGTCCAGGCGCTGAAGCTCAACGACACAAACTGCTACGCATCGATGCCGACGATCACCTGGTGCCTCGTCACGAGCACCGCGCTGACCGGACGGTATGCGCTCTACCGCTCGACGATCGACACGAGCTCTACCTGCACGGCGAGCGACACGTCGAAGCAGTTGATTGCCGACTACCTCATGCCGGTCGGCAGTGGCACCCCGAACGTCGCCAACATTCTCACAACGCCGAACGTCGCGCTCCAGGGACTGCAGACGGTCGGGGTTGACTTGAAGGTGAGCACGAACCCGACGACCTCCGCCCAGGACACGTACGAGCTCACCGACTCGCTCGTGACGCGCAACTACGCGCGGTGTTCGTCGGCGTCGGCGACGTATGTCAGCGGAAGCCCGGGATACTGCTCCGTCGGGACGGTCTCGTGACGCGGCTCCTCCGCAGCGAACGTGGCTTCGCCCTGCCGATGGCGCTCGGCGTGATCATGGTCCTCGGCATCCTCGGCGTCGCCGCCGCGACGTACTCACTCACGAGCGGGTCGAGCGCGGCACAGAGCAAAGGCAGCCTGCAGGCCTTGCAGTACGCCGAATCGGGCCTCGACTCCGCCTACTCGGTGTTGTGGAACACGAATCTCGCTGGCAGCGACCCGACCGTGGCGGGAATCATCGGGACGAGCGACACGCCGAAGATTTTTTGCTTCATCCAGGGCGCGACATGCACCACCGACGGCGGCTCGCCCGGGTCGGCCAGCGTCTACGGCTGCTACGGCGGTACATCCGGCTCGACATGCAACGGGAACACCGTGCCTGCCTCGACGTGGTGGATCGTCTCCACGGGCTACGGGCAGACGAACGACGGCCAGACGACCGCGCGGACGATGTCCGCCACCGCCGTGATTCACGCACTGAACACACAGCAGGCGGTCGGAGCGGTCTGGAACCACATTTTCCTCACCGCTCCGCTCGTCCCCAACGTCTGCCAGACGACCTTCGCCGCCAACAACCTCATCATCAACGCGCCGGTCTACTCGATCGGCAACGTTTGCATCACGGGCAACAACGACGAAATCGCAGAAACGACCCAGCCCGTCGACTTGATGGTCGGCGGCAAGCTGATACTCAGCGGGAACAACTCCGAGGTCGGCACGGGGTCGAGCGGTCAGATCACGAGCGGGGTCGTCGTCGGTGGCTGCAACGCGAGCGGTGTTGCCAACGCCACGACCTCTTGCACCAGCGGCTCCTACCGGTATTACGTGAAGAGCCCCGAGTCCTTCATCAGCCAGGACTCGCCGACGCTGACGAACGCGCAGATCGAGGCCGACTACTCGGGCGACGACCCAGGGCCGCGGAACACGTGTCTCTCCGGAACGACACCGGCGGCGCTCGCCGACAATCAGCTCGACTTCAGCGTCGGGGCGACCGAGGGCATCTCGACCCTCCCGAACGATTCGGGCAGCGGGTCCTCGGGTGGAACGTTCAACCTGACGCCGAGCTCGAGTTATGCCTGCATCTCCAAGAACGGTACGGGCGTCGGCTATCTCATCTGGAACAACGGCAACTCGTCGCTGACCGTGAGCGGGATCACCGTGCCGGCGAAGACGCTTGCGGTGAACGGCTCCATCTATTTCGACTCCAACGTCAGCGTCACGCAGTCGGCCACCTACACGGGCGTCGCGATCATCATGGCTTCCGGCTCTTTCTCCTTTGCCAGTAACGGCGCCAGTCTCTGTGCCGTCTCGAGTTGCGGGACCAGTTGGCAGGGAACGAGCGGCAACAACTCCATGCTCACGCTCGCGTCCCTCCTGGCGAGCTCGAGCGCGATCTCGTTCTCGTCGAACAACAACTCCTTTCAGGGCTCGATGTACACGCAACCGAGCGCCGGCGTCACCTTCGCGGGCAACAACACCACCATCCAGGGGCCGATGAGCATCGGGACGATGAGCATCGTTTCGAACAACCCGTCGCTCCAGCCGCTTCCGGTGATCAAGAACATGCCGGTCGGGGCTCCGCTGCCGCCGAACATCGGGTTGACGATCGCCCCGATGACGATCGTGCACTAGCCCTCAAGGCCGGACGTCGCACGGCCGATCACTCGTTCGATGGACTTCGCACTCCTCGCACTCGCGCCCGGCCTCGCGCTCGGTTCCTTCCTGAACGTCGTCGCGGCGCGCGTTCCGCTACGCCGGTCGATCGTAAGCCCACCGTCCGCCTGTATGACATGTGGCCACACGCTCTCCTGGTACGAGAACGTCCCACTTCTCTCCTACGCGGTCCTTCACGGACGCTGCAGGTCCTGCGGGGAGCGCATCCCGATCCGGTACCCGGCGGTGGAGGCGTCGGCGGCGCTCCTCGTCGCCGGCTGCGTATGGAAGTTCGGCCTGCACGCCGAGGCCCTCGTCGCCTCCTTCTTCTGCCTCGCTCTCGTCGCGATCTCGGCGACCGACCTCGAGCACCGGATCATCCCGAACCGGATCGTCATCCCTGCTGCGGTCGTCGTCCTCGCCGCCCAGACGGCCGTGAAGCCGAGCCCCGAGTGGGCGATCGCCTCAGCCGGGGCCTTCGTCTTCATGTTCCTGCTCGCGCTTGCCTACCCGGCTGGGATGGGCATGGGCGACGTGAAGTTCGCGCTCCTCCTCGGCGCCATGCTCGGCCGGACGGTGCCGGTGGCCATCCTCCTCGGGGTGGTCACGGCGATGATCCCGGCGGTCGTCCTCCTCATCCGGCATGGCTCAGCTGCGCGGAAAATGGGCATCCCGCTGGGGCCGTTCCTGGCAATCGGGTCGGTCGTGGCGCTCTTCGCGGGGCATCCGCTCCTTCACCAGTACCTCCACCACTAGGCCCTCAAGCGCCGGGTCGCACATACCGATACCTCGTTCGAGGGATCGACATGAGCAATCACGAATCCGAGCCCCCCGTCCTTCGCACCGTCATGCCCGTGAGCAGTGGTCTGCGCACGTCCATCGGCGGCGAATACAGCGTCAACGAGCTCGCCGAGCTCGTCGCTGATCTGCTCGCGGCAACGCAGCTCGTCGCCGTCGACGAGCTGAATCTCGTTCGCGGACGCGCGAGGCAGATGGGCTCGTTCGCACAGGCGCTCGTCGAGGAAGGTGTCGCCTCGAGCGAGGGCATCGCACGCATCCTCGCGACGCGGCACCACCTTCCACTCGTCGACCTCGCCCTCGCCGGGATCGACGACGACGCGGCCCGCCTCGTCCCGCTGCATGTCCTCGAACGCGTCAGCGCCGTTCCATATGCGCTTCGCGGCGACATGCTGCTCATCGCGGTGGCCGATCCCGCCAACCTCCACGGTATCGACGAGCTCCGCCTCGCGACGCGCCATCCCGTCGAGCTTGGGATCGCCTCGCGCGACGACATCCGCGACGCGCTGAAGCGCCTCGCTCGCAGCTCCGAGACGTTCGGCGCCCGCGTCGCCCTCGCCGACGACGCCGAGGCCGAGGCCGCGCTCGAGGACGAGACCGACCTCGAGGCCGAGGACGGGGTCTCCGACGTCCCCCTCGTCCGGCTCGTCAACTCCGTCCTCTTCCAGGCCGCGGAGGACGGTGCGTCCGACGTGCATTTCGAGCCCCAGGAGGACTCGCTCCTTGTCCGCTTCAGGATCGACGGTGTGCTCCAGGAGATGCAGCGCATCCCGAGGCGGCTCATTCCGGGTGTGACCACGCGTCTCAAGGTGCTCGCGAAGATGGACATCGCCGAACGGCGCAAGCCGCAGGACGGACGCATCTCCCTCAATGCCGCCGCCGCCGGCCGCACGCTCGACATCCGTGTCGCGACGCTGCCGACGGTCGAAGGCGAAAAGATCGTCATGCGGCTCCTCGACAAGTCGAAGCGTCCGCCGACGTTGACGGAGCTCGGCCTGAGCGAGGACATGCGGGCACAGCTCTCGCGGATGATCACTCGACCGACGGGCGCGATCCTCGTCACCGGACCGACGGGTTCCGGTAAGTCGACGACCCTCTTCGCGTGCCTCACGCAGATCAACCGAGCAGAGATCAACATCATCACCGTCGAGGACCCGGTCGAGTACCGGATGCCGGGCGCGAACCAGGTGCAGATCAACAACCGGGCGGGGATGACCTTCGCGGCGGCCCTTCGGTCGATCCTCCGTTCCGACCCGGACGTGGTCATGGTGGGTGAGATTCGCGACGGCGAGACGGCCAAGATCTCGATCGAGGCCGCCCTCACCGGTCACCTCGTGCTCTCGTCGCTCCACACGAACGACGCGCCAGGAGCGATCACGCGTCTCAACGAGATGGGAGTCGAGCCGTTCCTTACGGGCGCGGCCGTCAGCGGAGTGCTCGCGCAGCGCCTTGCTCGCAAGCTCTGCACCCACTGTTGCGAGATGTACACCCCGTCGGTGGAAGAGCTGATCACAGCGCGCGTCTCGCCCGACGTGGCCGCCTCGATGGACGGGATGGCCTTCTACCGGAAGCTCGGCTGTCCGCGGTGCGGCCAGACGGGCTACCGGGGTCGAATCGGCATCTTCCAGCTTCTCGAAATGACCGAGGAGCTTGCGTCGCTCGCCGCCCGGAAGGGCACGCGCGAGGAGATCGAGCGAGCGGCACTCTCGACCGGCATGCGCACGATCTGGGACGACGGCCTCGCCAAGGTGGCAGCCGGTCTCACGTCGGTGGAAGAGCTCGCGCGCGTCAGCGTCTGACGCCTTCCCACGCTCAACGCCGCCGTCAGCGCGACGATCAACGCCAAGCCGCGAATCCCCACCTCCATCTGCGTACGACCGAGCGTATTCTCCGGTCGTGAAGGTTCTCGCCTTCGCATTGGCCGGACTTGCGCTGACCATCGGGAGTTCCTCGGGCTGGCGCACCTTCCATGCGAACGGCATCAGTGTGCGCTATCCGCCCGGTTGGTACGCAACCAGCGCGCCGCTCACCCCCGTGACGGCGCCCGCGCAGGTCTTGGCGGTCGCCTCGTATCCGCTCCCCAAGGGCGATGCGGGCGCCGATGGCTGCGAGCCGAGAGCGGCGCTTGCGCGCATGCCCGCCGGAGGAGCATTCGTCTTCGGCTGGGGATACGGGGAGGTCTCCTCACAGACTGGAGTCCGTCCCGCTGACTTCCCACGGCGTCCGAAGAACTTCCGGCTCACGAACTTCGGCCGCTACGAATGCATGGGACCGAGCTACATGATCCGCTTCAGCGACGGCGGCTGGGCTTACCAGATCCATGTCTATCTCGGTCTGAACGCGACCACGGAAACGCGTCAGACCGCATTGCGGATCTTGGACAGCTTCAGGCACACGAAGAGTCCTCGATAAGTGCGACGTTCGCTTTGCGCGACGCTTGGAACGATTGCGCTGGCGATGCTCGGTGCGGCGCCCGCTCTCAGCGCGTCGGAATCCGGCCGGCCGGCTCCGCCCCGCCTGACGAAGGCCGAATACATCGCGCTCACCGACGGATACGCGGTATTCCAATCGAGCCTGCTCGCCGTCCTCCAAGGCGTGCAAACGGCGAACGACATGCGAGCCGACGTCGCGGTGGTCATCGTCGGGACGCCGCGCCGCATCCCACGCGGCGAATGCGGCATCGCGCTGTCTCGCTACCGGCAGCTCCTCATCGCCTACGCGCGTGCAGTCGACAGGGGCGCGACATACGGCCCGCCCACGGCCCTGACGCTGTCGCATGTCGAACGACGAGCAAGCGTCGTCTGCCGGCCGTCGACGTAGGTGTCAGCAGCTGAGCATCTTCTGGACTGCCTGACGCGTGACTCCAAGCTCCCGGGCGATCTGAGCCTGCGAGACCCTTCCTGAATGGGCGCCTAGAGTTACGAGCGTGGGCAGCATCCGCGCGTACTGGGGATGGCTTGGTCGCCGGCTACGGCTCTCACAGCCCGGCCGAGCGCTCTTCACCGCTGCGGTTCTCCTGGGTGTCACCGCAATCGCGGTCTCACGGGTGCACGGCCATCGTGAGGGCGGCGCGCCCTTCGTCGTCTTGACGCTCGTTCTGGTCGGCGTCGCCGCCCTCGATGCCGTCGGCCGGGGGCTTGTAGCCGTCGTCCGCCGTGCCGTTATTCGGCGATGACCGTATCGGGTGACGGACCGGTTCCGATCCGGCATGAAGGCCGCCGATCAGTTGCCGACGGCCGGATCGGGCATGAACGCTCGAACCTCCTGTGGACAGCGGCAGGCGACCGCGGTCTTCGCCGCCCATTCGAGCGCCTCCTCGCGCGAGGGCACGTCGACGATCCAGAAGCCGCCGACGGCTTCCGGATAGTCGCCGTGGGTGACCGTCCCGTCGCCGGCCACGACGCTCGCTTCCGCGGTCTCGAGGCCGCCGCCGAAGACCCAGACGCCGGCCTCCATCGCTTCCGCGGCCACGTCGTGCGCGGCAACGCCGACCGCGGGCATCTCCTCGGCGGGGATGTGGTCCATCGCGTGCGCCTCGAACGAGATGAGGTATCGGGTCATCTCACGAATATACGGTTCGAGCGTGGCCGAGTTCGTCCCGCCCGACTTCGACGTTCCGCTCGAGCTCGCGACGGCGGAATTCGTCCTCGAGCCGCTCGGTCCCGAGCACAACGAGCGCGACTACGACGCTTGGACGTCGTCGATGGAGCACATCGCCGAAACGCCGGGCTTCCCGTGGGGATCGTGGCCGCACGAGATGACGCTCGACGCGAATCGCCACGACCTCGAGGCTCACGCCGACGATTTTCGCCGGCGGAAGGGCTTCACGTACACGGTGCTCGATCCGGCTGACGGCGACGTCATCGGTTGCATCTACATCTATCCCCTCCGCGACAACCCCGAGACCGCGACGGTCCGATCCTGGGTGCGGAAGAGCCACGCGGACCTCGACGTTCCGCTTTGGCACGCCCTCGCCGAGTGGCTCGAGTCGGACTGGCCGTTCGCCGCGGTGGAGTTCCCGGCGCGAGGCTAGGCGATGTACGCCGGACGGAGACGCGAGCCGACGGCCCGCGGCGCCATCGTGCCGATGAGCGTCGCGCCGAGCAGCGCCGTCCACACGAAGTAAAAGACGCTCGACTGCAGGCCCGTGAGGAAGCTGTTCGTCTCCACGAGGCATGCCGTGGCGGCGAGGCTCGCCCACGGAAGCGTGCGCCGCGCCTGCAGATCCCAGGCGAGCAGCGTCAGCAGCAGCGGCAGGTGGTAGTAGAAGTTGTCCACCGGGTCAAAGACGCAGCGGATGAGGAAGAGGAGCGCGAGGAGCGGGAGCACGCCGTCGGCGCGCAGCCCGCGCCGCGCGGCGAGGACGGTCACCGGCACTGCCGCAAGGACGATCGCCGGATGCGTCAGCTGCGCGATCCAGCCCGGCAGCGTGCGCGCGACGAGGTAGCACCAGCTCTGGACGAAGACCTCGTTCGTCGACGTCGCCGCGTGCTGCGACACCGACGCGAACCCATGCGGGTCTGCGATCGCCTGCGGAAGAGTCAGCAGCGCGGCCAGGCCGACCGCGCCGGCGGCGACCCGCCACCTGGGGCGGCCGACGGCCAGCATCGCCGGCGGAAGCGCGATGACGGCCCATTGCTTCGTCGCCAGCGCGAGCCCGAGCAGTGCCGCGGCAGCGACCGTGCGCGAGCGCATCGCCGCGACGACGCCGGCGACGGTCAGCGCCGCCGCGAGCACTTCCTCGGGATGGCCGACGTCGAGTGCGTTCACCGCAGCCGGTGACCCGACTGCGAGCAGCACCGCGAGCAGCCCGATCACCGGGCGCCGCGCCGGGAAGACGCGCAGGAGCCACACGGCGAGCATGCCACCGGCGGCGAGACACGGGATCGCGCCCGCGCGATAGGACACGAGGTCTCCGCCGCCGAACGCGTGCGCGGCGGCGACGAACGGCGCGCGAAACATGATCGAGACCGGGCCCATCAGCGGCTGCGGGCGCACGGTGAGCGCGCGGAGGACGTGCCCGCCGGAAAGCGCGTCGACGGCACGCGCGGCGTCGTTCGGATAGTCCCCGAGCGCGCCGCGATACAAGCTCACCGCAACCGCCGAGAGGACCGCGAACGCCGACAGGCGATGAGCGGCCATCGCCCTACTCCGCGTAGACGTCGCAGCCGAGATACATCAGCGACTCGACCGCCTCGGTCACGAACGCCGTCGCCTGGTGGGCATCGGCGAACGTGTACGGGCCGGGACGCACCGCGCCGCCGTCCCGCGGATAGACCTCGGTCTCGACCACGCACGCATCGCCGTAGTCCATCGCGCGCAGGCGCGCGATGGAGCGGCCGTCGCGCTTCGCGTGCCGCGCGAAGAGCTCTCGAGGCGCGCTCACGACCCCGAAGTGGCTGTGAGTGGAGCTGCGGTCTCCGACGTCGCGGCCGCTTGGGCGACGACGTCGCGGTCGTTGAAGCCATCGAGAAGCTGGACGAGCGTCCCGGGCCGTCGGTAGATGAGCACGCCGGGAGATGGCAGGAGACCGCCTCCGGGAAGCAGAGAGGTCAGCGCGCCGGCCTCCGTGCTGTCGAGCAGGCTCACGCCGACGAAACCGGCGCCGGCCTCGGCCGCGCCCGCGCGCGCCTCCGCGTACGAGATCGCGTCCGTGGCGGACTGGGGATCAAAGACGGCGACGACGACGATCCGATGCCCGTGCAGCGCGTCCTCGACCGTCGTCGGCAAGCCGTTGGAAGCGATCACGGGCTTCGGCGCCGTCTGCGTCGGTTTTGCCTTCGCCGACGCCTTGGCGCTCGCCTGCGTCGATGCGTTCACGTGAACCGAGGCCTTCGTCTTGGCTGCCGGCGCCGTCGAGTGCGATACAACTGGGGTAGCAACGGCTGCCTTTTTGTGCAGTGACAGCATCGCCACTCCGCCGAACCCGGCGATGACCGCGACGAGCACGAAGAGCTTGATCGGGCGGCTGACCTGGATGGTCATGGCTCAGCTGGCGTAGCAGTCGCCGTTGGCACCGAGATGCATGGTCTGGCCCGACGTGATCGCGCCACCGGGGCCGTGCTTCGCGGCGTAATAGGTGCCGACGAGCGTGTACACGCAGTAATCATTCGAGGTGGTCGAGCCCGTGGGCGGAGTCCATCCGGCCGGATCCCAGTAGTAGTTCGCAACGACGATCGACGGGTCGTACTTCGACTGGAGGAGCGACATGAAGTCGTGGCCCGTGCCGGTCCAGGTGTCGGAGTACTCCTCGTCGGCGTTCGTTCCCGTGCCCGGCGCGTCCGAGCCGTTCCAATCCGGATCCTTCGAGGTGTTCTGATTCGCGTGGTTGTCGAAGGCGTACCACTCGATGTCCGGCGTGATCGCGTAGATGTTCGCCGACGCGGCCTGCTGGTCGGCCTTGTCGCGGAAGCCGAGATACGACGGCACCGAGATCGAGGTCAGGATGCCGAGGATCGTCGTGACGATCAGCAGCTCGATGAGCGTCATCCCGCTCTCTTCGCGGCCGAGTCTTTGTCCGAGCGCGCGCAGCATCCTCAGGCGTATCGACGGGCCGACCGTGCCCTCAGACCCTCGAACGAGGGATGCCTGTGCAAACCTACGATGCATTCGCGCAGACGCCTGCTGCAGTGGTCAGCGTCGAGTGGACGAGCACGATCCGGAAAGGCGGCGCACCACCGAGATTGGACACGTGCGCGACGCGTCCACCGACGTAGTACGCGGAGTGCCCGCTCCCCTCTTCGTCGTCGAGGCAGTACGCCGCCCCACCGGCGAGAACGGTCACGTGGACGTGAGGAGAGACTGCAGGCGCCTCCCGCGCGAGCTCAGCGTCGTCCAGCCGCTTGAACGACCCGCGTCCTCCGTGCGGATCCTGAAACCAGGCCTCCGCGGCGCCGACGGCGGCGCGTACGTGCTGCTGGGCAGCGGCGTCCGCCGCCTTCCCCCGACCTTCGAGATAGAGCATTGCGGCGGTACCGGCCGCAGCCAGGAGCAGCACGATCGCGAGGAGTCGGGTGAGGGCGACCTGGTTCACTGGTCGTACATCGGCCGTTCGCCTGGACGGGAGTAGCCCCGAGCGAGTGAGGTCGAAACGCCGAGGGCGCCGTTGCCGGCGCCCTCGGGCGATTCGGTGGTGACTCGGACCTACGACAGGGCGTTGCAGACGGACTGCCCGCCGGTGGCGGAGGTGCCGTTGACCTTGGTGACGGTCGAGACGGCGGCCGGAGGCGTGCTCTGCGTGATCTTGGTGCTGTCGCCGCCGACGTAGTAGGCGCCGTGGCCGATGGCCTCGTCATCGGAGAGGCAGTAGGCCGCGCCGCTGCCGAGGACCTTGACGTTCACGTTCGGCGAGACGCCAGGTGCTTCCTTGGCGAGGTTCGCGTTGGTGAGGCCGGTATAGGAGCTGTTGCCGCCGGATGTGTCCTGATACCAGGCCTCAGCGGCCGGGATCGCCGAGCGGACGTTCGACTGCGCTGCCGCATCCTGCGCGTTGCCGCGGAAGCTGAGGTAGGACGGCACCGCGATCGCGACGAGGATGCCGAGGATCACGATGACGACGAGGAGCTCGATGAGGGTGAAACCGCTCTCCTCACCAGCCAGACGAGCCTTCATCTTGCTGAGCATGTTCGGAGTCTCCTTCCAGGGGGCTGAGATCTGTGGCGTTGCCTGTATCGGCCGCGGACGAGTCCCGCCACTAGCCTCACGTGAGGTAATCGTGATGCGATGTATTCACCCGCGGTGAGGGATGTCGGCAAACGCAGAGGGCGCCGTTGCCGGCGCCCTCGGGCGATTCGGTGGTGACTCGGACCTACGACAGGGCGTTGCAGACGGACTGCCCGCCGGTGGCGGAGGTGCCGTTGACCTTGGTGACGGTCGAGACGGCGGCCGGAGGCGTGCTCTGCGTGATCTTGGTGCTGTCGCCGCCGACGTAGTAGGCGCCGTGGCCGATGGCCTCGTCATCGGAGAGGCAGTAGGCCGCGCCGCTGCCGAGGACCTTGACGTTCACGTTCGGCGAGACGCCAGGTGCTTCCTTGGCGAGGTTCGCGTTGGTGAGGCCGGTATAGGAGCTGTTGCCGCCGGATGTGTCCTGATACCAGGCCTCAGCGGCCGGGATCGCCGAGCGGACGTTCGACTGCGCTGCCGCATCCTGCGCGTTGCCGCGGAAGCTGAGGTAGGACGGCACCGCGATCGCGACGAGGATGCCGAGGATCACGATGACGACGAGGAGCTCGATGAGGGTGAAACCGCTCTCCTCACCAGCCAGACGGGCCTTCATCTTGCTGACCATTCCAGAGTCTCCTTCTAAAGGGGGTCGATGGCGGATGGCCTCCTCCATATCGGTCGGAGAGCGAACCATCGTGTAGCCTCGTTCGGGGGATTCGCATGCCCCGGCGTGGGTGAGTGCCCCGCATGCTCAAGCCGGTCGCGGCTGGTGCCGATAGCCCCGGCGAGGGATATGCCGGAGCTCACGTCCATCGACGATCTGCTCGAGCAGATGGTGCCGCTGAACGCGTCGGACCTACACGTCACGACCGACAGCCCACCCGTGTACCGCGTGCGCGGCGAAGTGCTGCGCGCCGCCGGCTTCGAGCCGTTCACCCAGGACGACACGCGCTCGCTCCTCTACCGAATCATGTCGAGCGAGCAGCAGAAGCTCTTCGAGCTCAACCGCCAGCTCGACTTCGCCTACGCGCTCCCGGGCGTCGCGCGCTTCCGCGTCAACGTCTATTACCAGCGCGAATCGGTCGGCGCGGCGTTCCGTCTCATCCCGGCCGAGATCAAGACGCTCGAAGAGCTCAACCTCCCCGGCGTCCTCCATCGCTTCGCCGAGACGGCGCGCGGCATCGTGCTCGTCACGGGGCCGACCGGCTCGGGTAAGTCGACGACGCTCGCGTCGATCCTGGACGAGATCAACCGCACGCGCTCTGAACACATCCTCACCATCGAGGATCCGATCGAGTTCGTGCACCGGCACAAGCGCTGCATCGTCAATCAGCGCGAGATCGGACCCGACGCGCAGAGCTTCGGCATGGCGCTGAAGGCTGCGCTGCGCCAAGACCCCGACGTGATCCTCGTCGGCGAGATGCGCGACATGGAGACGATCTCCACTGCACTCACCGCCGCCGAAACGGGCCACCTCGTGTTCGCGACGCTGCACACGCAGAGCGCACCTTCGACGATCGACCGCATCATCGACGTCTTCCCGGCCGAGCAGCAGGAGCAGGTTCGCATCATGATCGCGAACTCGCTGCAGGGGGTCGTCACGCAGGCGCTCATCCCGACGGCCGACGGTCAGGGCCGCGTGGCGGCGCTCGAGATCCTCCTGCCGGACGACGCAGTGAGGAACCTCGTACGACAGGCGAAGATCGAGCAGGTCTACTCGATCATGCAGACGAACACGGCGCGCGGCATGCAGACGATGGAGCAGGCGCTCGCCGATCTCGTGATGCGGCGCGTGGTCAACCCGGAAGATGCCTTCGAGCACACGAACCGTCGCGACATCCTCTCCGGCATCCTGGAGCGCGCGGGCCTCGACATGCGCGGCGTCGTCGCCGGGCTAGAGCTCAACATGCCGTCGCCGCAGCAGCCGCCGAGCGGCCTGCGCGTCGCCGGAGTCGAGGCATGAGCGACTCGGTCTGGAAGAAGGAGATCACGTTCCGGCGGAAGGGGTCGGAGCCCGTCGCGGATACCGAGGAGGAGCTTCAGCATAAAGAGCTCGACTTCCAGCGTCGACTTGCCGTCGCCGCCAACGGCGGCGTCGCGCCGACGGACGAGTCGGTCTGGAAGAAGGAGATCACGTTCCGGCGCAAGCCGACGTCGGACTCGGCGCCTGCCCAGTCCGAGGCTTCGGAGCCGCCGCCGTCGGCGCCGGCGACCGAGTCGGTCTGGAAGAAGGAGATCCACCTGCGCCGGAACAAGGCGCCCGTCATCGTCGGTGGCGAGGAGAAATCGGAGTCGATCTGGAAGAAGGACATCTCCCTCCGCCGCCGCGAGGCGCGTAGCGCCCAGATCAAGCGTCTCGCGGAAGCGGCGATGGAGCAGGTCGCCGACAACGTCCACCCCGAGCCGTGGCTCACGGATCCGACGCTGCCCCCTGCGCCCGCTCCAGAGCCCGTCGACGCTGCCGAACCGACGTCGGACACACCGAAACAGTCGGTCTGGAAGCGAGAGATCGGCGGCAAGTCGAAGCCCAAGGAGCCGAAGCGCCAGCGCGGGCCGCGCAAACGCAAGACCCGGCTCCGCGATGTCGAGATCAAGCTCCCCTCCGGCTCGGGTGGAAGCCACTCGGTCAAGCGAATGGTCGGCCTGAAGATCGGCGCCTCGCAGCTCGCCGCCGCGCGCGTGAACAACAACGGCGCCGCCGAGCTCGTTCAGCTGGCGCGCCAGCCGCTCGACCAGGGCGTCGTCGTCGGCGGCGAGGTTCGCGACCCGGAAGCGCTCGCGCTCGCGCTCAAGCAGTTCTTCGCCCGCAACAAGCTTCCGAAGAAGAACGTCCGCCTCGGCATCGCCAGCAACCGAATCGGCGTCCGCATCTTCGACCTCGTCGGGATCGACGACGACAAGCAGCTCGAGAACGCGATCCGCTTCCGGGCGCAGGAGACGCTGCCGATCCCGCTCGACGAGGCTGTGCTCGACTACCACGTCCTCGGCGAGTCGACACAGGAAGACGGGTCGCGCGCACAGCGCGTCCTGCTCGTCGTCGCGTACCGCGAGCTGGTCGAGCGCTACGTCACCGCTTGTCGCAAGGCCGGCGTCACGCTCTCCGGCGTCGATCTGGAGGCGTTCGCGCTGCTCCGATCGCTCGCCGCGCCTCGTTCCGACGAGGCCGCCGCCGAGTCCGCGCTGGTCGCCGTCTCCATCGGCCACGACAGGTCAACGTTCGCCGTTTCCGACGGCCGCGTGTGCGAGTTCACGCGCGTGATCGAGTGGGGCGGTGCGACGCTGAGCATCGCCATCGCGCGCGCGCTCGATCAGGCGCCGTCCGAGGTCGAGGCGATCAAGCGGGTCGTCTCGCTCGAGTCGCCGGACGTCCCCGAAGGCATCTCGCGCGAGCAGTACGCGCTCGCCGTCGACGCCGTGCGCCGCCAGGTGCAGGCATTCGCGCGCGAGCTCGTCTCCTCGCTCCAGTTCTACCAGCATCAGCCGGGCTCGCTCGGCATCGGCGAGATCGTCATCACCGGCGGCACCACCGGACTCCAAGGGCTCGCGGCGGAGCTCGAAGGGATGATAGGCGTGGGCGTTCGCGTCGGCGACCCGCTCGCGCGCCTCAAGGTCGCGAAGAAGCTGCCCGTCGACGGAAACATCGGCTCGCTCGCAATCGCCATCGGACTCGGGATCGAGGACTAGACATGCGCGCAGTCAACCTTCTTCCGAGCGAGAGCCTCCGCGCGCCGCGCCCGCAGGCGGCGCCGATCGCCGTCGCAGCGGCTGTGAGCGGGCTCGTCGTCGTACTCGCTCTCGCGGGCGGCAACCTGCTCGAGTCCTCACGCATCGCGAGTGCGCAGAAGATGCTCAACCAGGCGAAGGTCGCGCAGGCGGCAACGCCCCTCCCGCCCTCGACGCCGGCCGTCACGCCTCCGCCGACAGCGGTGGCGACGCAGATGCAGCCGCGGCTCGCGGCGGTGACCGAAACGCTGTCTTCGCGTATTGCGTGGGACCGAATCCTGCGTGAGTTCTCTCTTGTCCTTCCGTCCGACGTCCAGGTCAACTCACTGAACCTCTCGCAGGCGGGGGCCGACGCCTCCTCGAGCTCGAGCTCGTCGTCGTCCACGCCTTCGGCGCCGTCGGGAGCGGGCGGACTGAGCCTCGCCGGCGTGACCTACTCGTACGACTCGGTCGCCCGCCTCGTCGCGCGCATGGATCTCGTCCCCGACCTCACAAATGTCGAGCTGACGCAGACGAGTGCCGATAACGGCGTCGTGCAATTCACGATCAATGCCGTCGTCAAGGGAGCGGCGCCCACCACGCCCATCACCACCCCGGCTGAGCCGACGGCCACGCCCACGACCACCACACCGACGTCATGAACCGGATCAAGACCCTGCCGCAGCCTGCACAGATCGCGCTCGTCGCGGTCGGCGCCCTGCTCATTCTCGTGCTCGGCTACATGGTGCTCCTGGCGCCGAAGCAGAAGCAGATCTCGAGCCTGCAGCAGCAGACGAGCGCAGCACAGGCGCAGATCGCCGAGGACCTCCAGCGCTCGGCGGAGGCGACCGGCGATACGGGGGCATCGGCAATCAAGGTCGCGGACATCTACAAGCTCCAGACGGCCATGCCGTCACTCCCCGATACGCCCGACCTGTTGCTCGAGCTCGACCAGATTGCGAAGGCAGCGGGCGTGACGCTCCAGTCGATCGGGTTCAGCGGTCTCGCCGCTTCGGCTGACGGGACGTACTCGGAGATCCCCATCTCCATCCAGGCGACCGGCAACTTCTACACGCTCACCGACTTTGTCTACCGCCTGCGGAATCTCGTCTACGTCCGTGCCGGCGCCTTGGAGGCGAACGGCCGCATCTTCAGCGTCAGCTCTCTCGGGCTCACGCCCGGCGACAAGACGCTGAGTGCCGCCATCACGCTCGACACCTACGTCTACGGAACCACGAACGGTACGGCGGTTCCCGGCTCGACGTCGACGACGCCGACCGAGACGACGACGACCTCGACCACCACCACCCCCACGACGACGGCAGGAGCGACGGGCTGATGGCGCGCAAGCCGAAGCAGCCCAAGGTGAACGCGCCGCTCGACCGCATCAAGGCGAAGCAGCAGAAGCAGAAGCGCCTCGCGATCGTACTCTGCGCATTCCTAGGCCTCATCCTCGTCTATGAGGTCCCGCACACGATGAAGCTCATGAAGAGCTCGCCGAGCGCGGTGCAGGTGAACACCGCGGCGTCGGCGCCGGCAGCGCCGAACCCGACCGTGACGACGCCGTCCCTGCCGGCGGCCG
>Ga0209579_10001592_pt1 | contig 18487 bp, 13 predicted proteins | sample Coa_R1_2_FD_187152 | JGI IMG/M metagenome (GOLD analysis project Ga0209579, IMG submission 187152) | Surface soil microbial communities from Centralia Pennsylvania, which are recovering from an underground coalmine fire - Coalmine... | ecosystem: Environmental > Terrestrial > Soil >... | reverse complement strand
GGGGTCGGCGATCGCCGGCAGCTGTGGCTGGACGGCGCGCTGCAACGGCTTTAGCCGGCGCGGCGCCAGCGGCGGATGCGATTCCGCTTTCTCCGCCGCCGGGGATCAACTATTGGTCGAAGGGGATCCTCGCGACGGGCGGCAACGGGGGTGTCGTGTCGGCTATCTACCGGGCTCGGCAGCGGTGCGCAGCGAAGGCGGCGGCGGTCATCCTGGCGGCGTCGCTGCCGGTCGCTTGCGTCGCGCCGCCGCCGGCCAACCCGTTCGCCGGGACATGGTCCACCGCCGAGCGCCAGCAGATCGCCTTCCGCGACGATACCGTCGTCGTCAATCCGCCCGACGCGCCGCCGACGCCGATGAGCGCGGCCTCCTGCGACGGCGCCTTCCGCTTCGGCTATCGGCACGAGAGCCGGGAGGCGCTGTTGGCGCTCGCCGCGCGGCAGCCCGATGTGTGGAAGCGGCTGGCCGCGCTGTTGGCGCAGCCCGATTACAGCGTCGCCGAATTGGGCTGCGGCGAAGGCGACAGCACCTATGTGCTGCTCGATGATCGCGACCTCGTCGTGATCCACCGCGACCGCGACATCGCCGGCATCGAGCGCCTGTCGCGCCTCTAGCGGCCGCTCGATGGAAGCCCGGCTCAAGAGCGGGATCTGGGTCAAGGCGCTGATCCGGCGCTGCGATCTGGCGGCGATCGGGGTCGCCCTGGTGGCGCGCGGCGACGACGACGCCGGCGCGATCCTGGTCAAGCTGAACGACCGCGACAGCGGCTGTACGGTGCTGGCGCAAGCCCGCCGGCCCGACGGCAGCGCGGTATGGATGCGCGCGACCGGCGCGGCGCCGGTCGCCGAAGCCGAGGCCGATGCCTATATCGCGCGACAGCGCGGCCGCGACCCCGATTTGTGGGTGATCGAAATCGACAGCGGCCGGGGCGAGGCCGTGCTCGACGCGCCGATCGTGTCCTGACCCCGCTTTGGGAGCCCTTTGGGAGCAGCAATGACCGCCCCACCCTCCGATCCGGCGCCGGCGCATCCCGATGTCGAGATCCTCGACGCCGCGACCGGCTTTGCCCGCCATCTGCGGGTCGAAATCGTCCGCTTCCGCCACCGCCTGTTCGCCGGCGGCTGGAGCGGCGAGCGGGTGTTCGATGTGGTGCGCCGAGGGGCGGCGGTCGCGGTGCTGCTCTACGACCCCGAGCGCGACAGCGTCGTGCTGATCGAGCAGTTCCGCCTCGCCGCGCTTTATGGCGGCCGCTCGCCGTGGCAGCTCGAAGCGGTGGCCGGGCTGGTTGACGGCGAGGGCGAAAGCTCGGCTGAAGTCGGCCGCCGCGAGGTCCGCGAGGAGGCGGGCCTCGAAATCTTCGGCGAATTACTGCCGATCCAGACGATGCTGCCGGCCAGCGGCAGCTACGACGAGAGCGTTGCGTTGTTCTGCGGCCGGGTCGATGCGCGCGGCGCCGGCGGCATCCATGGCCTCGTCGAGGAACACGAGGACATCCGGGTCGTCGTCAAGACAATCGGCGAAGTCGAGGCGATGCTCGACGCCGGCGAGATCGACAGCGCCCACACGATCATCTGTCTCTACTGGCTGCTGCGCCACCGCGAGAGCCTGCGCCGCGCCTGGCCCGGGGAATAGACCCCTAACGCTGCCCCAGCGCGCTCTCGATCTCGGCGGTGATCGCGGCGTCGCCGGGTCGCACCTGCGCCGGCCAGGCGCCGGCGAGTTGGCCGTCGGGCCCGACCAGGTATTTGTGGAAGTTCCAGCGCGGCGCGCCAGCGTCGCCGAGGATCGCGGCGACCCAGCGGTAGAACGGATGGGCGGCGGCGCCGATCACCCGGTTCTTCTCGGTCAGCGGGAAATCGATCTGGTAGCCGGTTTCGCAAAACTGGCGGATTTCCGCCGCGTTCCCCGGCTCCTGCTCGCCGAAATCGTTGGACGGCACGCCGAGCACGATGAGGCCGCGCTCGCGGTAAAGCCGCCACAGCGCTTGCAAGTCGCGGTATTGCCCGGTGTAGCCGCAGTAGGAGGCGGTGTTGACGACCAGCACTGGGCGGCCGCGCCACGCCGCCAGCGGCAGCTTGTCGCCCTCGAGCGACACAAACTCGAACTGATAGGCATCGCCGCTCGCGCTCTCGGGTGTCGCCATGCCTGGTCTCCAGTCGCTGGGTGGGGGCAGCATACCGCGATTCGACCGGCGAGGGCATTCGCCGCGGCACCGCGCCAGAGGCCTTGCGCCGGCAACCCTGGCCGGCGGCCGCCGGCGCATTTCGGTTGCGCGCTGCCGGGCCTTCCCCGAGACTGCGCGCCGCTGCACAGGGTCCGCGTGCGCATGCTGTTGGTGTTCCTGCTGAAGGGCGTGTTGGTCGGGGTCATCATCGCCGTCCCGGCCGGCCCGGTCGGGGTCCTGTGCATCCGCCGCACGATCTTTCATGGCCGCCTTGCCGGCTTCGTGTCGGGCCTTGGCGCGGCGACCGCCGACGCCGTCTTCGGCTTCGTCGCGGCGTTCGGCCTGACTTTCGTCGCCGATCTGCTGCTGGATTACCAGGAATGGCTGCGCGTCGCGGGCGCCGGGTTTCTGTTCTGCGTCGGCATCTCGGCGCTCGGCGCCAATCCGCTCGCCAGCACGCAGTCGCAGCGCGACCCCGAAGGCCTGGTCGCCGATTATGCCTCGACCTTCGCGCTGACGATCACCAATCCGATCACGATCCTGGCCTTTCTCGCGATCTTCGCCGGCATCGGCTTCGGCGGCGGCGAGGCGACCTTGGGCCGGGCCGCCATCCTGGTGTTGGGCGTGTGGCTCGGCTCGCTGTTGTGGTGGGCCGGGCTCGCCTTCGGCGCCGGCATGCTGCGGCTGTCGTTCGACCGCGATCACCTGATATGGATCAACCGCGGCTCGGGGGGGATATTGCTGCTTTCCGGCGCGGCGCTGCTCGGCAGCGTGGTGGTTCACCATTTCCGCTGAAGCGCCGCCCCGGCGCATCGCAATCGGGAGACATCGACCGTGGTTTACCTGCCGCCTGCCTTCACCGAAGCCCGCCCCGAGGTGCTGATCGAGCACATCGAGCGGTACGATTTCGGCCTCTTGGTCAGCCATGGCGAGGCGGGGATCGTCGCCAGCCAGATCCCGTTCCTGGTCGAGCGGCGCGACGGACAGGTTTTCCTGCAGGGCCACCTGGCGCGTCCCAACCCGCAAGTGGCCGATCTCGCGGCGGGTGGCGAGGCGCTGGCGATTTTTCAGGGCCCGCACGCCTACATCTCACCGAACTGGTATGCCGCCGGACCGGCCGTGCCGACCTGGAACTACGCTGCGGTCCACGCCTACGGAACCCTCCAGGCGAACGACGACGCCCGATGGCTGCACGAACTGCTCGGCCGCCTGACCGATCGCCATGAGGCGCGCGAGCCCGGCGCACAGCCCTGGCGCATGCAGGACCTGCCGGAGCGCTATCTCGCTTCGATGCTCGCCGGCATTGTCGGTGTCGAGATCGCGGTCAGCCGCCTCGAAGGCAAATTCAAGCTGAGCCAGAACCGGCCTGCCGCCGATCGGCCGCGCATCGTCGCCGCGCTGGAACGCCGAGAGGATTCCGATTCGCGCGCCGTCGCACAGCTGATGCGCGCTCGCGAGCCGGTCCCGGAGAACGCAGCCGGTTGAATTTCCGAACCCCAATAAAGGGATGCTCGGGATGACCATGCTCTCGCAACGGGCCGGTGGGCGCTTGCCACGCCTGATGGCCGCCATGCTGCTCGCATTCCTGTGCGCGACCTCTTTCGGCTGGGCCGCCGCGACGAAACCGGCCGCGCCGCCCCCGCCGCCCCCACCACCGTCGACGTCCGCAGGCGGGGCGCCATCCGCCGCCGAGCTGCAGAGGCTGGTCGACACGCTGCAGAACGACAAGGCGCGCAGCGCGCTGGTCGGGCAATTGCAGGCGCTGATCGCGGCGCAGCGCGCGGCCGTCCCCGCGGCGCCGGCGGCGCCGGCCGATTTCATCGCCGAGCTGTCGCACCACTTCAATGACCTGACCGGCGAGATGCTGGCCGGGGTCGCGGTGGCTTTCGAAGCGCCGCGCATCGTCGCCTGGGCATCCCACCAGGTCAGCGACGACGCGGCGCGCGCCCTGTGGAGCGAGGTGCTGCTCGACTGCGCGATCGTCTTTGGTTCGGCGGTGCTCGCCGAATGGGTGGTGCGCCGGGGCTTCGCCCGGCTCGGCCGCAAGGAGACGGCGCCGCGGCCGCGCCGCAACCTCGTGCGCTTGGCGTTTGCGGTGTTGGGCCTCGTTGTCGAGCTGCTGCCGGTGGCGGCCTTCGCCGGCGCCGCGGTGTTCGCGATGGCGATCACGCTGCCGCCGTTCTCGCCTGGCCGGGCCGCGATATCGCTCTTGGTCCAGGCCATCATCATCGCCCGATTGATCCTCGCCGCTGCCAAGGCCGTGCTGGTGCCGGGCCCGGCATGGCCGAACCTCATCCCGGCGGGCGAAGAAACCCGCAACTACCTCTTGATCTGGGTGCGGCGGTTCACCTGGTGGTGCTTCATCGGCTTCGGCATCGCCGGCGCCGCGTGGTGGCTCGGCGTCCCGGGCGCGATCTACGCCCTGATGCTGAAGGCCGTCGGGCTGGGCCTCACGGTTTTTGGCGTCGTTTTCATCCTGCAGAACCGCGCGCCGGTGGCGCGCTGGATCGAGGGCCGCGCGGCCAGCGGGGCGGGCGGCTGGGCACGGCTGCGCCGGCACCTCGGCGAGACCTGGCACGTCCTCGCCATCGTCTACCTGGTCAGCATCTTCCTCGCCTACTCGCTGCACGACGAGGGCGGCACCGCCTATGTGCTGCGCGCCACCGCGGTGAGCCTCGCGGTCATTGTCGCGGCCCGCCTGCTGGTGCACGCGATCGAGCGCCTGAGCAGGCGCGGCCTTGCCGTCGCGCCCGAGATCAAGGAGCGCTTTCCCTTCCTCGAGCAGCGCGCCAACCGCTACCTGTCGCTGGTCATCGGCATTGCGGACGCCGCGCTCTATGGGCTGGTCGCGCTGGTGGTGATGCAGGCCTGGGGTTTCGCCGCCTTCGCCTGGTTCGGCAGCGGCCCCGGCCGGCGCGTCGCCGGGGTGCTGTTGTCGAGCGCGCTGGTGCTCGCGATCGCACTCGTCGCGTGGGAGATCCTCGCCGGAGCGATCGAGCGCAACCTTGCAACGCTTGACCACGACGGCGCGCCGAGCCGCACCCGCCGGCGCACCTTGTTGCCGCTGCTGCGCACCTCGATGGCCGGCGTGCTGGCGGTGATCGCGGCGCTGACCATCCTGTCGCAGATCGGCGTCGACATCGGTCCGCTCTTGGCTGGCGCCGGGGTCATCGGCGTCGCGATCGGCTTCGGCAGCCAGGCGCTGATCAAGGACATCATCACCGGGCTCTTCATCCTGATCGAGGACCAGGTCGCGGTCGGCGACATCGCCGATCTCGGCAAGGACCACGCCGGCGTGGTCGAGGCGATCTCGATCCGCACGATCCGGCTGCGCGACCTGAGCGGCGTCGTTCATACCGTTCCGTTCAGCGAGGTCACCTCGGTCAAGAACCTGACGCGCGACTACGCCTATGCCGTCGCCCGTGTCGCGATCGCCTATGGCGAGGACATCGACCGGGTGGTCGAACTGCTGGGCGGCGCTTGCGACGAGCTGGCGGCGGACCCCGAGCTCGGGCCGGCGATCCTCGACCCGTTCGACTACCAGGGGGTCGACAGCCTCGACGAATTTTCGACGGTGCTGCTGCTGCGCGTCCGCACGCTGCCCGGCAAGCAGTTCAACGTCGGGCGCGCCCTCAACCGGCTGATCAAGCTGACGCTCGAAAAAAACCACATCGCGACCCGCAGCCCGTCACCGGTGTCGTTGAGCGTCCCCGCGGCGATCACGCTTGCCCAGCCCGATGCGGCCGGCGACGGCGCCGCGCCCCGCCGTCGCACCGCCTGAGGCCAGGGCCAGCGTCACGCATCCGTTTCGGCCAGCAGCTCGGCAATCGCCGCGGCGTCGGTGCAGCCGAGCACCTGCTCGGCGATCTGTCGCGCGAAGCCGGCGCGGGCGAAAACCGCCAACTCGCGCTGGCGGTCGCGCTGGCGATCGCTCGGGGCCGACGCGGCGTGGCGAAAGGGACCGAGGCGCCGCCGCCGGGCAAAGGCGCAGGCGGCGGCGAGATCGGGGTCGCCGGCGCCATCGCGCAGCTGCGCCAGGGCCGCGGCAGCCTCTTCGCGCCCCACTCCCTTGGCCGCGAGCCCGGCGGCGATGCGGCGCAGCGGCTCGCCCCGGGCGAGCCGGCTGCGCGCCCGCATCAGGGCGTAGGCGCCGTCGTCGAGCAGCCCTGTGTCGCGGTAGCGCGCGACGACGGCGTCGATCAGCGCGGCGGCGGCGGCAGGATCGGCCCGGTCGGCGCCGAGCCGCCGCCGCGTCCGACGCAGCAGCACGCGGCGCAGGTTCGCGGCCGAGCTGGCATAGCGCTCGAGGTAGGACAGCGCCCATTTTTCAACGAGCGCGGCATCGAGCGGCGGCGCCGCGCGCCCGCCGCGGTCGTCCGCCTCTATCGGCCGAACTCCACCACGGCGGCCGCTCGGCTCAGGCGGTGGCGGCGGGCGCCATCAGCGGCCAGTACCAATCGTAGAAGCCGCGATCGAGCGGCGCCGCGGCGAGCGCGTCACCGGCCTCGCGCAGCGCGTCGCCGATCGGATCGACGGCGGCGCCGTTGCGCCGCTTCGCTCCGGCGAACTGCACGAGATCGCACTCGGTCTGGCCGGGATAGCGCGGGGTCAGGCGAACCAGGGCGACCTCGCCGTCGCGGATCGCGACAAAGCTCATCGGGCCGCATTCGACCACCGCTTCGCAACCGCCGCCGCCGAATGCGAGATCGGGGGCGTTCCACAAAAACTGCCGCAGCCGCTTCCAGTTGCAGGTTGTCTTGTAGCGTTGCCGGCGGCTCACTTCACGCTCGGCGAGGTCCTCGGGGATGGCGCCGAGTTCGACCGGCCCCGCCTCCGGCGGCAGCGGCGCGGCGGTCGACGGATCGACGAAAATCAGCCCGCGCTGGATCTGCATCGCGTAGTGCGGTAGGCGAAAACGCGAGCGGTCGGTCATGTTCGGCTGCAGCATCGGGTCGGTCAGCCGGCCGTCGAGCGCATAGGACCAGCCGTGATACTGGCAGAACAAGTGGTCGACGCGGCCGCTCTCCTCCTCGCAGACGCGGTATCCGGCATGGAGGCAAGCGTTGCGCAGCGCGTGGATGCGCTCGGAATTCTCGCGCACCAGCACGACCGAACGCGGCCCGATATCGACCCGCAGGAAATCGCCGTCGGCGGTGAGCCGGCTCGCGTGGTCGATCACCAGCCAGGGCTGCGTCACGATGTGCGCGACCTCGGCGGCGAAAACGTCATACGCCTCGAAAAACTCTGGCGCGGCCTCGATATCGCGGCCGCCGTCAAACTGGTCGCCAATCGCCTTGATGCTGTCGGGAAGCTCCATCTCTCGAATCCGATCCCTGCTGCGCGGTGCCCATTGCGCTATAGCCCGGTTTGCCGCGCAAGCCTAGCCCCGCGCGCACGCGGGCGGTGAAATTCGCGGGGTCGGGCGGCGGATCGGGGGTCTTCGAGAAGGCGGCGGGGCTCGGTTGGGAGCCCCGCCTCGCGTACCGCTATTCCTTCTTATCCTTGTTGGTTTCGTCCGGCCGCGCCGCAGGATGCGGGCCGGCTGTCTCGTGGCCGCGCGGGGCCGGAGCGGCGTGCGGCGGCGCCGCGGCCGCGGGCGGCATCGTGCTGCCCTGCCCGATCGCGCCATGCGGCGCTACCGCATGCTCGGTGGACTGCGCCGCGGGACGGGCCGCGCCTTGCGGCGGCACCCCGGGCTCGGCCCGCATCCCGGCATGTTCCGGCGGACGTGGGGCCGCCATCGGCGCGGCGGTCTCGTGCGGCTGACGCTGCACCGCCGGCGCACCGGCCCGCATCTGCTCCGGGCGCCGCTCGGCCGGCGGCGTGGTCGTCGCCGCCTCGCCCCTATTCGGCTGCACCGTCGGGCTATGGCTGGCGAGCGGAGCGTGGTTCGTCGGCTCCGCGCGGGGCTCCGCCCCGGTCGCCTGCGTCTTGCCGGGCTCGGTGATCGGGCGACGGCTCGCGGCCGCGCCACTTTCGGTCGACCTCGAGCGGTTGCCGATCGTGGCGCCGCCGGTCGGGGCGGTCGCCGACTTCGATGGCTCCGGCTTGGCGGTCGCCGCCTCGTGCGAAGCCGGCGGCGTGGTGCCGGGTCGCGTCGTGCCCGGCTGGGCTGTGGTGATGCCGGTCCTCGCCCCGGGCGTGGCGCCGGTCGTCGCATGCCCGGTTTGGATCTGCGCCGGCTGGCGCGCGGCGCGCTGCGGCAAGCCGACGACGGCCGCCGCGGCCGCCGGGGCTACCGTACCGGCGGGACCCGCCGCGGCAGTCGTGCGCGAGCGCGACTCGGCGGCCGGGGCCGCGAGCACGACCGGGCCGCTATGCCGCCAAGTGTCGCCCGGGCCGATCTGCGCGTCACGGGTAATCCGCGTGTAGTCGCTGCGGTTGACCGTTATCCGGTCGGCGCGCCAATCCGGCTGGCTCCAACCCCATAGCGGGGCGACAATGCCGTAGCCGACGCCGAATTCGAGCCCGGGCTCGATCGTCTCGGCGATAAAGCCGGGCGGCGGCGGAACGTAAACCGGCGGAAAGCCGCGATCCGGCCACTCGCCGTAAACGATCATCGGGTTGTAGACCGGCACGAACATCTGGTCCGCCTCGGCCGGCATGATCACGATCGCGGTGCCTTCCTCGCGCACGACGAGGTGGTGCAGGGCTTTCAGCCGGCCCGCCTTGAACGCCAGATGGCGCAACGCCTGGACCCGCGCCATCACCGCCGGCTGCTGCGTGGCGAAGGCGACGCCGAGGGTCTGCGTCCAGTCGATATGCTCGCTCAGCATCACGATGAGTTGCGGGAACGGAACGAGCGCCTTGACGCTCGGGTCCCACGGCAGCGGCTGCAACGCCGCGACCAGCGCGTCGCCCTTCAGCGCGGCGTTCGCCGGATCCTGCAGCCACTGCGCCGCGTCGACGATCTGCTGCGGGTAGGTCGCCGCCATCAGCACCTGGGTCAGCAGCTGATCGGGATAGAGCGCGATCGGCGCGACCATCTGGTCGATCTGCGCGCGGGTATATTGCACCGCGGCCGGATTGGCGGCCGGGCCGAGCGCGGCGGCCGCCTCGCCGGGGCTGGGCGGCGCCGCCAGCGCGAGCCCGGGCGTCAACAGCAGAAATGGCAGAACCTGCGCCATGATGCGCAGCCGGAATGATGTCATCGGTCAATACCTCTTGCAGAATTGCGGAGCCGCGCCGCTCCCGGGCGCCAATTGCAGGCGCCGCCGGGCGACAACCTCCGCTGTTACCGGTAAGAACACGTGATCGACCCCGGCAATTCCGCAACCGGTGAGAAATCGCGCGGATTGCTCGCCGCCGCGGCATTCGCGGACCGCGCGAACGGCTTGCCCTCGGCGCGCGGGCGAGGCAGCATGCGCGCATCGCGGCCGCGTCGCGGCCGGCACATTTCGGGAGGTAACGATGCCTGTAATCAAAGCCGCCGATCTCGCCTATGGCCGGCTGCGTTCGCCCGATCTCGACAAGCAGGAGGAATTCCTGACCGCGTTCGGCATGGTGCGCGCCGAGCGCACGCCAAAGGCGCTCTACATGCGCGGCACCGACGCGCCGCACCACATCCACGTCACCGAACTGGGCGAGCCCAAATACGTCGGGATCGCGCTGCATGCCGGCAGCCTGGAAGATTTGGAAAAGCTCGCGCGCGCCCCGGGTGCGACGCCGATCGAAGCGATCGACGAGCCGGGCGGCGGCAAGCGCGTCCGCCTGACCGACCCGGACGGGTTCCAGGTCGAAGTAATCCACGGCATGGCGCAATTGCCGAAAATCCCGGTGAAGCGCCCGCCGGTCAACAGCGGCGAAGACAAGACGCAGCGACGCAACGCCCTCTACTACAAGGGCGTCGAGCGCGGCCCGTCGCACATCAAGCGCTTCGGCCATTTCGTCGTGCATACCCCGCAGTATGCGAAGACCGTCGGCTGGTATCGCGAGATGTTCGGCTTCCGCTGCTCTGATGAGGTGTACGCCGGCAGCAAGGACAACATCACCGGCTCGTTCAACCGCCTCGATCGCGGCGACGACTTTGTCGACCACCATGCCTTCTTCTGCATCCGCAGCGACAAGAAGGGGCTGAACCACCTCAGCTACGAGGCCGCCGACATCGACGACGTCATGATCGGCCACGACGTCATGGCGGCGAAGGGCTACGAGCATTTCTGGGGCATCGGCCGGCATTCATTGGGCAGCCAGGTCTATGATTACTGGGGCGATCCGTGGGGCCGCGTGCACGAGCATTGGGCCGACACCGATGTGCTCAACGCCAGCGTCCCGGCCAATCTGATCGCCCGCGAGGACCTCGCCGGACCGTGGGGCGGCCCGCCGCCGGAGAAGTTCATGCACCACGCGACCCCGTAAGCCGGAGCCGCGCCCCCACCCCAACCCTCCCCCGCCTGCGGGGGAGGGGGAAGAGTAGCCACTGCACGGTCGGCCCCCTCCCCCGCAGGCGGGGGAGGGTTGGGGTGGGGGTCACCGCCGACAATCGAGACCAAGGAGCAACCGAGATGAACACCGTCGTCCGTTGCGGTCAGCTGTTTACCGGAGCTGACGACGAAGCCCGCGCTGGCGAGGTGCTCGTCTATGACGAAGACGGCGGGCTGCGCTATGTCGGCCCCGAGGCCAACGCGCCGCGACGCGCGAAGGCCGACCGGGTGATCGACCACTCGGGCGGCTTCGTGATGCCGGGCCTCATCGACGTCCACACCCACCTCGCCTACGGTAACGCCAAGAGCGAGGAGGACATCGACCTCTACAGCCCGATGGAGTTCCGCACGCTGCGCGGCATGTTCTTCGCCCAGAAGGTGGCGGCCGCGGGCTACACCGCGATCTGCTCGCCGGGCGACGCCGGGCAGATCTCGCTGTCGATCCGCAACGCGATCAATGCGGGCCTCTTCGATGGGCCGCGGGTCGTGGCGGCGGGACCCTATATCACGACCCACCAGGGCCTCACCGACTGGTATCCGACCTGGATCGGCGCGCCCTCGACCTCGATCGGCAAGCTCGTCACTAACATCAACGAAGCGGTCGAGGAGGTGCGCTGGCAGGTCAAGAACGGCGTCGACTGCATCAAATTGGCGCTCGACGGCATCCAGCGCCGCCCGGACGGCGAATTGATCGCCGCCTTCACCCAGGACGAAACCGACATCATCGTGCGCGAGACCCACCGCATGGGCAAAAAGGCGATCGCCCACGCGGTCGGTCGCGAGGCGACGCTCTACGCGGCGCGCGCCGGGGTCGACCTGATTTTCCACGGCTTCGACCTCGACGACGAATGCATCGCCGCGATGCTGAGGACCGGCAGCGTCTTGTGCCCGACCCTGACCCACCCGAAGAACCTGATCGAGTTCACCCAGCCGCACGAGCCGGCCGCCCAGAAGGGCCGCGTCGAGCAGACCGAGAAACGCTACCGCGAGGGCGTCGCCCGGCTGAAAAAGGCGGTCGCCGCCGGGGTGCCGTTCCTGACCGGCACCGACACCGGCTTTGCGATCACCCCCTACGGCGAATGGCACGCCAAGGAACTGGAATTGTTCGTCGCCGATCTCGGCTTCAGCCCGGCGGCGGCGATGCGAGCGGCGACTGAGGTCAACGCGCGCTTCATGGGCGACCACATCGGCGTCCTCGAAAAGGGCCGCGCCGCCGATTTCATCGTGTGGGACGGCTCGCCCTTGGCCGACATCCACCTGCTGCAGGATAAGCGGCGGCTGCGCGCGGTCTATATCGCCGGCAAGGAATACAAGATGGCCGACCGGCCCTACGACCCCCGCCGCGTCACCGATTTCGCGCTCTCGAACTGGACCGACCTCTACACCCAGGCCCGCGTCGCCGAGTTGCGCGCCGGCCAGCGCCGCCTTGCGGCGGAGTAGCGCCCCGCCCTTTATATAACCGCATCTATATAACCGCATTCCCGGCGCAAGCCGGGACCCACTCCTCAACGGCTCCGTCACCGGAAGGGTGGGTCCCGGCTTGCGCCGGGAATGCGGTTTTGGGTATGGCGCCCGAACCTGCAGTCGGATGGATTATTCCGCAGCAAGCGCCGGCGATGGGAGCGGCGCGCGGAAGCGGGCCAGCAGCTCCGCCTCCGTCGCCTTGGTACGCTCCAAATTGGCCGCTTTCACGTGGCCGAAGCCGCGAATTTCCAGCGGCAACGCCGCGAGCTCGACCGCGACCGCGTGGTTCTCCGGCGACAGTCCGGCGACGATCTCATCCAGCAGCGCCTCGTATTCGGTAACGAGCCGCCGCTCGGCGCGGCGCTCCTCGGTGCGGCCGAAAATGTCGAACGGCGTGCCGCGCAACCGGCGCAGCTTGGCGAGCAGGCGGAAGGCTCCGAGCATCCACGCGCCATAGACCTTCTTCTTCAGGTGCCCGGTGGCGGGATCGCATTCGGCCAGGAGCGGCGGCGCCAGGTGAAAGCGCAGTTCGTAGGGACCCTCGAACTGGTCGGCGACGCGCTTCTGGAAATCGCTTTCCGCATAGAGCCGGGCGACCTCGTACTCGTCCTTGTAGGCCATCACCTTGAAGAGCGCCCGCGCCGCCGCCTCGGTCAGCGCGGTGCCGCCGCCGAGCCCGGCTTCAGCCTGGCGCACCCGCCCGATGCGGTCGAAATACCGCCGTGCATAGGCAGCGTTCTGATAGGCGGTGAGGAATTCGACGCGCCGGCCGACCAGTTCATCCAAGGTTTCGGAGATCCGGTGGCTCTCCGGAGCGGCCGCGTTGGGGGTGGCGCGCGCCGCGACCGCCGCCCGGTCGACCGCGGCGCGCCGGCCCCACAAAAACGCGTCGCGGTTGAAATCGATGGCGACCGCGTTGAGCTCGATCGCGCGCTCGATCGCCACGGCCGAGACCGGCACCAGCCCGCGCTGATAAGCGTAGCCCAGCATGAAGAGGTTGGTCGCGATCGAATCGCCGAGGAGCCCGGTGGCGAGGCCGGTGGCGTCGATGAATTCGGCGTTGTCGTCGCCGATTGCCGCAGCGATGTTGCGGCGCAGATCGCCGCCGGGAAACGCCATGTCGGGGTGGCGGGTGAAGTCGCCGGTGATCGTCTCGTGGCTGTTGACTATCGCGCGGGTCGCACCGGCCTGCAGCCGCGACAGCGCTTCGCCGCCGGCCGAGACGACGAGGTCGCAGCCGAGCAACAGGCGCGCGGCGCCGGCCGCGATGCGCACCGCGTGGATCGCATCGGGCCGCGCGGCGATGCGCACATGGCTCAAGACCGCGCCGCCCTTTTGCGCCATGCCGAGCTGGTCGAGCACCGCGACACCCTTGCCTTCGAGATGCGCCGCCATGCCGAGAAGCGCGCCGATCGTCACGACGCCGGTGCCGCCGACCCCGGTGACGAGGATGCCGTAAGGTTCGGCGATGTCGGGCAGCGCCGGCTCGGGCAGCGGCGGCAGGCCGTCATCGGCCAGATCGGCGGCGGCGCGCTTGCGCGGGCTGCCGCCCAGCACCGTGACGAAGCTCGGGCAGAAGCCGTTGAGACAGGAAAAATCCTTGTTGCAGCTCGACTGGTCGATCGCGCGCTTTCTGCCGAACTCGGTCTCGACCGGCACCACCGACAAACAGTTCGAGGTCGCCGAGCAATCGCCGCAGCCCTCGCAAACCAGATCGTTGATAAAGACGCGCCGCGCCGGGTCGGGGAAGCGGCCGCGCTTGCGGCGGCGGCGCTTTTCGGCGGCGCAGGTCTGGTCGTAGACGATCGCGCTGACGCCCTGCAGCTCGCGCAACTCGCGCTGCACCGCGTCGAGGTCATCGCGGTGGCGCACCGTCGCGCCGTGCGGGAATTCGGTGCCGAGCGGGTATTTGTCGGGTTCGTCGGTGACGACGACGATCGGCGAGACGCCCTCGGCGGCGAGCTGCCGGGTGACGATCGGCACCGTCAGGCCGCCGTCCAATGGCTGGCCGCCGGTCATCGCGACCGCGTCGTTGAACAAGACCTTGTAGGTCATCGTGACGCCGGCGGCGACCGCGGCGCGGATCGCCAGGATGCCGGAATGGGTATAGGTGCCGTCGCCGATATTGGCGAAGACGTGGGTTGTTTCGGTGAACGGCGCCTGGCCGATCCATGAAGCACCCTCGCCGCCCATCTGGGTGAAGGTCGCGGTCGAGCGGTCCATGAATTGCGACAGGTAGTGACAGCCGATGCCGGCAAGCGCCCGGCTGCCGTCCGGCACCTTTGTCGAAGTATTGTGCGGGCAGCCCGAGCAGAAATAGGGCGTGCGCAGCAGCGGCACGACCGTGCCGCCGGTCTGGCGCTCCTGCGCATCGAGGCGGGCGATCCGTTCGGCGAGCCAGGGCGCGCCGCCGAGAGCGGCGAGGCGGCGGGCGATGATGCGGGCGATCTGGCTCGGCGCCAATTCGCCGTTCGACGGCAGGATCCATTCGCCGCTCTCATCGAACTTGCCGACGATGCGCGGGCGGCGCTCGGCCGGCCAATTGTAAAGCTGTTCCTTCAACTGCGTCTCGATGACAGCGCGCTTCTCCTCGACGACGAGCACTTCCGCGAGGCCTTCGGCGAAGGCGCGCACCCCCTCGGGTTCGAGCGGCCACGGCATCGCCACCTTGTAGAGGCGCAGGCCAATCGCGCGCGCGTCGGTCTCGCCGATACCGAGGTCGTCAAGCGCCTGGCGGACGTCGAGATAGGATTTGCCGGTGGTGACGATGCCGAACCGCGGCGCGGGCGCGTCGATGACGATGCGGTCGAGCTTGTTGGCGCGCGCGAAGGCCAGCGCCGCCGGCAATTTATATCGGTGCAGCCGCAATTCCTGGTCGAGCGGCATGTCCGGCCAGCGGATGTTGAGGCCGCCCGGCGGCATCTCGAAATCGCCCGGCAGCACGATCTCGACGCGGCCGGGATCGACCGCGATCGAGGCCGAACTGTCCATCGTCTCGGCAACGGTCTTGAAGGCGACCCAGCACCCCGAATAGCGCGACATCGCCCAGCCATAGAGGCCGAGATCGAGGATGTCGTCGACCCCGGCGGGGTTCAACACCGGGATCAGCGCGTCGATGAAGGCGAATTCCGACTGGTGCGCCAGGGTCGAGGATTTGCAGGTGTGGTCGTCGCCGGCCAGCGCCAGCACGCCACCCAGGGGCGCCGAGCCGGCCGAATTGCCGTGCTTCAGCGCATCGCCGCTGCGGTCGACCCCCGGCCCCTTGCCGTACCACATGGCAAAGACGCCGTCGTATCTGGCGCCGGGAAAGAGCCCCAATTGCTGGCTGCCCCAAACCGCGGTCGCCGCCAGCTCTTCGTTGATCGCCGGCTGAAACTTGACGTGGTTGCGCTCGATGAAGCGCCGCGCACCCCACAGCGCCTGGTCGAATCCACCCAAGGGCGACCCGCGATAGCCCGCGATAAAGCAGCCGGTATTGCGCCCGGCGGCGATGTCGCGCTGGCGCTGCAACAGCGGCAGGCGAACCAGCGCCTGCGTGCCGGTCAGGTAAACCCGGCCGCTCTCGAGAGTATACTTGTCGTCGAGCGTCACCGCCGCTAACGCCATCACCCTCTCCCGCGACCGCTCGCTGCAACCGGCCTCAACGTAATCGTTGCGCGCCGCCGGCTCAATGACGCCGGTCTGCGCCGCGACTCGAGCGCAAACGGCCGCTGTAAAGCGCTATCCGCGACCTTATATAGGCGTCATGGCATTTGCGCGGGCGGGCTCCTCTGGGTAATGCTCGCCGCGGGCTTGCTTCCTTAAGGTTATGCGATGACCGCCACGGTACTGGAACGGGTGCCCTTCAGCCCGACGCTGCTCGCCTCGCTGCGCCAGCGCCTGGGCGACCGGCTGTCGACCTCGGCGGCGATTTGCGAACAGCATGGCAAGGACGAATCCTACCATGCGCCGCACGCACCGGACGCGGTGGCGTTTGCCCAAAGCACCGAGGAAGTCGCCGCAATCGTCACGCTGTGCGCCCAATACAAGACGCCGGTCATCGCGTTCGGCACCGGCACCTCGCTCGAGGGACATGTCGCGGCGCTGAAGGGCGGCGTCTGCATTGACCTGTCGCAGATGAACCGGGTGCTGCGGGTCAACTCCGAGGATCTCGACGCGACGGTCGAAGCCGGCGTGACGCGCAAGCAGCTCAACGAATACCTGCGCGACACCGGCCTCTTCTTCCCGATCGATCCCGGCGCCGATGCCTCGCTCGGCGGCATGGCGGCGACCCGCGCCTCGGGCACCAACGCGGTGCGCTACGGCACGATGCGCGAGAACGTCCTGTCGCTGACCGTCGTGCTGGCCGACGGGCGGGTGATTCGCACCGCGAGCCGCGCCCGCAAATCGGCCGCCGGCTATGATCTGACGCGGCTCTTTGTCGGTTCGGAAGGGACGCTCGGCATCATTACCGAAGTGACCGTGCGGCTCTACGGCATACCCGAGGCGATCTCGGCCGCGGTCTGTGCGTTTCCGACGATAGCCGCGGCCGTCGACACGGTGATCCTGACGATCCAGAGCGGCGTCCCGGTCGCGCGAATCGAGCTGCTCGACGAGGCGCAGATCGACGCCATTAACAAATATTCGAAACTAGATCATCGTGTAGCGCCCACGCTGTTCTTCGAGTTCCACGGCACCGAGGCGGGAGTTGCCGAGCAGGTCGCAACGGTAAAAGCGCTCGCGGCCGAGCATGGCGGCGACGATTTTCGTTGGGCCAGCACGCCCGAATCGCGCTCGAAGCTCTGGCAGGCGCGCCATGACGCCTATTACGCGGCACTGGCTCTGCGGCCTGGATCAAAGGGTTGGCCGACCGATGTGTGCGTGCCGATCTCGCGGCTGGCCGAATGCATCGACGAAACCAAGCGCGATCTGGCGCAATCCCCGATCCGCTCGGCGCTCGCGGGGCACGTCGGAGACGGCAATTTTCATCTGATCTTCATGATCGATCCCGAATCGCCTGAAGAAATCGCCGAAGCTAGCCGCCTCAACGAACGCATGATTGCTCGTTCTCTCGCAATGGAGGGCACTTGCACCGGCGAACACGGCATCGGTTACGGCAAGATGGACTACCTTGTTGACGAACATGGCGAGGCGGTTACTGTGATGCGCCGGATCAAGGAGGCCCTTGACCCTGACGATATCCTAAATCCAGGAAAGATCATCCGGCGGTAACATAACCGCAGTCGCACCGCTGAAATAGGCGACGATGAAAAACAGCTGTTGGAACCAATAAACCGCTTCACTGTTCGCTTATTTGTCGCTATTCTTCGTTGGAAATTCGGGGGCCGATGCTGGCGCTCCCGGCTGGGCTTCGGCGGAATGTCGGCCGGAACCGTCGTCCTCAACACCGGCTTTTTCGCTTCGGAGCCTAATGGTCGCGTCCGTGCTGAACTGATGTCACGCAACCGCGACTTCGCACGCCAAATAGCGCACGACAAAGCTGCAGCCCAAGGTCTTTGGTAATGGAGAAATCGAGTAAAAGGGGGAAAATCCCCCAATCAGACTGGCCGTCGATCATGGCCAGGTACGACGCGGGGGAGACGCTGGCGAGCATCGCGCGAACCTACGATTGTTCGCCACCCGCCATCAGCTATGTCGTCAGCCGCAGCCGCACGCGCCAATCCGCTGCGCCGCCGCCGGGCACGTCAGCGGGCACGTCAGCGGGCACGACGGAGCCGCAACTGGTCAAGGCGGCGATGCCGGAGATGGCGACGGACAGCGCCAGAGCATTCGGTCTCGCGATCCCGGCGGCAAGCCCGCAACCGGCGCCGCCAGCAGCGGCTCCGGGCCAACTGCGCATCACGGAGCGGCCCGTTGTTGCGCCGGGCGCGCGACGCGACGAGCCTCCGCCGCGCGAGGCAAACGGATTTGTCCGCAATGGCGGCGGCGAGCGGCATCCGGGCTTTCCCGGTCTGCCCCCGCGCGCGACGCCGCCAGCGCAGCGCCCGGCCGATCTGCCTTCCGCTGTGAGCGACGGCAACGGCGACCAGCGGCGCACGCTGCACCTGTCGCTGGGCGGCGCGCCAAACGGCAACGGCACCGCGAACGCGGCCGAGCCGCAGCCGGAAGAGCGGCCCCATAATAACGGCGGGGGGAGCGATGGCTTCTCGCGTCAGGCAGCCGCAGACCGTCTTGCCCCCTCGACGCCTGCCGCACCGCCGCGCCCGGCATTCGCCGAACGGACTTCAGGGTTTTCCGAGGCGCCGTCCGGCGCTTATCGCGGCCCTGGCAACGGCGGTTTTGGCAACGGCGGCGCTGGCAACGGCAACGGCGGCAACGGCGGCCATGCCGGCGACGGGCAGCGCCGGGACGCCGGCGGGGCCTTCATCGACCAGGAACTGCGCACCCGGGTCGACGGCGACATCGCCGCTTTCCTCGCGGCCTTCGATGCGGCGCT
>Ga0209579_10001591_pt1 | contig 18487 bp, 18 predicted proteins | sample Coa_R1_2_FD_187152 | JGI IMG/M metagenome (GOLD analysis project Ga0209579, IMG submission 187152) | Surface soil microbial communities from Centralia Pennsylvania, which are recovering from an underground coalmine fire - Coalmine... | ecosystem: Environmental > Terrestrial > Soil >... | reverse complement strand
CGGTACGAGCGCGCGCTCGGACGTGCTCACCGACTGGCCGGGCGGCGGCTATGTCGGCGTCCACGGGACGAACGAGCCGGGCATCCTCCCGGGCGCCGTTTCGCACGGCTGCGTCCGCATGGTGAACAGCGCCATCCTCCGGCTCGCGCAGCTGATGCCGGTCGGGACACCGCTGACGGTCACCTGATCGCTCGTCCGGGGGCTCGGGCGGGGGTCGGCATAAGCCGAGAAGCTCGTCGAGCAGGCGGTTTCCCCGTCCGAAAGGAACTTCCCGACCGATGTGCATCTCTAGAAAGTGGTCCGCCGCCGCGGTTCTGGCTGCGGCGGCGCTCATGACCGGTGCCGCCTATGCGGACAGCACCACGCCGGTTCCGGCCAGCATCCAGGCCGACATCACGAAAACACAGAGCGACGTGCAGACGCTGCACGACACGATCGTCGCCGACGCGAGCAAGATCCAGAGCGACGCTCAGTCGCTGACCGGCACGACCGATCGGTCGACGGTCATTGCCACGCTGAGCGCCGACGCGAAGCAGCTCCTGAGCGACCGGCAGTCGGGCAACGCCACGATCACGGCCGACTGGGCGCATCTGAAGAGCGACTGGCAGGCCGCCCATGCCGCGAAGGAGACGAACGGTCAGATCGCGCCGCTCGTCAAGGCGATGGTGACCGCGAACCTCGCCCTCCGCGCCGACCTGCGCCAGGCAGTGCAGGCGGCGAGGCAGGCCGTCCAGGACCTTCGCCAGAGTCTCCGCGGCCAGCACCGGGTGACGACGCCCGGCGACGGCGGACTCGCGCCCGCCGCGGCAAACGCCTCGACGACCGGCTGAGCGACCCTTTGCGAACGAAGTGGCGGCGGTCCGGTCTCGCGACCGGGCTGCCGCCTTTCTGCCGCCGAGCAGGGATTTCTCCGTATCCGCGGAGCCCCAGTCGCCGTTCGTCTCCTGTCAGGCACCACCACCAGACAGGGAGACGGACATGGCTTCGAAGGGGGTGGAGAGCCCCTCGCACGCCCGGGCATGGCTGCGCGCGGGGGCCCTCGCGGCTGGGGCGGCGCTCATCGCGCTCGCCTTCTCTGTAACAAGCGCGTTCGCGAATGCCGGCAACCCGGATTCGGCGAAGGCGACATGGTCGTACAGCAGCGGCAGTTCGGGACCGGTCACGGTGACGGTGTCCGGGACCTGGGACTGGGGAAGTAACTCCGTTCAGGGCGGGGGGCCCGGCTCCCAGTCGTGTTGGAACGGCGGCAAGCAGGACACCGTTTCTGGGTACGACGACGTGAACGGGCACTGGGCGATCGGCCTCGCCGTCGACTGGGGCGACTCGACCGTCGTGCCGACGAAGTGGAAGTTGCCGAACGGTCAGGTGTTCGCGGCGACGCCGGGGAAGATGGACTGGCTCAATCCGAACTACTGCGCGGGGACGACGACGTCGGCGCCGTACCCGTCCGGAACCTGGAGTGCGTCGCACACGTACGACAGCCTCAGCGCATTCCTTGCCGACACGAACAACGGCGAGATGTGCGTGAACGCGTACGACGTCCACAACCAGACCGACTCGAAGGAACAGGACCCGACGCAGAACGGAGACAACACGATCACCGGCAACCACTACGACATGAACGGTGTCGACTGTGCGGTGGCGCAGCCCGCGAACGGGGCTCCGCCCTCGCCGCCGAGCCCGCCGGCTCAGCCGACCGCACTGGCCGCGAGCCCGCCGGCGACACCTGCGACAGCTGCCACACCTGCCACACCTGCGACACCCGCACCGGCGATCGAGATCTCGAAGCTCGAGCGAGACGAGACGACGGGCGGTCAGCTCAGCGTCGGCCCGATCACGGTCGACTTCGGGAATCGGGTCGCCTACCAGGTCGCGATCTACAACAGCGGCAACGTCGACCTGGTCGTGCACCTGGTCGATCCCGGTTGCGTGATCCGCGGCGGTAGCACGCTCGACATCAGCGGGATCTCACTTGCGGTCCACCAGACCAAGGTCTATCACTGCTCGCACGTGATCAGCGCCGCCGATTCGCCGGTGTACACGAACACCGCGACCGCGAACGGCGTCGCGGCGAGCACGTCCGTCAACGCCTCATCGACGGTCGCCGCTGCGCCGGCGCAGGCGAGCGTCAAGGCGAACGTTCCGTCGGTGCTCGGCGCGCGCAAGGTCGTCACCCATCATGCGAAGAAGACGGTCAAGGCGCACAAGGCGCACAAGACCCACGCGGCACCCAAGAAGGTCGTTGTCCGGGCGAAGCCGGCCGCTCCGAAGGTCAGGAAGGCGTCCTTCACCGGCTGACCGAGGGCCCGTCCACCTGCGACCGCGGGCGGCCCCGTCTTTCGGACGGGCCGCCCGCCGTTTTGCCGACGTTGGCGCTACCTTCTCGAGCGAGATGAGGGGCGCCGGCGTGCGAACGACGATGCTCACCACGCTTCTCCTGGTCGGTGCGGCGGCGCCGGCCTGGGGCAAGGGCGACCCGGCCGTCGCCCCGAGCGTCGTCGCGCAGGTCGCGGCGAAGTTGGTGCCCGTGTACCACTCGCCGTACTCGAAGAAGCCCTTCCTGCAGGTCCCGAGGCTGACCGCGGACGGCGCGCCGACGGTCTTCCTCGTCAAGAGCCGCCGGGCCGGTTGGGAGCAGGTCTATCTGGCGCGCCGTCCGAATGGGAGCACGGGCTGGGTGAAGGATGGCGCCGTCTCGCTCGCACTCGACCCCTACCGCGTACAGGTCTCGCTCGCGAAGCACCGAGTCACCGTCTGGGACGGCAACAAGGTGATCCTCGACGCGCCGGCGGGCGTCGGCCGCTCGGTCCTGCCGACGCCGCGCGGCACGTACTACATCGTCTCGCTGCTCAAGCAGCCCGACCCGTACGGCCTCTACGGGCCGTACGCCTTCGGGCTCTCCGCGTTCTCCGACGTGCTCTACAGCTTCGGCTCCGGCCCCGGCGAGATCGGGCTGCACGGTACGAACGATCCAGCCGCTCTCGGGACGGACGTCAGCCACGGCTGCATCCGCATCAGCAACGCGAACATCACGAAGCTCGCCTCGCTCCTCCCGCTGGGCACACCCGTGCGGATCGTCTCGTAGCTTCGGCTACGGTTTGCGCCCGTGGATCCGGAACGCGCCAAGGAGCTGCTCGCCCGTGAGCGGGCGCGCATCGAGCGGTCGCTCGCGCGGCTCGGACACGTCGACGACGGTGAGGAGTCGGACCTCGAGAACCCTGCGAACCTCGCCACCGACCTCTACCAGGACGAGTACGACGAGGGCCGGACCGACGACCTGCGCGATGAGCTCGCAGCCGTCGAGCGCGCGGAGGCGCGGCTCGCGGCCGGGACGTACGGCCTCTCGATCGTGAGCGGAAAGCCGATCCCTGACGAGCGACTCGAGGTGCGCCCGACCGCCGAGCGGCTGGCCGACGAGGAGCGCTAGCTCGCGACCGGTGCGAGCTCCCGCCGCACGGCGGGCGCGACCTCGGTACCGAAGAGGTCGATCGAGCGCATGATGTTCGCGTGCGGCATCGTGCCGACGCTGAACTGCACGAGGAATCGATCGTGGCCGAACAGCTCGTGCTGGTAGAGGATCTTCTCGACGATCTGCTCCGGGTTGCCGACGAAGTTCGCGCCGCGAAGCGTCGCAGCCGCTGCGTAGTCGGCGCGTGAATGCGGCGGCCAGCCGCGCTCGCGCCCGATCTTGTCCATCATCCCCGCGACGTAGGGATACGACTCGTCGAGCGCGGCCGCAGCGGACTCGGCGATGTAGCCATGCGAGTTGATACTGAGCTGCGAACGCTCGTGTCCGGCGGCCTCCGCTCCCTGCCGGTGCAGCTCGGCGAACGGCACGAACCGCTCCGGGAGGCCGCCGATCATCGCGAGCGCCATCGGCAGGCCGAGTGCGCCCGCCCGCCACGCCGACTGCGGCGTACCGCCGACGGCGATCCAGACCGGAAGGGGATCCTGCACCGGTCGCGGGTAGACGCCGAGGTCGTCACGGGCGCGCACCTCGAGCAGTCGCGCGAGCTTCTCGGCGAACAGCCGGTCGTAGTCGGCGAGGTCGTAGCCGAAGAGCGGGAACGACTCGATAAACGACCCCCGGCCGGCCATGATCTCCGCGCGTCCGCCGGAGAGCAGGTCGAGCGTCGCGAAGTCCTGGAAGACGCGGATCGGATCGTCGGAGCTCAAGACCGAGACCGCGCTCGTCAGGCGGATCCGCTGCGTCCGCGCCGCCGCCGCGGCGAGGACGACGGCGGGCGCCGAGACCGTGAAATCGGGCCGATGGTGCTCCCCTACACCGAAGACATCGAGCCCGAGCTCGTCGGCGAGCTCGATCTCCTCGAGGACGTCGCGCAACCGCTCCTCGGCGCTGACGTCGTCGTCGGTCAGCTCCGCGAACGTGTAGATCCCGAGCTCCACGGCCCGAGTTTAGCAGATGATTGCGCACTCAAATATATAGTCGGCTAGGCTCCGGTCGTGACACAGCAGGAGCTCGCGCGCGTGCACCCTCGGGTGACGCTCGCCGTGCTCTCGCTGGCCGGGCTCGCGTACGCCGTCCTGAGCTCGGCCGTCGTGCCGGCGCTGACCCCGATCCAGCACGACCTCCACGCCTCCGAGAACGGGATCGCGTGGATCCTGACCGGCTACCTCCTCTCGGCGTCCGTCGGCACCGCGATCCTCGGCCGGCTCGGCGACATGTACGGCAAGGAGCGCGTGCTCATGTGGACGCTCGTCGGCCTCGCGGCGGGAACGCTGCTCGCCGCGCTCTCGCACACGCTCGCGCTCCTGATCGCGGCGCGCGTCGTGCAGGGCGTCGCAGGTGGGATCTTCCCGCTCTCGTTCGGCATCGTGCGCGACGAGTTCCCGCCCGAGCAAGTGGCGGGGAGCATCGGCTTGATGTCGGCGATCCTCGGGATCGGCGCTGGCGTTGGCATCGTCACCGGCGCGGTGATCGTCGAGCACCTCGCGTGGCAGTGGCTCTTCTGGATGCCGCTGATCGTGATCGTCGTCGCGGCCATCTGTACCTGGCGCTTCGTGCCAGAGTCGCCGGTGCGCGTGCCCGGCCGGGTCAATTGGATCGCTGCGCTCCTGATGAGCGTCGGCATCTCCGGCGTGCTGCTCGCGATCAGCGAGGCGACCGTTTGGGGCTGGGGCTCGGCGCGCACGGTCGGCGTCCTCGCTGCCGGCCTCGTCGTGATCGCGGTCTGGGTCGTCGTCGAGAGCAGGAGCCGCATGCCGCTGATCGACATGACGATGATGCGCATCCGGGGCGTCTGGACGACGAACCTGACCGCGTTCCTGCTCGGCGCCGGGATGTACTCGTCGTTCATCGTCTTCCCGCAGTTCGCGCAACTGCCGAAAAGCACCGGCTTCGGATTCGGCGCCTCGGTCGTCGTCTCCGGTCTCTACCTCCTGCCGTCGACTGCGGCGATGTTCGTCGTCAGCTTCTTCGCCGGTCGCATCGCCTCACGGTTCGGCTCGAAGTTCGCGGCCGTGACGGGATCGGCCGTGACCGCGGGCGCATTCGGCCTGATCGCGGCGGAGCACGCGCATCCGTACGACATGCTTCTCTCCGCGGCACTGCTCGGGCTCGGCATTGGGCTCGCCTTCTCGGCACTCGGCAACCTGATCGTCCAAGCGGTGCCGGCATACCAGACGGGCGCCGCCGGCGGAATGAACACGGTCATGCGGACGATCGGCGGCGCGATCGGAGGGCAGATCTCGGCAACGCTGATCTCGGACCACGTCGGCGCCAACGGGCTGCCGACCGTGACCGGCTTCACGGACACCTTCGTGATGGCGACCGGCTTTCTCATCGTGTGCACGCTCGCGGGGCTCCTGATCCCCTCGCGTTCGCGCACGGCCGCGCGCGAGCTCACGCCGGCGCTCGCCGAAAAGTAAGAGTTTCCGGAAGGCCTGCGAGCGGCAGGTACGCTCGGAACCGAAGCGATGGCTGAACCGGGCGCACCGGGTTTTCGACTCGACCCGGAGCCCGACGACGGAGGTCGGCGGGTGGTCGAGATCCGGGTGCCGTCGTCGTCGCCACCACCCCGTCAGGAGGTCTTGTCGCGCGTCGACGCCCCATGGTTCGGCGGGCCCGGTTTCTACGCGCGGGTCGGCCTGCTCGGCGCGTTCGCCGTCGTCCTCTTCTCGGTCATCGGGCTCCGGTTGTGGTCGCTGCAGATCCTGCACTCGGCGCCGTTTCTCAAGGCTGCCGCGAGCCAGTCGACTCGGAGCGTGCTGCTGCCGGCGCCGCGCGGGTCGATCGTCGACGACCGTGGCCGGCCGCTCGTCGAGACCGGCGCTGAGCTCGTCGTCGAGGCCGACCCGAGCACGCTCGGCGCCGAGGACGAAGCCGGTGTGTGGCAGCCGAACCGGCGAGGGCGCCGGCTTCTCGGCGAGCTCGCTGCGCTCACGCACGCGCCGACCTCGACGCTCACCGAGCGCATCCGCGCCTCGGTCCGGGCCGACGTCTTTGCGCCGGCGGTCGTGGTGCCGCACGCGTCGGCGGCTCTGACGTCGTTCCTGGCCGAACGGGCCCGCGACTTCTCGGGTCTCTCGACGGCGGCGCTGCCGACGCGAAGCTATCCCGACGGCGCGCTCGGCTCGACGTTCCTCGGCCTGCTCGGCCAGATCAGCCCGACGGAGGTCACACGCCACGAGTATCCGTGGGCGCGAGGCGGCGAGGTCGTCGGGCAATCGGGCGTCGAGGCGAGCTACGACAAGTACCTGAACGGCGGCTTCAGCGTCGCCCGCGAGTCGGTCGACGCGCTCGGGCGCCCGCAGGGCCAGCTACGAGTCGCCCAGGAGCCGAAGCAGGCCGACTCGCTCGAGCTCACGATCGACACGCGCCTGCAGCGCGTCGCCCAGCAGGCGATCGCGAACGGCATCGGACTGGCGCACAAGGCCGGCTACGGCGACGCCGATGCGGGCGCCGCCGTCGTGATGAACCCGAGCACGGGTGCGATCTATGCGCTCGCGAGCTCGCCGCAGCTGGACCAAGCGGCGGCCGCGAACGACCCCGCGTACCTGCAGAAGCTGCTCACAAGACGAAGCGGCCAGTCGCCGCTCGTCGACCTGGCGACGCAGGGGCTCTTCCCGACCGGCTCGGCGTTCAAGCCGGTCGTCGCCGAGGCGGCCCTCTCGGCCGGAATCATCACCCCGACGAGCACGCTTCCGTGCACGGGCTCGCTGACCGTCGGCGGGATCGTGTTCCACAACGTCGAGTCGTGGATCAACGAGAGCTTGACTTTGCCGCAGGCGCTCGAGATCTCGTGCGACACGTGGTTCTATCAGCTCGGCGAGCAGTTCTATTACCGCCAGCTCCACGGCAACCTCGACATCCAGCGCTGGGCGAATCTGCTCGGGCTCGGGCGTCCGACCGGGCTCGACGTCCCCGGCGAGTCGGCGGGTGTCGTGCCGACCCCGAGCTGGCTCGAGAAGAGCTACGGCCAGACCTGGTACGAGGGACAGTCGGTCAACCTGTCGATCGGGCAGGGCTACCTGGACGTAACGCCGCTCCAGCTCGCTGTCGCGTATTCGGCCCTCGCGAACGGCGGGACGGTCGTGCGCCCGCACGTCGCCGAGGCGGTCGTCCGGGCGGGTGGGGCGGACCCGCTTTCGTTCCCGCCCGTGCGGCGCGTGCGGCTCGTCGACGTGAACGCGATCCGGCAGGGGCTCTACCTCGCCGCCCACGGGTCGAGCGGCACGTCGGCCGCCGTCTTCGGCACCTTCCCGGTCCCGGTCGCCGGCAAGACCGGAACGGCCCAGGTTCCCTCGGGGAGCGACGACTCCTGGTATGCGTCGTGGGCGCCGGCCTGGAACCCGAAGGTCGTCGTCGTCGTCGTGATCGAGCACGGCGGCTTCGGCGCGGACGCCGCTGCGCCTGCCGCGCGCCAGATCTACCAGGCGTTCTTCGCCCACCCGCCCGCGGCTTAAAAACGCGCGAGGCCCGGGTGGGCCTCGCGGAAACTTCAGTCGATATCGAGCTCGGTGCTAGCGGTGATACCGGTAGCAGGTGACCTCGCTCGACAGCTCGATGATCTCGAATGCCGGCTTAATCCACTCCATGGGGGCCTCCGTGAGAACGCGTCGTGGAACTTGCAAACCGAACTCTACGACAACCGCGGGTTCCTGTCAAGGCTTTCTACGGATGAGGGAGATTTTCGAGGATTCGTGCCGGATCGCCGCCTGAGAAGATGGGCCGGTGCTCGAGGGCAAGCGGGTCGCCGTCGTCGTTCCGGCCCACAACGAGGAGGAGCTCCTCCCGGCGACGCTCGGTGCCATTCCGGGCTTCGTCGACCGCGTCTACGTCGTCGACGACGCCTCGACGGACGGCACCGCCGCCCACGCTGCGGCGGCCGCCGCGGCCGATCCCCGCATCGCCGTGATCGCGCGCGAGCGGAACGGCGGCGTCGGCGCGGCGATCGTCACCGGGTACAAGCGTGCGCTCGCCGAGCGCGTCGACGTCGTCTGCGTGATGGCTGCCGACAACCAGATGGACCCCGACGACCTCGAGCACCTCGTGACGCATGTCGCGCGGGGAGAGCTCGACTATGCGAAGGCGAACCGGCTCGTCAGCGGGCAGGCCTGGCAGCTGATCCCCCGCACGCGTTACCTCGGCAACGCCGTGCTGTCGCTCCTGACCAAGATCGCGTCCGGGTACTGGCACGTCGCCGACTCGCAGTCCGGCTTCACCGCGATCTCGCTGCCGATGCTCGAGCAGCTCGACCTCGATCGCGTCTACAAGCGCTACGGCTTTCCGAACGATCTGCTCGTGCACCTGAACGTGTGGAATGCACGAGTGCGCGACGTGCCTTCGCGCCCGATCTACGGCGTCGGCGAACGGTCGGGGATCCGGCTGCGCACCGTCGTGCCGGCGATCTCGTGGCTGCTCTTCAAGGGCTTCTGGTGGCGGCTCTGGCAGAAGTACGTGATCCGCGACTTCCATCCGCTCGTCTTCTTCTATCTGCTCGGCGCGCTGATGACGGTCGTCGGACTCGGCCTCGGCATCGCCGAGATCGTCTTGCGCGTGCTCGGGAACCAGATCACCGCGGCTACGATCGTGCTCGTCGCGCTGCTCCTGATCTTCGGCTCGCAGTTCACGCTCTTCGCGATGTGGTTCGACCTCGAGTCGAACAAGGACCTGCGCTGAAAAGGCGAGCGGCACCGCCCCGGGGACGGTGCCGCCCAAAATCGCGTCGCTACGACGAGATCACGACGACGTTCTCGGCCTGCGGGCCCTTGTCACCGTCGCGGGGCTCGAACTCGACCTTCGCCCCTTCGGGCAGGGTCTTGAAGCCGCTGCCGGCGATGCCGCTGAAGTGCACGAACAGGTCCTTCGTGCCCTCGTCGGGCGTGATGAAGCCGTACCCCTTCGCGTCGTTGAACCACTTCACGGTTCCGGTTGCCATGTATTTCCACCTCCCCCACTGCACTCACGAACGGGTAAGGAAGGTCGAACCGACGAACACAACCAGACCGCTCTGAACTGCTCAAACGGGTCTAAGTGTACCCCGGTTTCCGGTGGATTTCGAGGTCGAAACCAGCTCAGGCGCGACCGAGCAGGACGCAGCCGTTGTGCCCGCCCAGGCCCATCGCGTTGGAGAGCGCGACGTCGACCTGCACCTGCCGCGCCTCGTTCGGCACGTAGTCGAGGTCGCAGTCCGGATCGGGCTCGCGGTAGTTGATCGTCGGTGGCAGCACGCGGTCGCGCAGGGCCAGCACGCACATGATCGATTCGATCGCGCCGGCCGCGCCGAACGTGTGGCCCATCATCGACTTCGTCGACGAGACGGCGAGCCGGTAGGCGTGGTCGCCGAAGACATCCTTGATCGCCTTCGTCTCGGCGAGGTCGCCCAGTGGCGTCGAGGTTCCATGCGCGTTGATGTAGCCCACGCGCTCCGGATCGACGCCTGCACGCGCAAGCGCCCGCCGCATCATCGTCGCGACGCCTTCGGCCTCGGGCTCGGGCTGGGCCATGTGGTGAGCGTCGTTCGAGGCGCCGTACCCGAGCACCTCGGCATAGATCTCGGCACCGCGGCGCTCTGCTTGCTCCCAGTCCTCGAGCAGGAGTGCGCCGGCGCCCTCGCCCATCACGAACCCCGCGCGTGTCGCGTCGAACGGCCGCGACGCGCGCGGCGGGTGCTCGTCCTCGACCGCGAGCCCGCGCATGGCGGTGAAGCCGGCGAGGATGAGCGGATGCATGCACGCCTCGGTACCCCCCGCGATCACGGCGTCGGCGTCGCCGCGCTTGATCAGCTCGGCGGCCTCCCCGACCGCGTGCGAGCCGGTCGCGCACGCGGACACGACCGCGTAGTTCGGGCCCTTGATCCCGAGTGAGATCGCGAGCTGGCCAGAGGCCGAGTCGACGAGGATGTTGGGCAGGAAGCTGGGCGAGACGCGGTCGGGGCCGCGCTCGCGCAGGGTGTCCTGCTGCTCCAGCAGACCCGGTACACCGCCGATCGCCGAGCCGAACACGATCCCGACCCGGTCCGGTTCGAAGCCGTTCAAGCCGGCGTCGCCGAGCGCCTCGCGGCTCGCCGCAAGCGCGAACAGGACGTTACGCTCGAGCTTGCGCACCTCTTTCGCGGAGGCGACCGCCGTCGGGTCGAAGTCCTTCACCTCGGCCGCGATCCGCACGGGCAGCCCGTCCGTCTCGAACGAGCGGATCCAGTCGACGCCGCTCTCGCCGGCGAGCGCCGCGCGCCAGGTCGAGGGCGCGTCGAGCCCGAGCGGTGTTACCGCGCCGATCCCCGTCACCGCGACTCGTTTCATTCGCGCGAACCTTAGTGGCTCCCGCCCGCGCGACTCGGCTGCCTCGCAGGTGCGAGAATCGCAGTCCTGGAACAACGCAAAGGAGGCAGCGAAATGCTGGGCAGCAACTCGGTCATCGCGACGATCGCCGTCAAGGACATCGACACGGCGGCGAGCTTCTACGAAGGGACGCTCGGCCTGACGCGGATGGACGTTCCGAACCCCGACCCGACCGCGATCCTGTACCAGAGCGGAAATACGGCGCTCCTCGTCTACACGTCGGAGTACGCCGGCACGAACCAGGCGACGGCGGCGAGCTGGGCTCTCGGCGACGAGCTCGAATCGGTGATGGACGACCTTCGCTCGAAGGGCGTGACGTTCGAGCACTACGACCTGCCCGGCACCACGCTCGACGGCGACCTGCACCTGATCGACGGCCTGAAGGCGGCCTGGTTCAAGGACCCGGACGGGAACATCCTCAACCTGGTCAACCAACCGTCGCCGTAGCCGCCTAGGCTTCGGCGGTGCCGGCGCGCGCGATCCCGTTCCCGCCGATGGAGGCGGAGCTCGTCCGCGAGCTGCCGGAAGGCGACGACTGGCAGTACGAGCCGAAGTGGGATGGGTTCCGCGGCGTCTTCGAGAACGTCGGCAATGAGCTGGCGCTCTGGTCCCGCAACGGGCGGCCGCTGCTGCGCTATTTCCCCGAGCTGCGGCCGCTCGGCGAGCTGCTGCCGCCGCGGTCGGCGCTCGACGGCGAGATCGTGATCGTGCGCGACGGCGCGCTCGACTTCGACTCGATGCAGATGCGTCTCCATCCCGCCGAGTCGCGCATCCGCAGATTGTCGGCGGAGATCCCGGCGGAGTACGTCGCGTTCGACGTGCTCCTCTGGGACGGCGAGCCCGTGTGGAAGCTGCCGCTCGAGGAGCGGCGCGCCGAGCTCGAGCGCGTTGGCGACGGCTTTCGACTGTCTCCGTGCACGCATGAGCTCGCAGAGGCGCGCGGCTGGCTCGACCGGTTCGAGTCGCTCGGGCTCGACGGCGTCGTCGCGAAGCGGCGCGGGGTGCCGTACCTCCCGGGCTCGCGCGACGGCGTCGTCAAGGTGAAGGAGCACAAGACCGCAGACTGCGTCGTCGTCGGTGTGCGCTGGAAGGGCGACCGCGAAGCGATCGCGACGCTGCTGCTCGGGCTGTACCGCGACGACGGCGGCCTCGACTACGTCGGCACGTGCGCGGTCGCCGCATCACGGCGCGCCGAGGTGGCTGCGCGGGTACTGCCGCTCGTCGAGGACGACCCTGAATGGCACGTCTCCGAGCCGAACCGCTGGGGAACCGGCGAGCTCGAGCAGTCGCGCGTGCGGACGGAGCTCGTCGTCGAGGTGCGCTACGACAAGGTGCAGGGCTCGCGTTTCCGTCACGGCACGAAGCTCATCCGCTGGCGCGACGACAAGGACCCGCGCGACTGCACGTGGCGCGAGCTTCGGCCACCGCGTTCTGCGGCATCCGTCGAGTCGCTGTTCGCCTAGCCGGCGACGGGCTGGCTGGTCGCGCTCGCGAGCCCGCGCGTGATCTCGACGACCCGGAACAGAGACGGCTGCGGTGCGGCGGCGACGGTCCGAACGAAGAAGCCGCGCCCGCCCGTAAGCTCGACGCCGTCGAGCGGCTCCCACGCCGAGTCGCGCAGGACCTCGAGCTGGTACTGCCGCTTGCCGGTGCCGGGCCGGATCTGGCCCCAGAGCGTCAGCGACGACGCAGTCCGCTTCTCGATCACGAGCGGCACCTGGAACGCCGCGTACGAAGGCTTTCTCGCGCCGCTCGCGGTCATGAGCCCGCTCTGCCAGCCCGCGAGCTGGGAGTCGTCCTGCACGAGGTACTGCACCAGCATGTCGACGCGCGGCGCCAGGTAGGCACGCAGTGCGGCCTCGTCGAGGTAGCGCGCCTGGGTCGCGTCGGGGACGCCGAGCAGTCGGTCGGGCGGGTCGGTCTGATAGCCGTACTCGGAGAGCCAGATCCTTGTCTTCGCGCCGAACGCGGCACGGACGTCGGCGATCAGGCGCGGTAGCGTCGCCATCGTCAGCGTCGCGCAATGGTCGCAGCCGCCACTCGTCGGTGTCTCGCCCGGGTCGAGCGGGTACGGGTTGTGCGCGTACGCGTCGAGATGCGCGTGCGCCTCCGCCATCCCGTGGATCCACGCGACGGGCGAGACGCCGCCGGTCGCCGCGCGCGGCGCGGTCACGCCGCCGGCGACGAGCGCGCCGGGGTGGACGCGGTGGATCGCCGCGTAGGCGGGGTTCAAGAGCTTCTGCACGTAGACGGCCGGCTCGGTCGGCCGCAGCCAGCGGCGCTGGTTCGGCTCGTTCCAGATCAGCCAGCGGCGCACGTACGGGTAGTGCTTCGCCGCGGCGGCGGCGAATGCCGCGAACGTCGCACCCGACGTCGGCGCCCAGTTCGAGCTCTGGCCGCCGTTCGCCCAGCGCGGTGTCGAGACGAGCGTCAGCACGGGCTCGATCCCTCGCGCGTGCAGCCCGCCGAGCACGGTGTCGTAGCCACTCCAGTCGAAGACGCCGGGCTTCGGCTCGACCTCCGACCAGACGAGGTTCATGCGCACGAGCTCGACGCCGAGCGAGCGCAGCCGGTCGAGGCGTTGGGCGAGCGTCCCGGGCCCGTAGCGGATCCAGGCGTCGTCCTGGACGCCGTAACGGATCGAGGTCGAGGCGGACGCCGTGCCGGGCACGGCGACCGCCGCGACGATCGCAAGCAGGACGAGCGAGCGTCGCACGCCTGCACGGTTCCCGGCGCGTTTGAGCGTTCTGTGAGGCGCGGGCGAGAATTGCATGAAGAGAAAGCTTAGGGAGGGGGGTCGACGCCAAGCCGCTCGAAGCGCGGTCGCAGCGAGACGGCGCGCCGCCACATGCCCCGCAGCGGGTCGCCTTCGGTGGCGATGTATGTGCGCATCGTCTCGAGCGTGTAGTCGGCCGGATCGACCGCGGCGACCTCTCCCCACGCAAGCGGAGCCGAAACGCGTGCGTCGGGCGTCGGCCGCACCGAGTAGGCCGCTGCGATCGTGTGGTCGCGCGTGTTCTGGCCGAAGTCGACGAAGACGCCTTCCCGCTCGGCGACGCGCCAGGTCGTCGTCGCGACGCGCTGGTCGCCGACCCGCCGTTCGACCTCCTCGGCGAGCGCTTTTGCGAACCGGCGTACCTCCGGGAACGGAAACTCGGGCTTGATCGGCGCGAGGACGTGCAGCCCGGTCGCTCCGGAGGTCTTCGGATACGAAGCGAGCCCGAGGTCGTCCATCACCGCGCGCACGACGAGCGCGATCTCGCGGACATACGGCCACTGTCCCTCCTTGGTCGGGTCGAGGTCGATCAGCAGGTAGTCCGGCTTCTCGATCTCCGGCACGCGCGAGTGCCACGTGTGGAGCTCGATGCAGCCGAGATTCACGACCCACGCGAGCGCCGCAGGGTTGTCGACGACCGCGAACACCGTCGAGTGGCCGCTCGGGAACGAGACCGGCGCCTCGCCGACGTACGGAGGATGGTTCGCCGGCACGCGCTTCTGATGGAAGAACTCGCCCTCGACGCCGTTCGGATAGCGCTTCATGTGGAACGGCCGGCCGCGGAGCTGCGGGATGATGCAGTCGGCAAGGTCGAGGTAGTACGAGACGAGGTCGCCCTTCGTCAGCCCGCGGGCGGGGAAGAAGACCTTGTCCGGGTTCGAGATCGAGACGTCGTAGCGGCCGACACGCATCGGATACGCTCGAGCCTATGCGCAGGGCCGCCGTTCTCCTGCTTGCACTGGCCCTGGCGCCCGCCGCGGCCGCCGCCGGGAACTGCCCGACGCTGCACGCCGGCCGGCTCACCGTCGGCACCGACAACCCCGCCTACCCGCCCTGGTTCGGCGGCCCTCAGGGGCACGGCTGGAAGGTCTCCGACCCAACGAGCGGCAAGGGCTACGAGTCGGCGGTCGCGTACGCGGTGGCCGCGCAGCTCGGCTTCTCGCGCGCGGACGTGACCTGGACGTACGTCCCGTTCGACCGCTCGTTCGCGCCGGGCCCGAAGAGCTTCGACTTCGACATCAACCAGATCTCGTACTCACCGGCGCGCGCGAAGGTCGTCACCTTCTCGAGCTCGTACTACGACGTCAACCAGGCGATCGTCGTCCTCGACGGGACGAAGATCGCGTCGGTGCACACGGTCGCCGGGCTGCGGCCGTTCAGGCTCGGCGTGCAGGTTGGGACGACGAGCTACAGCTACATCGTCGACCACATCAAGCCGACGCACTCCCCCGCCGTCTACCAGACGAACGCCGCTGTAATCCAGGCGCTCAAGAACAAGCAGATCGACGGGCTCGTCGTCGACCTGCCGACCGCGTTCTACGTCACCTCCGCGCAGGTGCCGCACTCGAAGGTGCTCGGCGAGTTCCCGAGCCTCCCCGGCGGCGAGCACTTCGGGATGGTGTTCGCGAAAGGGAATCCGCTCGCGCAATGCGTCGACACCGCGCTCGCGAAGTTGAAGGCGAACGGCACGCTGGCCCGAATCCACGAGCAGTGGCTAGCGAAGGCGGCCGGCGCACCGACCTTGAAGTAGCGCGACGTTCACGCATTCTCGGCGGGGGCGACGCGCGCACCGTCGGCATCTCGGTCGCGAGCACGGTCCTGGTCTTCGCGCTGCTCGCGTTCGCGATCACGCACGCGCCCGGCTGGCACGAGGTGCGTCGGACCTTCTTCGACTGGGGTCAGTTCAAGGCGTCGTTCCCCGAGATCGCCCGTGCGTTCCTGCTCAACGTGAAGATCTTCAGCATCTCGGAAGCGTTCATCCTCGTCTTCGCGCTCGTGATCGCCGTCTTGCGCAGCTTGCCCGGGCCGGTGTTCTTCCCGCTCCGGGCGCTCGCGATCGCGTACGCCGACTTCTTCCGTGGTGTGCCGACGATCCTCGTGATCGCGATCCTCGGCTTCGGCGCGCCCGCGCTCGAGCTCAAGCACATCCCGACCTCGACGACGTTCTGGGGCATCGTCGCCCTCGTACTGATCTACACGGCTTACGTCTCGGAGGTCTACCGCGCCGGGATCGAGTCGGTGCATCCGTCGCAGGAGGCGGCGGCGCGGTCGCTCGGCCTCTCGCGCGGGCGGGCGCTCCGGTATGTCGTGCTGCCGCAGGCCGTTCGGCGCGTGATCCCGCCGCTCCTCAACGATTTCATCGGTCTGCAGAAGGACACCGCGCTCGTCGGCATCCTGGGCGCGATCGAGGCGTTCAACCAGTCGCAGATCGACACCGATGCGACGTTCAACTACACGCCGTACCTCTGCGCTGCGGTGCTGTTCGTAGCGATTACGATTCCGCTCGCGCGCTTCACCGATGTGCTGATCCTGCGCGACCGGAGACGGCGGCAGGCCGGACGGGTTCTGTGAGCGCGCTCGAAGTCGAGGACGTCCACAAGTTGTTCGGGCGCCTCGAGGTGCTGCGCGGGATCGACCTCGACGTCGCGGAGCACGAGGTCGTCTGCCTGATCGGCGCGTCGGGGTCGGGCAAGTCGACCCTGCTTCGCTGTGTCAACCTGATCGAGCCTGTCGACAGCGGCCGAATCGTGGTCGAGGGCGCGGACATCACCCGTCGCGGAGTCGACGTGAACGCGGTGCGTCGCCGGATCGGGATCGTCTTCCAGGCCTTCAACCTCTTCCCCCACATGACGGTGCTACGCAACGTCACGCTTGCGCCGCGCACCGTCCTCGGCCGGCCGCGCCGCGAGGCGGAGGGGCGGGCGCGCGAGCTGCTCGCGCGCTTCGGTCTTGCCGACAAGAGCGACGACTACCCGGACCGGCTTTCCGGTGGACAGCAGCAGCGCGTCGCGATCGTGCGCGCGCTGGCGATGGAGCCCCGGTTGATGCTCCTGGACGAGGTGACGAGCGCGCTCGACCCGGAGCTCGTCGCCGAGGTGCTCGAGCTGATCCGAGAGCTCGCGGCCGGCGGCATGACGATGCTGATCGCAACGCACGAGATGGGCTTCGCGCGCGAGATCGCCGACCGCGTCTGCTTCCTCGACGAAGGCGTGATCCTGGAGCAGGGCCCGCCGGCTCAGATCTTCTCGGCTCCGCGCGAGCCGCGGACGCAGCAGTTTCTCGCCCGGATCGTCGCGGCAGGTCGGATGTGAAGGATGACGGTGTCAGACTGAATTCAGACACCGAACAGTTACCCTGAAGGCATGCTGGATCCACTCGCCCGCACCGACGTCACGCTGGAGCCGCTCGACGACTTCCTCGTCGTGCAGCCGCTCGACGAGACCGAGACCGCCTCGGGGCTGATCGTTCCGATCAACGAGGCGGCGCAGTGCGCGACGGGGATCGTCGCCTCAGTCGGCCCGGATGTGACCGGCGTCGACCCGGGCGACAAGGTGCTCTACCCGCGCCAGGCCGGCTACGAGGTGCGGCTCGTCCGTACGAGCCACCGCGTGCGCGTCCTGAAGCGCGAAGAGTTGATCGCCCGCATCCTGGACTAGCTACCCTGCTCGAGCCTCGGAGAGGTGTCCGAGCGGTCGAAGGAGCGCGACTGGAAATCGCGTGGGTGCCGAAAGGTGCCTCGAGGGTTCAAATCCCTCCCTCTCCGCTAGACGGAGGCGCCGGCCGGCCGGCGCCTCCGATCATGTGCACGGATTCGCGGCCGCTGCGCCGTACGGTGCGCCTGCCGGCAGGTACTGCTGCCATTCGGCCTGGGTGAGCGGGCGCGAGATCCTGGCGCAGAGCGCTTTCTGCAACGTCGCGGTCTGAGGCGCGGCCTTCGCCGCCGCGGCCTGGTCGAGCTTGTTCAGCGCGCGCCAGAGCGCGTCGTAGACCTGCACATAGGCGCTGTCGTCAGGTACCAGGCGATCTGCCTCGAGGGCGAGCAGGCCCGCGAGCTGCGGATCCGCGGTCGCGTCGAGCGAGGCGCTCGCGAGCGCCTTCGCCTGCTGGTCGAGCTCCGAGACCAGGTTCGCGTTCTCGGCCCGCGCCGCGGCCAGCGCTCGTTGCGCCGCCGCCAGCGCGGCGATCTGGTTCGTCGTCTTGCCCTGAGTGCCCGCGAGGTCGCTCGCGCGCTTGGCGTTGCGTGCCTGGTCGGCGGCCGCACGCCGCGCGAGCGTTCCGTGCTCAGCGAGCGCCTCCTCGTGCGACCGCTTCAGGGCGTCGTAGCGCGTCCGGAGCGCGACGCGGGTCGCGTTGAGCTCCCGGTTCTCCTGTGCGAGAGCGCTCCGCTCCTGGACGAGCAGCGTCCGCTCCTGGCGCACGAGGCGGAGGCGGTCGGCCGGGCGGCCGCTCTGCGCGAGCGCCGCGAGTTGCTTGTCGAGCGCGTCGACGCGGCCTCTGATCGTGTCGTGCCCGCTGAAGTCGGAGACGACCGGGAACGACGGCGCGGTTGTCGGCTTGACCGGCGAAGGCTTCGTCGCCGGCTGCGTCGGCGCGCTGGGGCTCGCCGGCGGCCTGTAACCGAGGATGGCTGCCTTGCGCGCGAGCGCGACGTTCTGGGTCTTCAGCGTCGTGATCGCCGCGGAGTCGGCCGTGAGCTCGGCGGCCAGAGTCGACGCCGCCGTCCCGGACGACGCTGCGGCGCCGAGGCCCCGGAACGCGGCGTCGAGTGACGTGATCTGCTTCGCAAGCGCGGCGTTCGAGGCGTTCAACGTCGTGATCGCCGTCACGAAGCGCTCGTTCTGCGTGCGCAGCGATGCGATCCGCGCATCGAGGTCGGCGCGGGCCTGCTCGAGCCTGGCCGTCTGGGTC
>Ga0209579_10001590_pt1 | contig 18488 bp, 13 predicted proteins | sample Coa_R1_2_FD_187152 | JGI IMG/M metagenome (GOLD analysis project Ga0209579, IMG submission 187152) | Surface soil microbial communities from Centralia Pennsylvania, which are recovering from an underground coalmine fire - Coalmine... | ecosystem: Environmental > Terrestrial > Soil >... | reverse complement strand
TATCGCAACGCCCGCGGCCACTTTCCAATATGTGAAAAACGACCTTATGGAAAAGACGTTCTTACCAGGCCGACTTCGCCGGACCTCTTCTGCGCGCATTTCTTCGCCCAGCATTTTGGTAAACTTTTCTTTCAAATCCAGTGAAGGCAACTCCTCATTGGTGCCCGCGATGGATTCAAACAGCAGGCTAATCTCATGCAATTCTTTGTTGCAGGTCTCGCACCCCTGCAGGTGAATCTGCACTGCATAACGGGTGACCGGGGTCAGCATGTCGTCGTAATAATCTGGCAATAAGGTTTGAACGTCTTCGCAATTCATATTACTGGTTATTGTAGATTAAAATAAATATTTCGCAATTGTTTGATCGCCCGGTGCACCTGTACTTTAATGGCAACCACCGATTTCCCGCTTATCCTCGAAATCTCGCCATATTTCAATCCCTCGAAGCGGCTCAGTACAATAAGTTCGCGCTGATCAGGCTGCATTCGGAGAAGTGCCAGGTTTAACTTATGGATCTGCTCGTCATCGGCAGGAGTATTCCCTGTCACGTCGTTAGTTCCTTCATGGACCAATTCCAACTCCTTTAATTGCTCGGCATTCTTTTGTTTTTCTTTGCTGTGATCAAAATGGACATTTCGGGCAATTTTATACATCCATGATTTGAAACTCCCTTCCGCCACGTCAAAAGAATGCCGATACTTGATTAGCCGGTAAAACACCGTCTGGGTCAGGTCTTCGCTTGCTGAACGGTCGAAGGTGAGCTTGAGAAAAAAATTATAAAGTTTCACCTGGTAACGCTCGAACAGCTCGCCCATGTCGGCCAATTTGCCCTGTTTTACATTCAGCATCAACGATTCATCCGTTAGTTCTTCCACTTGGTTTATGCCTTATATAATGGTTACTGAAAAAAGATAAAATGGTTACAGCAAAGCCGAGAATTTACTTAAAACTGGCATAAAACAGGGAAATTTATACACGGAACCCATTTAAACGGAAAATGCTTTCGTTTTTAACCTGGCAAAAAAATGGCAAAGATTATGATGGGTTATTACAACAAACTTGATGAATTATGAAATCCGAAGGCTTGATAGCGCGCGCAGAGACCAAGATCCACGTACCGGTCGCCAGGGTCTGGGAAGCTTTTATAAATCCCAAAATTATCAAAACCTACATGTTTGGTACCGACGTGATATCAGAATGGAAGAAGGACAGCCCAATTGTGTGGAAAGGAGAATGGAAGGGGAAACCGTATGAAGATAAAGGCAAAATAATCAACATCGACCCCAACAAAAGACTTCAATACACACATTTTAGTCCATTGTCAGGCAAGGCCGATATCCTCGAAAACTATCACACAGTGACGATCGAGATGAATAGTGATCAGGAAGAGACGAGAATTTCGCTTTCGCAGGACAAGAATGAATCGGAAGGGGAATTGAAGGAATCCCAGAGAAATTGGCAGATGATGCTAGACTCGCTAAAAAGTATCCTGGAAAAAGACCGCCTCGAAGAATTGAACTAGTCGTTTTCAAGCCCTTTCGCGATATATACCAAGAAAGGATTCAATCCTCTTTTTCTGTTTAAGGTGATGCCTAAAATGCATTTCTGAAAACTGGAACCAGGCCATCGCGTCAAAATAATGAAGACCTGGATGTCTGGTTTTGCCCTTTGCCCTATTGTTTGCCAAAGGGGAACTGATGGTATTCATTTCAGCTTTCAGGCTTCTTAGTCCTTTCACAACTTCATCCCTATTGGAGGGTTGCGGCGTTTCTTTATTTAAAGGAGGCCCTTCCATCAAAAGGTTGGGAAACTCGTTGCGCAAAAACATCCGGCTGGCGTTAGATGACATTTCTTTCGCCGAATGTTGTTCCGTTGACGCGCAGATTCTCACCAGTTTGAAAAAATACCACGTATTGACGATGAGATGCATGCCAAGCTGTCCGAGCGACCATGAATCTCGTCGGGGATTTAACAAAAGCTGCTGTTCCGTATACGTTTTACATGTATCAATCCAATGGTCCAGCTCCCGGTTATAATTTCTAGTAATGGTCTCCAAATCCATATTTCTGACGAAAAACGACGACACCTCAAAGCTAATGATCACAAAGTGAATCTCAAATGAACCGGGGTGGCGGTTGCCGATAACAATATTTGAATCGATGGTTATCACGGCAATATACTTTTACTAACGTTTATGCACAAGGGGAACACATTGGTCTTTGGCCATGCAACGGTACTCCGCCGACTCATTCCGACTGTCCGTCGATGTAAATAGGTATAGTTGTCAATTTTTAATACTTTAGCATTGTTTATTCCTATCGTTTCTGACCGTCGACGCGCTGACCGACTCACCGATCCTTTCCATTATTCATTTAAACGCTGGTTTTTGATTCAAATACAGAGAACATGCGTGTTGATTGGGTTATTGACATCCATTCTGCCGGCTCACGGACAACGACCGATAAAAGCGCCACCGGAATTTGATCGTGACTCCGCAAACAAATACGTGCACCGATTGCACATTTTCACGGGACACGACCAGGTCGATGTCTTTGATATCCTTAGCTATCTTTTCACCAAACACAAGGAAGTGCGACAGGATACCAGCAAGACAAGGGTCGGCCGGCTTTATGGGTCCCTCCTTCCTTCCGCTGAATATACCCTTCAAACCGGTTTTGCAGGAGCTATAAACGGGAATGTTGCATTTTATACAAGCAATCACGAATTTGAAAATATTTCGAATGTCCTTGCCGTAGCCAAATACACTCAAAAAAAACAATTCATTCTTCCCATTCAGGCTAATATATGGACAAAGCAAAACAGATTCAATATTCTAACCGACTGGCATTTTGAAAAATTCCCGCAGAACACATACGGCCTCGGTGGTTTAACTACGGAATCTGACGGATACATGATAGATTACTCGTACATACGATTGTATCAGACGCTGCTGAAAACGGTTAGCCGCGATTTTTATTTGGGGTTTGGTTATGATTTTGACTGGTATTTTAATATTCTCGAGTTGAATCCCCCAAAAGGAACGACAACCGATTTTGAAAAATATGGTCTGTCACCGAGGGAACAATCTTCAGGATTTACCCTCGACTTACTCCTCGATGAACGAAGAAATGCGATTAATCCGGTGCAGGGCAACTATGTAAATATCGTCTATAGAAATGATCCCCGGTTTTTAGGCAGTGATACGGCGTGGCAATCCCTCAACTTCGACATGCGACGATATCAGAATTTTCCGGCTTCATCAAAAAATATTCTGGCATTTTGGACCTACGATTGGTTTACCATCGGTGGCAAGCCTCCTTACCTTAACCTTCCGGCAACAGCCAGCGACACGTACAACAATTTTGGTCGTGGTTATATTCAGGGCCGGTTTCGCGGAAGGAACGTGCTATACCTCGAGTCCGAATACAGGTTCGGCATTTCGCCAAACGGGCTATTTGGCGCCGTTGTATTTGTAAACGCCCAATCTTTCACCGAGGAAACGACGATGAAGTTTGAGGCAATCCTGCCCGGATGGGGAGCCGGTATCCGGATAAAACTCAATAAATTTTCAAGAACAAATCTTTGTCTTGACTATGGTTTCGGACTCCACGGATCAAAAGGAATATTCGCCAATCTCGGCGAAGTTTTTTGAGCCATCCTTTAATCTCGAGCAATATTGTTTGTCGAGAACCTGATGTATAGGGCCGCTTGGCGACAAATAGAATGAGATCCAGCGAATGTGCACTTTGATGCTACTTTTATTTTATTTGGATCAATTCCACTTTTGCGCCCTTTGCAGTTCTCGACGCGATTTGAGTCTTTTGGCCTGATGGGACGAAAATAAATTCTCCCGACCTCATCAATTTAGCTTTTTCTCCTGTTTGAACATTGACGGTCCCGGTTATACAGACTATCACTGTGGGACATTCGGAAGGGGCCAAGGTAAAATTGCCGCCTGGTCCAACCGGCCAGTCGAAAAGTGATGCCTGGTTTTCGCTCCAGTCTTTTCGAATACCCTTCCCTGCGGGTTCAGAACAAACGGGATTCTTTATCGCACTATCAAGTATTTCAATGACCAGGCAGCGGAATTCGGTCTTTCCATCATGCCAAACACGGTGTGTAACGGGATTGCGGCCATAGTCCCTGTATATTGATGACCCAATGTCTACATCAGTGTTTACAGGAGGGCCACTTTTGTTTTTAATGGTGAAGCTCGTTCTTGTCAGGAAGATCACCACCGACGCCAGCGAATGACGATGTTCAGCCGTTGTGTCGTTCTCGGGAATTCGAAGGTCGAGAACCCTGATCAATTTATTCGCAAAAACGACATGGTGGTGAGCGTCCTGATAAGCTTCGATTTGTGCCGGCGCGAACCTACAGTTCAGGAGCAGTGCAAATTGAAGCAATCGTTCGAAGCGTTTCCTTATTTGCATATGACAATTTTTTAGCCGCAGGCTTTAAAAGGAGGCGATAAATAATTCCTGATTTATAGTGACAACGTATTCGAAGTAACGTAATTTTATTTGTGAATATTACACTGCAAAATTAACTATGCATTCACTATGGAAAATCAATTCAGGGAAATCGCGGCTCTAATTGGCGAACCGGTCAGAGCGTCAGTTATGTTGGCGTTGATGGATGGCAGGGCACTAACCGCGACCGAACTCGCGGTTAGCACCGATTCGTCACCTCAAAATATTAGTAACCACCTGGGCAAACTGGTACAGGCGGGGCTGCTTGTTGTCGAAAACCAAAGCAGGCATCGCTACTATCGATTCTCGAGGCAGGAAGTAGCCTATGCAATAGAAGCTCTTGCGGCTTTAACATCGGAGACAAAAAGTCGCGGGGAGAAATCGACGGAGGTAGAGCCAGGAATAAAGTATTGCCGGAGCTGCTATGATCACCTGGCGGGAAAAGTCGGTGTACAAATAACTGATAGCCTAATCCGCCAAAAATTAATTCGCAAAAAGAACATGGATTTTGAAGTGACGAACAAGGGTAAGCGGTGGTTCGCCAACCTTGGAATTGACTTTGTTCCACTACAGTCACTTCGGCGCTCATTCCTGAGGCCCTGCCTGGACTGGAGCGAGAGGCGTTATCACATGGCAGGCTCGCTCGCCTGCGCGCTGCTTGAAAAAATGATCAGCGAAGATTGGCTGAGGAAGACTAGAAATTCAAGAGCATTAATCGTCACAGCCAAAGGCCAAAAGTATCTGAAAGAATTTTTTCTCATCGAAATAGCGAACAGATAATTGCCGAAATTTCATGGTCTGATGTCAGTCGATATATTCCTGGATCCCCAGGGTACTTTTGTCATTGGCGCGCCTCGGTAAAATGGACACAACTCTTTTGATGAACCAGTTGTCTCGAACCAAAAAAAGCCGGGGAGTGCCTTCTTTGTTTCGCGGTTCTGGCCCACAATCGCCAGACACTGCCCATCGCTCTTCGATGAATCAAACTGGTCTCGCAATACCGAAAAAAGTGGTCGCGTATAATCTCACCCATTAACCGGTAAGATCTAATCTTTTACAAATTTTGCAACAAGGTGCTGCAGCTGACCGACAGATATCCGCATGAAATAAGCGCCAGTGCTTAATCGTGAAATATTGAGGCCGACCTGGTAGAAACTCCCTGACTTCTCTCCGCGTTGCTCCGTCATTGCCTGTCCGGATGTATTGTAGACCATGATGATCACTTCGCCGGTCGTGTCACTGTTCAGTTGAACATTTAGTGTATTCTGCGCGGGGTTTGGAAATAATAGTAATTTGTTTGTGCTTTCCGCAGATACCGCACTAGGCGCTGCAGTCACCGACGTTTCCGCCGTCGATGAATCAAGGGTTTGTGTACCAACCAGCGCTGCTGTGCCCTTCGCCTGGACAACGATTGTCGTTGTTGCCGTAGCTTTCACTCCCGATGCGTCAGTGACCGTCAATTTAAAAACGTAGGTTCCTGCGATCATGTTGGTCGCCTGAGTCGTCGCGATACCAGTATTACCGAGGGTTGCGGTACTAGGTCCCGAAACCTGCGACCAGCTGTAAGAGGCTATGGAGCCGTTCGCCTCATATGACCCGCTGCCGATCAACCACACACTATTTGTGGGTAAGGTAATTGTCTGGCTCGCCGTGAGCACTACCGTCGGGCTCAATCCAGAACCGGAAGACCCACTAGGCTGTGTTGTAGACTGAACGGTCACCTGCACTGTGCTTGAACATGAATCTTTAGAAGCATCCTTTATTTTCACCTGGAAAGTGTACGTACCTGTAACAAGGTTGCTTGCTGTCGCTTTTACCTGAGTGCCGCTGGAAATGGATGCAGTATTGGGACCTGACAATTGCGACCATGCGTACGAATTGATAGTCGAATTAGTGGCCGTCGACGCCGAGGCATCGAGCGTAGTCGAACTGGTGGTGATGGACTGGTTTGGCCCTGCATTGCAATTGACTCCTGAAACGCTGCCACTCGATTGCACCAGTATATAGGGGTCACCGATAAGGGAAACTGTACCGCTCACGTTGCCGGGAGAGGAGCCATCATAGAGAAATTTCTTGAAACTGGTACCCGAGGGCAGCGTGTAGGAACCCGAAGCAGTCTCCGACATGTCCTGCGTCGTGATAGCCCAGATTGCATAAATTTTATTGCCGGAACTATCGAAGCGTACACCGTCGACGCCCGAAGGGAAACTCGGTTGTGAAGCATCCACTTTATAGTTACCCAATAGTCGTTGCATTGTCCTGATAGCAATTCCCTGGTTGGTCAGGACTTCTTTTCCCGGTGTCGCATTAACCAGATTCTTGTACATGCCCATTGCGTCTATTTCGCTCTTAGCCAAACCATTATTTTGTCCGCTATCACCAGTTTCACCTGTTTGATATAAGCAAAAAACATCCAGTCCTGCTTCCATCATCTTTGTATATGCTTTTATGGTGAAGTTTTTCTGCGTTGCGTCGTTTCCCCAGGGCCTATTGTTTGGAAAAACTTCGAGGTTTGCGGCAGATACATAGCTCCACCTTGGAATATTAGATTCGGTAATCATTACTGGCAGATGAGTTCCACCGACTTCCGTCTCAATTGTGCGAAAATTGGCAATTTCTGTATTTATCGCCTGGACCGCATAGTCCGAATTCCTGTGAAATCCAGCCGGGCCGCACGAGGATCCGGTCCAGGAACAAACTGTCCAACTCCAGTAAGGATAGTAATGAAGACTAAGTTCATCGACCCACTGACCGCCACCCTTCTTCAAGAACCACAAATAAAACCAGGAGTATCCGAGGCCGCCCGTGGCGATTTTTGCACTCGGCTGGTATTTTTTAATCACCTGGTTCGCGATCTTACATAACTGGACATAATCCTCTACCGATGCATTCATATTGGGGAGATCACCTGAGGCCGGTTCAACCTTCTCCCATGAACTCGCTGATTGTGTCGAGTCTTCGTATGCATTTACTGAACCGGTCAGGTCCGGTTCGTTCCATACTTCAAAAAAGGTGAAATAAGAGCCAACCGACTGAACAACATCATAACAATATTTTGCCCAGAGATTGCTTGTATTGATGGAGCCGTCGCTGTTAAATGGAGCATTGTAAATCCCATTGGGCAGCCAGGATCGTGCTCCATTGCTTGCGGTTGCCGTACTCTGCCCTGTATACACTGGACCGCCAGTTGCGTCGAGGCAAAAAGTAGAGTTCCGCATCCCTTTGGAATATGGATACTGGAGGCGGGCTTGGTACGTTCCCATTCCATATTGCAGGTAATATTGTACGGAAACTGTCGACCTGGTTGCCCGGGCACCGCCGGCATACATCAGGTCATAAAGTTGTTGATCCGTATACTGGGAACCATAATACCCCGGGTTTTCGCCCAACTTGAATTGAGCATTTGCTGGCTGGAACCCAAAGATCAAAACTAGCACACCAACAAGCGTTTGAGGGAACTTCGTCGCAAAGGAATAGCGCATGGCTTTTCGCAGAGCAGGGACAAATAGTTTCATAGCCTTGGAAAAAGGGTTTTTTCAAAGTGATACAATAAATAGTAACCGGTTAATTGACAACCGGCAAATGCCCGTCTTGAACAAGGATTAATAGTCTGAGAGGTCGTAGGATTTCCGGGGAAGTTCTTTTCTCAATAAGCGTTTTATCGAAAGCACAATGAGGATCAAAGTCCTTGCCAAAAAAACCGATTGTTGGTAAGTTATCGGTTAGTAAAAAAAAATGCGTGATTATACGTTATGCCGGAATGTCAGTCCGCATAATTTATTTAATGGTAAATCGAAAATATAAAGTACCCAAAGCCTGACAAGAATAACGACTGCTACAAATCACATTACGTATGCGCATCACCGTTATATCGCTAATCCGCTTTCATTAAAGTTTTTTTGTCAAAAGCCGCGCCTCGTTCGACACAGTCATCTTTTAACAGTACAAGTTGGATAGAATTGTTTCCTTTCACTAGCGTAAAATAGCCCACTGCCTGTTGATCACATGGGCTGTGTCCTGAAAGCTTTTGAAATGCAACCGTATCATGTTTTAACGAAAAGGTCATCGATTCGATGATCATGCTGTCTTTTGCAGATACCGATTTCGTATTGCCGTTTTCGTCTGGAATATCCATCGGCTTGTCCCCTGCATAGTAGATCGTAACCGACTCCATTTTAAAATCGAACAATACAGTTGTCGGATCAGGAATATTGATCTCCCCTTTCCAGCGTGTGTTAGCAATTTGTCCCATCGAAATTCCCGAGCTAGTGACGAGCAGGAGAAGCGGAATACACTTTTTGAAGATGGTAATCATATATACATTTTGGTGTTAAAAACTTGTTCTTAAAATGGAATTCCTAAAGGCAGATGCTGATGCCGGTGGAAAAAACACAGCCGACCTCGTGGGCAGTATTAAGGTTGGTTTTTTTCTTAATATGCCTGAAGGTAGATGAGGTGCTTGGGTAATATCCCAGTCTCCACCTGCCGTTCAGGTCAACATCGTAGTTGAAGGTAGCAAAAAGGCCCAGCTCGAATTTTCTTTTTTGTATGGGGAACCAGAAAAATTTTGCGCCTGGTTCTGCGATCAGACCGATACGGTGCAGCGACAGTGTTTTTCCATACTGGGCAGCGAGGGAGTCAAATGACGGCGGCATGCCTTCATTTAAAACTATACGGTCAAAATGCTCGCCCGCCGAGAGCCCGGCAGCAACCCACCAGGATTTTCTCTGAACAACCCTCCGGTAGGCGCCAATGGTAAAATCAGCAGTGATTAGGTCCTGCCTCGAAACCACCGTCGCTCCGTTGATGAAATAAGCCATTCGACTTCCCACAGGCAAAAGTCCGAGGTCAAGCCTGATGGCCCGCTGAATCTCCTGAGGCGGCACATAGCCATACTTGGACATAAAATTATTAATCCTGGTATCTTCGGCAGTATAAATCGCCGCCGCGGAATTAATCATGAAAGTGTAATGATGCGCAGGCGTGGAGTTCCGGGACTCAGCAAATTCCGACGACTGGCTGTCCTTTGGCTGGCAAAAACTAAGCTGAGGAAAAAGCAATATGGTATAAGGTATAAGATTGCACCAACGCATATCCTAATTTACGAAAATACTGCCGTCAATTCATATTTCAAATGTTAAGCCACCACCTATTTTTTGAACAGCTTTTGTTCGTAAACATGGCTATCGGTGGTGATTCGGACAATGTAGATTCCTCCTGCCAGGTTTTCACAATTGACCAGAATTTGCGCAGAGCCGTTCGTGTTTTCGACATGCTCGATCGTTTTGCCCGAAGCATCAATAAGGGTAATTTCCTTGATCGTCTCATCACCCGCAGTAACTGTAAAACTATTGACCGCCGGGTTAGGGTAAACCTGTGGCAATTCGTTATTTCCGAAATGCACGGTTACCACTTTTGAATAGCTGGTTGATCCGTCTTCATTTATTATTTTAAGACGATAGAAGTTATACCCGTCAGCGGGATTATTATCATTGAGCGTGTAGGTCTGTGCAATCGACGAAGTTCCTGAGGCTGGTACCTGCCCGATTGAATCATAGCTTAGCCCGTGTGCGCTCCGTTGCACATCGAAATACTTGCTCCCTAATTCAGACTGCGTCGTCCAGGCGAGTGCGACATATTGATTCGCAACATTAGTCGCGGAGAAAGCAAGCAGTTTGACTGGTAAGGAGCCATCCGTTATCGTAAAATTTCCAAACGTCGCCGTCGACAAAATAGAATTGTTATGGCTGGTTACAGCCATCCCGACGTTGGCAGTTGCGCTGCCGAAGCCGAGGTCAACTGTCGTGCCTACCGGGGTCCAGGAATTGGAGGTTCCAGTTGGCGATATGGACGCGGTATATTGTGTACCACTCTTACTAATTTGAATCCAATAAGGAGAAGCCAACCCGGCCATTGTCAGCGTTGTCGTGGGGCCTCCCGGCGTACTTCTATATTCGAACACGATTCCGCCGGCGCTGGTCGTTCCCAGAAACACGAAACGGGATGTGTTGCTGATGCTGTCTCTAAACATGAGTCCGGCTTTATTTAAGGCATTGGCGGCATCCTGAGTGAGAACTTCTGCGCTAACATATTCGTCACCGGTCAGGTTGGTAAAGGCATATTGGAATTGATCGTCGGACCCTCCGATGTCGGTTCCCGATCCCGTTATAGTGTAGATACCATTGTTCAGGCAGGAGGATCCCGCTACACCAATGTCGCCGATGTCCGCGCTAAAATACCTTGTTGGCAACGGTCCGCAATTGCCGGTGCATGCTGCTGTCGTAAATGTTCCGGTAGCAGTGGCACTGGCACCCGACCCACAATTGGCAATCACTGTATAAGTATAACCCGTATTACAGGTCAGCGCAGTCAGTGAAAGCGAATTTGCCGTTGTCGTACGCGTTACCCAGCTGCTGACTACCGAAGTTTTGTATTGCACAGTATAACTGCTGGCGCCGCTGACGGCTTGCCATCCAAGGGTCGCCGAATTCGGCGTCAGGTTGCTCGCTCCAAGACCTGTTGGCGTCGTACAGCTATTTGTCAACTGGCCAAAGACTTGTAATTCATTAATTACGTAGCCAGTCGATGTACTGCTCCTGCTGGTTCCCTGCATCCGCACATAGCGGTAGCTTTGGCTGGCCAGTATGATGGTGTTGGTCACTGCCGTATTATTGATCACGGTATATAAATTGGTAAAATTCAATCCGTCATTTGATCCGAGAATGTTGAACGCCGTCGCATAGTTGCTTCCCCAGTTCACGACGACCTTGCAGAGGTCGTAGGATGCACCCAGGTTCACCGTGAGATTCGCGGTGTCACCGCCGCCAATACCGCTGGCGGCCGCAGTCCACGCCGTCGAAGGATTGCCATCAATGGCATATGCCGGCGTGCCACTAGCCGTAGATGATGCGGAATCACTCGAGCTGGCGTTAGTCGCCGAAGACGCTACATTAGATAAACCGCTGCAAGCATTGCTGGTGGTCAGACCGTAAACCATTACCTGGTTGGAAAATGTATTAACATAAACTTTGCCGTTAGCAATGGTTGGCGGATTCATTTTGGAAAAATTGCCCAGGTTATCTTTTGCGGCCATGTTGGAATTCCAGAGTTCAACGGTAACATTGTCGGCCCGGACGGCGCGCAAAATCCCCGCGCAAATCTGCTGGTTGGCATTACAACCACTGACGGCGTGCGAGATCCAAAGTATCGCGGAATTCGGGTCGCTTCCATTCGACGATACAGACATATAAGCACCCGACGCCCCAGTTGGTCCGCTGACACTCCCGCTAACGGGCGCACTCAGTGTGTCACCCGCAATCTTATAGGACTGTAATAATGCGTTCTCCGAGAACATATAGACATACTGATTCGCAGCTCCGCCAAAGTAGGCGAACGAGGAATGCATTTGCTCGTTGGGGGATAAGGTGAAAGTCTGAATAGCGCTATCCACCGTCGGGTTGAATGCGCCTAAATTGGCCTGGTTTAGCACATACACGAATTTTCCCTTGACAGCCGTCATCAGTAAGTTCGTATTTGGCACCAGCATGGCCTGCGTCCCAAAATCGAGATCGGCATCGTCGTAAATCAGGTAGTTGTAAGGTGTGAAAAAACTGGTGATACTTAAGGCGGACGCGGTATTGTCAAGGGTATTGGGGGTAAGTTTCACCACACTCTCTCCGACATTAGGGAGAACTCCAGGAGCATCGGTAAACCCGTCTTCCCCTACTCTGCCGTTTCCTGTTGCTACATACATGTTGCCAGCAGAATCCACGGATGGCGCGCCGCCACTCATCCAGATTCCCCCTCTCCCATCGTTTGGCGATGAGATCCATCCCAGCCTAAGTTGCAGGCTTGTTGCATCGAAACCGACAATCCATCCATGATTGGGATCCCAGTCGCAGTGCGCAGCGAAACAAACATAAACAATACCGTGGGACAAGACCAGACCGACACGGTTTACTTGTCGTCTCGGGTCGAATCCAATTTTTCCTCCGATGTTTCCATCGCCTGTGCCTGCGAGCGTATCGACGATCTCCACCGGGCTATTCGCCTTTTCGGCTCCTGTACTCAAGTCGACGGCGTGCAGGAATTGATGGAAGCCCGACGTGGTATATGTGTATTCCTCGTTGGCTACCGTGTTGTCAAAGGTATGGTTGTCCTCGACGCCCGGCGTAGTGCTCACGATCTTGGTAACAAAATACATCGTATTGGCCGTTTTGTCGATTACAGGGGTACCTACCAATCCGATATTGCTTGAGAAATCGCTGTAAAAGCCTCCGCAAAGCCCCGGGTGCATGTCCGTGTTGTTGGGCGGGCGGTATCCGGCGGGAGTATAATTTTTTTGCCAATATGCACCAATCGTTCCGTCATCTGCATCGAATGCATATATAGTATTGTTTGCCGTGCATACATAAAGCACATTTTTCTTGCCGGCGCCAGCTATGGTAACGTTACTAACAATCAGTGGCTGCGCAAATACCTGGTCGTCGACCGGCCGAGCATACAACAAACCAAAGGAATTATTATTGACATTGGTGGTATTCAGGCTGGTTTCCTGGTTGTTCCAGCCTGTGCGCGATAGGTCATTGTGTTGAGTTAGCACATCCGTTTGGGCCCGGATTAGCCCTACATAAAAAATTGCCAGCAGCAAACACGCGCCACCAGGATAGAATCTCCTCATGATGTTGAAATTTTCGCTAGGCAATTATTTACTGGCGAGCATTTCAGCCTGCTCAACAGCCAAGATGCTTTTTCTTTCTGACTCTTTTACGGCGTAAATAATCGCATCTTTCACCGATTTTTCCAGGTCATTTGGGGCAAAAAGAACTGGCGTTTTTTCGGAAACTTGTACAAAACAAAAATGTAACGGCTTCTCCGTGAAGATCTTCCCTTCGAACTGAGTCAGACCTTCCGCAAGCGTCATTTCGTAGGCCAGCGGAACACTCCTTTCACCAAGGCTGCAACTTGTTGTAATCATATCAAACTTTAAAATTGACAGAGATTTCAAACTATGTATCTGTGCCCGAGGTAGGTTTCTTTTAGAAGTAGTAGGGGATGATGCTTAAAGATAAAATCTTTTTTTGAAATTGAACTTTTAAACGAGAAAACCTTCATAATTTTTTTTATACACATAGGGATGATTATCGGCCTGTAACGTGCACGACTATGTAAACAAATCCCTGCCTGTCCAGAAAAAAACTTAGATATTCCCATTTTGGGAAGCCTTTTCAGTTCGGCTTTCCATAACAGCTTAGCTCCAAATGGTTTGAAAAATGGCAGCAAATTGAATTGACCAGGAACATCACAATTTCATTCGATCGGATTGTTCGGCAGCAAAAAAATGAAAGCAATGCGCAGACGAGGCGCAGTGAGAGATTCGACAATTTAGAACATGCTTTACAGTTAAGCTAAATTCAGACCGCAAATCCTGAGCTTTCAAAAAATTGCCGCAAAAAAAATAAAGACATTCATTTGCATATACCAGACAAGCCTTCCGGACGAAAGGCCTTTATCAAGAGCTTGAGCATTTCCAGCTTCCAATTTTTTCAAAGGCGTTCAAGTTTGCTGTTCAAAGTAATCACTTCGCCCTGGCCAGTCTGATAGCGTCGCATAACATCGCCTGTCTTCAGTTTCAGGACGCCTCCATTCTTTGAATATATTTTTGCAGTCAGCAACCTGCCCTCTTTCCACATCATATTAATGACAAATCCACCCCTTGCGCAAATACCCGAAACCTGGCCGGCATTCAGCGATTTCGGCAAAGCAGGCAACAATTCAATTTCGAATACCCCATTCGTATCCCTCCGCTGACTTTGAACAAGCATTTCGGCAATTGCCGCAGTGGCGCCAAAGTTTCCATCGATCTGGAACGGCGGATGATTATCAAATAGGTTTGGTAGCGTCCTCATTGTGAGCAGGTTTGTCAGGAGTCTGAATGCATGATCGCCATCGTGCAGACGATTCCACATATTGATTTTCCATGCAAGACTCCAGCCTGTCCCCGCATCCCCACGCGCCTCCAGGGTCTTGCGCGCAGCTTCGGCAAGTTCAGGTGTTCCATCAACGGTGATTTGGTTGCCGGGAAACAATGCGAATAAATGCGAAGTGTGCCGGTGATGCGGATCTGTCTCCTGGTAATCTTCGACCCATTCCATAATGCGCCCAGTTGCCGGGCTTATCCGAACAGGGGCAAGCTTTTCCAGCGCCCTGAGGCACCTGTTTCCAAAAGCAGTATCATATTGAAGGAGCTTGGATGCCTCAGCACAATTGGTCAGTAAATCGTGAATGACTTCCAAATCCATTGTTGCCCCATAGGTAAATTCGGCCGTTTGGCCGTTTGGAAGTATAAATGAATTTTCCGGAGAAAATGACGGATTGGTAATCAGCTTCCCGGGAAATGGCGTGCCGGCAGGAGCTTCCACCAGGAAATCGAGAATGAACTCGGCAGCGCCTTTCATCAAAGGATATCCTCTCGTCTTAAGAAAAGCTTTATCTCCTGAAAAACAAAAATATTCCCATGGATCCTGTGCAAGCCACGCAGCCCCCATGGGCCAGATTCCCTGGGGACCGTCTGCGGGGGACGTAAAACCCCAGGCATCTGTCAGGTGATGAACAACCCAGCCATGCGCGTCATACATTTCTTTGGCGGTTCTTGAGCCCGTCCTGGCAAGTTCATCTTCAAGGTCAATCAACGGCAAATGCAATTCATGGAGATTGGTAACTTCTGCAGGCCGATAGTTCATTTGTATATTGACGTTCGTATGATAGTCGGCGTTCCATGGCGGGTCCAATTGCCACGCCCAAAGGCCCTGAAGATTGGCGGGCATCCCGCCTGGCTGCGAACTGGATATCAGCAAATACCGCCCAAATTGAAAATACAGCTCAATTAAACCCCTGTCGGGGATTCCGCATTGTCGGGCTTTCTCCAGTCTCTCATCCATCGGCAAAGCGCCAACATCTTTGGCGCCCTGTTCATCAAATTTCAGGCTGAGTCTGTTAAATAACTTTCCGAACAATAAGACTTGCGCATTTCTTAACGATGGTAAAGATTTGAAAGAAGCAGCCGCATTTTCCTTCTGGCAAACCTGGACGGGATCAATGTTAACCTGAGTAATTCCTTTGGCCAGATTTTTCAAACCGGGATAGTCCGTCGCGCCGGAAATATAAAGACTTGCGCTATTGGCATTTTCGATATGGAGGACGCCGCCGGTGGATTCAAGCCTGCCTCCGTTGACGGCTGCCCGCGCTAATGCCGCAAAATGCAATCCCCGGGCGTTACCGTACTCATCTTTTACAGGAAGCCGGCCCCTAAGGGTGATTTCATTTCCAGCATTCAATCCAGAACTACAAACAGCGTCTTTTTGACGACAGAGGGTAGCCCTGAAATTGATCTTGCCTGGCCGGTCAGCAGTAAATTTGATAATGATTACCCCATCTGCCAATGAACAGAAATATTCACGCGTATAATGTACACCTGCGGATACAAACCTAACAGTGACGATGCCGGAAGAAATGTCGAGAGAGCGGGAATAGTTTGTCGCATTTAATGTTGGTTCATCGAGCCAGAGTTCACCAAGTGATTCATAGGGCCTGATGTTTTGAGGCTTTCCCATCATCGTCTTGAGCGCAAGGGCAACTGCCTCATCATTTTTATTTTCAAAAAGCAATTTCCTGATTTTTGGCAGCGCGTCGCGGGCTTGGGGATTATTCGGGTCCATGGGATACCCGTCCCACAGCGTATGCTCATTCAATTGGATCCTCTCATCGGCTACGCCCCCGAAAATCATTGCTCCGAGTTTTCCGTTGCCTATGGGAAAAGCCTCTTCCCAACTCGCAGCTGGCCGCCGATACCATAACAGATTCACACCTACTGGATTTTCAGCGCGGCCAGTGATGGACGCCCTGTCCTGCCACCCTTGCGAAATAGATACCGGCCTTTCCGTCGCGGCCGGGACAGGTCCCTTCCCCAAATCATGATCCTGGGCTGCGACAACGAAGACTGAAAAAACAAAAGGAACCACCAGGCCCGTGATGATTCCTACAAGCACGTTTTCACGCAAATTTTTAATCATGATTTCCGGCCAATGGCAATTAGCCAATCGCAAATCTAACTATTTGACGCGCATAAGTTCATTGATCTTAACCTGAGGGCTCAGCGCCCTATGAACCTTTTCCACCGTAAGCGACTTGGGAAGCGTAAAAGTTTTTTTAACCTTAATGTCGTCGCTGGAAGCACCAACCAAAACTTCATATGATCCCACATCCGCAATCCAGGCAGATTCATCGGTACTGAATGAGGCAAGGTCCCTGGGTTCAAGGGCGAAATGAACTGTCTGGGATTCGCCTGATTTTAGCAACGAGGTTTTTGCGAATCCCTTTAATTCAAAAGAAGGCTTGTCAACTTTGCCTGCCGGCGCAGCCAGATACAACTCCGCAACCTCCCTGCCAGGGACAGCGCCGGTATTGGTTATGGTTACCGAAGCACTAAGCTTGTTGTTAAAAACCGGTGAGCTCAATGTCAAATTCTGATAAGAGAACGTGGTGTAAGACAGGCCAAAACCAAACGCATAGGCCGGCTTTACATTAAAAGATACAAAATAGCGATAGCCCACATATATCCCTTCCTCGTAGGTAATTTCTGCAGGAATAGATTTCATGCCAAACATTCCGGTAGTCGCCTTTTCGGGGAATTCCTTCCCAGGAAAATTCTTCGCTGATGGATTGTCCTGATATGACGCGGCGAATGTCGTAGCCAGTTTTCCTGAAGGATTTACTTTGCCACTCAGCAAATCGGCAATTGCATTTCCACCTTCCTGTCCTGGCTGCCATGCAAGCAGAATGGCGTCCACTTTATCCTTGAAAGTGGCTACATCAATGACCCCGCCAATATTCAGTACGACAAGCACCGGCTTGTGGTGAGCGTGGAAAGCCTCGCATGCATTTGCGATCATTTGATTTTCTTTCGCCGTCAGTTCATAGTCATCCGCAATTTTCCTGTCATTTCCTTCGCCGGCATTTCTTCCAATATAAATAATCGCCAATTCGGCCGAAGACGCTTTCTGTTTAATATTATCCAGGTCGAATTCGAATTCAGGAGCCGCCGGCGTCGGGTTCATAATTTCCATCAATGGGTTTTTCTTCGGGTGCTTTGCAGAATAATCGCTTAAATAACCGGTGTAGGCGGTTTGCAACTCCCCATCAATTTTGAATCCTGCGTTGGCGAGTCCTTCGGCCAACGAAATAGCATATGCCTTGGTCACATCGCCACTTCCTGTTCCTCCGGCAATCAGGTCGTAAGCATGGTTGCCATATAGTGCGATTGTTCCGGATGACTTGGTAATAGGGAGTACCCTGTCATCATTTTTTAGCAAAACCATGCCTTCAGCCGCCGCTTCACGTGAGATCCTGGCATGAAGCTTCAGGTCGGGATGATTCGAGAACTCATATTGTTTAAATGTCGGTGTTTTCAACATCACCCGTAAGATGCCTGCGACATTCTCATCCAGCAATTTTTCATCCAACTGCCCGGATTGGACGCCGTCGATGATTTTCTTTACCTGGTCGCCTGTGCCAGGCATCAAGAGGTTGTTACCCGCCTTAATCTGTGCAACGGGATCCTTACCGCCGAACCAATCCGTCATGACATAGCCTTTGAAGCCCCAATCGTTTCTTAAGATCTTCGTCAGAAGATCGTGACTTTCCGAGGCATAGGCTCCGTTAATATAATTATATGAGCTCATGATGGCCCATGGCTGGGAACTCCTTACGGCGATTTCAAATCCTCTGAGATAGATTTCTCTCAATGCCCTTTCGCTAATGATGGTATTAATAGAATTTCGGTCGGTTTCCTGGTTATTTGCCGCAAAATGTTTTGGTGTAGCACCCGTACCCTGGGATTGAATGCCCTCGATAATCGCGGCAGCAGTCCTTCCGCTAATCAAAGCGCTGATTCAGGAGCGTTTCAAGCTTGTCGTGCACACCGAAGAAAGAACGCTCGAAGCATATACCCTCACGGCA
>Ga0209579_10001588_pt1 | contig 18535 bp, 16 predicted proteins | sample Coa_R1_2_FD_187152 | JGI IMG/M metagenome (GOLD analysis project Ga0209579, IMG submission 187152) | Surface soil microbial communities from Centralia Pennsylvania, which are recovering from an underground coalmine fire - Coalmine... | ecosystem: Environmental > Terrestrial > Soil >... | reverse complement strand
CGCGCGTCTTCGCGGGGTATTCGCACAGATCGGCGATGATGCATTGCGGGCATCGCGGCACGCGCGCGATGCATACGTAGCGGCCATGCAGGATCAGCCAGTGATGCGCGTTGAGCCGGAATTCCTGCGGCGTGAACTTCACAAGCTGGCGCTCGACGGCTTCGGGGTCCTTGCCGACGGCAAGCCGCGTGCGGTTCGCGACGCGAAAGATATGCGTGTCGACGGCGATCGTCGGCTCGCCGAACGCGACGTTCATCACGACGTTCGCGGTCTTGCGGCCTACGCCCGGAAGCTTCTCGAGCGCCTCGCGATCGCGCGGCACCTCGCCGCCGTATTCGTCGAGAAGCTTTCTCGACAACGCGACGATGTTCTTCGCCTTCATGTTGAAAAGGCCGATCGAGCTGATGTACGGAATCAGCCCCTCGACGCCGAGCTTCACGAAGTCGCCAGGCGTGCGAGCCACCGGAAACAGCCGCGCCGTCGCCTTGTTGACGCCCTTGTCCGTCGCCTGCGCCGACAGCACGACGGCCACGAGCAGCTCGAACGGCGTCCGGTACAAGAGCTCGCTTCGCGGATTCGGATTGGCAGCGCACAGCCGCTCGAAGATCTGCCGACGCTTCTGCGGGTTCATCGCCCGATTGTAAGGGAGCCTGCCGCTCGCGAATGAAATCGACCCTTCGCGCACGTCGCGCGCGCCTTCGTCGCCGGGCGCTTTCGGCCGTCACCGCGAGGAGGACAATCGCAGCCATCCACTCGCGCATCCGGAACCGACCATGCCCAACGCCGACCCATCGTCCACCTCCCAATGCCCGGGCGATTTTCGCCACCCGCTCGAGGCCATTCCGATCTTTCGCCGAGTCCGGCCGAGCATCGGTCGCGACGTGATCTACACGGTGATCTGGAACTCGCTTTTCGCGCTGTTCTTCACCGCGATGTCGATGATGATCGATTCGAGCACGTCGATCGTGGATACGCTGCGCATCACGTTCGTGTTCGCGCAATGCATCGGATTTGTCATCTACGCGGTGTTCCTGGTGACGCAGAAGCTCTTCGGCGCGGCGATCCACCGGACGTCGTTCTGGGTCCGATCCGCCTATTACGCGCTGGCCGCCATCGTCGGCATCTTCCCCGGCTATCTCCTCGCGTTTCGACTCCTTCATTGGAAGAACGGCGCCGTCTGGCTATTCGCGCCGCGCACCGCCGTGTCGATCGTGATCATCGCGCTCGTGATCACCGCCGTGCTGATCCTGATTTTCGTCCCGCGCGAACGCGCGGCGCGCGCCGAGGCGGCGATGGCGCGCGAGCAGGCGCGTGTCGCGGCGGCCGAACGGGAAGCAACGACGGCACGGATGAAGCTTCTCGAAGCGCAGGTCGAGCCGCATTTTCTTTACAACACGCTCGCGCACGTGATCTCGCTGATCGATGCCGAGCCGCGCGCCGCGAAGCACATGATCGAAGGCCTGATCGCGCTGCTTCGTGCGAGCGCAGTGTCGGCGGGCGGGGGCGCGACGCTCGGGGTACAGGTCGACCTGCTGCGTGCTTATCTCGAGATCGTCGCGCTGCGAATGGGATCGCGGCTTTCGTGGCGCATCGACGTGCCGGCATCGCTTCGCGAGATCGAAGTCGCGCCGATGCTGCTGCAGCCGATCGTCGAGAACGCGGTCAAGCATGGCCTCGAGCCCTCGATGACGGGTGGCGAGGTTTCGATCGGCGCGCGCCGTGAGCGGGGGAAGCTCTTTTTGACGGTCACCGATACGGGGGCAGGATTTCGTCCGACCGCACAAGCCGGCATCGGTCTCGCCAATTTGCGCGCGCGCCTTGCCGCGTCCTACGGTGACGACGCGCGCGTGACGATCGAGGATGTCGCGCCGCACGGCACGCGCGTGACGCTCGTCGTGCCGATCAGCGGCTCGGCACCAACCGGTGTCAATCCGGCACACGAAACGCTCGTCGCCTCGCAATGAACGAGACCGCGCGAACGACGGCGATCATCGCCGACGACGAGCCGCGCCTTGCGCTTTACTTGCGCGACCGCCTTGCGGCATTGTGGCCCGATCTCGTGATTGCCGGCATCGCCGAAAACGGACCGCAGGCGCAGGCGTTGATCGCCGACGAAGCGCCCGACATCGCGTTTCTCGACATCCGCATGCCGGGCCTCACGGGGCTCGAAGTGGCGCGTGCCGCGGATCGCAAGCTCCACGTCGTGTTCGTCACTGCGTACGATCAGTACGCGATCGAGGCATTCGAGCGCGCCGCCGTCGATTACCTTTTGAAGCCGGTCGAGGACGCACGCCTTGCGCAAACGATCGAGCGCTTGCGCGAGCGCATCGCCGTCGGGAACGGTGCGCCGGAGCTTCGCGCGGCGCTCGCGGCGTTGTCGCGACTGGCGCCGGCGCAGGGCGCAGCCGATGCGCCGGAGCGGCTTTCGTGGATCCGCGCATCGGTCGCGTCGCAGGTGCGGCTGATTCCGGTCGACGACGTCTGCTATTTCCAGTCGAACGACAAGTACACGAGCGTGTTCACGAAGGACGGCGAGGCGCTCATTCGCACGCCGCTTCGCGAGCTTCTCGAATCGCTCGATCCGAATCGGTTCTGGCAGGTGCATCGTGCGACGGTCGTCAACCTCGCGCACGTTGCCGGTACCACGCGTGATCTCACCGGGAGAATCTCGCTCACGCTCAAGACGCGCAAGGAATCGCTCGCCGTATCGCGCGCGTTCGCGCATCGCTTCCGGCAGATGTAACGCGAGCGCGTCGAGTCAACGGTTATCCGCCGCAAGCTCCGTCAGGCGCGCGAGACGCGCGGGCTCGTTCGCGCGAAAGTCATCGTCCTTGCCGAGCAGCGCGAGCGCCTTGACCGCCCAAGGCTTTGCCGCGCCACGATTGCCGCGTGCCGCCTCGATCTCGGCGAGCTCCTCGCACACGTAGCCGTCCGGTGCATTCGCCGCCTGCAACTCGTCGGCAAGCCGCTTTTGGATCGCGTACGCTTCGTCAAGGCGACCGAGCGAACGCAAGCCGCGTGCGACGGTCCAGCGCGCGATGCGTATCGTCGTGACGTCGCCTTTCGCTTCGCGTAACGCGAGCGCCTCGCGCCACGCGTCGACCGCATCCGCGTAGCCGCCCTGGTCGTGAAGCGTCCAGCCGTAGTTGTTCAAAAGCGACGCTTGCCAGCCTTGCGCGCGCGGCTCTGTGGATGCGCTCGCGGCGGTCAGCGCCTTCCTGTGCCATGCGAGGCGTTCCGCGGGCGGCGCGGCGATCGCGAGCATGTGCAGCGTATCGACGCGATAAAAGTCGGCGTCGGGCAGCTTGTCGCCGGCGCTCGCCGCGAGCGCCTGCTCGAACCAGCGCATCGCACCGCTTGCGTTTCCGCTCGAGTTGTCGCGCCGGCCGCGCTCGAGCAGATAGCGGACGCGAACGCGCGCCGGCGCCAGCGCCAGCTTCGGTTGCACGGCATCGAGCGCACGGTCGGTTTCGGCGAATCGTTTTTGAAGCCCGAGGGCGCGCGCGATCTGCGTCGTCGCTTCGAGCGCTTCGCGAGAGATCGGCGGATGACGCGCCGCTTCGGCGCGAAAGCGCGTCTCGGACGTCGCGGGGTCGCCGAAATTCCACAGCGCATCGAGCTTTTGCGAATAGTCGTCGGTGGCCATCGCGTGCGTGGTCAAGGCGAGCAGGACGAGGAGCAGGGCGCGATGCGGCGTCGTGCGCGCGCGCGTCATTGCGGTGAGCGCCATGCCAGGCGTCGCTCGCGGGCGCGCGCCATCGCGGCGGCGACTGCATCGCTTCGAGTTTGAGCGTGCGCATCGGACATTTGGGCTTTCGCTTCCGCGATCGTCGTCTCGCGGTCGCGCTCTTTCTCGATTCGTGCCTGTCGCTTCGCGTAGCGAAGGCGAGCGTCGAGGGCATCGCCGCGCGTCCATTCGCGTCCGGCTGGCGCCATCGAAATGCAATCGACCGGACACGCGGGAATGCACAGCTCGCACCCGCTGCAAAGCGAGGCGAGGATCGCATGCATTCGCTTTTGTGCACCGATGACTGCGTCCACCGGGCAGGCCGCAATGCATAGCGTGCAGCCGATGCATGCGGGCTCGTCGATCTTCGCGACGCGAAGCGGACCTGGTGCGCCGCGCCCGGTGTCGAGCGGCGGCGCGCTTCGCGCAAGGAGCGTCGCGAGGGCGGCGATCGTCGCCTCGCCGCCGGGCGGGCAGCGATTGATGTCGGCGTCGCCTGCGGCGATCGCTTCCGCATAGGGACGGCACCCCGCATACCCGCATCTGCGACACTGCGTTTGCGGCAGAAGGTCGTCGATCCGTTCGGCGAGTTCGTTTGCAGGCGCCATCGCGGTGCTATTTTACGAGTGATGGCGATCGGTCACGGCTCGCACGCTCACGACGCACATGCCCATGCGCGCCATGCGCACGCAAAGAGGAACGCGCACGGCGCGGCGCTTCGCGCGCTCGGTGCGGCGCTGGCGCTGACCGCGGTCTACGCGATCGTCGAGGCGGTCGGCGGCCTTTTCGCTGGATCGCTCGCGCTTCTCTCCGACGCTGGCCATATGGCGACCGATGCGGCCGCGCTCGGCCTCGCGGTTTTCGCGCAATGGGTGGCGCGCAGGCCGCCATCGCCGCGCGCGTCGTACGGGTATGCGCGCGCCGAGGTGCTGGCGGCGTTCGTCAACGCGCTCGCGCTGCTTCTGCTCGTCGTCTTCATCGTCATCGAGGCGATTCGCCGCATCAGCCAACCGGCGCCTGTCGCCGGCGGCATGGTGCTCGGCATTGCGGCCGTCGGATTGCTCGTCAATGTGTTGACGGCGTGGATGCTCTCGCGCGTATCGCAATCGACAGGCGTGCACGCGGTGCTGTTGCATGTGTTGTCGGATGCGCTCGGCTCGATCGCGGCGATCGTCGCCGGCGCGGTGATTCTCACCACCGGCTGGACACCGATCGACCCGTTGCTGTCTTTGCTGACCGCGGTTCTGATTCTGCGCGCGACGTGGCGCCTGCTCAGTGAGACCGTCGGCGTGCTGATGGAAAGTGTGCCGGCGCATCTCGATTACCAGGAGATCGGCAACGCGTTGACGGCGATTCACGGCGTGTCGGGGGTGCACGATCTTCACGTTTGGCAGATGAGTCCCGGACATCCCGCATTGTCGGCGCACGTGACGATCGAAGATGGCGACGCTTGGCTTCCCGTGCTCGACGAGGCGCGGCGCATGCTCGCGACGCGGTTTCACATCGAGCACGTGACGCTGCAGCCGTCATGGCCGGTAAACACGCCTTATGGCGATCGGCGCGTGATTCCGATCGTGCCGACCGACGGCGGCGGGTAGCGGCGTTACTTCCATACAGCATGCGCTCGCCACGCATCGGCAATGTCGTGTTCGACTTTGGCAGGGCTGCCCGATCATGCTCGACCAGCCACGTTTGACAGCATCGAAGGCGCGGCGTAGATATCGGATCGGCCCCGATCGCGAGGTCGCTCGACAGTCGATCGGTTCGTCTTGACGATCGACTTCCGTTCAAGCGCGAAAGCCCGCTTCAAGCGCGAAGCCCGCACGTCACTGTGATTCTCTACCAGCCAGCAGCATGAGGAGGACGCAATGCAACGCCGTTGTTTGCAACCCGGTCGAACGAATACGAAGCGACTGAAATTTATTGTCGCACCGCCGCTGGCCGTCGCCGCGGCCATGTTGAACCCGTCACCTGCCGTGGCCGATACGTGCTCCGGCATGGCGGCCATTTCGCTGCCCAATACGACGATCACGCTTGCTCAAGCGTATGCAGCGGGAGCGACGGTATCCGGCAACACCAAGGCGCCGGGCGGCCTGTGCCGCGTCGCCGGCACAATCAAACCGGGCCCGGAGTCGAACATTCATTTCGAGGTCTGGATACCGACCGACGGGAGCTGGAACGGCAAGTACCAGCAGATCGGCAACGGCGGATTTGCCGGTTCGATCTCGCTCTCGGGCATCGCCAACGCGGTGTCGCGCGGCTACGCCACGGCGGGAACGGACGATGGAACGTCAGGACCGCCGGCGGGCGCTCCGGCCTTCATCGGGAACACGGACGTCCTGCTCGACTACGGCTACCGCGCCATCAAGGCCACGACCGATGATTCCAAGGCGATCGTCAATGCACTGATGGGGCAGGCGCCGTCGTATTCCTATTTCGTCGGCTGCTCGGACGGAGGCCGCGAGGCGTTGCAGGAGGCGCAGCGCTATCCGAACGATTTCGACGGGATCATCGTAGGTTCGCCAGTCAACGATCAGGTGGGCGAGTTCGGCGCCGAGTATCTCTTCGACATGCAGGCGACGCTCAATGGTCCGCAGACCAACGGCGTTCCGGATGCCTATCTTTCACCGACCCAGTTCGCTGTGCTCAGCAACGCGGCGCTCGACAAGTGTGTCGGCAAGGACGGTGGCGTCGCGACCGATGCGTTCCTGAACGATCCGCGCCAATGCCATTTCAATCCGGAGACGGTCAAGTGCAAGCCCGGCCAGAACACTGATACGTGCCTGACGCCTGCGCAGGTGAACGCGGCGCAGCAGCTCTACGCGGGTCCGCACGACAAGAACGTCCTGCTTTTCCCGGGCCTCGAGCCCGGCGGCGAGTCCGCGACCGGGGACTGGGCTACGTGGATTTCCGGGAAGTCGCCCGCTTCGCCCGGCGCGCAATTCGGGCTCGGACAGGGCTTCGCGTGCGATCTCGTGCTGGGTGTGGCGAGCTGCAACTACTTGTCGATCGACGTCGTGCAGCAGGACGATACTGCGCGGCAATTCCTGCAGCCCATCCTGAGCTCGGTGAATCCGGATCTTAGTGCCTTCAAGAGGCACGGCGGCAAGATGATCCAGTACGCCGGATGGGCCGACTCGGCGATCGCGCCGGAGAACGGTCTCAACTACTACCGGAAGGTGACGCAGGCGATCGGCGATCCGCACGACTTCTATCGGGTCTTCATGGTGCCGGGCATGGCGCATTGCAGCGGGGGCGCCGGTCCCAACTCGTTCGGAAACGGCACGAGCAACGGACCCGTGATCGATGCCGACCACGACCTCGTGAAGGCGCTGGAGGGATGGGTGGAGCAGGGATACGCGCCGGACAAAATCATCGCCACCCATTATGTAAACAACGTTACAGCGCAGGGCGTGCAGTTTCAGCGGCCGCTGTGTCCCTACCCGCAACGCGCCGAGTATCTCGGGAACAAGCGAGACCCCAACGACGCGGACAGCTTCCAGTGCGTCGTCCATCATGACGAGAGCGATCCGCGCAACATCGGGCCGCAGCGCGCTTATCAGGACAAGTAGTCGACCCAGGCGGGGGCGCGGGTGCCGCGCTCCCGTTGATCACGCTCGTGAGGCGGAGACCCGATCGGTCGCCAGACATCATGGCCGCGTACGCAGCCATGATGTCTAGATCCAATTCGCCCGGCGGAAACGCATGAACAGCAACGCGTCGATGGCGATCATCAGGAACACGGCAAACGGGTAGCCGATCGCCCAGTTGAGCTCGGGCATGTTCTTGAAGTTCATGCCGTAGATGCCGGCGATCAGCGTCGGCACGGTGATCAGCGCGCCGTACGCGGCGAGGCGCTTCGTCACTTCGTTGTCGGAAATGCCGATCAGCGCCAGGTTCACCTGAATCGCGGTCGTCAGCATTTCGCGTGTCGACTCGATCGTGCCGTTGATCCTGGCGAGATGATCGTAGACATCGCGGAAATATTCCTGCGTCCCCTGGCAAAGCTGCGGCACACGTCCACCGAAGAGCTTTCCGACCGCTTCCATCAACGGCGCGACTGCATGCTTCAGCGTCATCAGCTCGCGCTTGATGCCGTAGAGCTCCTCGATTTTCCGGCGCGTCGATGCGCTCGCGAAAAGCTCCTCCTCGGCCGCTTCGAGGCGCGTCTCGAGCTGGTCGAGCACCGGGAAATACCGATCGACGACGTTGTCGATCAGCGCGTAGAAGACAAAGCCTGCGCCGTGCCGCAATAGCTCCGGCTCCCGCTCGGCACGCGCCCGAAGCGCGGCGAAACCCGTTTGCGTGCGATGGCGCACCGTCAGTACGTAATCGGGTCCGACGAAGATGTCGACCTCGCCGACATTGAGCTCCTGGCTGCCTTCGGCGGTGGTGATCATTTCCGCGGGGTGGAGGACGGCGAACAGCGAATCGCCGTACTCCTCGACCTTCGGCCGCTGATGTCCCTTGCGCGCGTCCTCGACCGCGAGCTCGTGCAGGCCGAATTCATCGGCCATTTCGTCGATCTCCTCGCGCGTCGGCTCGAACAGCGCAACCCAGATGAAAATGTTCGGCCGGTGCAGGTATTCGCTGATATCGACAACCGGGATGTCGGCGATCTTGTGGCCGTTTTCGTACGCGACGCAGCTAACGAGCATGGCAGGAAGAGTGTCTGCGATGTGGCCGTCATCATAGCGGCGAGGCCGGCATCGGACCAGCGCTTCGCGGGACGTTTCGATCGGCGCGGCGCCGGCTGTGGCGCACAAGGTAAGATGATTCGACCGCATCCGGGACGAATCGGGAAGCCCCGATGATCATCACGTCGCTGCTCGACACCGATCTCTACAAGTTCACGATGATGCAGGTCGTCCTGCATCACTTCCCGGCTGCGCAGGTGGAGTACCGGTTCAAATGCCGTACCGAGGGCGTCGACCTCACGCCCTACATCGGCGAGGTCAGGCGCGAGATCGCCGAACTGTGCAAGCTGCGCTTCGTTCGTCGGGAGCTCGATTACCTGCGAAGCTGGCGCTTCTTTACGAGCGACTTCGTCGACCTGCTCGGACTCTTTCAGCTCGACGAGCGCTTCATTCATGTGAGCGCGTTGCCGGGAAGCGCAGGCGAGATCGACATCGCGATCAAGGGACCGTGGCTGCACACGATCATGTTCGAGGTGCCGATGCTCGCGATCGTGTCGGAGATCTACAACCGCAACGTCCATCCGAATCCCGACTTCGCCGAAGGTGAGCGGCGGCTTTCGGAAAAGATCGAGCTACTGAACGCGGTGCCTGATCCGGAATTCCGCATCGCAGATTACGGCACGCGGCGGCGGTTTTCGCACGCTTGGCAGGAGCACGTGATCGTCGCGCTGCGCGACGGCATTCGCGCGAAGTTCGTCGGCACGAGCAACGTGCAGTTCGCGCTCGCGCACAACCTGACGCCGCTCGGCACGATGGCGCACGAGTACCTTCAGGCGTGCCAGGCGGTGGGCCCGCGGCTTCGCGACTCGCAGGTGTTCGCGTTCAATACGTGGGCGCGCGAATACCGCGGCGACCTCGGCATCGCGCTGTCCGACGTCTTCGGCATGGATGCGTTTCTGCGCGATTTCGATCTGTTCTTCTGCAAGCTCTTCGACGGCGTGCGCCACGACTCCGGCGACCCATTCGAATGGGGCGAAAAGCTGATCGCGCATTACCAGCGCATGCGGATCGATCCGCGAACGAAAGCGATGGTGTTCTCGGACAGCCTCAACGTGCCGCTCGCGCGGCGATTATTCGAGTACTTCCGGGGTCGCAGTCGGACGGCGTTTGGCATCGGCACGAATCTGACGAACGACCTGGGCTACGAGGCGCTCCAGATCGTGATCAAGATGACCCGCTGCAACGGCCAACCGGTCGCGAAGATCAGCGACGAGCCGTCGAAGATGATGGACTACGACCCGTCGTACGTCGCGTATGTGCGCGAGGTGTTCCAGGTGCCGGAAACCAACGGCGCGCGTTGAAGCTCCGGCCTGGACGATGGACCCGTCCGGGCCAAAGCTTCGCTTGTCAGTTTACGCACCCAGCCGGCGCCGGCCCCACCCGACTCAGATCGATCGCTCCCGACATGCCGCTCGCGCTGCCGCCCGTGAAGGTGTAATTCAGCGTCGCGCTCGTGCAACTCGTGAAAACGATCGTTCCGCTGCCAACCTGCGTGGTCTGCTGGCTCGCCGGTGTCGGCGTATCGAACACGCCGCCGGTCGTCTGATAGATCTGGAACGGAATGGTGCGCGTGCCCGCCGTGAACGCCGCCTGACCGGTGTACCAGCGCTGCCCCGACGCACCGGCGCCGGCGCCGTTCGGCGCGTACGTGTACCACGCGAAGAAGAACACGCCCGACGCGGGGTTCACCTCGACGGTGAATCCTTGTCCCGATGTGGCCGCGTCGTACCAGTTGCCGGAGAATGCGAAGTCGGCATTCGTGGGCGCTGCACCCGCGGCGACGCAGGTCTCGTTTTGCGTGATGCGCGACAAAGGAACCGTCCCCGATCGTCCGGATCCGTCGGTGAACCTGTAAGTCAACGTGCCGCTCGTGCAACTATCGAAGCTGAGCGTCGCCGTGCCGACGGCGACTGCGTTCGTGACCGGCGGTGCATTGAAATTGCCGCCGATATTCTCGTAGATCGTCAGCGACGCGCTTGGATTTCCCGTCGCGACCTGGCCGCTCAACGTGTACCAACGCTGACGATCCGCTGCGCCCGCGGTCGTGTCGAACGTGAACCACGCGAGTTGCGCGAGGCCGACGCCCGCGCTTGCGAGATTCGGATAGATCTCGAGCTCGAGCCCCTGTCCGCTGGTGGCCGGTTCGTACCACGAGCCGGTCAGCCCTTGCTGGTCGAGCTCGACGCCCGGCGGCGCTAGGCCGGCGAAGTTGTATTGCTTGCCGTCGCATCCCTGCGTAGACAGGATGACCGGGATGATCCCCGCAATGTTGGTGACAGGAAGCGTGATCGGCGACACATTCGCAAAGTTCGTCACGCACGGATAGATCGGCACGTAATACGTCTGCGCGCCAGCTTGCACTTTCGCGGCGAATACGACCTTGATCGAATCGGTGCTGCCCGAGAACTGGAGGTTGAGCGTATACGTGCCGATGGGCGCATCCGCAGGCGCGGCGAAGTCGATGACGACGAGTTGCATGCCTGGCTCGGCGATGAGGTTCGTGCTCGCATCGATCGGCACGGACGAAAGCCCCGAGATAATCGAAAGCGGCGTCGCCGGTGCGACACCGGGCGGTCCCGCTGCGATCGAGCCGGCGAAGTTCGACATGCTCGCCGGCACCTGCACGATCAGCGGATCATAGAGCGTGAGCGGTGCCGCGTAGCCGAGGAGCTCGATCGCGAACGTGAAACTCTGGCTTGCGCCGCCCGGCAGGCCGACCTGCATCACCGGGTTGCACGTCGTCGTTTGCGCGATGGCATCTACCGCGCAAGGCGACGGTTGCGTCAGCGTTACGGTCGCCTGGAGCGTGGTTACGCCACCCGACGAGCTGCTTCCGAGGTTGCTGATGAGGCAGCCTTGCAGGCTCGCTGCCGCGAGCGCGGCCATCGCGAGCAATACGACGCGACGAAGATGATTCGCCATGTTCTCCTCCCCCGACGCGCGACTCGCGCGAGCATCGAATCGCCGCGCTATGAAGTCCGTGTGCGCCGATCCTCCGCAAATCGCCGGCCGGCGTCAACGGCGCGCCGACGCGCGTCGATTTGCCGTTCCGGGAGGGTCAGCGGCCTCTATGAACCCGGCCGATAGAGCCGCAGTGAAGGCGAGCGCGAATGCCGTTGTTCTTCGCATCATGATCATCCTGCGCTCGCGTTGGAACCGTCGACCGGTCCCCGGGTTTCGGCTTCGGAAAGCGCGGCCAGTGCCTTCCGATACGTGGCAATCGGCCGCTCGCCGAAGCAGGCGAAAACGACGCGCTCGAGCGTTGGAATCCGCGATACCGCCGCCGTCACTTCGCGCACCGCGACGGCGGTTGCGAGCTCCATCGGGTAGCCATAGACCCCGCAACTGATCGCGGGAAATGCGATCGACGCGATCTCGAGCCGACCGGCAAGCGCAAGCGAATTGCGATAGCAGGCCGCGAGCAATTCAGGCTCGCCATGCGCGCCTCCTTGCCATACCGGGCCCACCGTGTGGATCACGTATCGCGCAGGCAGGCGATGGCCGCCGGTGAGGCGCGCTTCGCCGGTCGGACAGCCCCCGAGCGTTCGACACTCGGCAAGCAACTGCGGGCCGGCCGCGCGATGAATCGCGCCGTCGACGCCACCCCCGCCGAGCAGCGTCTCGTTCGCGGCGTTGACAATGGCATCGACGTCGAGCGTCGTGATGTCGACGTTGTGCGCTTCGAGGATTGTTCCGGCGATGACCGGCATCGAATCTCCCAAGGACACTCGCGCCCTGTCCGAATCTTGCTTTAGCGATTTCGTATTCAGGCGCTACCTTCGACCGACAGTGTAAAGTCCCCGCATGGCGACGCCAATTTCCGAGGACAGAGTCGCGCAGGTCGCTCCGGCTGCCGCGCCTGCACGCTCGCCGATCGGCGATCGGCCGCTTCGTCTCGGCGACATCCTGAAGCTCATGGTCGCCGATGGGCTCGTCGCGCAAGCCGACGCCGACCAGGTTGCGCGCGCGCGCACGCAGCGCTTCGAGCATCCGCTCGAGCTCATCGCCGAGCACAAGCTCAAGTCGCAAAAGCCGCCGGGGAAGGTGCTCACGGTCGATGCGCTCGTCGAATGGCTCGCCGGCAAACTCGGCGTGCCGTATCAACACATCGATCCGCTGAAGATCGACCTCGGCGCCGTGACGGCGACGATGTCGAACGCGTACGCGGAGCGATACCGCATTCTGCCGATCGCCGTCGATCGTCGCACGCTGACCGTTGCGAGCGGCGAGCCATTCGTGCGCAGTTGGGCGGACGAGCTCGAGCGCATTTTGAAACTCGAGATCCGCATCGCGCTGGCGAATCCGGCGGACGTGCGGCGCTACATCGGCGAGTTCTTCAACCTCGCGCGCTCGATGAAGCGCGCGCAGGAGCGCTCGCGCGGCGACTTCGCGATCGCGCGCAACTTCGAGCAGCTCGTCGAGCTCGGCCGCCACGGCCATCTCGATGCGAACGATCAGCACGTCGTGCACATCGTCGATTGGCTGTGGCAATACGCGTTCGAGCAGCGTGCATCGGACATCCACATCGAGCCGCGCCGCGACGTGGGTCTCGTGCGCTTTCGCATCGACGGCGTGCTGCATCAGGTGTACGCGATCCCGACGTCGGTACTCAACGCGGTTACGTCGCGCATCAAGCTTCTCGCGCGGATGGAGATCGTCGAGAAGCGGCGGCCGCAGGACGGACGCATCAAGACGCTCGCGCCGGACAGCCAGGAGATCGAGCTTCGGATCTCGACGATGCCGACGGCGTTCGGCGAGAAGATCGTGATGCGCATCTTCAGTCCCGAAGTGCTCGTGCGCGACTTCGAGGATCTCGGGTTCACCGCCGACGATCGTGGGCGCTGGGAACAGATGACGAGCGAGCCGCACGGCATCATCCTCGTCACGGGACCGACCGGCTCGGGGAAAACGACGACGCTCTACTCGACGCTCAAGGGTCTCGCCACGCCCGAGGTGAACGTTTGCACCGTCGAGGACCCGATCGAGATGATCGAGCCTGCGTTCAACCAGATGCAGGTGCAGCCGGCGATCGGTGTCGACTTCGCTTCGGGTGTTCGCACGCTCCTGCGCCAGGATCCCGACATCATCATGGTCGGCGAGATTCGCGACCGCGACACCGGCGACATGGCGGTGCAGGCGGCGCTGACCGGCCATCTCGTGCTATCAACGCTGCACACCAACGATGCGCCATCAGCGGTGACGCGTTTGCTCGATCTCGGCATTCCCGCGTATCTGATCAACTCGACGTTGCTCGGCGTAATGGCGCAGCGCCTCGTGCGCACGTTGTGTCCGCATTGCAAGTCGGCCGCCGAGCCGCCGGACGATCAGACGTGGACCGCGATCACCTCACCCTGGCGCGCGGAGAAGCCCGCATCGACGATGGCTGCGCCCGGCTGTCTGGAATGCAGAATGACGGGCTATCTCGGCCGGATCGGCATCTACGAGATCATGCTGATGACGCCGGCGCTTCGTCGGCTGATGACTCAGCAGGCTGACGATCGAGCGATTCGGGAGCAGGCGTTTCGCGACGGCATGAAGCCGCTGCGCGTATCGGGCGCAATGAAGGTCGCCGGCGGCATCACCACCGGGGACGAAGTCATCAAGGTAGCGCCGCTCGCGTAGAGCGGCGATCAGCTCGCGGCCTTCTTCGATTTTGGAAGCACGCCTTTGTCGCGTAGTACTTCGCGCGCCATCGCTTGCCGCTGCGTGTCCGACATCGATGGGAAAGTCTTGCGAAGCTTCATGTCCGTGTTCTCGAACGCGGTGAACGCCTGCGCCTGCTCGGGCGTCAATTTCGCGTTCACAGGCAGGCCGAGTTTTTTGCGGATTTCCCGACGCTTCGAGTTGCCCACCATGCGAGCAAGCAACAGGACCAGGAGCAATACGACAACGGCGAAGCCGATCGGCACCCAATAAAGATCCACGATCTCCTCCCGCGGCACCCAGATGGAACGATACGTTACGCCCGTGCAAGCGCCATGCCAATGGCATCACGATGTATCACGCGCTTGATCGACGTGTTTCTTTGCATGGCCGCAACAGCTTTGGCGGCCGACGATGCAAGCCGGCTACACCAGCAGCGCCCAAAGGACCGCGGAGGCGGCGACGAGTCCAACGATCGCCAGCGCGATCTTCAGCAAACGCGGATCGGCCTGCGTCACATCCTCGGCGTCCGGCTTGCTCGGCGGGTGCGAAGCCGGCTTCGCTTCCGGCACGGGCGGCACGTCGATTTCGACGCGCGGAAGCTCGGCCACTTCGATCCCCGGCGCGACCACCTGAACCGCCGGCTTGGGCCGTCGCCACGGAGATTGCTCGCTGTAGCTCAATCCCGTTCCCGGAAGGCCGACCGTGGCCCGCATGCCGCGCGGACCGAAGGTAAGCCACGCGCCGCGACGTCCCAAGGACGTGCTTATGCCCGAGCGGGCGAGATTCAGCCTGAGGCCCGGCGCAACACGAAACGAGCGGCGAAAGCGGAAGCCCATGTCAGCGCATTGCGCCACGCCGCGACGAGGATGGACAGGTGCGGCGGATAGGCGGCGCTGCCGGGAGGTTCGGCGGACGCTAATGCTGATGGTGCCGCCGTTGCGAGACGGGCAGCGCAGCGTGATGTTCTTGCCCACGCCGCCCGGTCCCGTTACGCAAGCACGTCAGTCTTCGTCATCCCAGTGACCGGTATGGAGCCGGTAGTGCTCGCCTTCGTGCTTCCATTCCGGTTCGACGTAACGATGGCCTTCGCGGTCGCGAATGTATCGACCTTCGTGCCACGCATATCGGCCGTCTTCCCAATTCCAATAGCCCTTTTGCCACGTGTATCCGGGGCGTGGCGCGGGAACGACTTCCACGCGATCGGGCGGCGGCGCGACGTTGACGTCGAACTCGACGCGAGCCTGGGCCTGCGCGGACAACGCAAGCAGTCCGGCACTCAACATCATCGACCACAAGACTTTATTGCCTTTCATTCCACTCTCCTGTGTTGTTGCAAGAGACGCGCTCGAAGTGAAGGACGAGCCTTCCTCGCGAGTGCTCCCATCCCCTTTGCGGTCGTGCGGGGCGAAAGATTTTTTCGCACTTCGAACGAAGGTACACGTCGAGCGAAGCATCGCCTATCGGATCGAAGCCACTTCCCCGGTGGGTCGTGTGCCTACGAAGCGATTCGGATTACACGACCGACGGCGCTATTGCTTGCTGTCGCATGAAACATCGACGACGGGTGTCGTGCAATTGCGACGAAGCTGGGACGATGTCACTCGCGGTGAACGCATTCCCCACGAGGCTTCGAAGCAGCGTTTGCGCTTCGCCGACCGTCTCCGGAATCGCCATTGCACCGGTTGCGTGCCGAAGCGTGCGATCGTGAGGCCAACGATCGCTTTTTCCAGATGGTTGGGCGGGCGATCTTCGAGCCGCCCCGGCGGATGCAGCGCAGGCGGACGCGGAATGGGCGTCGGCCACGTCGAAGGATCGCGGAACTGGTTGTCGATCGGGTCCACGACGCTGAAGAGCGCCGTGTTGACATGCTCGTATTCCTCGCCGGGGTCCGGATTGGGTTCTGCATGTCGTCGTCTTGCATGCGTCCTACCCGGGGACAGCGTGCTACAGGCATCGCGCAAGGGCAAATTGCGCGATACGTGAAACGTCACCTTGGCGGGCAGGGCGACATCGCGCCGACGTGCCGGTTGGTGCAATGCAGATACACGGTACGCGGAGCGCGCGCATCGAGCGCGCGCATGTAAGCGGTCCAGGCAGCGCGATCGTCTGTCGCTTGCTGTTGCGCGATGCGCTGCGCTTCGACTCGACGCTCCTCGTCCTGAAGGGCCGCCGATTGCCGGAATAATCTCTCGACCGCGTTCGCGTTACGCGTGATCTCGTAGCGCTTCCGGGCGAACTCGGCGTAGGTCAGCTTCTGCTGGTACAACGCAACGATGAGATCGCCCACGCGTGCGTAGGCGTCCTTGAAGAAGGCGCGGTCCTGCATCACAAAGGCCCTGCGCGACGCACTCGAGCCGGGAGGAATGGCCGAGATGGCGTCGCTTCGTTGAATGCACGTATCGCGAAGCGTCGCATATTTGGCGATCGCCGTGCGCTCGGCTTCGTTTGGGAACGTGTCGAGCACGGCGATCGCGAAAGGCGGCGCAAGATCCCAATCGTCCCGGTAGAGCTCGACCTTTCCGCGAATCGGATCGAGATCGGTTGCGGCCTCCAATTCGTGTTTGCACTGCTCGGTCGCAGCACGGAATTGCGCCCTGATCGTGTCTCCCTGTCGTCGCGCATCGTCCGCGGCGGTACGTTGCGCGGCATCTTTGCCGTCATTGCCTGCGCCGCGCGGACAATCGGCTTGCGTGCTTTCGGTGGCGCACGCGGATTGGCTCGTCCGCGCCGGCCCGAGTGTGCTGCAAGCGGACGACATCGCGGCGACGAGGAACGCCGTTGTCGCGGCAATTGCCGGGCGCATTGTCCGTTGTCGCGGAAAACAGGGGCTCGGATTGTAACGCTGTACGGTCAAGCGATTACAGAGCCGCTTCTTCGCGAAGGCGTGACGTTCGCATCGCCGGGTGTTTATGACCGGGCTCCGTTTGCGCGATCTTCGATCGTGTTACGTGGCTGTGGTCGCTGCTCTCGTTCGCTTCGCCGTCTTCAGGAGCTCCCGCAGCGCCACCAGTGCCACCGAGTGGTGCTCCACCCGCCAAACGAGGTGGGTGCGGGCTCTGGCGATGCCGGCAGGAAGCAGGTTGACGATAACTTGTCGGGCGGCGCGCGTCATTTCAATGACCGAGCGGGGAACGACAGCGATCCCCGAGCCGGCAGCGACGCAGGCGACGATGGCGTGGTACGACTGGAATTCCATCACCCGGTCGGGGAGCACATTGGCAGTCGCAAGCCATGCCTCCAACCGCCGCCGGTAAGAGCAGCCTGTTGCGAAACCGATCACGGTACGTCTGCCGATGTCCTTTGGAGAGCGGACGCGGCCGAAGCTCTTGGGGCTGATCAGCACGAGCTCTTCGAGGAACACGGGCTGCGTCACGAGGTGGTCTGCATTGAAGGGGTCGGCCACGAACGCCGCCTCGATGTTCTGCTTGTGCACCTGCGAGACGAGGGCGCAGGAGGTGCCGGTGACGAGCTCGATCTGCACGTCGGGATAGAGGTGGTGGTAGCGTGAAAGGACGGGAGGCAGCTTGGCGGCCGACGTGCTTTCCAGCGCGCCGATGCGCAGGGTTCCACCTGGCTTGCCATTGCGAAGCGCACTTTCCGCTTCGGACGATAGCCTCAGCAGTCGATCGGCATAAATGAGGAGCAGCCTGCCCTCCTGCGACAACGCAAGACGCCTGTTCTGGCGTACGAAGAGCCTGGTTCCGAGGCTTTCCTCGAGCTGCCTGACGCGTGTCGTGACGTTGGACGGCACGCGATGGAGCTTTTCCGCGGCCTTGTTGACCCCGCCGTACTCGGCGACGGCCTTGAAGATGCGCAGCGCAGCGAGATCCATATTCTCGAAACAAGAACGATCTATTCCTAATTATTCACTTCCTGTAAAAGAGCGGTCAATCCTAGACTGCGTTCCATGCCCGTTTCCACCGTCGCCTTCTCGGGATTTGCCGCGCTCGCCGTGGCAATGGGCCTCGGCCGCTTCGCCTTTACCCCGATCCTGCCGATGATGCAGGACGATGCCGGCCTTTCCATCGCCGGCGGCGGATGGCTTGCCGCGGCCAATTACATGGGCTACCTGGCGGGCGCGCTCTCCGCCATCCGCCTTCCGCTCTCCAGCGTGGCGTCTGTCCGCGCCGGGCTTGTGGTCATCGCCGTGTCGACACTCGCGATGGGAATGCAGCACGGATTCGCGTATTGGTTCGCGCTGCGCGCGCTCGCCGGCGTGGCGAGCGCCTGGGTGCTGGTCTTCGTCTCCACATGGGCTTTAGCGAAAAAGACCCCAGCGGGCACGCTCTACGCGGGCGTGGGCGCGGGCATCGCTGCCGCCGGAGTCGTATGTCTCGCCCTCATGGCACTGCATGCCTCTTCGTCCGCAGCGTGGATAACGCTCGGCGTAGCGTCGTTCGTTACGACCGCCGTCCTCTGGCGGAACTTCGATTTTGAATCGAACGCGACAAACGGACCTGCCGCC
>Ga0209579_10001587_pt1 | contig 18544 bp, 18 predicted proteins | sample Coa_R1_2_FD_187152 | JGI IMG/M metagenome (GOLD analysis project Ga0209579, IMG submission 187152) | Surface soil microbial communities from Centralia Pennsylvania, which are recovering from an underground coalmine fire - Coalmine... | ecosystem: Environmental > Terrestrial > Soil >... | reverse complement strand
CGCCGCCGATCCTTGCCTAAAACCTGCGCTTCGTTCTTTTCGCCGTTTCGCCCCGCCGATTCACCCGCGCAACCTCCATGCCTTAAGCGCCACCGCTTGTACTACAATCTCTCCATGCCCGCGAACTTGCTCCCGGCCCTCTGGCGCTCCTCCGGCGTAACCTTCCGCGCCCTATGGCGCGTCGCCCGCCAGGTCTTCCACGAATTCGCCGGTGCGATGTTCATCATTTTCGCTGTCTATGGCGTCATGGCGGCCTGGCGCCAATGGAAGACGCGCCCCGTCCTCTGGCTGATCGGGTTCGCAATTGTGTACGCTCTGATGATGACGATCTTCGGCCTCGTATCCTTCCGCCGCGCTCGCCGCGTCCGATAAATCAAAATGGCTGACGGCACAAAAAAAATCTCCGACATCAAAGCCCGCAAGCTGGCCTCTACCACCGGCCTGCCGATGGAAGCCGTCGTCACGCAAGATGCCCTGAACGGATGGAACCCTGAAACCGAACTCGCCTATCCAGGCCAGTTCCCTTTCACCCGCGGCGTATACCCCACGATGTACCGCGGTCGCCTGTGGACCACGCGCCAATACGCGGGCTTCGGCACCGCCGTCGAATCGAATCAGCGCTATCGGTACCTCTTGGCCCAAGGCGTCCACGGCCTCTCCGTCGCCTTCGATCTCCCCACACAGATCGGCATGGATTCCGATCATCCGCTCGCCGCAGGCGAAGTAGGAAAAGTCGGCGTCGCCATAGATTCCCTCGAAGACATGCAAACCCTCTTCGACGGCATTCCCCTCGAACACGTCTCCACCTCTATGACCATCAATTCCACCGCCGCGATTCTTCTCGCCCTCTACGTCGCCGTCGCCAAACAACAAGGCGCAAATCTCCAGCGCCTCGCTGGTACCGTTCAGAACGACATTCTCAAGGAATACATCGCTCGCGGCACCTACATTTATCCGCTCCGCCCGGCGATGCGCATCGTCACCGACATCTTCGCCTGGTGCCGCCGCGAACTTCCCAATTGGAATGCGATCTCAATCTCTGGCTACCACATCCGCGAGGCAGGCTCCACGGACGTTCAAGAAGTAGCCTTCACCCTGGCGAATGGAATTGCGTACGTGCAAGCGGCCATTGACGCCGGGCTCGCGATCGACGATTTCGCGCCCCAGCTTTCTTTCTTCTTTAATTCGCACAACGAATTCCTGATGCAGATTGCCAAGTTTCGCGCCGCTCGACGCCTCTGGGCCCGCACGATGCGCGATCGCTTCCACGCCCGCGATCCGCGCTCGATGATGCTCCGGTTCCACGCACAGACCGCCGGCTCCTCCCTCACAGCGCAACAGCCCGAAAACAATCTCGTGCGCGTCTCGCTTCAGGCCCTCGCAGCGGTGCTCGGGGGCTGCCAGTCGCTCCACGCCAACGCCCTCGACGAAGCTCTCGCGCTGCCCACCGAACAATCCGCTCTTCTCGCTCTCCGCACGCAGCAAATCATCGCCAATGAAAGCGGCGTAGTGAACACGGTCGACCCCGTCGCAGGTTCCTACGCGATCGAAAAACTCACCAACGAAATCGAGTCGGGCGCCGAGGAATACATCGCGAAAATCGACGCCATGGGTGGCATGCTTCGCGCCGTCGAAGCCGGTTTCGTCCAGCAGGAAATCCAAAAGGCAGCCTACGAGTACCAACAGGCCGTCGATAGCGGCGAACAGGTCGTCGTAGGCGTAAACCGTTTCCAAGCCGACGAAGAGCGCCCGATTCCCACCCTTCAGATCGACCCGGCAGTCGAAGCCGCCCAGATCGCGCGTCTCAACGCCCTCCGCGCCCGCCGTGACACCACAAAAACCAAATCCGCCCTAGCCGAAATCGAGCGCCGCGCCCGCACCACCGAAAATCTCATGCCCGCCATCCTCCAAGCCGTCGAATCCTACGCCACGGTAGGCGAGATCTCCGACGCCCTACGCCACGCCTTCGGCGAATACCAGGAATCGGTAATCATCTAATCCAAGGTTGAGCCGCTAATGAAACTTATCCTCGCATCTTCATCTCCGCGCCGCGCCGAAGTCCTGCGCAATGCCGGAATCGAATTCGAGGTGCGCCCAGCCGACATCGACGAATCGCGCCGCCCGGGCGAACCAGCTAGCGATTACGTGCAACGGCTCGCGCTCGAAAAGGCCCGCGCAGCCGTCAACTCCGAAACAAGCGCCAGCAATTTCATCGTAGTCGGCGCGGACACCGTAGTCGTCAATCGAGGAGAAATTCTCTTGAAGCCCGATTCGCCCTACGATGCGCGCAGAATGCTGCGCGAGTTGAGCGGCGGCGTCCACGAAGTTCACACCGGTCTCGCCGTAATCGGTATGCCCCAAAAAATCGAGCGCGTAATCGAAGAGGTCACCAGCGTGCATTTCGCCGCGCTCTCCGACGCCGAAATCGACGCCTACATCGCCACCGGAGAGCCCTTCGACAAGGCCGGCGCCTACGGAATCCAAAGCCTCGGCGGCCGCTACGTAACCCGCGTCGAAGGCTGTTACTTCAACGTAATGGGGATGCCGCTCGGACGTCTATGGGACACCCTGAAAGAGTTCAACTGGTCAGCCGATGGACCGCCACCCAATGGACCGGTAGGGCAGGCCAATCTTTGCGATTAGCCCGAATTTCTAATCGCAAATCTGGAATTAGAATTCACCCTAAGTGTTTGAAAACAAGGCATGTGAAAATTTCTAATCGCAAATAAATCGCACTTTTTTGTTTCGCTGCCGGATGCCGCAACGAAGGATCCGCAGGGTCGAGAGACTTCCGGGATATAGAAAAACACAGAAGAGACAAGTGTCGCTCACTGCGTAGCGTTACTTCTTTTCTTCAGTGGGAGGAGGAGTAGTCGTTGAGGGCGGCGTATTCGTCGGAGGATTCGGATTCGGTTGGTCGCCCCGCATGCCATCTTTGAACTCACGCACACCCTGGCCCAGGCCGCGCATCACTTCGGGAATCTTGCGGCCGCCAAAGAGCACGAGCACCACGATGGCGATAATCAGCAAATGCATTGGGCTGTCCCACATCACTCACCTACCTTTCTGGCCACACAACATCCGAGCAGTAGCCAGTCCGACCGTTGATACTCGCTACAGTATAACACGCTCGTCACCCACCCGGCGCGTCACGCGTTCCCGGTCGAGGTATTCAAGCAGGGGAATCGCGTATTTTCGCGTGATTCCCGTAAGCTCTTTAAACACAGGGATTGGCAGCTTATTGCCGCGCTCTTTGCGGTATTTGGCGAGCAGTTCGCGCAGTTGCGCGATGGCGGCGCGGTGAAAAATCAGCTCGTCAGTCACTTTAATGAGCACTTTTTCGCGCAGCAGGATTTGAAGGATTTTCTGCGCACGCTTCGATTCGACTGGCAACTTTTCGAGCACTGCCGCGAAGCTTGGAACCGTGAGACCCGCGCGTTCGAATTCCTTTTCGATAAGTTCTTTAGCTTTCGCTTCGTCGGCGGAGAGAGCGATCTCACGGCCGGCGCGTTGGATCAGATCTCCAGTAACAGTGACGATTCCGGTTTTCACGAGATCGTCGAGAGCGGCAGCAAATATTTCCGGGCTCGTTTTTCCGGCTCGGCCGCGCAGGTCTTGCTTCGGAATTCCCGGCAAAAGCGGATTGGCTTGGTGAAATTTTTCGAGAGCGGTGCGCAGGCTGGCCGCGTAAGCCGCCACTAGTTTGGCGGAAGCGATCGTAAGCGGCTGGTCACCAATTACTCGCAGGCGCTTGGCAGCCACCAAGTTCTTCACGATCTGCTGGATTTCAGAATCGCTCCAACCGGTGCGCGCGGTTAATTGTGAAAGGCTCAGGCCTTGCGGTGTGGCTTCTGCGAAGGCTGCAAGGATCTCTTCGCGATTGCCGCGCTCGAGCGTTTCAAGAAATGGCGCAACGGACGGATCCGCGCGTTTGTGACGCGGTGCCTGTACATCGAGAGCTGTGCCGCCGCCGATCGTCACGACCGGAGAGAATTGGCGCAGGATGAACCGGTCGCCCGGCAGCAAGAAAACCGGTTGATCGAGCCTCAATTGCGCCAGCGCAGATTGCCCTGGAGCCAATTCGTTGCCGGCGATCAAGACCACATCTGCAATCGTTTCCGCCGTGCCCTGATGAAAATGTACGCGCGCGCGATTTTTTAGTGGGCGCGCTGACACGAGAAGCGTGATACGGGCGTCGAGGCGTTTCGTTGGTTCGAAGACGCCGGGCGGCCCGAGGACCATTCCCCGCTGAATCTCTTCGCGCTGGATGCCAGCCAGATTAACAGCGGTGCGCTGGCCTGCCATCGCACGAGACACCGCTCTGCCTCCCGAATGCAGTCCGCGCACGCGAACGCGTTTGCGCAGCGGATACAGTTCCGCTTCGTCCTCGGCTTGTAAGGAGCCAGAAACAAGCGTGCCGGTGACGACCGTGCCGAAGCCCTTCATCGAAAATGCGCGATCAATCGGTAGGCGAAAATGCTGGGTGGCATCTTTCGGGGGGACACTTTCGGCGACGCGCAGCAATTCTTTCTTGAATGCGTCGAGGCCGGCGCCTGTGGTTGCGCTGAGGGGCACCACCGGCGCGCCTTCCAGGAATGAGCCGCGAACGAACTCGTCAATTTCGAGGCGCACGAGGCCGAGAACATCGGGGTCCACCAGGTCGGACTTCGTCAATGCAACGATGCCGCGCGGGATTCCGAGCAGGCGGCAGATATCGAAATGCTCGCGGGTTTGAGGCTTGATGGATTCGTCGGCCGCGATCACGAGGACTACCAGATCGATACCGCCGACGCCAGCAAGCATGTTGCGCACGAATTTTTCGTGGCCAGGGACGTCAACGAAGCCGAAGCGCACGTCGCCGAGATCGAGGAACGCGAATCCGAGGTCGATGGTGATACCGCGGCGCTTTTCTTCTTCGAGACGGTCGGGATTTGTGCCGGTGAGCGCTTCGACCAGCGTGGATTTGCCATGGTCGATGTGGCCGGCGGTGCCGACGATGACGTGCTTGGTGGTTTCCATCAGCAGGATTCGATGCGATGGACGATGCTAGCGGAGGTGAGGCGATGGGTCAAATTCGGTGGCGCGCGCAAAAGGCCCACGACGAGGGATGCGTCGTCGTGGCTACCCGAGAAGAGGTGACGTTGTTTCGAGCGCCTCTCGGTGCGAGTCCATCAGTGCGAGCTCCTCGGTGGGAGCCCCTTGCTTCAGCAAGGGGAGCTGGACTTCAGTCCAGCGAAAATGCGATTGCTACTTACGAAGGGGCTTTAGCCCGGGAAGCCTAAGTCCCAGCGCTAAAGCGCATCTCTAAACCAGGCTTTCTTCTCGGAGCACTGAAGTGCTCCTTCCCCCGCATAAATGCGGGGGCTCCCACCGAGAACTGCCCGTGCTTTACTGGCCCGTGCCTTTTTGCTGCAGAGGCGGGGCTGTGGTGGAGCCTTTGAATTTTGGCTTCCCTAATTTTGTGATCCAGATTCCGGAATTGATATCGTTGAAGAAGATCAAGCCATTCGCCGGCTGCGCACCCCAGGCCCATTGGACGTTGGGACGGAAGCCGCCAGGATCGCCGGTCCAGAGACGCGCGATCTCGCGCCCTTCCGCATAGAGGTTGCCGCGAAGCTCGCCGCTGATATCAACTACACGGCCGCCTCCGGCGTAATCGCCCAGAACCAGCATGTCATCCAGCGCCCAGACGTTGTGAACGCCGCCTTCGGGCACTTCGTAGTAAGCGACTTCTTTCGGATGCTCGATATCACTCACGTCCATCACGTGGCAGATGCCGCGCACCGGGACGCGTTCTTTGCTGTCGATATCGAACATTGCGGGAAAAACCTCATCGCCGATGAAGACATAGTTCTTGTAGCGGAAGGCGGTGTGCGTGCCGGCGAGCCAATCGTTTCCGTAGAGCTCGAAGTGATTGTACTTATATTGCGAAACGAGCTGCGGATGCTCGGGACTGCCGCCCTTAATACCATTGCCGACGTCGAGAATGATCATGCCGTCGCGCCAGTATGCGAGATAAGCGAGACCATCGAGCACATACAGATCGTGCAGGTAGCGGCCCGTTTCCGTTGGCCCCATCGGGCCGCCGATCGTTTGCGCGGTGGCGTTTTCGGTTTGCCAGCGCGCCACTTCCTTCGGATGCGCCACATCCTGAAAATCGATGATGCGGAGCGAACCCGTCGCATCGTCAGTGATGTAAGCGTAATGCGAATTTATAAACGCGCTGTGGACGCCGCCGGTAACGGTTTCGGTGTATTCCGACAGCACTTTGAGATGCGCAGGATCGGAGGCGTCGAAAAACACGATGCCATTCTTGCGGTTCGAAGCGCCTTCGCGCGTGAACACGCCGACTTTTTCATCCGGCGTCGTGCTGATGTCGTTGACGAGGCGGGCATCCACCTTCATCGAATCGAGCGCCTTGGGATTCGCGGGATCGGAGATGTCATAGGAGTAGACGCGATCGGCAATCGTGGAAACGTAGAGATGCTTACCTACGATCCACTGCTCGGATGTTTGTAGAACCGTGCCGTCAGTGGGATTCTTCGACGGAATATGGGCAACCACTTCGATATTGCGTTCGGCATTGCGCGGCGCGACGGTGATCGATGCAACCGCGTCGTGCCGGCCGATGGAGGCTCTCACCAGATACGTTCCAGGCCTTACCGCCACGAAACCGCCATCCGGATAAATCGAAGCGCCGGCGCCGGAGACGCTCCAACTGGTAAGCACGTCCTTCACAGCACCTTTTGCGCCCTTAGCCGCAGCGGTGAAATGGACCACGTCGCCAGTTTTGGCATTCGTGTCCGCGGGCGATACGGTGATGGATTGCACCGGGTCTGCAATGACGTGCAGGCTGGTTTCAGCGCTGGCCGGTCCCGCGGTGGCCTGGAATTTCGCCGTGCCGGGAGCGATGGCAGTCACCAAGCCGGACGCGTCAATCTTCGCGATTGCCGGTGTGCTCGATTTCCATTGAATCGGTGTGTCGGTGCGCGGATCACCATTTGAGGAGCGCGCGGTGGCGGACAATACAGTCGAACCGCCTACAGCCAGCGCCATCGAGACGGGTGTGATGTCTATCTTGGCTACTGGCTGGGTGACAACGGTGACGTGCGCGATTCCGGGTTTTTCGTTGATGACTACGCCGACAGTTACCATTCCCGGCTGGTGAAAGACCACGACGCCCTTGTCGTCGGCGCCGGCTACGTCGAACGGAGCGGCAAACCATACCGTGGGCTTTACGTCCATCACTTTGCCAGACGCGTCTTTCGCGACGGCCTTGAATTGAACTTTTTCGCCGACGTGAACTTCCGTTCCATTGGGCGTGACTTCGATTGTGGCTGGCTTCGGAGCTTCCGCGGGTTTCGGTGTGTCGGCAGGCTTCGTGTCTTGCGCGCGCGACAGTGGCGCAAAAGCGATCGCAGCGATTGAAAGCCCACACAGCGCGTATTTCTTTGCGAAGATCATGTACAGCTCCCTTCCGGATGGAAATGCTAGCCGCACAAAGTGACTGCTAGACGGGAAATTGTCAAGCAAAACGGCCCGTGAAGACTTGACTGCGAGCGAAACAGCTTCGCCGCTATCTCTTCGATTCAGTAGCATCGGAGTTATACTGCACTGTCATGCACAGATTGGATTCCGAAGACGAGCGAAAGCGTCTTGCCGAAGTTTATGCCGCTGCTACCGAAGATGAATTGCGGAAGCTGGCGGATCAGGCTTTCACGCTGACGGATACTGCAAGAACGGTTCTGGAGAGCGAAATAAAGCGCCGTGAGTTACCCATTGAGCTTCGCTTGACGCCGAAGGTCAAAGAACTTCCGGATGGGCTCGTAACGATCCGGATATTTACGGTTGTTGCCGATGCCCTATTAGCGAAGACGGTGCTCGACTCCGCGGAGATTGAATGCTTTCTTTTCGACGAGAACGTGATCCGCATGGACTGGTTCTACTCGAACGCTGTGGGAGGCGTAAAGCTTCTCGTGCGGGCCAGGGACGCGGCGGCCGCGACCGAACTGTTGAATCAAAAGAGTCCCGAAGAGTTCGCCGTGGACGGAGCTGCCGCTTACAAACAGCCGCGATGCCCGAAGTGCGGATCTCTTGACGTCTCATTCGGGGAATCCGGCAAGCGACTCTCCTACGTGACAGTCGCGCTGGGTGTGCCTCTGCCTGTAAAGCGCGGAGGCTGGAAATGCCATTCCTGCGGGCATTCGTGGGACGACTCGGAGGAACAGCAGGAGAGCCCGGTGTCTGAGGGTTCTTAGCGCCGCCGCTATGAGTGGCGCGATGATGCAATTTCTTTCGCGACAGTGAGCGCGGCGGTGCGTGGATTCTGCGCGGCGGTGATGGGACGGCCGACGACGAGGTAGTCGGCGCCAGCGCGAATGGCTTCTGCAGGTGTGGCGATCCTCGACTGGTCATTTGCAGCGGTTGTCGCAGGCCGTATGCCGGGGACAACTATCAGAAACTTCGGCCCGCACGCTCGCCGAATGGCCTTCACTTCCTGAGCCGAAGCCACAACTCCATCCATTCCGGCCCTTTTTGCGAGCTGCGCGAGGGCAGTGGCTCGGCTGGCAGGCGACCCCGACACGCCAATGATGCGCAGAGCCTTCGCGTCAAGGCTCGTCAGAATCGTGACTGCCAGCACGGCTGGGCGGGATTTTCCGCTGCCGGCGGCCTCTCGGGCGGCGAGCATCATCTCGACGCCACCTGAAGCGTGCACATTGACCAGCCGCACCCTCGGCAACTTCGCGGCGGCAGCGACGGCGCCGGCCACGGTGTTCGGAATGTCGTGGAATTTCAGATCGAGGAAGATATCAAAACCAAGGCCCGCGAGCTTTTGAACAGCGCGCGGGCCTTCGGAGGTGAAAAGCTGGCTGCCAACTTTGAACATCCCAGCTACGCCCCGTAACCTCCGGGCCAAACCCAAAGCCGGCCCAAGACGGTCGTAGTCCAGGGCAACGATCAGTCGGCGCGTTCCATGGTGCGTTGGCGTGAGGGCACCTCGAGAAGTTCCAGCCGGACTTTTGCCAGACCGTGCTGGTCGAATCCAAGCCTGCGTGCCACTTCGTACGAGACGTCCAGTTCGCGGCCTTCGACATAGGGACCGCGGTCATTGATGCGGACGATCTGGCTGCGGTGGTTACGCGGGTTTACTACCCGCACGATCGACCCGAGCGGAAGCGTCGGGTGAGCCGCAGTGGCGGCATACATATCATAGGTCTCGCCGTTGGCGGTAGGCTGACCGTCAAAGTCATCGCCATACCAACTGGAGGTGCATTCCCACACGGCCAGCGGCTTTCGGACGGAGGCATTGTGCAGCTTGGGGGAAGTAGCGGGTGTGCGCTCTACAGCCGATGACGCATCGCTCGGCTTGCCAGTCGCGGTTGGATTAATCGTTGGCACCAAAACGAGCAGGCCGATTCCTAAGAACGCCGACTGCATGACTACGAAAAGCTTAGCTCTCATTTTCACCTAACTTTATTTGAATCAGCAAATTATACCTTTTCGAGAGTACGAGAGGCAACCACTTTATGTCCGTAAAGACCCTCGTAAACTGCTGATTTCAAATACCCTTTCGTCCCGGCACCACATTTCGAGGCCGCCCACTAACTTCTCCGACGCCCGTGGGTCCACAAAATGGGCCGTTCCGATCTCAACCGCAGAAGAGCCAGCTAGCATATATTCGACTACATCGGCCGGGCTCTCAATACCGCCAAGCCCTATAATGGGTATGTGAATCACCCGATGTAGGTCATGCACCAGCCTTACGGTTATAGGTTTTATGGCCGCGCCCGACAACCCTCCCGTCGTACTGCCGAGGCGGGACCTCCGGTTGTGTGCATCTATACACAGTGCAGGGTAGGTGTTAGCGACAATGAGCGCATCGGCACCCTCGGTTTCGGCTGCCTTTGCGGTAAGTGAAATAATTCCAATACTTGGAGAGAGTTTGACCCACAGTGGGCGCTTGGCTGCCTTGCGGGCGGCGGCAACGACGGCTGCGGTCAGCTTCGGGTCAGTACTATACTCGATGCCTCCTGACTCGACGTTTGGGCAGGAAATGTTGAGTTCGTAGGCGGCCAGACCCTCCGCATCTTCAAGGATACGAATCACTTCGACGTATTCGGAGATAGTTTTGCCGAAGACGTTGGCGATTATGGCCGTGCTGAAGCGCCGGAGTTCGGGGAGTTTTTCGGACACGAAGGCGCGGACGCCGATATTCTGCAGGCCGATGGCGTTGACCATGCCTCCGGAGGTTTCGCAGATCCGGGGGGAGGGGGCGCCGGCCATCGGTTCCAGCGACAGGCCTTTTGCGACGAGACCACCGAGGCGGTTCAGATTGACAATAGGGGCGAACTCGACTCCGTAGCCGAATGTGCCGCTGGCTGCGATGATCGGGTTCTTGAGAGCAACGGTACCGACGCTGACGCGAAGGTCAACTTGGGTGGGCCGAGGGGCGCTGACAGCCTCGGGCAAACTCACGGATGCCAGTCTAGCACGCGGGTCAACCGCCTGCAGGTCCATAAAATCGTCGCCCGGCGGTTGCGTCGTGGGCTGCGATTACAGGGGCTGTATGTTAGGATGTCGCGCGATGCGGGTCGTCGAAAAACGGCAATTGCTCTCCGCGGAAGAGATTGGCCGGACGCTTCAGCGGCTGGCTCACGAGATAGTGGAGAAGAGCGGCGGGACGAAAGACCTCGCGCTGATCGGCGTACGGCGGCGCGGCGTGCCGCTCTCGCAGCGGATAGCTGCGATTATCAAGACGGCGGCGGGCGTAAGCGTGCCTGTCGGAACGCTGGATATCACACTGTATCGCGACGATCTTTCGACCGTGGCACCGCAGCCGGTGGTGCACTCGAATGAGATTGATTTCCCGGTGGACGACCGCGACATCGTGCTCGTGGACGATGTTTTGTACACGGGACGCACTGTGCGCGCGGCGATGAATGGTCTTTTCGATCTTGGGCGGCCACGGCGGATCCGCCTGTGCGTCCTGGTGGATCGAGGACATCGCGAGCTGCCGGTGGAAGCGTCGTTCGTCGGGCGGCTGGTGGAAACAAGCGATACCGAGATTGTGGAAGTGCGCCTCCGGGAAATTGACGGAGAGGAGCGTGTGATGCTGGTGGATCGCGTTACCTGAATCCGCGGCGATCGTTCCGGAGGCATTGGCCAAAAGGGAAAAAGTGCTGCAGCGATTGGAACACCTGCTCGGAATTGAACCTCTTACCCGCGAACAAATCACTTTTATTCTCGATCAAGCAGCGCCGTTCCAGGAATTTCAGAAACATCCCCTGAAAAAATTAGCAACTCTGCGCGGGAAGACGATCGCGCTCGCGTTCTTCGAGGCCTCCACGCGCACGAGGATCAGTTTTGCTACCGCTGCGTCGCGGCTCGGCGCCGATCAGATGAACCTGCAGGCGGAAGCGTCGAGTCTGAAGAAGGGCGAATCGTTGATCGACACCGTGCGGACGCTCGAGGCGATGCGGCCCGACGGAATCGTGATGCGCCACAGCGCTTCGGGCGCGGCGGATTTCGTCGCGCGAAGGATCGAGATTCCGGTGCTAAATGCCGGCGACGGCACACACGAGCATCCTACACAGGCGCTCCTTGATGCGCTCACGATACGCGATCGCACGGGTAGGCTCGACGACTTGCATGTGACGATTCTGGGCGACATCCTTCATAGCCGTGTGGCGCGGTCGAATATTCATCTGCTCAGTAAATTCGGGGCGGTGATTACGTTGTGCGGGCCCGCGATGTGGCTGCCGCGCGAGTTTGAAGATCTTGCTGCAAATGTGCGGCGGGTGACTCGAATCGAAGACGCGCTCGATGGAGCTGACGCGATCGTCGTGTTGCGTGTGCAGACCGAACGCATCCATGAGCCTGCGATTGCAGCCGAGGAATATATTCTCGGCTATCAACTGACGCCCGAGCGACTTCGCCTCGCGAAGACTGAAGCGATTGTGCTGCATCCCGGGCCGATGATTCGAGGGCTCGAAATTGATCCAGGCGTCGCGGATGGGCCGCAATCGTGCGTGCTCGAGCAGGTGACGAACGGCCTCGCTGTGCGCATGGCGCTGCTCTACCATCTCGTGGGCGGCGCGCCGACGGATGCGCCACATCCGGCTGGTTCCGACGCGGTGTCCAAATCCAGTTCGAGCTCAAGTTCCAGCTCCGGCGCCGGGGTCGCGAAAGGGAGTGCCAATGCTGCTGGTTAAGAATGGGCGCGTGATCGATCCCGCGAGCGGCACTGATTCTGTGATGGATGTGTTGCTCGACGGCGCGCTCATCTCGAGAGTAGGAGCGAATCTTGGGGCGAATGGCGCGGAAGTTTTTGATGCGAAGGGCTTGATCGTAGCGCCCGGCTTCATCGATCTTCATTGCCATCTGCGCGAGCCCGGGCAGGAAATGTCGGAGACGATCGAAACGGGCACACGCGCGGCCGCTCGCGGCGGATTCACCGCCGTCTGCACGATGCCGAACACGCAACCAGTGAACGACAGCGCGTCGGTAACGCGCGGAATTGTCGAACGCGCCGCCGCCGCGGCGAGCGTGCGGGTATGGCCGATCGGCGCGGCTTCGGTGGGAAGCAAAGGGGAAGCACTCGCAGAAATCGCAGCAATGAAAAATGCCGGAATCGTCGCGGTGAGTGATGACGGGAAGCCGATCGCAAGCGCCCGGCTGATGCGTCAGGTGATGGATTATTGCCGTGCGCTCGATCTTCCGGTGATCGATCACTGCGAGGATGCCTCTCTCTTCGCCGGCGGAGTGATGCGCGAAGGGTCGCAATCAATCAAGCTCGGGCTGAAAGGCATCCCCTCGCAATCGGAATCCATCTGCGTGGGGCGCGATGTGGAGGTGGCCGGCCTCACCGGCGCGCGGCTGCACATTGCGCACATGTCAACAAGGGCTTCGCTCGAATACGTGCGCTGGGCAAAAAAGATGGGCCTGCAAGTCACCTGCGAGGTGACGCCCCATCACTTCACACTTACCGACGAGGACGTGCAGTACGACACGCATTACAAGATGAATCCACCGCTCGCATCACGCGCTGATCACGACGCGCTCATCGAAGGCCTTGCCGACGGAAGTGTGGATGCGATCGCCACTGACCACGCCCCGCATCATCCCGCGAGCAAGGACGTCGAATTCGACCGCGCGCCCTTTGGCATCACCGGTTTCGAGACGGCGCTCGCGCTCGGGCTGAGCGAACTTGTGCATCCCGGCAAAATTTCGCTCGCTCGCCTAGTCGAGCTTTTCACCACTGGCCCGGGACACGTTCTGGGCATCGAGCGAAAAATCGCAGCCGACGAACCGGCCGACCTGACAATTTTCTCCACCGAGCACAAGTGGATGTTCCGCGCCGCCGATTCGCCGAGCAAATCGCGCAACACGCCCTTCGACGGCCGCACATTTCAAGGGGCACCGATGGCTACGATTGTGGCTGGTCGCGTCGTCTACCGTCGAGAAGCGGCCGCCTCGGCGAAATAAATCGTGCTCTAGGTTCCGATTTCGATTTCTATTTTCAGCTTCTAGTGTGCGGCGGGTTCCGAGGCAGGATGCATGCCGTGTTGTGGCACTTCGTGAATTCCGCGGGCGGGCGCTTCCTGGTGGAAGCGATACAGCTGGTTGAGCGGGCCTGCACCCTTTCCAATCGCGTACGATTTCTCAATCGCCTTCGTCACATAAGCCTTCGCCAGAATCACCGCTTCCCGCAGCTGCTGCCCTGACGCAAGCTGCGCCGCAATCGCAGCGGAAAACGTGCAGCCCGATCCATGCGTGTTGGGGCTTTTCACATGATCTCCGCCAAACGTCTCGACTTCGCCGCCCGCTTCGCACAGCACATCGATCGGCTTATCAAGGTGTCCGCCGGTAACGACCACCGCCTTCGCGCCCATCTCGATCAGTTTCTGCGCGGCCGCTTTCATGCTGTTCAAATCCTTGACTTCGATGCCGGTAAGAAATTCCGCCTCGGGAATGTTCGGAGTAATCACGGTCACACGCTTCAGCAGTTCATCGCGAACGAATTTCAGTCCCGCGGTATCAAGCAACTCTTCGTTCCCAGCGGTGGGGCGGAAGACAGGATCGAGCACGACGTGCGCGAACTTATGCTTGTCGAGAAATTCCGTAACCACAGCGGCGTTGCCGCGATTCGCAAGCATTCCGATTTTCACAGCAGCGATAGTCACGTCGTCCACCAACTCCTCAAGCTGCGCTCGCAATTGCACAGCAGGCGTCGGATGAACCGACTTCACGCCTTGGGTCGATTGCACCGTAAGCGCCGTAATCGCGGCCACTCCGTAGCAATTGTGCGCCGCAAACGTCTTCAGGTCGGCGGCCACACCCGCGCCGCACGACGGATCGAATCCGGCAATCGTCAGAAGAATTGGGGGTGCGTGGTTCGTATGATTGTTCAAAACGGCGTGCCCTCCGCGCGAGGCACAAAAGCCGGTCCGCTCATTTTTCGGGCGGGCCGGCAAAGAAAAATGTACGCGTGTTGCGGCATCACGCGCAAGAAGAAATTTCATCCGCGAATTAATTTAACGCGTTGGAAACCTGACGACACGGGCAGCGCTGGTGCCTGAACGAAACTGTGATAGGGTTTGCAGGTTTCAGAACGAATGCATCCCTCGCGTATAATACTTGGAGAATGACAGGCACGGTTCCGGCTGCAGTTCTGACTGCTGTCCCGGCGGCTCTCCCGGAAGGAATGACGAAATCGGCTATGAGCCGTATTCTTGCGATCGACTACGGCCGTAAACGAATCGGGTTGGCGCTTTCCGACGAACTCGGAGCGACCGCGCAGCCGCTGCTGACGATACAGCGCACGAATCGCCGCGACGTGATTCGCCGCTTGCGGGAAATTTGTGCGAAGCACGGAGTAGCGCAAATTATTGTTGGTCATCCGCTGCACATGACGGGCGGGGCCGGTGAAATGGCCGCCGAAGCAGCGTCCTTTGCGCTGCGGCTTTCGAAGGAGCTGGGAATCGAGACAGAACTTGTCGATGAGCGCTTGACTACCTGGGAGGCAAGGCAAACGATGACAGAAACAAAATCGCGTCGCAAAGGCAAACCTATCGACGCGATTGCAGCTGCTGTTCTGCTGCGCGATTATCTTGAGACCAACTCGGAGAAAATGAGCCACAACAATCGGAGAAAGCGCAGCGAATCATGAAGCGGCTTGGCCTAGTAGCGCTTCTAGTGATCGCAGCGATGGGGGCCGCGGCAGGCTGGCTCGATTCGCAAATCGTGCGCCCCTACACGGGACACCGGCCGGCAAAAGCTTTCGTCGAAATCCCGCATGGAACCTCGCGTTGGGGCGTGGCCGGCATTCTCAAAAAGGACGACATCATCCGCAACCGGATGGCTTTCGAGCTTTTCAGCCTCTGGCATATCCGGCATCCTTTGCAAGCCGGCGAATATCTGATTGACCAGCCACTCAATTCGAAACAGGTTTTCTGGAAAATTGCGCAGGGCAGAATTTTCCTGCACTACGTGACCATTCCGGAGGGCTGGTCGATGTTCGACATCGCTGCGGAGCTCGAGCGCCAGGGCGTTTGCTCGGCGGAAAGCTTTCTGGCCGCCGCTCGCGATCCAGCTCCGATTTCAGACATCGCCCCACATGCCAAGTCGTTGGAAGGATTTTTGTTCCCGTCAACGTACCAATTCAAGCGGCGTACTACTTGCGCGCAAGTGGCGGAAACAATGGTGTCGCATTTTCGCGCGGTATGGAACGAATTGAACCCCTCGGGAACGGTGAACTCGCCCGGCGGCCTTGACACAGTGCAAACTGTGACGCTCGCTTCTCTCGTGGAGCGCGAGACGCCCAGACCGGAAGAGCGCCCGCTGGTCGCGGGCGTTTTCTACAATCGCCTGCGCCTCGGCACGCCGCTGCAATGCGACCCCACGGTTCAATATGCATTGCAGCTCGCAGGTCGGCCCGAACAAAACGTGCGCCCAGAGCACCTGCGCATCGATTCGCCCTACAACACGTATGAGCATAAGGGCCTGCCACCGGGTCCTATTGCAAATCCCGGCGAAGATTCGATCCGCGCGGCGCTGAATCCCGCTCCGACGGATTACCTGTATTTTGTGGCCAACGATCAAGGCGGCCACTTTTTCAGCAAGACGCTCGCCGAACACAATCGCAACGTGGCCCGCTACCGCCAGCTGCTAAGGGGCGATGCGGCCGCGGACCCGGCACCGAAGAATCCCGGCCATCGAGGTGGCTCGTGAGCCAAGCCAAGCCACACACGGCTGACGCGGGCGAATCGCGCACCAAGAAAGCGCTGATTCTCGAAGTGGCCCGCGAGCTGGCGAAGCCCCGCTACACTCCTGCTGAAATCGAGCAGATTCGCCGAAAACTGCTCGCCAATCTCGGCGCGCAGGGAAAAACATCGGTGGAATATATCGTCAGCGTGCTGGAGGAAGCAGGCTTGCGCGTGGTGATGTCTACAAAATCGGATACCGAAGGCCAGTACGAAGAGGAGTTCAGCGATCTTCTCCATTTCTCTACACTGGATGAAGCCGAAATGTGCCTCGTGCGGTTGGATGAGCTGTTGCGAAAATTTCTTGCCGAAGAGGAAAGCGCAGCCGCCGAACGCGTTCGCGAAGTAGCTCGCCTGGGGCGCCGCCGCGCGGAAATGATCGCCCGCAACCACAAGGTAGACGCGACGAAACGCGCCGAGAAGGAAGAAATCGCGCAATGGTTCGGGATCTGGCTCAACACGCCCGACGCGTTTTTCGATTGGCTCGAAGTCCGCAAGCAATCGCCGGATTTTCAATCGAGATTCCCGCAGCTGCCGGAAGAAGAGGCATAGATTGCGCTACCTGCTCGACGTCGAGCCGCTCGATCTCGGCGCGGACGTGCGCGCGGTCGGTCTCGAACTTGTGGAAGCAGATGAAAATCGCGAACCAGTTCGCGGCCCGGACGCCGCCAAAGTTTGGAGCCGCGTTCTCACTGCCGCTGCGGCCACCACGCCGTGGGCGCTTGATTTTTTCAGCCATCTCGATCGCGTGAAGGATTATTGCCAGCGCCACGAGATTGTTTTCCGAGAAGCCAGCCATCGCTCCATGGTGATTCCCGCGCCTGAGCTAAACGTGCTGGAGCCGCTGCTCGACCGTTTTCAAAGTGAGACGTTCGGCGCTCGCGCCGGCGATCTCGTCACCACAGGCGACCCCGAAGTGGAGGGTGAGTTGGCGCGTCGCGGAGTTGACGGTTACCACAAAACCTTTACGAAGTATTTTTTCTGCGCAGTTTGCAATTTCGAAGATGGCTCCCTCGTTTTACTCAGCGAAAAACTCTGGGCCAGCGAAGTAATCCGCCGGGTTCGCCCGGTGCTCGAAGGCATGGAAGTAGATGTTCGCCTGCCCGCCTAACAGGCGAAAACCTGCCGAAGGAGACAGGTTTCTAGTCTGAAACCTTGGTACGTCTGTACCATTTCCCTAATCGTTCGTTCTAGTACACTAATTCTAGAGACCAAACAGATGGCCCCGCTGTCGCGTGAGTTAACCGTGCCTGATTCGACGCACCCCGGTGCCCGGACGTTCGTTCGCAGCCTGAATGTGCTGCTTAAATACTCCCGCCTCTATGGTTTGGAGCACACTCGTTCGGCCGAGCAATTTAAGTCAGCTTGGAAAGAGCTCGAGGCCGCGGTATTGGCGTCAGGCGAAAGAGGTCTGCTGCTGGGCGCATCCGGATCACAGCTCTTGCTCGACGGAGTGCCTCTCGAATCGACTCCCGCCGAACGCAAGTTCGCCGACCTGCTCACGGAAGCAAACGTGGCCAGTATCAGTTTCAGTCCCCACGTAACGCGCGAGGATTTTCTCGCTTTTGTGCGCGCGTTTATGGAATCAGCGGTCAAGACGTCTACTCTTGCCGAACGCCTTGAAGCAAATCTCGGCGGCCGCAATGGAATTCGCCTCAATGAAATTCGCTTCGTGCCGGAGGATTCCGGATATTCCGAAGCGCGCGTCGCGGCTCAACTCACCGTAAAAACGTTGGGCGGTGACGCGGGCGTGGTTACGGATTGGCTCAGCAGTCCCGAGAAAATGATTCAGTTGATCGCCGCTGCGGAAGGATCTCATGGCGGACCTGGCGGACCAGAATCCGGCGGGCCAGGAATCGGATTGGGTCCCGGGTTGGGAACAGGCGGAAGTGGCGGCGCAGGTACAGGTGGCGGTGTGGAAACCGGTGGGGCGTACGCGGCAGGAGGACCGGGTGGCCCAGCGGCTGGCGGCGCAGGAACCGGCGGCGGTCCGGGCAGTGGGACGGGAAGCGGCGCTGGAATCGGTAGCGCGGGAACTGGCGGCGGGGCGGGCGGCGGCACCGGAATTGGCGGCGTTGGAACCGCCGGCGGTGCAGGCGGCGGCACCGGAATTGGCGGCGTTGGAACTGGCGGCGGTGCAGGCGGCGGCATCGGAATCGGTGGCGCGGGAACTGGCGGCGCTGCAGGCGGTGGCACCGAAATCGGTGGCGCTGGAACTGGCGGCGGCGCGGGTGGCGGCACCGGAATCGGCGGCGCGGGAACTGGAGGCGCTGCAGGCGGGG
>Ga0209579_10001585_pt1 | contig 18557 bp, 20 predicted proteins | sample Coa_R1_2_FD_187152 | JGI IMG/M metagenome (GOLD analysis project Ga0209579, IMG submission 187152) | Surface soil microbial communities from Centralia Pennsylvania, which are recovering from an underground coalmine fire - Coalmine... | ecosystem: Environmental > Terrestrial > Soil >... | reverse complement strand
GCGACGGGATCGTCCACCGCTCGTAGAGGTCGTCCGACTCTGCGGCGGAGAGCGCGTTCCCGAAGCCGTACCTGAACTGTCCGCGTGACAGCGACACGGCACGACCTCGATTTGCCGGGTTCCGCATGGCGACCGAGGCGACCCGGAGCGCCGAGAGCGGCAGGAACAACACGCCTTTCGGAGGCGCGGGGTCGATCGCGACGGCAGCCGCGGCGAGGTTCTGGCCGAGGAGCCGCTGGACGATGAGCCCGCCGAACGAGTGCCCGATCACGATCGGCTTGGTCTCGAGCGCGGCGATTACGGTCGCGTAGTGGTTCACGACGTCGTCGAGGCCGTGGCCGGCGACCGCCTCTGGCCGCTGCCTCGTATCCGCCACGGTGGCGCCGTCGCCCGGCCAGCCTGGGGCCGTCGCCGAGTAGCCCGCTTCCTTGAACGCGTCCACCCAGGTCGCCCACGAGTCGGCGTGGAGCCAGAGGCCGTGGACGAAGACGACGGGCGCGTGTGCGTCTTCCATCGGCAGAGCAAGTCTCTCACGCGCGGCTAGCATTCGCGCAGATGCACGAGATCGGCACCATGCGCGTCAAGAGCGGCCTCGCAGAGATGCTCAAGGGTGGCGTGATCATGGACGTCGTCGACGCCGAGCAGGCGAAGATCGCCGAGGCGGCCGGCGCTTGTTCGGTGATGGCGCTCGAGCGCGTCCCGGCCGACATCCGCCGCGACGGCGGCGTCGCGCGGATGTCCGACCCGGAGAAGATCCGCGAGATCCAGGAGTCGGTGACGATCCCGGTGATGGCCAAGTGCCGGATCGGCCACTTCGCCGAGGCACAGATCCTGCAGGCGCTCCAGATCGACTACATCGACGAGTCGGAGGTGCTCACGCCGGCCGACCTCGAGCACCACGTGGACAAGTGGGACTTCACGGTTCCGTTCGTCTGCGGCGCGACGAACCTCGGCGAGGCGCTGCGCCGGATCGGTGAAGGCGCGGCGATGATCCGGACGAAGGGCGAGGCCGGCACCGGCGACATCGTCAACGCGGTCACGCACATGCGCGCGGTGTTCGGGGGCATTAGACGCCTCGGCTCGCTGCGGAGCGAAGAGCTCTACGCGGCGGCGAAGGAGCTGCGCGCGCCGGTCGAGCTCGTGCAGTGGATCGCCGAGCACGGCAAGCTTCCGGTCGTCACGTTCACGGCCGGCGGCATCGCCACGCCGGCCGATGCCGCGCTCTGCATGCAGCTCGGTGCCGACGGCGTCTTCGTGGGCTCGGGCATCTTCAAGTCCGGCGATCCGGAAAAGCGGGCGCGGGCAATCGTCGAGGCGACGACCCACTACATGGACGCCGACGTGCTCGCTCGGGTCTCCGCCGGTCTCGGCGAGCCGATGGTCGGCATCTCGACGGCGACGCTCGACGCGAGCCAGCTGCTCGAGACGCGCGGCTGGTAAGGCGGCTCAGGCGATGCTCGTCGCCGCCGAAGAGCCGTGGGAGGCGCAGCAGGTCGAGCGGCAGGTGACGCGCCGCCGGCAGGCGGTGACCGAGATCTGGGACCTCACCAACGAGGTCGTACTCGTCGGCGCCGGGTCTCGCCTCCCGATCCCCGGGCGCCACGATCTCACCTACCCCTTCCACCCCCACCTCGAGTACCTGTACCTCACCGACCGCGAGCGGCCCGGCGGCGTGCTCGCGTTCGATCCGACCGAGGGCTGGGTCGACTTCGTCACCCCGGTGACGCGCGGCGAGCGGCTCTGGGAAGGGGCCGCCGAAGGTGACGCCGCCGGCACGACGTCGATCGAGTGCCTGCCGTCGTGGGTCGCACGGCGCAACGGCCGGCGGCTCGCGCTGCTCGGGGCGCCGTTCGAGCAGGCGCCGCCGCCCGACGATGCGCTCACGGCAGAGCTCCGCCGCGGCCTCAACCGTGTCCGGCGGCCGAAGGACGAGCTCGAGCTCGGGCGGATGCGGCGCGCGGAACGCGCGACCGCGGCCGGCTTCGCGTCGCTCCTCGGCCTGATCGAGCCGGGCCGAACCGAGCGACAGCTGCAGATCGAGCTCGAGGCAGAGTTCTTTCGGCACGGTGCCGACGGGGTCGCTTTCGACACGATCGTCGCCGGCGGCCCGAACGCCGCCGTCCTCCACTTCCCGCCGAGCCACCGGAAGCTGCAGGCGGGCGAGCTCGTCCTCGTCGACGCCGGCGCCGAGGTACGCGGTTATGCGAGCGACATCACGCGCACGTACCCCGTCTCGGGTGAGTTGACTGCCGAGCAGCGCGCGGTCTACGACGTCGTCGCGCGTGCCGGCGACGAGTCGATCAAGCGATGCCTGCCCGGCACGGAGTTCCGCGAGATCCACCGCGGGGCCCAGCTCGTGCTCGCCGAAGGGCTGACAGACCTCGGCGTGCTGCGCGGGCCGCCGGAGGACCTCGTCGCGAGCGAAGCGGTGTCCGTCTTCTTCCCGCACGGGATCGGTCACCTCGTCGGGCTTGGGATCCGCGACGCGGGCGAGGTCCTGCCGGGGCGCGACCGAGCCGAGTTCCCGCCCCTGCGTGTCGACCTGCCGCTTCTGCCCGGGTACGTGACGACGATCGAGCCGGGGATCTACTTCGTACCCGCGCTCGTGCAGGACCGCGAATTGCGTGCGAAGCACCGCGGCCAGGTGAACTGGGAGAAGGCCGAGGCGATGATCGGCTTCGGCGGTGTCCGCATCGAGAACAACGTCCTCGTCACCGACGACGGCTTCGAGGTGCTGACGCGCGACGTCCCGCTCTAGCGGTGCGCGAGCAGCGCGACTGGTAGTCGCTAGCCTGCGGCCGGCGGCGGGCCGGCGCCGGGGGGAGCTCCGACATCGTGGTCCTTCGGCCCGTGCGGCGGCTTGGGCTTCTTGGGTGTCTTCTTCGGCTTCGGGTTCGGATGCGGTTTCGGGGCCGGCGCGGGCTGGGTCGCCACGGGGGTCGTCGTGGTCGTTGTCGTCGTTGTCGCGGCCGTCGTCGCCTCGATCGTGGTCGTGCTCGCGCTCGTGTGGTTCACGACCGTCGCCGAGCTCGGCGGCGTCCGTGTGCTCGACCCGTGCCGCGAATGGAGCACGATCACGAGGACGGCGACCGAGCCTGCGAAGAAGAGCGCGGCTCCGACGAGCCTGAGACCTGGGGACACGAGAGCCTCGTTGCCGTCCGGCGCGGGGACGAACCGTCTAGCGCAGCCCGCCGCGCTCGTGGTGGGCCTGGAAGAAGTTCTCGCTGCCCGCGGTGGCCATCGCGGCGGAGGCGCTGATCTCGAGGCAGAGGGCCGCGGCGGCGACGATCTGGGCGAAGCGGTAGACCTTGCCGGCGCCGGCACAACCGATCGATGCCAGCCAGTCGCGGGCGGAGGGAAGCGTCGTCCCGCCGCCGACCGTGCCGACTTCGAGCCCGGGGAAGCGAATCGTCGCGTGCAGGCCACCGTCGACGCGGCGCGCCGTCCCGTGTGCCATCGACGACGTGCCGACCATGCCGAGGTCCTGGCCGGTCGCCGCGAAGACAGCCGCGATCGCGGATGCCGGCGTGAACGCAACCGACTGCATGCCGGAGGCGACGGCGCCGTGCGTGCCGGCCCACGAGAGAGCCTCGACATCGCCTGCCGTCGTCCGGAGGACACGTGCGATCGCGTGCTCGTCGAGGAACGCCTCGGCGAGGACGGTCTTGCCGTGGCCGGAATGGAAGTACTCGTACGACGGCTTCTTGTCGCCGCCCATGTTCGCCTCGAGGATCGCGCGCTCTGGCTTGACCGGCGCGCGCTGCATCACGTAGCCCATGTTCAGCGCGTACGTGTTGCGCGTCATCATGTTCGGCCCGACCGCGTCCCCGGTCGTCCACGCCCAGAGGACGTGGCACATCGGGCCGACGACGTGCGTCTTCGCCTCCCGCAGGATCGCGCGGCGCGAGAGCGAGGCGTCCTCGGAGGCCGCGAGCCACTCGCGCATCACCGGCAGCTCGGACTCGACCCAGCGCGCGAGAGCGATCGCCTGGGCCGCGTCGCTACACACGAAGCAGGACGCTCGGGTGATCCGGTCGGCGAGGACGTACGTCTTGATGGTGCCGGCAGCGGTCGCGCCGCGGGTCATCGAGAGCGTCAGGCTCCCCTCCGTGTGCGCGAGTGGAACGTGGACGGTCTCGGTCATGCGGTTCCTCTCGACGACGTCGCCGGTGCCGGAAAGCTCGTAGTCGCCGAGGTCGATCCTGACCGGACAGACCGAGACCGGGATGACGGCGACGCCGGTGAGCGCCTCGGCCGCGCTCGCGTACGGAGCCAGGTCGACCGAGGTGACGATCCCGTCGACGCCGACGATCTCCTGACGGGCGCGGATCGACGCGGGATCGTTCTTCCTGGGCCAGCGCACGCCCGCAGCCTAGTGTTCGCAACGTGTCCGCGATCATGATGGAGGGAGCCCCGCTCGCCGCCCGCATCCGCGCCGAGGTCGCAGAGGAGGTTCGTCTGCTCGGCGGCGTCGGACTCGCGACGGTGCTGGTCGGCGACGACCCGGCGTCCGAGATCTACATCGGCCGCAAGCACGCCGCGGCAGGGGAGGCCGGGATCGCGGCGTCCGACGTTCGTCTCCCATCGACTGTCAGCGAGGCGGAGTTGCTCGAGCTGGTCGCGCTCATGAACCAAGACGACGCCGTCGACGCGGTGCTCGTTCAACTGCCGCTCCCGGAGCACATCGACGAGGACCGGGTCGCGCGTGCGGTCCACCCGTTCAAGGACGTCGACGGCCTCCACCCGGACAACGCGGGTGAGCTCTATCTCGGCCGGCCGCGGCTCGTGCCCGCGACCGCAATCGGCATTCTCGCGCTGCTCGCCGAATACCGAATCGAGCTCGAAGGCGCGCGCGCGGTCGTCGTCGGCCGCAGCGCAATCGTCGGCAAGCCGACTGCGCAGCTTCTCCTGCGCGCGAATGCGACCGTGACGGTTTGCCATTCGCGCACGCAGGACCTCGCGCGGCACACGCTCGACGCAGAGGTGCTCGTGGTGGCCGTCGGCGACGCCGAGGTCGTTACGGCAGACATGATCAAGGCGGGCGCGACGGTCGTCGACGTCGGCGTGAACCGCACTCCCGGAGGGCTTGTCGGCGACGTCGATCGCGACGCAGTCGACGTCGCCGCGCACCTCACGCCGGTCCCCGGAGGAGTGGGCCCGATGACGATCGCCTGTCTGCTCCAGAATGCCGTCCAGTGCGCCCGTCTCCGCCGCGCCGCCGGGGCTTGACACGCCTCCGACAGTGGTATGTTTTCGCGCGCTCCGTCGGTCGACGGACAACGTAGTCATCCAGCACAAGGAGTAGGTAGTTGGCTGAAGGCACCGTCAAGTGGTTCTCGAACGAGAAGGGCTATGGCTTCATCGAGCGGGAGGGTGGTGACGACGTGTTCGTCCACTTCTCCGCGATCACGATGGACGGCTACAAGTCGTTGACCGAAGGTCAGCGCGTGTCGTTCGAAGTCGTGCAGGGCGACAAGGGCCTGCAGGCGGCGAACGTTCAGGCGCTCTAGCTTCCCTTTCGAAACCGGGTTCGCGAGGGCTCCGAGAGGAGCCCTCGCTCTACGGCGGGAGAACCTTTCGGTTCTCCCGCGTGCCCCCTCTCGGACACTTCGCGACTGGCTGGGCGAGCACAGGCGGAGCCGGCGTTCGCGGCGGCGCGTGGCGCGGTTGCTACCCGCGACAGGAGGAGGAAGCAGGAAGCCGCCGTTTGGTGGAACGCGCGGCGGCCCCGGGGGCTTCGCGGCCGGCGGCTCGCCGCTACAAGAACGAACTTCTGACAGGATCAAGACGACGATGGCGATCTCGCGCGAAGAGGTTCTGCACGTGGCTCGGCTCGCTCGGCTCGAGCTGACCGAGGCCGAGGTCGCGCGGTTCCAGGAGCAGCTTTCGGCGATTCTCGACGCGGTCTCGAAGGTGTCCGAGCTCGACCTCGCCGGTGTGCCTCCGACTTCCCACCCGCTGGAGATCGCGAACGCCTGGGCCGAAGACGAGCCGCACGCGTGCCTCCCGCTCGACGACGTCTTCGCCAACGCCCCGGACCGCGACGACAACCTGTTCCGAACCCCACCGGCTTAGATGGTTCGGATTCGTCACTCACCCGCCACAGACGAGCAAGGAGTTCTCTGCAACGCTTACGGCAGGGGGGCCTTTGCCCCCTTGGGGGCACGTGGGGGAGGCGCCGAGTGAGCGCGAACGGCGACCTCGACACGCTGCGACTCACCGCCTGGGACGTGCACGAGCTGCTCCGGAGCGGCGAGGTCTCGGGCCCGGAGGTCTTCACGGCGTACCGCACCGCGATCGACGCGCGCAACGACGAGCTGAACGCCTACCTCACGGTCGCCGACGACCCGGGCGGCGACGGGATCCCGATCGCCCTCAAGGACGTCATCTCGACCGCGGGCATCCGCACGACCGCCGGCTCGAGGGTCCTCGGCAACTACGTGCCGGTCTTCGACGCGACGGTCGCCGCACGCTGCAAGGAGCACGGACTGCGGACCCTCGGCAAGACGAACACCGACGAGTTCGCGATGGGTTCCTCGACCGAGAATTCCGCGTTCGGGCCGAGTCGCAACCCATGGGACACGACGCGCGTTCCAGGCGGTTCGGGGGGCGGCTCGGCGGCCGCCGTCGCGGCGGGGCTCGCGCCGTGGGCGCTGGGTTCTGACACGGGTGGCTCGATCAAGCTGCCGTCAGCGTTCTGCGGCAACGTCGGTCTGCGGCCGACGTACGGCACCGTCTCCCGCTACGGCATCGTCGCGTTCGCCTCCAGCCTCGACCAGGTGGGTCCCGTGACGAAGACGGTGCGCGACTGCGCGTTCCTCTACTCGGTGATCAGCGGTCGCGATGAAAACGACTCGACGACCGTCGACGTGCCGCCGGTCGAGATCCCCGAGGCCGACCACCTCGGCGGCCTCCGCATCGGCGTGCCGCGCCAGCTCAACGAGGTCGACGGCATCGAGCCCGGAGTCAAGAGCGCCGTCGACGCCGCGATCGCGACCGCCGAGCGGCTCGGAGCCAGCGTCGACACATGCGAGCTCCCGCTCTCAGTCGACTACGGGCTCCCTTGCTACTACCTGATCGCGCCGGCGGAGGCCTCCTCCAACCTTGCCCGGTACGACGGCGTGCGCTACGGGCTTCGGACGCCCGGAGATACCTTCGTCGAGATGCTGATGGCGACGCGCCACGACGGCTTCGGCGACGAGGTGAAGCGGCGGATCATGCTTGGCACCTACGCCCTCTCGGCGGGCTACTACGACGCGTACTACGGAACCGCGCAGAAGGTGCGCACAGTGATCAAGCACGAGCACGACGCGCTCTTCGAGCGGTTCGACCTTCTCGTCTCACCGACGTGCGCGACCACGGCCTTTTCACTCGGTGACAGGGCGGCCGACCCGCTCGCGATGTACCTGACCGACGTCCTCACGATCCCCCCGAACATGGCCGGCCTTCCAAGCATCTCGATTCCGTGCGGGCTCTCCGACGGGCTGCCCGTCGGCCTGCAGCTGATCGGCCAGCAGTTCGCCGAGAACACCATCTTCCGCGCCGGACACGCGCTCGAGCAGGCGATCGGGTTCGACTACGTTCCGGAGCGGCTGCGCTGAAGCGCTTCGCCGACAACGCGGCCGACTTCGTACCGGCCGTCGAACGGATCTTCGGCGAGCGGCCTCGCGTGCTCGACGGCTCGCGGGCCGTGCTGCTCGGCGACCTCAAGCTGCAGCTCGAAGCCGGCGAGCGCGAGCTGTGGCTGATCGAGCGCCGCGGACCGCTCGAGCACCGCCTTGGTTACGTGCCCGTCCGCGGCTCGATCGAGGACGCGTTGCGAGTCGCGAAGGAGCGCCTCGATGGCTGAGTGGGAGCCGGTGATCGGGCTCGAGATCCACGTGCACCTGAAGACGCGCACCAAGATGTTCTGCCGCTGCCCGGTCGAGTACGCGGCGCCGCCGAACACGAACACGTGCCCCGTGTGCCTCGCCTTTCCTGGCTCGCTACCCGTGCCGAATCGTCGTGCGATCGAAGACTGCATCAAGCTCGGGCTCGCGCTCGACTGCGAGATTGCCGAGCGCGCCGTCTTCCACCGCAAGAACTACTTCTACCCCGACAATCCGAAGGCGTACCAGATCTCCCAGTACGACGAGCCGCTCTGCCGCGACGGGCGGCTGGGCGTTCCGACCACCGACGGCGACGCGGAGATCGGCATCGTGCGCGCGCACCTGGAAGAGGACGCCGCGAAGAACCTCCATGTCGCCACGTCCGGCCGCATTCACGGCGCGACGGCGACGCTCGTCGACTTCAACCGCTGCGGCACGCCGCTCGTCGAGATCGTCACCGCACCGGACATCCACTCCGCCGAGGTCGCGAAGCGCTTCCTGCAGCTACTGCGGCAGACGGTGGTCGAGCTCGGCATCTCCGACGCCGAGCTGGAGAAAGGCTCGATGCGATTCGACGTCAACGTCTCCCTACGACCTGCGGGGTCGGACGAGCTGCGCACGCGCACCGAGCTCAAGAACATGAACTCGTTCAACTTTGCAGCGAAGGGAATCGAGCGGGAGATCGCTCGCCAGATCCGCGTCTACGAGCGGGGCGGCACGGTCGAGCAGGAGACGCTTCACTTCGATCCGGCGAACGAGGAGTCGGCGCCGCTTCGCTCAAAGGAAGAGGCGCAGGACTACCGCTACTTCCCTGAGCCCGACCTCGTCCCCGTCCATCCTCCACGCGACGTCGTCGAGCGCCTGCGCGGCGAGATCGGCGAGCTTCCGGGCGCCCGGATCGAGCGGATCGCGCGCACCCTCTCGTTCTACGACGCCGACGTGCTCGTCAGCGGCGGCCTCGACCGGCTGTGGGCGGCCGTCGTCGACGCGGGCGCCGACCCGAAGGAGGCCGCGAACGTGCTCGCGAACGCGTTCGTAGCCACCGGGGTCGATCCGGCGCGCGTCGATCCGGGGGAGCTCGCCAAGCTCGTCGCAGCGCGCGCCGAGATCCCGCGGGTCGCGTTCGACGAGGCGCTCGCCCACTCGGGTGATGATGGGTTCCGCGCCGGGCCCTACCTCGACCAGAAGGCGGTCAGCGACGTCACCCAGCTCGATCCGATCATCGACAAGATCATCACCGCGAACGTCGCCGTGGCCGAGTCGTATCGTCGCGGTAAGCAAGGCGTCCTCAGCTTCTTGGTCGGTCAGGTGCTGAAGGAGTCGGGCGGCACGGCAGACCCCCGCGTGGTGAGCGAGCGCCTGCGGGAGAAGCTCGGCCCCGCGGCGCCGAGGTAGAGCAGGGCAGCGGCGGCGAGCGCGAAGCCGCTCACCGCCGAGACGCCGAGACCAGCCAGGGCCGAGCCCGCGGCGGCGATCGCGACGCCGGCCAGAATCAGCGCGTTGCCGACCGGCCGCCGTCGAATTGTCGCGAGCGCGACGGCGACGACCGCGAACGTGCCGAGGCTGTTGCCGGCGATCGCGACGAGGCGCGGCGCGAGCGAGAGATGGTCTTGCGCCGCCGGGATGCCGCCGCCGAAGGCGCCGTGGACCGGCATCGCGATCGCGACTCCGACCGCGAGCCCGCTCCAGGCGAAGCCGAGCGGCGCGGCCCACTGCCGACGGGCGAGGAGCAGCGAGCCCACGCCGAGTAGTGGCGCGGTCAGCAACCCGCCGGTCAGGTAGTAGACGCGGAAGACGCGGGCATCCCAGCCGTGGGCGGCGCCCCAGGCCAGGGCCGCGGAGGCGGCCGCATAGGCGAGCAGCGCAGCTGCCCACGCCGATCGGCCCCGCGCCCGCATCGCCCCGGCGAGGCGAAGCGAGACGAGCGCGGCCGCGAAGGCGAGCAGGGTCTGCATACCTCGAGTTTGCCGGTTACCCTGGGAAGATGGAGAAGCGGTACCTCTTCACGCCCGGTCCGACGCCCGTTCCGCCCGAGGTGCTCGCGGCGATGGCGGAGCCCATGGTGCACCACCGCGGCGCCGACTTCCGGGCCGTCTATGAGCGGGCCCTGGCGCGGCTCCAGGACGTGTTCCGAACCCAGTCCGACGTTCTCCTCTTCGCGGCGTCCGGGACCGGCGCGATGGACTCCGCGGCTGCGAACCTGTGCGCGCCCGGCGACCGCGTCGCCGTGGTGACGGCCGGGGCCTTCGGCGAGCGCTGGGTGGCGATCTGCGACCAGTACGGCCTCGATGTGCAGCGGATTGCGTACCAGTGGGGCGAGGTGCCGCTGCCCGACGAGGTCGGTGCGGCGGTCGCGGAGAGCGGCGCGAACGTCGTCTTCTGCACGCACTCGGAGACCTCGACCGGCGTCGTCGCCGACGTCCAGGCGCTCAAGCAGGCGGTCGGCCAGGCTACCCTCGTCGTCGACGCGATCTCGTCGCTCGGCGCCGTTCCGCTCGAGACGGACGCCTGGGCCATCGACGTCGTCCTCTCCGGTTCGCAGAAGGCGCTGATGTGCCCGCCCGGACTAGCGATGGCGGCAATCGCCGAACCGCTCTGGGAGCGGCTGCCGCAGGCCCGCAGCTTCTATTTCGATTGGCGGCGCACGCGCAAGGCGCAGCAGGTCTTCGACGCAGCGTTCACGCCGGCCGTCTCACTGATCCGCGGTCTCGACGTAGCGCTCGGCCTGATCATGGAGGCAGGCCTCGACGCTGCCTACGAGCGCCACGTCCGGCTCGGCCGGGCTGCGCGTGCAGGGTTGAAGGCTATGGGCCTCGAGCTCTTCTCTCCGGACGACGACTCATCGGCTGTTGTCACCGTAGCGAACGTGCCGGACGGCGTCGACGGCACGGAGCTTCTCCGCCACCTGCGCGACCGGCACGGCGTCACGCTCGCGCCGGGCCAGGGCAACCTGAAGGGGAAGATCTTCCGGATCGGGCACATCGGCTGGTTCGACGTCTTCGACATCGCAGCCGCGCTGGCCGCCGTCGAGCTGTCCCTCACCGAGCTCGGCGCGGAGATCGAGCGGGGCGTCGCGGTACCGCGCGCCTTCGAAGCGTTCGAAGAGCTCGGCCTGCGCGGATGAGCTCGACCCTCAGGCACGTCTGGCCGGAGCCGGTGCAGCGCGTCGCCGCGTACCTGCGCGCCGCGGCCGTCGACTCGACCGTGCAGGAGTTCCCCGAAGGGACGCCGACCGCCCGGGCCGCCGCGGAGGCGGTCGGCTGCGAGCCGGACCGGATCGTCAAGTCGCTCGTTTTCGTCTGCGACGGTGCCTTCGTGCTCGCGCTCGTGCCGGGTGACCGCCGCTGCGACGAGGCCAAGGTCGCAGCCGAGGTGGGCGCGACCTCGGCACGGATCGCGCGGGCCGACGAGGTGCTCGCGGCGACCGGCTTCGAGCCCGGCGCCGTCGCTCCGTTCCCGCTCCGCACCGTCACGAGGACGGTGCTCGACCGGCTGCTCCTCCAGCACGGGAAGGTGTGGATCGGGGCCGGGTCCGATTCGCACCTGGCCGAGCTCTCGCCGGCCGATCTCCAGCGGCTGACGGGTGCGAGCACGGCCGACCTCGTGATGCGCAGCTAGTTCGAGTTGACGTTGCCGGACTGAGGTCCGGCACCTTTCGAGGCTGAGTTGACGTTGCCGGACTGAAGTCTGGCACCTTTCAATTAGAGTTAAGACGTGCAACCGACCGAGAAGATCTGGATGAACGGCGAGCTCGTCGACTGGGACGACGCGCGCATCCACGTCGGCTCGCACGGCCTCCACTACGGCACGGGCGTCTTCGAGGGAATCCGTTGCTACGACACGCCGAAGGGCCCGGCGGTGTTCCGGCTCACCGACCACCTGGCGCGCCTGCACGACTCGGCACGGCTGCTGTACATGGAGCTTCCGTACTCGGCCGCCGAGCTGCGGGCGGCGACGCAGGAGCTGCTCGACGCGAACGCGCTCCGCGAGTGCTACATCCGCCCGATCGCCGTCTACGGCTTCGGCCAGCTCGGCGTTTCCGCGCGTGGGAACCCCGTCGACGTTGCGATCATGGCTTGGCCGTGGGGCACGTATCTCGGTGAGGACGCGGTCAAGAACGGCATCCGGGCGAAGATCTCGACCTGGCAGCGGATGCCGCCGAATGTGATCCCCCATGCCTCGAAGGCGACCGGCGTCTACCTCAACTCGATGCTCGCGGTCTCCGAGGCGCAACGGGCGGGCTACGACGAGGCGATCATGCTGACGCCGGAAGGCACGGTCGCCGACGGCCCCGGGGAGACGATCTTCGTCGTCAGCCGCGGCAGGCTCTATACGCCGGACCTCTCGACCGGGATCCTGCACGGAATCACTCGAGACTCGGTGATGGTGATCGCGCGCGACCTCGGCTACGAGGTCGTCGAGAAGACCCTGATCCGCAGCGATCTGTACCTCGCCGACGAGGTGTTCATGTGCGGCACCGCAGCCGAGGTGACACCGCTACGCGCCGTCGACGACGTCGAGATCGGTGTCGGCTCGGTGACGCGCGAGCTACAACAGGCGTACCTGGACACGGCCCGCGGCGCAAGCGACCGCTTCGCAGAGTGGCGCGAGCTCGTGCCGAGCATGTCGCGCGCCGCTTGAAGCTCGAGACCGTAGGCAGCCGGATCCAGCTCTCGTCGCCCTGGCTCGACGAACGCGAAGAGGAGCTCGTGCTCGACGTGCTGCGGTCGGGGCGCCTGTCGCTCGGCCCGACCGGCCCGCACTTCGAGCGCGCGCTGGCCGAAGCCGTCGACGCGCCGTTCTGCGCCGCCGTCTCCTCCGGGACCGCCGGCCTCCACCTCTGCATGCGTCTTGCCGGCGTCCGTCCGGGCGACGAGGTGATCACGTCTCCCTACTCGTTCGTCGCCTCGGCGAACTGCGCGATCTACGAAGGAGCGACGCCGGTCTTCGCCGACATCGATCCGCGCACGCTCAATCTCGACCCGGCGGCGGTCGAGGCCGCCGTCACCCCGCGCACGACGGCCGTCGTCGCCGTCGACATCTACGGCTATCCGTGCGAGCTCGACGAGCTGCGCGCGATCTGCGACCGCCACGGCCTCGCGCTCGTCGAGGACGCCTGCGAGGCACTCGGCGCGACGTACAAGGGCCGGCCTCTCGGCGCGCACGGCCACCCGGCGGTGTTCGCGTTCTACCCGAACAAGCAGATCACCACCGGTGAGGGTGGAGCAGTGACGACGAGCTCCGAGGCCGAGCACGAGCTACTCGTCTCGCTCCGAAACCAGGGCCGGCTCGAGACCTCGAGCTGGCTCCAGCACGGCAGGCTCGGGTACAACTACCGCCTCGACGACCTCTCCGCCGCGCTCGGACTGGCGCAACTCGAACGGCTCGATCAGATTCTCGCTGCGCGGCGCGCGGTCGCGGTCAGGTACACGGAGTTGCTTGCAGGCGTCGAGCTCGGGACGCCGCTCGCGGGCGACGACGACCACGTGCGCTCGTGGTTCGTCTACGTCGTCGAGCTGCCGCGCGGCGTCGACCGGGACGGGCTGATCCGGCGCCTCGGTGAGCTCGGCGTCGACTGCGCGCCGTACCTGCCGTCGATCCACCTGCAGAGCTACATGCGCGAGCGCTACGGCTTCGCCGAGGGCCTCTGCCCGGTGAGCGAGGACGCGAGCGCGCGGACGATGGCGATTCCGTTCCACGCACGCCTCGAGCGCGAGGATCAGGAGCGGGTCGTCGACGCGTTACGCTCCGTGCTCCAGTGAGCGACGGCGCGCCGCGGATGATCTTCCTCGGCTTCGGCAAGTACGTACGGGCCGACAAGATCTACGCGCTCGAGCCCCTCGGCGAGGGCGAGCGCGGGCACGGCGCACGGACGCGCGTCTACGTCGAGGGGATCGCCGACCCGATCGTCGCCTCCCGCACGGAGCGGGCAGTCATCGCGGCGATGGGCGCGACGCCTGCCGGCGAGGCACGGCTTCTCGACGACGCACTCGACCTCGCGCAGCGGGTCGCCGAGGCGGCCGAACAAGGGCGCTTCGACGTCGGCGACCTCGGTCGGCGCGCGCGGCGGTTGCTCGCTTCGACGACTCGGCAACAGGCGCAGCAGCTCTTCTAGGGTGGCCCGCGACCACCGGCTCGTCTTCGGCGAGGACGCGGAGGCCTACGACCGAGCACGGCGGTCGTATCCGGCCGCGCTGATCGACGACCTGCTCGCGCTTGCGGGTCCGGAGGCACGCGTCGTCGACGCCGGCTGCGCCACCGGTCGGCACCACTACGTCACGAAGCCGTGGGCCGCGCGGCGCGTCTGAGCCGCGACTTCTTCGCGCGCGACGTGCACACGGTCGCGCCCGAGCTCATCGGTGCGGAGCTCTACGTCGACGGCGTCGGCGGCACGATCGTCGAGCTCGAGGCCTACGATCAACAAGACCCCGCCGCACACAGCTATCGCGGGCGGACGGCCCGCAACGCCGTGATGTTCGGGCCGGCCGGGTACGCGTACGTCTACCGCTCCTACGGCATCCATTGGTGCCTGAACTTCGTTTGCGGGGGTGAGGGAGTCGCGAGTGCGGTGCTCGTCCGTGCGCTCGCTCCGACTCAGGGGCTGCAGGAGATGCGGGCTCGCCGGGGACTCGACGAGCCTCGTCTCCTCTGCTCGGGGCCGGGCCGCCTCTGCCAGGCGCTCGGCGTGACAGGCCGCGAAGACGGCGCGCCGCTCGACCGGCCGCCGTTCGAGCTCCACGCCCGGGCCGCGGCGGTCGAACTCGCGCGCGGGCCGAGGATCGGGATCACCAAGGCGGCTGAACGGCCATGGCGTTACGGACTCGCCGGCTCGCCGTTCCTCAGCCGCCCGTTCCCCCGACGCTGAGCACGACGCGCATGCCGGGCGCCGCGGCGACGCCCCAGGCGGGGTGCTGGGCGACGATCTTGCCGCTCGAGCCGCCGCGCACCTGGACGTCGACCTTTAGCCGTGCGAGCTTCGCCTCCGCGCTCGCCAGCGAGAGCCCGACGAGTCGCGGCACGACCCCGTGCTGCGCCTTGGGAAGGACCAGCGTCACGTGGTCCCAGGCAGAGAGCGTGCCGCTGACCGGGATCTGGCCCACGACGACGCCGACCGACTGGCCGGGCCGGGCCGGCTTGTAGACGATCGACGTCAGGAGCGGCTGCTGGTACAGCCGCGCCTTCGCTGCGGCAAGCGTCGTCCCGCGGACGTCGGGAACGTCGACCTCGTTCTTCTTGCAATCCGCCAGCGGGACCGAATAGCCGGCGAAGAAGTCGACCGTCTGCGTGACCTTGCAGAGGCCGTTGTCGCGCTCGACCTTGCCGTTGCGGAAGGTAACGCTCACCGGCACGCCGGAGAGCGGCGGCGGCGACGGGAATGCGGCCGCCGGCAGCTTCAGGTACTGCAGCGCCTTCGTCATGAACGCCTTCCAGATCAGTGCCGGATAGGTGCCGCCCGCGACCGCACGCCCGTGGTATTCGGTCAGCATCGGTACGAGCTTGTTCGGGTAGCCGACCCAGACCGCCGCGACGAGCTGCGGCGTGTAGCCGACGAACCACGCATCGCCGTAGTTCTCGGTCGTCCCCGTCTTGCCGGCGATCTGACGACCGCCGATCTGCGCCGCCGTGCCGGTGCCGTACTGGACGACGCCCTGCAGGAGGTTGTCGATGATCGCAGCGCGCTCCTGCGAGAGCTCCGGCGTCGCCGCCAGCGCGGGCTGCTGCTCGGGGGCGTTGGCGACGCACGTCTTGTCGCTCGCCAGCTGCACGCACTGGACCGCGCGCGGCACGTTGCCGAAGATCGATCCGTCGATGCGGTAGCCGTTGTCGGCCACGCTTCCGAATGCACGCGCCATCTCGATCGGCGTGGCCGGCTCGCCGCCGAGGCCGATCGAGAAGTACGGCTGTAGCGGGCTCGAGATCCCGAGCGTGCGCGCGGCCGAGGCGACGTTCGCGGGGCCGACCACGTTCGTGAGCTGTGCGAACACCGAGTTGTCCGAGTAGGCAATCGCCTGCGAGAGGTTGATCGGCCCCAGGTATTCGTCCTCGTAGTTGTTGACCTTCCACAAACGGCCGCCGGCGTCGATCGTCACGGGGTGCGAGGTGAACACCGTCGACGGCGCGATCCCCTGCCGCAGCGCAGCGGCGAGCACGAACGGCTTGAACGCCGAGCCGGGCTGGCGCTCGCCCTGCGTCGCCAGGTTGAACTGGCTCTGGTGGTAGTTCCGGCCGCCGACCATCGCGAGCACGGCACCTGTCTGCACGTCGAGCGCGACGAGCGCGGCCGTCGGCCCGACGGAGGGCGGCAGCTCCTGCGCGATTGCGTCGCGGGCGATCTTCTCGAGCCCGAGGTCGATCGTCGTCGTCACGTGCATCCCGCCGCCGAGCACCTGCTTCGCTCCGTAGTGCTGCACGAGCTGGTCGCGGACGTAGTTCGCGAAGAAGGGTGCGGCGAGGCTCTGGGTCGAGGGCAGCCGGACGTCTTGCGGCTTCGGCATCGGCGCGGCGACTGCAGCCGCGTACTGCGGCTGGTCGAGGTATCCCTGTTGGAGCATCTGCCGCAGGACGAGGTTCCGGCGCGCGCGGGCGAGTTTCGGGTGCGCGACCGGGTCCCAGAGCGTCGGGTCTTCCGGGATGCCGGCGAGCAGCGCCGCCTGAGCCGGCGTCATCGTCCGGGCGCTGTGGCCGAAGTAGACGCGCGCGGCCTGCTCGACGCCGTACGCGCCGTTCCCGAAGTAGATCGTGTTTAGGTACGCGGTGAGGATCTTCTCCTTCGGCCAGCGCTGCTCGAGCTCCCAGGCGAGGGCAGCCTCCCGCAGCTTGCGGGCGAGCGTCGGCGCGTTGCCATTGACGGAGTTCTTGATGAACTGCTGCGTGATCGTCGAGCCGCCCTGGACGGGACGGCCGCGCAGGTCGTTCCAGGCCGCGCGCAGGATGCCGCGCACGTCGATGCCGCGGTGCTCGTAGAAGCGCTTGTCCTCGGTCGCCACGATCGCGTGCTTGATCCACGGCGAGATCGCGCTCGACGGGACGATCACGCGCGCCTGCGCGCCGCGCAGGATCGCGAGGATCGTGTGGCCGTCGTTCGCGTAGACATAGGTGTTCGCCTGCGGCGCCGGGGTCTCGAGCTGCGGGATTTGCGCCGAGACCGCGGTGAGGACTCCGAAGATGAACGCCGTCAGGCCGAGCAGCCCCATGACGGCGAGGAGGAGCAGGAGTCGAAGCTTACGGATGCGCCGTCGTCGGGGGGCGCGGCGTCTCCGGAGAAGCGCCAAGGCGCCCGGTAGTCTAGCCGCGCCGTGAACGAGCAACTAACGCGGAACGTGGTCGACGTGCTGCCTGCAGGCGGGCTCGAGGCCAAGCTCCGGCTCGGTCGGCCGCTCCGCGTCAAGCTCGGCATCGACGTCACCTCGCCTGACATCCACGTCGGCCGCGCGATCCCGCTGCAGCGGATGCGCGCGTTCCAGGACGCGGGTCACGTCGGGGTGCTGATCATCGGCGACTACACGACGCGGATCGGCGACCCGTCAGGCCGCTCCGCCGAGCGACCGATCCTCTCCGACGACGAGATCGACGCGAACGCCAAGACCTACCTCGAGCAGGCGATGGTCGTCCTCGACCCCGAGCGGACGGAGGTTCGGTACAACGGGGAGTGGCTCTCGAAGCTCTCGTACGCGGACGTCGTCCGGCTTGCACGCACGGTCACGGTGGCGCGGATTCTCGAGCGCGACGACTTTGCGAACCGGATGGCGGCGCAGCAGCCCATCTCGGTGTCGGAGCTCCTCTATCCGCTCATGCAGGCCTACGATTCGGTTGCGATCAAGGCCGACGTCGAGCTCGGCGGCACCGACCAGCTCTACAACCTCCTCACCGGACGGGAGGTGATGGAGCACTACGGGCTCGAGCCGCAAGTGGCGCTGACGACGCCGCTCCTTGTCTCGTGGGACGGCGAGAAGATGTCGTCGTCGGTCGGCAACAACATCCCGCTGACGGCGCCGGCCGACGAGATGTTCGGGCGCACGATGCGGATCCCGGACGAGCTCCTGCCAGAGTGGTGGCGGCTCGTCGCCGAGCGGGAGCCGCCGCCGGGTGGCCCGATGGAGCAGAAGCTCGCGCTCGCCCGCTGGATCGTCGCGCGCTCGCACGGGGAGCAGGCGGCCCGCACCGCCGAAGAGCACTTCACGCGGGTCGTCCGGCACCGTGAGACGCCGGCCGAGGTGCCCGAGGTGCGGCTCCCGGACGGCGATCCCGTCCACCTGCCGGCGCTGCTCGTCAGCGCCTTCGGCGTTCCCTCGACCTCGGAGGCGCGGCGGCTGATCGGCCAGGGCGGGGTGAAGGTCGAAGGGGAGCCCGTGACCGACCTCGACGTGGCCCGGAACCGGCTCGAAGGGGCTATCGTCCAGGTCGGGAAGCGCCGGTTTGGACGCCTGACGCCCGCCTGACGAATCACTGCGGGCGCTGCTATACTCTCCGGGCCGCCCGCCCGGGCGGCGTGGAAAAGTTCCTATAACTCGACGACAGGAGCCTCCAAGCCCGATTCGTACCCGATACGACGTGGTGAAAATGGAGGCCTCTGGCGCGAGTCGGAGGCTTTTTTACGTCGCCGGAACGGCACCGGTCTTTGAAAACTCAGCAGCGAGCGTTCAACAAACGTCGAGACCTCGGACGGTGGGCTCCGGCCTACCGCGAGAG
>Ga0209579_10001580_pt1 | contig 18600 bp, 14 predicted proteins | sample Coa_R1_2_FD_187152 | JGI IMG/M metagenome (GOLD analysis project Ga0209579, IMG submission 187152) | Surface soil microbial communities from Centralia Pennsylvania, which are recovering from an underground coalmine fire - Coalmine... | ecosystem: Environmental > Terrestrial > Soil >... | reverse complement strand
ATTGTTCAAGATGCCGGGCCGCTGACCGCGCGCTCGCCGTACCCGTCGTACCCGTCGTACCCGTCGTACCTGTCGTACCCGCGTACCTCTTGTTTCTTCACATCACTTTTCGCCTATTATTGTCCGCGTGAGTACGACCAGTCGTGCGATGCGGACCTGGCGGCAGGGCGATCCGTGGACCGTCGGGGACGCGACGGAGCTTTACGAGGTCGAGCGCTGGGGAGCGGGATATTTCTCGGTCGGGCCGAACGGCCATGTGCTCGTGCACGCGACCAAAGATCCCAAGCGATCGATTGACTTGAAGCAGCTGGTCGATCACTTGCAGTTGCGCGGGATCGGACTGCCGATCCTCATCAGATTTCGCGACATTCTCCGCCAGCGGCTGGCCGACATTCACGCCGCGTTCCAAAGCGCGATTGGGCAGCATCAGTACGAAGGCAAGTACTTCTGCGTCTATCCAATCAAAGTCAATCAGCAGCGGCAGGTCGTCGAAGAAGTGCTCGACTTCGGCCGGCCGTACGATTTCGGTCTCGAGGCCGGGTCGAAGCCGGAGCTGCTGGCCGTGATTGCGATGACGACGAACGACACGCCGATCATCTGCAACGGATTCAAGGACGCTGAGTTCGTCGAGATGGCGATGATTGCCCACAAGCTCGGCCGGCGCATCATTCCCGTCGTCGAGAAATACACCGAGCTCGGACTCGTGCTCGAGTACGCGCAAAAAATCGGCGTGCGGCCGCACATCGGCATGCGCGTCAAGCTGGCCTCGCGCGGCGGCGGCCGGTGGCAGTCGTCCGGCGGGTACCGATCGAAGTTCGGCCTGACCGTGGCCGAAGTGCGGCAGGGACTCGACGAACTGAAATCGCGCGGCATGCAGGATTGTTTCAAGCTGCTGCACTTCCACCTCGGCAGCCAGATTCCGAACATTCGGATCGTGAAAGGCGCGCTCAATGAAGCCGCGCGCATCTACACCGAGCTCGTGAAAGACGGCGCCGGCCTCGAGTACCTCGACGTCGGCGGCGGTCTGGGCGTCGATTACGACGGATCGCAGACCAATTTCGAGTCGAGCGTGAACTACACGCTCGAGGAATATGCGAACGACGTCGTGTATCACATCCAGTCGGTGTGCGATGACGAGGGCGTGAAGCATCCGACGATCGTGTCCGAGAGCGGACGCGCGATCGTCGCCTACCACAGCGTGCTGGTGTTCAACGTGCTCGGCGTATCGGGATTCGGCGAGGAAGAGATTCCGCAGAACGGCAACGGCGACGAGCTCGAGCAGCCGCTGATCGATCTCAAAGAGACGCATCAGAATCTGAACGCGCGCAACGCGCTCGAGAGCTATCACGACGCGCAGCAGGCGCTCGACATGGCGCTGAATCTCTTCAACGGCGGGTATCTGCCGCTCGGCCAGCGCTGTCAGGCCGAGACGCTGTACTGGGCGATCTGCGCGAAGCTCAGAAAGCTCGTCCAGCACATGGAAGAAGTGCCCGAGGATCTGCAGACGCTCGACGACACGCTCGCCGACACCTACTTCTGCAACTTCTCGCTGTTCCAGTCGATTCCGGACTCGTGGGCGATCAAGCAGCTGTTTCCGGTGATGCCGATTCACCGGCTCAACGAGCCGCCGACGCGTCAGGCGGTGATGGGCGACATCACCTGCGATTCGGACGGCAAGCTCGATCAGTTCATCGACCGGCGTGACGTGAAACGGACGCTCGCGCTGCATCCGTTCACCGGCGATCCGTATTACATCGGCGTCTTTCTCGTCGGCGCGTACCAGGAGATTCTCGGCGACCTCCACAATCTGTTCGGCGACACGCACGCCGTGCACGTCAGCCTCGACGCGTCGGGCAATGTCGTGCTCGAGTCGGTCATCAAGGGCGACACGGTGCGTGAAGTGCTCGACTACGTCGAGTTCGAGGCCGACACCCTCGTCAAGAAGCTGCGCGACTCGGTCGAAGCCGCCGTGCGCGACGGCCGCATCGACTTCGAGGAGTCGGGCCGCCTGCTGCGCTTCTATGAGGACGGTCTCCACGGGTACACGTACCTCGAGGATCCGAGCGAACGATAGACCACGTCGAGTCGGACGCCTCGACGCGACTCTTTCATGAAGCTGTCGATCATCATGCCGGCGTTCAACGAGCGCCGCACCATCGGCGAGATGGTCGCCCGTGTGATCGCCGTGGACATGGCGCCGCTCGAAAAAGAAATCCTCGTCATCGACGACGGTTCGACCGACGGCACACGCGACATCCTCGCCGGTCTGGACGGCCGCAACGGCGTGCGCGTGCTGCTGCAGCCGCAGAATCGCGGCAAGGGCGCTGCGGTCGGGCGCGGTTTCCGCGAAGCCTCGGGCGACATCGTCGTCATCCAGGACGCCGACATGGAGTACGACCCGCGTGAGTTTCCCGTGCTGCTGCGGCCGATTCTCGAGGGCGAGGCTGAGGTCGTGTACGGATCGCGTTTTCTCGGCGCCGCGCGCGGACATCGCGTGCTGTACTTCTGGCACGCGGTCGGGAACAAACTGCTGACGCTGCTCTCGAACGCGGTGACCGATCTGAATCTCACCGACATGGAGACCTGCTACAAGGCGATGACGCGCGGCGTGGCGACGAGGCTGGATCTGCAATCCGAGCGCTTCGGCATCGAACCCGAGATCACGTGCAAGGTCAGCCGCCTCGGCGCGCGGATTTATGAAGTGCCGATTTCGTATCACGGCCGCACGTATGCCGAAGGCAAGAAGATTGGATTGAAAGACGCGTTCCAGGCGGTGTGGACGCTGGCGCGCTACTGCAAGTGGCGTCCGCCGGCGTACGACGCGGGCGCGCTGGCGCTCGATCGCGGCTAGCGCCGGCGAGCGGCGTCCGGGCCGGCTGACCATTCGATATATAAGACATCGGGTTGGTTGCTTTTCGTCTCTCGCTACGAGAGTCTTGGCTCCGCACATGCCGGCCCTGAGTATCGCGACCGTCGTTCCGACGTTCAATCAGGGCGACCGCGCATTCGACTTCCTGCAGGATTGGGCACACGTCGGCACGGCACACACCACGGTTCGCGCCCTGGCCATCGTTGTCGATGATGGCAGTCGCGAAGAGGAGTCGGCGCGCCAGAGGGAAGCTGTCGCGGCTGCGACTGAGATCTTGAGGCGCGGCGGTGCTCTCCATGAAGTGCGGTACCTCCGTTCTGACAAGAATCGGGGAAAAGGCGCCGCGATTCGATTGGGCTGGAGTCACGCGCCCGCCGACGTCGAATGGCTCTCGTTCATCGATGCCGATGGCGCTTATCCGGCTCGCGAGTACTGGCGGCTCGCCGCCTCCCTGACGGCCGCGTGCGCCGATGTGGTCTGTGCGTCGCGGATCAAGATGGCTGGCCGCGCGATTGAGCGCTCGCTCTTTCGCCACGTGCAGGGCCGCGTGTTCGCGACGGCCGTCGAAGAGTTGTTTCACCTCGGCTTCTACGACACTCAAGCTGGGATGAAGTTCTTCAATGCGACATTACTGCGGCCTCTACTGTCTAAGCTCCGGGAGGATAGATGGCTGCTCGACATCGAGATCCTGGCGCTGCTGCGGAAAGCCGGTGCGCGATGTGTGGAAGCGCCCGTCGATTGCCATCAGCAAGCGGGATCCTCGCTGGTGTTCGGCATCGATTCCTTCAGGATGATGAGCCAACTCATTCGCCTCCGGAAACGGTTGCGTGACCAACCAGCGGCGCGACATGACTAGAACGCGGTGGCCGCGCTACGCCGCCGCGGCAGCGGGCTTCGCCTGGTTCATCTATATCGGTGGCTTCGGCGCGCTCGATCCGCGAAATTTCGGCTGGATTCTGATCGGAGATTGGCAACAGCACTGGCTGGGCTCGCTCTTTTTCCGCCGCGAGCCGTGGACGTTTCCATTGGGAACGATCCATTCACTTCTATATCCGATCGGCACGAACATCGGGTTCACCGACTCGAACCCCCTTCTGTCGATTCTGCTCAAACCGTTTTCGCGCTGGCTGCCGGAGGAATGCCAGTTCATCGGGCCCTGGCTGGCGCTTTGCTTCACGATGCAAGGCTACATGGGCGCCGCCCTGGCCAGCACGGTCACGAAGAACAGCGTCGCGCAATTCCTGGGCGGTTCACTGATCGCGCTCAGTCCGGTGCTGGCCGGACGCGTCGGTCACGACACGCTGTGCGCGCAGTGGATCCTGATTGGGATCCTGTACGTCGGGCTGCGCGACTATTCCGGCATCGACGCCCGGCGTCATGCCGGCCTCGCCGCGGGCGCGGCCATTCTGTCGGCGGCGATTCACCCCTATCTCGCGACGATGTGTTGGGTGCTGGCACAGGCCTGCTTCCTGCGCTTGTGGTGGGCCGAGCTTGTCACGCCCAGGCGCGCCTGGGCCATGGCGCTCGTCACAACGGCAGGCGTGTTGACAGTCTTCTCTGTCATCGGCTACCTGGGAAACGCGGACGCCAGTTCTGGCGGATTCGGTCTGTACACGGCCGATCTGCTGGCGTTTCTCGACCCGAGAGAATTTTCGCGGGTGTTGCCGAACCTTCGCACGCCGGCGGGCTACTGGGAAGGCTTGGGTTGCCTCGGTCTGGGCGGAGTAATTGCTGCAGCCGTCGGCACCGTTGTCTGGCTTCGAACGCGGCCAACGCTCTCGAGTGGCACCGCGATTGTCATCGCGGCTTGCGTGCTCATGGGCATTTACGCGCTCGGACCGAACATCACCTTCGCCGGCAAACCGGTGGCCCACTTGCACCGGCTCTACAGTCATCTAAGTTTTGTTACCGGGCCGTTCCGTTCATCCGGACGTTTCATCTGGCCCGTGCACTATTTGGCCCTGCTCGGCGGGATCTGGGGAGTCATGCGTGCGCTCCCGGATCAGCGCGCGTCATTCGCACCGGTGCTGCTGGCCGTGATTGTGATTCTGGAAGCGGCCGACTACGTGCCTGCGCGATGGATGCTGCAGGACAAGCATTTCCGCGAGGCACCGTCCGACGTGCTCGCCGTGGCCCGGGGCGGCTATCGCCACATGGCGCTGTATCCAATGGAGGTCGCAAACGTCTGCAATGACTTCGACTTCCACGAAGACCACGTTTATCGGTACATGCTGGCGGCCTATCGCGCGCACACCACATTCAACAGCGGCGTCTTCGCGCGGCTGCCTGGCGCGAAAACGCAACAATTGTGCCTCGATACGTTTCTTGACGTTGACGCCGGGAGGTTTGATCCGCAAACTCTCTACGTCGTGTCCCGTGTGACAGCGACGTCGATGAAGCAGAAGGGCGCCGTATGCGCCGGATTCGCCGGCGACTGGATGTGTGTGAGCCCGGATTCGGACGAGAGATTCCGGACGTATCTTGCGACGGGAAAGATCGTCGAACGAAACAAGTGAGCGGTGCGAGGACGCCGACCAGCCGTCGTTGAGTTTCAGCGGCGGGGCCCGGCCGTCGAAATGCGATCTGTTTCGGGTCGTCAGTCGACGGCTGCCGGCCTCGATTTTTGCCGCCATCGCCATCCGAGGTAGAGCGCGACGACCAGCGCCCATCCGGAAATCCAGTACGCGGTGGGAATGTCGCCAGCGGCCTCGACGCCGAGCAGCGCCATCATGATGTTGGCCGGCAGGAGTCCCGCGATCGTCAGCAGCGCGAATCGGGTCGCCGGCACGCGCGTGATGCCGGCGGCATAACTCATCGGATCGCACGGGACGCCTGGAATCCAGCGGCCCGCGACGATCGCCCACGCGCCGTAGCGGTGCATCAGGCGATCGGCCTCGCGCAGCGCCGAGTCGGGCAGCAGCCGCTGCACGAGCTTGCGGCCGAACCGGCGTCCGATGAAATAGGCGGCGATGGCGCCGACGAATGCGCCCGTCAGGGAGACGAGCGTTCCGGCCCAGAGTCCGAAGACGAGGCCGTTGGCGATCATGATGATCGTCACCGGCAGCGGAATGATCAGCGCTTGAACGACCATCAGCGTAATCGACACGAGGATTGCCCACGCGCCGAGCGATTTCAGATAGTCGCGAAATTGTCCCAGATGCCCCGTCGCGAGCAGCGCGAGGCCTTCGCCAATCGTGTGCCGCGCCGGCGGAAACGCAATCAGGAAAATGCCGAGCAGCAGGAACAGGGTGACGTCGGCGCGCCAGCTTCGCACCGGCCAAAGAGCCATCGTACCGATAGTAGCTGAATCAGTCCGCGGCTTCCTTCCGCACGGCACTTCGCCGCCGCCACACGAGCCACGCCGCGATCGCGATCGTCCATCCGATGAGCCAGTACTTCAGCGGCACGTCGCCCGCGATCTGCACGCCGACGTACGCCGCGATGAAATTCGACGGCAGCAACCCGATCGTCGTCAGCACCACGAATCGCCACAGAGGAATGCGTGTGATGCCGGCTGCGTATCCCATGGGATCGCCGGGAATCCCGGGGACGAAGCGCTCGACGACGATGGCCCAGCTGCCGTACTTCGCCATGATGCGGTCGGCCGGTTCGAGGCGCTCTGGTCCCAGCGTGCGCTCGAGCACGGCGCGGCCGAAATAGCGTCCGATGCCGTACGCGGCGCACGATCCGAGCAGACTGCCCGCGTAGGAAATCAGCGCGCCGATCCACAAGCCGAAGACGAGACCATTGGCGACAAGAATGATCGTGGCCGGCAGAGGCACGATCAGCGCTTCGGCGACGAGCAGCGCGATCGACACCAGTGGCCCCCAGGGACCGAGTGAGAGCAGATGTTTCTGAAACTGCGCGAGCTGGCCACTCGCGAGGAGTATCGCGCCCGTGCCGAGCGCATGCCGCGATGCCGGAATCGCCGCGATGATCGCGATGGCGATCAGGATCACCAGATACGATCGGCGGAAGATGGGCTGCGGCGTGGCGTCGGGCATTGGCGAGCCATGAAATGATAGTCTGCGGAGCCGGCTTGGACATGCAGAACTCTCAGGAGGCGCCGGTCGAGGGCGCCGACCGCGTGCTGACGCCCGCGGCCATCACATTCGTCGAAGATCTGGTCCGGCACTTCCGTCCACGCGTCGACGAGTTGCTCGAGCGGCGCCGCCAGCGGCACGCGCGATTCAAAACGGGCGAGCGGCCCGCGTTTCTGCCGGAGACGGCGTTGATTCGCGTCGGCGATTGGCGCGTCGCGGCGATTCCGCGCGATCTGCTGACGCGCACCGTCGAAATCACCGGGCCCGTCGATCGCAAGATGGTGATCAACGCCCTCAATTCGGGCGCCGACGTCTTCATGGCGGATTTCGAAGACGCGACTTCGCCGACCTGGTCCAACCTCGTGACCGGCCAGGCCAACCTTTTTGACGCGGTCCGGCGGACGATCACGCTCGACCTCCGGGTCCGGACCCCGGGTCTGGACCCAGCGTCCGGACCCGCGGGTCGGGTGTATACGCTGAACGACAAGACAGCGACGTTGATGGTGCGGCCCCGCGGCTGGCATCTCGTCGAGCGGCACGTCGTCGTGGACGGCCGTCCGGCGCCGGGCGGGCTCGTGGATTTCGGATTGTTCTTCTTCCACAACGCGAAGGAACTGGTCCGTCGCGGCACGGGTCCGTACTTCTATTTACCCAAGCTCGAGAGTCACCTCGAAGCGCGTCTGTGGAACGACGTCTTCGTCCACGCGCAAGCCGCGCTCGGCATTCCGAACGGCACGATTCGCGCGACCGTGCTCATCGAGACGCTGCCCGCCGCGTTCGAGATGGACGAAATCCTGTACGAGCTTCGCGACCATTCCGCGGGACTCAACTGCGGCCGCTGGGATTACATCTTCAGCGCCATCAAGACGCTGCAAAGCGACCCGGGATTCGTGCTTCCCGATCGCGCGCAGGTGACGATGGAGACGCCGTTTCTGCACGCGTACGTCCAGCTCTTGATTCGCACCTGCCATCGCCGCGGCGTGCATGCGATGGGCGGGATGGCCGCTCAGATTCCGATCAAAGACGACGCGGCCGCCAACGACGCGGCGCTGGCCAAAGTGCGCGCCGACAAGAGGCGAGAAGTGCTCGCCGGTCACGACGGCACGTGGGTGGCGCATCCGGCGCTCGTCGAAATTGCCCGCGCCGAATTCTCGCGCGAGATGCACGGACCGAATCAACTCCATCGCCTCCGTGAGGATGTGCACGTCACCGCGGACATGCTGCTCGCGCCGGCGTCGGGTACGCGGACCGAGGCAGGTCTGCGGCACAATATCCGCGTCGGGGTGCAGTATCTCGAGGCCTGGCTGCGCGGCCTCGGATGCGTCCCGCTCTATCACCTGATGGAAGATGCCGCGACCGCCGAAATCAGCCGCGCCCAGATCTGGCAGTGGCTGCATCATCAGGCAGCGCTCGACGACGGGCGGCCGGTGGCGCCGGAGCTGGTCGAGCGGTTGACCGGCGAAGAGCTCGATCGCATTCGCGGTGAAATTGGCGCCGAACGATTCGATCGTGGACGATTTCCGGACGCGCGCGCGCTGTTTTCGCGCGTGGCGACATCCGCCGACTTACCCGAATTCTTGACGATTCCAGCGTACGAACAACTATGACCACGACACTGCTCGATTTATTGCGCCCCGAATTCAGCTCGCGCACGGCCATCGTGCTGCCCGAGTCCAACGTGAAGATCACGTACGACGACTTGCGGCATCAAGTGCAATCGCTCGCCGAGTCATTGGCGGCCTTCGGCATCGGACGGAACGATCGCGTCGGCATGGCGCTCCCGAACGGGCTTCCCACCATCGTCGGATTTCTGGCGGCGTCGATGGCCGGCACCGCGGCGCCGCTCAATCCCGCGTATCGAGACGACGAGTTCAGGTTTTTTCTCGAGGACACGTCGGCGAAAGTGTTGCTGCTGCCGCCCGATGGCGCGGAGGCGGCGCGCACGGCTGCGGCCGCGACGTCGGTCCCTGTTCTCACCATCGACATGGACGCCGAGGGGCACGTCCACCTGCGCGGCGTGTCGGGCAGAAAGCCGCACGGGCCCGTGGCCGCGACCGATCCTGCGCTGATTTTGCACACGAGCGGCAGCACGGGACGGCCGAAGCGCGTGCCGCTCTCGCACGTGAATCTGTCGATCTCGGCGTCGAATGTGGCGAAGACATATCGGCTCGGACCGGATGACGTGTCGCTGTGCGTGATGCCGCTCTTTCACGTGCATGGACTCGTGGCGTCGACACTGGCGACGTTGGCGACCGGCGGCACGGTCGTCGTGCCGGCGAAATTCAGTCCGTTGTCGTTCTGGCGAGTCGCGCGCGATCACGGCGCGACGTGGTACTCGGCGGTACCGACCATTCATCAACTGCTGCTGGCGCGAGCCGAGAGCGGCGCGGCGCGTCCGGCCGGCGCCGAGAAGCTGCGCTTCATTCGATCCTGCAGCGCGTCGCTGCCGCCGCAGGTGATGCACGATCTCGAGTCCGCGTTCGGCGCGCCAGTCCTCGAGGCGTACGGCATGACCGAAGCCGCGCACCAGATGGCGTCGAATCCGCTGCCGCCCGCCGCGCACAAACCGGGATCGGTCGGACCGGGGACGGGTGTCGGCATCAGCATTCGCGACGAGCACGGCCACTCGGTGAAGACCGGCGAGCGCGGCGAGGTCTGCATCAAGGGGCCGAACGTCATCAAGGGATACGAAAACAATGCTGAGGCGAATGCCACGGCATTTTTCGGCGAGTGGTTCCGCACCGGCGACCAGGGCGTACTCGATGACGAGGGATATCTGACGCTGGTCGGGCGCCTCAAGGAATTGATCAATCGCGGCGGCGAGAAAATTTCGCCGCGAGAGATCGACGAGGTGCTGCTCGCGCATCCCGCCGTCGCCGAAGCCGTCTGCTTCGGCGTGCCGCATCCGACCTGGGGCGAAGAGGTGGAGGCCTGCGTCGTCTTGCGCGAAGGCGCCGACGGCTCGGATCTGATGGCGTATTGCAAAGAGCGGCTCGCCGAGTTCAAGCGTCCGAAGCAAATCCACGTCACGACGACCATTCCGCGCACGGCGACGGGCAAGATCCAGCGGCGCATCGTGGCGCAGGCGTTTTCCAAAGCCGCCTCGTGAACATCGTCATCGTCGGCGCCGGAGCCATTGGCGGCTACATCGGCGCGAAGCTCGCGCAGGCGGGCGCGGACGTCACGTTGTGCGCGCGCGGTCCGCATCTCGAGGCGATGCGCGAGCGCGGCCTGCGCGTCGTGAGTCCCGACGGTGATTTTGAGGTGCGGCCGCGGTTGGCCGCGAGCGTGGCGACGCTCGGTCCGGCCGACGTCGTGATTCTCGGCGTGAAGGCGCATCATCTCACAGGAATCGCGCCGACGCTCGGCCCCGTGCTCGGTCCGTCGACGGCAGTTGTCAGCACGCAGAACGGCATTCCGTGGTGGTATTTCCAGCGCATCGGCGGCCAGTGGGACGGACTGCGGCTCGAGCGCGTCGATCCGGGCGGCGTGATCGCCGGCGCGATTTCGCCGGAGCGCGTGATTGGATCGCTCGCGTATTTTTCGACGGAGATCGAGCAGCCGGGCGTCATCAAGCACATCGAAGGCAATCGGCTCAGTCTTGGCGAGCCGGACGGGACGCGATCGGATCGGTGCCGCGCGCTCGCCTCCGCGCTGATTTCGGCGGGGCTGAAATGTCCTGTCGGCACGCGCATCCGCCACGAGATCTGGGTCAAGCTGCTGGGCAATGTCGCATTCAATCCGATCAGCGCCCTGACGCGCGCGACGCTCGTGCAGATGGTGCGGCATCCTGAAGTCTCGCGGCTGGTGCGGGAAGTGATGACCGAGACGGAAGACGTCGCGAATCGCCTCGGGATCGAATTGCCGGTGACGATCGATCAGCGCATGAAGGGCGGCGAGGCCGTCGGCGAGCACAAGACGTCGATGCTGCAGGATCTCGAGGCCGGCCGTCCGATGGAGATCGACGCCGTCGTCGGCGCCGTGGTCGAGCTGGGCGAGCGCGTCGGTGTCGACATGCCGGCGACGCGCGCGGTGTATGCGTGCGTCAAGTTGCTTGGCGAAAGGACCTCGGAGGTCGTTATTCCCAGAAACGCGACAAACGACCTCCGAGGTCGTTCTTGATCCCAGTCGCGTCCGAGCGGCGGTTCACGCTGTCCAACCGCTGGTGGCAGCTGTGCTCCTCGCTCGTGGCGATGATCATGATCGCCAATCTGCAGTATTCGTGGACGCTGTTCGTCCAGCCGATTCAGCGCGCGCACGGCTGGAAGTTGTCGGACGTGCAGTGGGCGTTCACGCTGTTCATTCTGTTTCAGACGTGGGTGCAGCCGCTGCAGGGCTGGCTCGTGGATCGGATGGGACAGCGGCTGTTCATCAGCCTGGCGGGAATTCTCTGCGGTGCGGGATGGGCCGGCCTCGCGTACGCGTCGACACTGACCGAGCTGTACTCGTTGTACGCGCTCGCCGGCATCGGCGCCGCGCTCGTGTACAGCGCGTCGATGGGTTCGGCGCTGAAGTGGTTCCAGACGAAGCGCGGACTGGCGACGGGCGTGATGGCGGGTGGATTCGCGTCGGGCGCCGCGCTGTTCGTGCCGCTGATCGATCACACGATCCGGACGGACGGCTATCAGGCGGCGTTTCGATGGACGGGCATTCTGCAGGGCGCGACCATTTTCGTCGTCGCGCAATTTCTGCGATTGCCGCCGCGCGATTCGGCGACGGCGGTGACGAAGACTGCGAGGACGTCCGACCGATTCGGCAAGCATCAGTTCACGACGGCCGAGATGCTGCGCGCGCCGCAATTTTACGCGCTGTACGGGATGTTCGTGCTGATGACGATCGGCGGATTGCTGGTCACGGCGCAGGCCGGGCCGATTTCGCGCACCTGGGGATTGTCGGCCGCGGCGCTCGCGTGGGCGGCGACGCTGAGTCCGCTGGCCAACGGCGGCGGCAGGATTTTCTGGGGCGCCGTCTCCGACCGGATTGGCCGGGAGATGACGATGGTCGTCGCGTTCGTCTTGCAGGCCGGTTGTCTGGTCGGGGTGCTGATGCTCGGACCGAAGTCGGCATTTTTGTTCACCCTCACGCTGATGCTCACGTATTTCACGTGGGGCGAAATTTACGGAATCATTCCGGCGACGCTGACGGATTATTTCGGGACGCGAAACGCGACATCGAACAACAGTCTGCTGTACACGGCCAAAGGCGTCGGCGCGATTGTCGCCGGCGGCTGGGCCGCGCGGCTCTTCGAGCATTACGGGACATGGACGCCGGCGCTGGTCGGCAGCGCGGCGATGGCGCTCATCGCCGCGCTGCTCGCCATCGCCCTGCTGCGCTCGAAATAGGGGACGGGTCTGTTTTCCACAGGCATTCACAATTCGGGGACAGGTCTCCAACCGCGCCGGCGACGAGCCCGAAATCGACCTCGGGGGTCGGTTGGCGTTCACTTTGACGAAGATCACGTAGGCGGCGTCGCCATCGACCCCCGAGGTCGATGGTCGGCGTCGTGTTGGGTGCCGGAGACCTGTCCCCCGCGCGGCTGGAGACCTGTCCCCGAATTGTGAATGGCTGTGGAAAACAGACCCGTCCCCCTTGATCTGCTCCGCGCCTTCGACGGCGGCACGGCGATTGCCGTGCCGCCGTCGGCGCGGGATGCGTCTTTTGATCTCGACGCCGCCTACGGCGTCGAAGCCGAACTCGTTCGGCTTCGACGCGCAGGCGGCTGGCGCACCGCCGGCCGCAAAGTCGGTTTCGCCAACAAGGCGATGTGGCGCGTGCTCAAGCTCGACACGCTCGTCTGGGCGCACATGTACGACCGCACGGTGCGCTCCGCGACGGCGAACGCAGCCGCGTTCGCCATCGCGGGGCGCGTCGCGCCCAGGATCGAGCCCGAGATCGTCGTCAAGCTTCGCGCGCCGCTCGGCGCGGGCGCCGATGCGGCCGCGGCGCTTGACGCCGTCGAGTGGATGGCGCTTGGATTCGAGATCAACGACTGTCTGTTTCCCGACTGGAAATTCACGCCGGCCGACTTCGTCGCCGTCTTCGGATTCCATCTCGCGCTCATCGTCGGCGACGCCGTCGAGCTGCCGCCGCCCTCGTCCGCGACCGGAGCCAATCCGCTCATCGATCAGCTCGCCTCATTCCGCCTGCGCCTCTTTCGGAACGGCACGCTCGTCGAAGAAGGCTCCGGCAAGAATGCGCTCCGTAGCCCGGCCCTCTGTCTGGCGGAACTTGCCACGGCGATCTCGCGACGCCCAGGCGCAGAGCCGCTCGCCGCAGGAGAGCTCATCAGCACTGGCACGCTCACCGCGCCGCAACCCATCGCAGTCGGCGACGAATGGCGCGCCGAAGTCGACGGTCTCGATCTGCCGCCGCTGGTTCTTCGGATAGCCTGACGTAGATGTCGGCGTGGAGTCCGCTTCGCCTGCCGCTGTTCCGCAATCGCTGGCTGGCGTCGCTCGTCTCGAATCTGGGCAGCTGGATGCAGGACACATCAGCGACATGGCTGATGGCGCTTCTGACGACATCGCCGCTCTTGATTGCGCTGATGCAGACCGCCGCGAGTCTGCCGGTGCTGCTGCTCGGACTGCCCGCCGGCGCCACCGCCGATATCTTCGATCGCCGGCGCCTCCTGATCTTCTGGCAGACGTGGATGCTCGCGGCCGCGGCCGCGCTGAGTGTCCTGACGTTCGGCGGAGGCATCGGACCGGCGACGCTGCTGAGCCTCACGCTCGTTCTGAATCTCGGCGCCGCGATGAACAACCCCGCGTGGCAGGCCATCGTCCCCGAGCTGGTGCCGCGATCCGAGCTGGCCGCGGCGATTTCGCTCAACAGCGCCGCCTACAATCTCGCCCGCGCGGTCGGCCCCGCGCTCGGCGGCCTCACGATGGCGGCGTTCGTGAGCGCGCGCATCGGCGGCGGCGTGTCGTTTCTGCTCAACGCGGCGTCATTTCTTTTCGTGATCGTCGTCCTCTACCAGTGGAAACGCCAGCCGCTGCACGCGAGCGCCCTGCCCGCGGAGCGGATGCTGGGATCGATCCGCGCCGGTCTGCGCTACGTGCGCCACGCCGAGCCCATTCGCGAGATTCTCATTCGCACGTTCCTGCTCACGTTTCCCGTCAGCGGGATGTGGGCGCTCCTCGCGGTCGTCGCCCGGCATCAGCTGCAGCACGGCGCGCTCGGATACGGATTGCTGAACGCGTCGATCGGCACCGGCGCCGTCTGCGGAGCGCTGCTCCTGGCGCGCATCCGCGCCGCCTGGTCTGCCGACACGATCGTCACGCTGGCCGCGTTCATCTTCGCCGGCGTCCTGCTCGTGATGGCCTTCGTTCCGGTCACGCCCATCGTCGTGCTGGCGCTGCTCATTGGCGGCGTCGCGTGGACGAGCATGACGTCGACGTTCAACATCGCGGTGCAGTTTCTTGCGCCGCCATGGGTGCAGGCTCGGCTGCTCGGCACGTACCAGATGACATTTCAGGCCGGCATGGCGATTGGCAGCGCATTCTGGGGCGCGCTCGCCGAACGGACGACCACGCCGATCGCGCTCACGTGCGCGGCTGTGTGTCTGATTGCCGGCTGGCCGCTCGCGCGCCGGCATCGCATTCTTCACGGCGCCGCCGGCGATCTGTCGTCGGCGATGCAGTCGTACTCGCTCAACCGCGCGGCTCCGACCGTCGTCATCGAACTCGAGCCCGAGGACGGCCCGATCATGATCTCCGTGGACTACACGATCGACCCGGCCGACGCCGACGCGTTTGCGAAGGCGATTCATGACCTGCGCGCCATCCGCCTACGCGACGGCGCGATGCGCTGGGGTCTGTTCCGCGACGCCGCGAATCCGGCGCACTACGTCGAGACGTTTCTCGTCGAATCGTGGGCCGAATATCTTCGGCAGCGCGAGCGGCTGACGATGCGCGATCTGGCGGCGCGCGAACGCGTGTATTCTTTCCAGCGCGGTGAGATTCCGCCTCCAGTCTCGCGGATGATCTACACCCCGACCGGGGACGGGTCTCGAACCGACGAGAGACGAGTCTGAAACGGATGGGGACGGGTCTCAGACCCGTCCCTCGTCCAGCAAGTGAGGTCACATGAAGGGCTTACTGGCAGGCGCGGTGTCCATCGGGATCGCGTGCGCGCTCACGCTCGCCTCACCTCACGCGCAGACCGCGCCCGTCGCACCGACGAACAATCTGCCGAATCCGTATCAGACGGTCGAGAACTACTTCAAGATGCCCGAGGGCCGCACGTGGGGATCGACCAGCGCCGTCGCAGTCGACAAAGACGGCAGAAGCATCTGGATCGCCGAGCGCTGCGGGGCGAACAGTTGTGCCGGATCGAAGCTGCCGCCGATTCTTCACTTCGCCGCTGACGGCACCCTGATCAAAGCGTTCGGCGAAGGCCTGCTTCTTTCGCCGCACGGCATTTACGTCGATGCTGACGGCAACATCTGGGTTGTCGATTGCGCGTGTACCGGCGGCGGTGGCGGCCGCCGTGGAGCCGCCGCTGCGCCCGGAGGCGTGACGCCCGCACCTGTCCCGCCGCCCGCGCCGATCGGCCATCAGATATTCAAGTTCACGCCTGACGGTCAGCTCCTGCTCACGCTCGGCAAAGCCGGCGGCGCACGCGAGCCCGAGTTTTTCTATCAGCCGAACAATCTCGTCATCGCGAAGGACGGCACGATCGTCGTGGCCGAGGGACATGCATCGACGCCCGGATCGACCGCGCGCGTCATGACGTTTACGAAGGACGGCAAGCTCATTCGTTCGTTCGGCAAGCTCGGTACGGGCCCAGATGAATTCGATCAGCCGCACGCCCTCGCGTTCGATTCGAAGGGCCGCCTGTTCGTCGGCGATCGCAACAACAATCGCATCCAGATCTTCGATCGCAACTTCAAGCTGCTCGACACCTGGACGCAGTTCAGCCGTCCGAGCGGCATCTACATCGACAAGAACGACGTGATCTACGTCGCCGATTCCGAATCTGAATCCATTTCGCGCGGCCAGAACAACGGCATGCACGGCCACGAGGGCTGGAAGCGCGGCATCCGCGTCGGCAGCGCGAAGGACGGCTCGGTCAAGTACTTCATTCCGGATCCCGTCGATCAGACGACGAACACGAGCGCGGCCGAGGGCGTGACGGCCGATCCGGCGGGGAATATCTACGGCGCTGAGGTCGGCCCACGGGCCGTGAAGAAATACGTCCGCAAGCCGTAGCCTTCGTCCTCGAAGGCGCCACGATCACCGGGATTTATGTCCGGTAGTTGCTCTGTCGCAGGGGCATCGCCGTCCTTGGCACGATACCCCCCCAGGGCGTAAGATGCGTCGATTAGCGCCTTGAGTTCGGTCGGTCGGAATGGCAAGGAGGACTGACATGTCGATTTCGCGCCGCGGGTTCTTCGACATCTTTGGTGCGGCTGGCCAGCCGCTGTCGGGTCATGCGCTCTCGGCGCGCGGTCTCGAAGCCGAATTCGCCGAAGCGTGGTCGCAGGATCCGGTCCAGCAGCAGTCGGGTCGCGGCGCGGGCGCCGGTCAAGCCGGCCAGGGTCGCGGCGGCGGACGCGGCGGAGCGGGCGGCGGTCAGGCGGCGCGTCCCACGCCTCCTCCAGGCGTCGAAGAGATCAAGATCAACAGCAACGAGAATCCGCTCGGTCCCGGCCAAGCCGCCCTCGACGCCATCGTCGGCAAATTCAACGAAGCGGGGCGCTATCCCTTCAACAGTTCGCCGAAGGATTCGGATCTCGTCGACACCCTCGCGAAAAAATTTGGCACGACCGCCGACAACATCGTGCTGGGCGCCGGCTCGCAGGAAATTCTGAAGAGCGCGGTCCGCGCGTTCGTGACGCCGTACCGCGGACTGGTGACTGCGGCTCCGACGTTCGAGAACTGCGTGGGCTTCGCGCGCAAGATGAAGTTTCCCGTCACCGAGATCAAAGTCGACTCGGCGTGCCGGCTCGATCTCGAGGGCATCATCGCGACGGCGCGCGGCGCCGGGCTGATCTTCTTCAACAATCCGAACAATCCGACGGCCACCGTGCACGGCGCGAAGACGGTTCAGGATTTCGTCGAACGCGTCCGCCGGATTTCCCCCGACACCGTCATCCTGATCGACGAGGCGTACCACGACTACGTCACCGATCCGAACTACCAGACCGCGGTTCCGCTCGCGCTGGCGACGCCCAACGTCTTCGTCGCGCGCACGTTCTCGAAGGCGTACGGCATGGCGGGCATGCGCATCGGCTACGCCATCGGCCAGACCGACTCGGTCAAGCCGCTCGCTCGTCTGAAGATGCCGTACAACGTCAGCGTCTTCGGCGTCGCGGCGTCAATCGCGTCGCTGAACGACCAGAAGCACATCGACGACGAGCGCGCGCGCAATCTCGCGGTGCGGACGTTCACGGTGAAAGCGTTCGAGGAGATGGGCGCGAAGCCGGCCGAGTCGCAGGGGAATTTTATCTTCGTCGACATCGGCCGCCCGGCGCGCGAATTCCGCGACGCCTGCTCGAAGCAGTGGATCCAGGTCGGACGCGATTTCCCGCCGTTCGAGAACTCGCACGTGCGAATTTCGCTCGGCACGATGGACGAGATGAAGCGCGCGGTGGACGTGTTCCGCGACGTGTTGCATCCGGCAGCGCCGGCGGCGATGGGCACAAAGGGCGGCGGCAGTTTCGAGCGTCACTAAGGGGGATCCATGCTGACACGACGCAGATTCGTTCAATCCGTTGGCATCGGCGCGGCGGGTGTCGCCGCTCACTCCTGGATCGGCGCGCGCGGCCGCGAGAACGGCGTGTGGGAGGCGTTCGAGCCCACGCTCCGCGCGATCGAGCCCGGCGTCATTTGCCTGTCGAGCAACGAAAATCCGACAGGCCCCGGACAAAAAGTGCTCGATGCCGTCAGGGCGGCGTTCGGTCCAACGGGCGCGACGCCCGGCCGGTACTCGAGCGCGTCGGGCGCGCTCATCGAGGCGATCGCCAAGAAATTCAACGTCAAGACCGAGAACGTCGTGCTCGGCTGCGGCTCGACCCAGATTCTGCGCTCAGCCACGCATCTGTTCACCGCCCCCGGCAAACCGCTCGTCGGCACGATTCCGACGTATGAAGAGTGCGGCGGCTACGCCGAGATGATGGGCAATCAGGTGCGCGCGGTCGCGCTCGATCCTGAATTCAAGATGGATCTCGGACGGCTGACCGATGCCGGAAAAGGCGCGGGATTGATCTTCTATTGCAATCCCAACAATCCGACGTCGACCTACGTCGGCGCCCGGGCGACGCGCGACTTTCTCGCGAAGATCGCGCGCGTGTCGCCGGAGACGACCGTGCTGGTCGACGAGGCGTATTTCGACTACGTCACCGATCCGGATCACGAGACGCACGTGCCGGTCGCGGTCGAAGATCCGCGCGTCCTCGTGGCGCGCACGTTCTCGAAGGCGTACGGCATGGCCGGGCTGCGGATCGGCTACTGCATCGGACATCCCGACACGATCCGCAAGATGGCGGATTGGGACGCCGGCAGCGGCACCAGCTCGCTGAATGTGCTCGCGATGCAGGCGGCCACCGCGGCGATCGAACAGGACGCGAGCGTGATTGCGGCCGAGCGCGCCCGTAACAAAGAGGTGCGCGAATTCACGATGAAGTGGTTCTCGGATCGCGGCATGAAGCCGACCGACTCGCAGGCCAACTTCATGTTCGTCAATCTC
>Ga0209579_10001579_pt1 | contig 18602 bp, 11 predicted proteins | sample Coa_R1_2_FD_187152 | JGI IMG/M metagenome (GOLD analysis project Ga0209579, IMG submission 187152) | Surface soil microbial communities from Centralia Pennsylvania, which are recovering from an underground coalmine fire - Coalmine... | ecosystem: Environmental > Terrestrial > Soil >... | reverse complement strand
TTCGCGCCAACACGCCAGCCTGCTCCGCCTTACTCCTGTTGCTATTTTGCTTCTGCGCATCACCGAAGCCGGCGGCGATCCTGGCGTTTTCTGCTACCGTATGGGAGTGGACATTCTCGCGGCCAGCAGCGGTCATTTTCTGGTTGCCCTACCGTCCATCGCTTTGCGTTCGCGCTTTAAATTGACGGCGTCTCTCGCCAGACGAATCGCCACGAAGGACTGATGCCCCCAGTCCACTGGCGTTTCTTTTTTTAGAAAACGGCCTTTATAGGATGGTTCTCTTTCGGCGTTTAGCCGTCAAGAAAACTCGCTAGCGCGGTGTCTGGCCCATGGCTTCGATCATCTCATCGCGAGCTTGAATGTATTCCAATTGGGACTGTAGCAGCAGCGTTTCAGCGTCCAACTCGTGCGCCGCGGCTGCGTCGGCCTGCGAGTGCAGAGCCGCGCCTTCCTGCAGTTGCTGCGCCGAGACGCGCCTCGATTCCGCGCGAAGTGCCAGCAGCTCTTGCGAAACCTTCACCATTTCGCGCGTCCTTTCCAGCTTGTTGTAGGCCGTCTGTACGCGAAGCTCGACTTCCTCCTTGATGCGCGCCAGATTTTCCCGCGCTTGCGACAGTAGCGCTTGATGCTCGCCAATCGCCGCTCGTTTCCTTCCCCCATCAAGAAGATCGTAGCCAAAATGCACGCCAAAGCTTCCGAAATTCCGCGCGAGAAAGGGCACGTTGTCCTGGTAGCTGTACCGCGCAAACGCTTCGATGTCCGGAATGTATTCGCGTTTGGCCACTCGCACCGCCGCCGATGCTTTTTCAATTTCGGCTTGCGCTTCCGCCACCTCCGGATGCGCTTCGAGCGCGACCCGCAGGCATTCTTCGCGCTCGCAAATTGTGCCGGCGTCCGGCACCGTCGCATCCAGCGTCAGAGTCGTGGCTAGTGGCAAACCGATGGCGTCGTCTAATTGCATGGTGAGGTCTGTCAGTTGCAATTCCGTGGTCAGCAGGTCTTGCTTTGCTTCCAGAGATTGCGCGCGCCCCTCGATGGCTTCCGCCTCCAGCGCCGCGCCGAACTTTACTTGCGCCAGCCGTTCGTTTTTCAGGTCCTCGCTCGCTTGAATCCTGGCCAGCGTGGCCTTCCGATGGGCCTGCGCAATCAGGATGCGGTAATAAATCTGGTGCACCCGCAGTGCTACCTCATTTTCCGTTTGCCGCGCTTTCGCGCGCGTGCCTCTCAGCTCTGCCGCCACCACATCGTTCGCCGGCTTGATCTTCAAAAGCTCGCTCAGCGGCTGAGTTAGCGACGTCCCGCTGGTGACAACGGACTTGCCGCCCTGGTTCAGGATTACGGAACTTTCCGGAAGCGCGATCCCACTCACCGTGCCCAGGCTTCCCGCCGGAATACCAATGAATTGCGTGTCCGAGAGACGCAGGAAATTGCTGTCATTCCGCAATAGTGGAAAATACGCGCTGCGCGCCACGTCCTTGGCGCGCTCTTTTTCCTCGACTTTATACCCAGCGATCCGCACCACGTGATTGTGCTTCAGCGCCATTTCCACTGCTTCCTGCAACGTGATGTGGCGCGGAGACGGCGCGTTACTTTCCTGGGCCGCCGAACTGCCTGCCAGCAGGACCAGCAAAACTGCGCAACGCCTCGCTGTGCGCAAGTTCATCATTTGCCTCCGGGGACTGTCGGTTCTGCCTCATTGGGGAATCCCAGTTCACCGAAATGCAGTGGGGCCTTCTTCGTCATCGCGGTCAGCAAAAGGGCCAGCACGCAGGCCCACGCGATCAGATGAAATCCGTCGATGAACGTGAGCGTGAACGCTTGCAACCGTACTCGCGCGCTGATCAGCCCGACCGCGCGGCCGGTCGCCGCAGGCAGTCCGGAGGATTTTGCGTATAGTCCCGCGGTGAGTTGCCTCAACGCGGAATCATTGATCCAACTGCCTTGCTGGACATGCAGCCCCAGCAGGTTGGAATGCAGTTGCTCTCGCACCGCAATATAGTGGAGCATAAAGGCAGCCCCGATCTGCCCACCCAGCAGTCGCACCACGTGAAAAAACGCGGAAAACGTCAGGGCCAGTTTCGGTTCCGCCAGTCCACCCGAGAATACCGCTTGCAGCACGATCGTCGAAACCAGGCCAATGAACGCGAATGACTGCCCTACTCCAAGAAGCAGCTCGGTACGGTAGAAATTAGCGGCTGACCACGTCGCGCTCAATTCGGCGTTCATCACACAAGCCGCCGCCATGCAGGCGAACCCGGTCGCCATCAGCAGGCGCGGGTCGAATCCCCGCAACAGCAGCAGCGCCGCGATGCACGCAATCAACAGTTGTGGCGCGGCGGTCCAAATGACCGCGGGACCAATCTGGTCCGCCTCCAATCCGTGCGTCCCCAGCATTTGCGGGATCAATACGATGGTCGTCAGCAGGCTGAAGCGGAACAGAATCAGCGCAAATCCCAGAAGGATCGTGTTCCACCGCCTCAGGTATGGCAGGTCTACCAGCGGATTCGGGCTTCGTAATCGCCGGATCAGCGATGCGCCCAGAAATATCATGGCGCTCCAGAACAGCGCGTTGAACAAACCAGAGCGCCACCAATCGAGCCGCTGGCCCTGGTCCAGCGCCGCATACAACAGCGCGAAGCCCGCGCTCGCGTAAAGAAATCCCGCAAAACTCGGCGCGGCTCCTTTCTTTTTCCCCGCAGCCGCCGGCGGAGCCGGAATTCCAAAGTAGATGCAGGCGATCATCAACGGTGTGAGCACCGCAGAATTCCAGAACATCCACTCAAACGAGAAATGGTCGCGATACCACCCGTAGAGCGTCGGCGCGATGTTCACGGCTCCGTCCACGAAGCTTGCGTACAGCGCCAGGGTAAAAGGAAGAAAGCGTGGCGGAATATTTCGCAGCGCAAACGTCAGCGTCAGCGGATAAAACGTCCCGGACGTAAGCCCGGCGAGGGCCAGCGCCACCAGCAGCGGGTTGTAGCTGTGCATCAGCGGCAGCAAAGCGCAAATCGCAGTGAACAACGTTGCCGCGATCAGTAGCACCTTGCGCGCGCCCAGCAATCCGCCGAAATACACGGTGAACGGCCCGATGAACATCAACGCTACGTTGTACGCGCTGCCAATCCACGCGCCGTCGTCAACTCCAATGCCCAGGCTGCCCTTCAAGTCGGCGGTCCCCAAGCTGATCATCCGCCCGGTCAGCGTGACGATGCCGGCGCCCATCACTACCCCTAGAATTCCCAGCAGCGGAGTTTGCGAGAGTTCGGCTGGCAGCGCACCCGCTAGCCTCGTCGCCACTTGCGACGCCGTCGGTACATGAACCGCTGCGCTCTGGGTCGCCATCGCGTTACTGCCTGGTTCGAATGGTGGCGGTGACCGAAAGGCCGGGGCGCAACTGTGCGGCCAGCGTCGAGTCGTCCAGTGCTATCTTTACGGGAACTCTCTGCACCACCTTGGTAAAATTCCCGGTGGCGTTATCGGGCGGCAGCAACGCAAATTGCGATCCGCTGGCTGGCGCTATCTCAATCACTTTCCCCTGCACCGCTTGACCTGGGTATTCGTCAATATGAATTTCGGCTGTGTCGCCAACTTTAATGTGCGTTAGCTGCGTCTCCCGATAGTTCGCTTGAATCCACTTGGTTTGCGCGACGAATGTCAAGACTTGCGTCCCGGGAGATACCAGTTGTCCCGGGCGAACCTGCCGCTCACCCACGGTGCCATCTGCCGGCGCGTGGATCTTCGTATAGGCCAGATTGGTTTGCGCGGCGGAGAGCGCAGCCTCTTTGGCGTGAAGATCGGCGATTAACTGCTGCTCTTGCGATTGCAGAACGTCCTTGCTGCGGCGTTCGCTCTCCACCGCGATTTCATTACTGTGCAAGGCGGTCTTGGCCTGCTCCAGGTCGGCCGCGCGGCTTGCGGATAGTGCGCCGAAACGTTGCTCATCGGCAACCGCTCCCTCAACGTGCTGCGGAGTCGCCGCTCGCGCCGCCAGCAGACTCTCTTGGCGCATACGCTCCGCTCGCGTCCGCGTTACATCCGCCTGCACCGCTTTTATGCCGGCTTCGGCAGCCGCGATCTGCGCTTCGGCTTGATCGATCCCCGCCAGCGCCTTCTCAATTCGAGAGTCCTGCAATTCACGCTGCTTGCGATTATTGACAATCGCTGCTTTGCCGGCCTCCACCGCCGCTCGGGCTTGCGCTGCTTGCGCCTGATAATCGTCGTCCTGCAGCTCGACTAGCAGATCGCCCGCCCGCACTTTCTGGTAATCGCTGACATTTACAGAGCGGACCAGGCCAGCCACTTTGGTACTCAGCGGCGTCAGGTCTCCCCGCACGAATGCGTCATCGGTGACCTGCTCGATTTTCCCGCCTTCCCAGGCATTCCAGTCTCTGGTCAGCGTGATCGCCACCGCTGCGGCCAGCAGCAGAACCACCAGGGGCGTCGCGTATTTCACCCACGGCCAACGGGCTTTCGGCTGCGGAGCGGCTGCAGCATGTTCAGGCTGAACTCCGGTCGTGCTAGCCGGTGTTGTGACGGGAGCGGGTGCGCTCGCACTCATGTTCGTTTCTCCTCAGGCACAACGGTCGCCGTTGCCTTCGCGGCCCCGCTCTCTAGCACCTCAACGCCGCGCCTCGATCGCGCTGCGCGATGGGCGCCGCGCAGAAATGCAACCGTGCCGTTCGCAAGGCACCACAGTTAACAGGACAAAACCAACTCCGTCAAGGCGCGCCGGCTTTCGAAGATTGGCTCGTCTTTGCGGCCCTAAAACACCCCTCAGGTGCCTGCCGGTTTGCCCATCACTGGTTTCCCGCGACCAACTTCTGTTTGCACTTTGCTTATTCTGCTGGTTGAAGCCGGCGGCGATCCTGGCGTTTTCTGCTACCGTATGGGAGTGGACATTCTCGCGGCCAGCCGCGGTCATTTTCTGGTTGCCCTACCGTCCATCGCTTTGCGTTCGCGCTTTAAATTGACGGCGTCTCTCGCCAGACGAATAAGGAACCAGGTCGCGTGCTCGAATCTCTTATCCACTTCATCCGCTCGCTCTTCGACCCTGAAGGACTGAAAGAACTCATCCGCACCGGCGGACCCGCTCTCATCTGTGGCATCGTCTTCGTAGAGACCGGCTTTTTCGTCGGCTTCTTTCTCCCCGGCGATTCCCTGCTGATCACCGCAGGCATTTTCGCCGCCGCCGCCGCCGTTCCATTCCCTACGCTCGTGCTTCACTGGCTGCTTCCCGTTATTGGTTGCGCCATCGTTGGTGATCAGCTCGGCTATTGGATTGGACGCTCCGCAGGCGCCGCGCTCTACAAGCGCGAAGACTCTCTCTTCTTCCGCCGCAGCCATCTGCAGCGCGCTCACGACTTTTATGAAAAGTATGGCGGCCGCGCCGTCATCCTCGCTCGTTTCGCCCCCATCATCCGCACCTTCTGCCCTCCCGTCGCCGGCGCCGCCAAAATGCCCTATGGGCGCTATCTGCTCTTCGACATTTTTGGCGGCATCTTTTGGGTCACCGCCACCATTGCCGGTGGTTTCCTGCTCGGTCATTCCGTCCCGAATATCGGCAAATACATCCACGTGGTCATCGGCGTGGTCGTGGTCCTGTCCATCCTGCCGGCCATCATCGGCATTCTCAGGAGCCGCAAGGCTTCCGCTGCATCGTCAGCCGCCGAGGGCGTTCGGTAAATGCCCCAGCAGCTGCGCGCCGTCATTTTTGACATCGGTCGCGTCCTCGTCAGACTGGACATCGCGCTCTCCCTTGCCGGTCTCTCGCGCGGCATCCCTCTTTCCCCCGAAGAAATCTGGTCCGCCATTCAAACCGACCCGCGCTGGCAAGACTGGCAGGAAGGCCGCATCGCACCGCACGACTGGCATCTGCATCTGACCCGGCGGCTTGGCAGCCCGCTCACCTTCGACGAATTCCGCGACGCCTGGAATCGCACTTTAGACCCGCAGCCCTTGCAGTCCGACGATCTATTCAAAACTCTCTCCAAAAACAAGCGCCTCGCCCTGCTCTCCAACACCGATCCCATTCACGTCGCCCATCTCGAATCCAACTTTTCCTTTTTCCAGTTCTTTCCTGCTGCACAGCGCGTTTACTCCTGCGCGGTTCGCGCCAGCAAACCTTCTCCGGTAATCTTTCAGGCCGCCCTCAAAGCTATCAAAACCCAGGCCGCAGAAACCGTCTTCGTGGACGACATCCTTGAATATGTACAAGCCGCGCGATCCCTGGGCCTGCACGCCATTCAATACCGCGATCCCGGCCAATTGCGCGCGGACCTGCGCATACTCGATCCCGACCTGCAAATTTGACCCCGCAAAAAAGCAAATTTTCCAGCCCCGCATTAAAGCCGCGTAAAGATTGCTAGGACTAGTACCAGCCCCCTCCCAGCTACCTTTTTCCCTGTCTCTCGTAACCTGCAACAATCCCAACAGGTTGCGGCTCCGTACAGCTTATTCTCGCCATACCCTATTTTGGTTCTGCACATGCACCTTTCCGGGCATCAGTTGGATCGACAGCAAGGTTTGGGGAGTCAGGACCGGGGACGGTCCAAAGGAGAAGGGTTCGCTATGAGCGACGAATATATCGAGAATAAGAGCGGTGCTTCCTGGCATCTGCCGGCCATCATCGTTCTGGGACTTATTGCTATTGGCGGTCTGGCCTTCGGCTGGAACGCTTCTTCCAAGCTGGACACCACCCAGCAGGCCGTGACCGCGCAGGTCAACTCCGTGAAGACCAGCGTTGAGCAGGATATGACCTCGCTCAAGGATCGCCTGGTTCAGGACGAAAAGGCCAACACCGATCTGCAGGGCGACTTGAAAGTCGTCACCGACAAGCTCAAGATCACCCAGGGTCAGTTGAAGAAGGCACGCGCGGAAGCGACTGCCGCGAATCAGGCCAATCAGGACACCACCCAGAAGCTCACCGCTCTGGACACCAGCGTTCATACCGAACTGGCCACCAAGGCTGCTAACGACGACCTCAAGAACGTGGACACCAAAGTCGGCGGCGTTCGCACCGATCTCGATTCCACTCGCGAAGACCTGAAGATGGCCCGCAGCGAGATGGGCACGCTCATCGCCCGCAATCATGACGAAATTGACCAGCTCCGCCGCCTCGGCGAACGCGACTACGTCGAGTTCACCATCGCCGGCAAGAACAAGCCCCAGAAGGTCGGCAACCTGACCGTCGAGCTCAAAGGTGTCAACGAAAAGCGCGGACAGTTCAGCGTGGCCATGACCGCCGAGGATCGCCGCCTCGAAAAGAAGAACCGCTTCATGAACGAGCCGATCTTCTTCTACATCAGCGGCACCAAGATCCCCGAAGAACTGGTTATCAACAAGGTCGGCAAGGACACCGTCAGCGGCTACGTCAGCATCCCCAAGGCCAACGGTCAGCCGGCGCCCGCCACTTCCACTTCCGGAAAGTAAACGGACAGATACAAGGGCGATGCAAGGCGGGCAGATGTTTTGCCCGCCTTTTTTTCTGCCCCTCAGGCCTTTGCTGTAGTTACTGAATCGAAGAAATCCTCCGCCAATTTGCCGCTTTCCGCGTTTCTCTCGGCTACAATTTAAGTGGGTCGAACCTTTGCCCCTTCAGGACCGGGTACCAGGTACAGCGTTCGCCCAGCCCGCGCCGCTAAGTCGTTCCCGTTCAAGCCACAAGGAAGCCTTTTGAGCGGTACTTTGAACCATGTTCCGCAAGCTTGACATCAAATCCATTGCTCTGTTCTGCAGCCTCGCCGTTGCGTACTTCATCGCCGGCAAACTCGGCTTGCGCCTTGCTTTGGTCAACGCCAGCGCCACTGCGATTTGGCCTTGCAGCGGCATCGCCATCGCCGCACTTCTGCTCTTGGGCCTCCGCGTCTGGCCCGCCATCTTCGTGGGAGCTTTCTTCGTCAACATCACTACCGCCGGCACCATCGCCACTTCCCTGGCCATCGCCAGCGGAAATACTCTCGAAGCCCTTGCCGCGGCGTATCTTGTTCTGCATTCCGCCGGTGGACGAAATGCCTTCCAGCGCTCCCAGAATATTTTCCGCTTTGCGTTGTTCGCTGGCATCCTGGCCACCGCCATCAGCGCCACGCTTGGTTCCACCACCCTTGTCGTCAGCGGGCTGGCTCCGTGGTCCAGTTTTGCCGCTATCTGGTCCACCTGGTGGCTGGGCGACGCCGTCGGCGCGGTCATCGTCACCCCGCTCATTTTGCTATGGGTGGAAAATCCCCGCATGGCCTGGACTCGCAGGCAAATCCTCGAGCTGGTCTTTCTTTTTGGCGGTCTGTTTCTCACCGCCTGGTCCGTTTTCGGCAACGGTTTGCATTCCGTCGTCCGCAACTATCCCTTTGAATATCTCTGCTTCCCATTTCTGATCTGGGCCGCGTTCCGTTTCGGCCGCAGAAAAGCCGCCACCGCCATCGCCGTGCTCGCCGTTATCGCCACCTGGGGCACGCTGCATGGCTTCGGACCCTTTGTGCGCGTCTCGCAGAACACTTCCCTGCTGCTTCTGCAATCCTTCATGGGCATCGCCGCGCTCACCGCCATGGTTCTCGCCGCCGAATCCACCGAACACCGCCACGCCGAAGAGCATGTCCGCCATCTTGCCGACAGCGATCCGCTCACCGGGCTCGCCAACTACCGCCGCCTGGTGGAAGCTCTCGACGCTGAAATCAAGCGCTACAACCGGTCGCGTACTCCTTTCGCCGTTTTGCTGCTGGATATGGACCATCTCAAAAAAATCAACGACACCCACGGCCATCTGGTTGGCAGCCGCGCCCTCATTCGCCTGGCCGAGATCTTGCGTCTGCATTGCCGCGAAATTGATATCGCCGCGCGCTATGGCGGCGACGAATTTGTCATCGTTCTCCCCGAAGCCGGCTCCGACGCGGCTCTCCACGTCGCCCACCGCATTTCCGAACGCCTGCGCAATGACGGCCAGCGACCGCAAATCTCGGTCAGCATCGGTCTAGCCGTCTATCCCGCAGACGGTGCCACCCTCGAAGAACTCCTGGCCGCCGCCGACCGCGCTCTCTACGCCGACAAGAATTCTCCGGCGCACCAGACGTAATTCCAGTCCCCAACCCCTATCCGTAATCATTGATGACGGTTTTCTTTCCTCTTTCGCGCATTGCAGGGTAAGCGGTGCTCCGTCGCGCCGCTCCACATTCCATTTACGAGGGGATTTGCACCATGGGCAAGCTCTGGACGCGCGCCGCTCAGGTTTTTTTCATTTTGGCTGGACTCACTATGCTGATTGGCTGCGGCCACAGCGTGGAAGGCACCTATCGCGACCCTTCTAATACCATCACCGCCGAATTCAAGAACGGCAAAGCCTATATCGCTCTCGGCGCCTATGCCGTCGAAGGCACCTACACCATCGAAGGCAACAAAATTATCGCCAAGGGCGACTTCGGCATGATGATTCCCAGTCCCCTCATCTTCACCATCAACGACGACGGCACCATCCAGGGCCCCAAAAACACCTTCATCCCCCGCCTCGAAAAAGTGAAATAGCCTGTAAGCAGCGGGTTTATCCCGCTGCGGGTTTCACTGCCGCGTTCCTGACCGGCCGCCTCGCGCCTGCGTCACTTCTCATCGCACCCACCGGCCAAACGTGTCATCCCGAACGAAGTGAGAAATCTGCGGTTCTCTTTCTCCGTTCTCTCCGTGTCCTCTGTGTCTGACCTTAGTGCTCTCTGTGTTCAGCCTTTCGCTTTCTACGTTGTACTTCCCTTAGCTCACATCAGGCCGCTCTGCCTCGCCAGCTTCAACGCCTCAATCGCCGCTCCGCGCGCTCCCGCCGTATCCCCGTTCGGAATCACATAAATCGGAATCCCCGCCTGCTCTTCCCGCTGGTCCGGCATGCCCAGCCGAATCTCGTCCATGAACCACTTCTGGAATCCCGCGCTCGCCTCTAGCGCTCCGCCTCCCACAATCAGCGCGTCGGGATCAAACGTGTTGATCATCTCGTCGAAGAACAGCCCCGCCGCATGCGCCTGGATGCGAAACACTTCCTTGCACAGCGCATCGCCGCGATCCGCCATTCCGCGCACCCGCTTCGCTGCTGTACTCACATCCACGCTGGCCAGCTCGTGCCCCGGGCTCTTCTTCAACAAATACGGCAGGATATTCTTCTCAATCCCGGTCAGCGAGCACAGCGACTCCAGGTCGCCCACTCTCCCGCAGTTGCACTTCGGCACCAAGCCCTCAATCCCGGTAATGCTCTGATACGGCAGCAGTACGTGCCCTAACTCGCCCCCGAACCCGTTCTTCCCCTTCACCACATTCCCTTCCAGGATCACTCCGCCGCCATTCCCCGTCCCGATAATCGTCGAAATCGAAGTCTCTTTGCTGTTCGCGCCATAAATCGCGTAGTGGCCCCACAGCGCCGCCGCATTCCCATCATTTAAATACGACACCGGCTTGCCCAGCTTGTGCGCCAGCCCTTCGCGAATATCAAACCCCGCCCAGGTCGCATGCACAAAATTCGTCGAGCCGCGCGCGCTCATCACTCCGCCGGCGCTGGCCGGTCCCGGCGTGTCCAGCCCCACCGCCACCACCTCCGCCAGTGCGACTCCCGCCTTGTCCACCGCGATCTTCAACCCGTCCGCAATCTGCTGCAGGCAGATTTCCGGCCCCTGCTTCGCCAGCGAAGGGTGTTCGCACAATCCCTCCACCAGAAACTTCTCCTCGTCATTCACCAGCGTGTAGTTCACTGCCGTCCCGCCCAAATCTACTCCCGCCACCACGCTCACGTTGTTCTCCCGTACCGCACAGGTGCCGTTTTCGTCCGCCAGCATCATAAACCATCCCTCATCTGCGCCACCAAGGTTGCGTTCTGTATCGCGAACGTCATGCCGGTACCCTTAGGGCTCTTGCCGCGAGCGCCCCGCCATCCCAGGATCATTCCATGAGCGCGACGATTGCGGCCCCTCTGAACTGCGTGGAAGCTATCGGAAAGCTCCATTTCCCATCGACGACAGACCATCGCGATCTTTTTACTTGACAATACGTCACTCTTATGCTATTCTCCTCAAGTGGTTAGTTCGCCGCCCTCCGTTCGCCTTCCGGCATCTCCCCATCTGCCTATCCCGATCCAAATTTCCGCTAAGTCCTTTGCTTGCCACACTTGCCAGCTTTCCGTCCGGGAATCAGGCCCTCACCGCATGCGAATTTTCTCTAAGTTCTTTGTTTTCAGTGTTTGTCTCCACTCCCATCGCTTCGGCCGCAACTCCGCTCCCGTCGCTAAGTCTTTTATTTGCCACACTTACGAAAAATCGACCTCTAAGTCCTTTACTTGCCACACATTTTCAAAAAATAACTTCGACTGGGGTGCCTCGCCGGTGCCGGCTTTTCCGTGCCCGCTCGACTCCGCTACAATGGCATCTGTACCACCACTCATCGAGGCTTTCCTTGATTCATCGCCACGTCTTTCACAATGACCATTTGCTGCCCATAGATAAGGTCCGCCTCTCTCCCGGGCAGGCCGGGCTGATCTGCGGCTGGGGCCTGTTCACCACCCTGCGCATTGTACGCGGCGAAGCCTTTGCCTTTGAGCGCCACTGGCGCCGCCTGGAGAAGGACGCGGCCATCATCCGCATGCCGATGCCCTATGCCGGGCCGCGCGTGCGCGTCAACCTCCAGGAAGTGATTCGCGCCAACGGCGTGACGGAGGGCTGCGCGCGAATCTATCTGGTCTATAACCAGGTGGGCTTCTGGCGAAGTGAAGAAGCGGCTCCCGTGGTGGACCTGGTCATTTATACCGCCCCGCTGCCCGAGTACCGCGAACCGGTGCGGCTAGGCCTGCGTGAACATGGCCGCCATGCCGCTTCGCCACTGGCTGGCGTGAAGACCATTTCCTGGCTGAACAATGTGTGGGCGGTGGCGGAGGCGCAAAAGGAAGGCTTTGACGAAGTGATTTTGTTGAACGAGCGCGGCGAAGTGGCCGAATGCACCGCGGCCAACGTGTACGTGGTGAAGGGCGGCAACATTCTAACCCCGCCGCTTAGCTCCGGCTGCCTGGAAGGTGTAACCCGCGGCATCCTGTTTGAAGTTGCCGGAGAGGCGGGCGCCACCGTGAAGGAACAAGTGCTCCGCCCGGAGGATTTATACCAGGCGGACGAGATTTTTATCACTTCGACCAACCGCAATGTGATTGGCGTCGGCGAGATCGCCGGCAACCAGTTTGCCGGAGCGCCCGGCCCGGTGACCAAGCGGGTGGACGAGGCCTTCACAGCCTATGTGGATGCTTATGTGTCCCGGCGCAACGCCGCGGCAACGCGGTGAAGCGGCGAGAGGACTGGGTCTATTGTAGCAGCGGGTTTATCCCGCTGCCTGCGGATCGCTAAAGCAAGACTGTCGGCAATCCCAGGGCCTGTCATTCCGAAGAGCGAAGCGACGAGGAATCTGCTTTCCCACAAAACAGCAGGTCCGCCGCGTCGCTCGGAATGACCGTGGGCGCGCCGGCCGCCTAGAACATAAACTTCAAAGCGAACTGCACAAGGCGCCCCGGCTGTGAGGTCTGGATCTGGCCGACGTTGGGGCTGTTCATGTCATTGACCGGCAACCCGAAGTTCGCGTGATTGAAGATGTTGAATAGTTCCGCCCGGAACTGGAGATTTTTGCTTTCCGTGAAATGGAAATTCTTCAGCGCGGAAAAATCCCACTGCTGCATTCCCGGCCCGCTGACGATGTTCCGCCCGGCGTTGCCATATTGGCCGATCTGCGTCACCGGATTCAGCCGCTGGAACGCGCCGGGATTGAACCAGCAATTCGGTGTGCCGGCCGGCGAGCCGTTGGGGCAACTTCCCTGTGTGGGATCGCCGACCAGGTTGGGGCGGTCGCTCGGGAAGCCGGAAATTTCCGGCGCTCCCCCGCCCGCGGAAACCCCGGCGGAGTCATACACGGTGAACGGCGTTCCGGTCTGCGCCACGGTGACGCCGTTGACTTGCCAGCCTCCCAGGATGTGGGCGTACCACTCCTGCGAGTGCTTGAAAAACGGCAAGTCCCACTGGTAGCTGACCACCAGACGATGGCGAGAGTCGAACATGGAGCGCCCGTGTTCGGCGGCAAGGTCGAAGGGATTCTGCGCCAGATCGTTTTCGCCGGCGGTGCTTTGCGAAGCAGAGCCGGTGATGTTGAAGGAAGAAACGTCGTCGAGCGTTTTGGAATAAGTGTAGGAGGCCAGCATGGCCATGCCGCGCGAGAAGCGATGCTGCAGGCTGGTTTGCAGCGCGTTGTAGGTAGAGTTGGAAATGCCGGAGATTTCGCCGACCGAGGAGTAGGTGCACGGGCTTGGCTGCGCGATGGTGCAGCCGGAGTAGAGGCGGCGCTGATCGGAGTTGTCCTGGGTGGTCTGGCCGGGCATGTCCACGGCAGGATTGGCTTCGATAAAACGCGGAAGCCTGGTGCCCTTGGTGCCGACGTAGCCGATTTCAAAAAGCCAGCTGTTGGCGATGGAGCGCTGGATGTTGAGGTTCCAATCCTGCGCGTAAGGCAAGCGGAGCTTAGGGTCGAGGGTGAGCAGCGTCATCGTTGGAGGAAAACCGCCGTTGAACGGATTGCCGCCGTTAAAGGGATCGGCGAAGTTTGCGGGGAATTGAAGCTGCTCGGTTTCCAGGTAGGGTGGAGCGGAGTTAGGAGTCTGCAGTGGGCCGCCCTCTCCGGTGTAGTACGGATCGTAGAAGATGCCGTAGGCGGAGCTGACCAGCCACTTGCCTTTGCCAGTAGGATCCCAGGCGAGGCCCACGCGGGGAGCGAAGGCCTTGAAGTCAGTTTGAATCAGGCCGCGGGGAACACCGGGATCACCAGGGTATAGCAGGCCGACAGGAGCGGTCGGGAAGACGACGGACTGACGACCGGGGATCCACAGATTCTGGCGATTCTTTTCCTCGGTGTAGGGGAACGGAATTTCGTAACGCAGGCCGTAGTTAAGCGTGAGCCGCGATGAGAGTTTGTAGGTGTCCTGGACATAGAGGTTGACGGCTTGCCCCCGGAGATTTCGTGAAGGGTCGCCTCCGCCTTGGAGGAAGAGAAACGGCTGGCCGATCAAGAAGTTGGCAAAGGGATTGGTAAACGGCGCAGGAATGAACACAAAAAAACCATTGCTGGCGATGCCGAACAGGACGTTGAGGCGGTCATAGTCGTAGCCGGCGCCGAATTTGAGTTCGTGGCGTCCGTGAATCCAGGTGAGTGAGCCGTTCACGCCGAGCGTACTATCCCAACTCTGGCGCGGACCGGTGATGGGATCGCCGATGGAGGCAAATCCGGCAACCTGAATAAAGGGAGGGCCGAAAGCGGCTTGCAGTTGGGGCTGATAGGTAAAGCCGAGGCTGGCCGGGTCGGTGTGGTTGATGTGTTCGTCCAGGAAGAAGCGGTTGCGGAGAAAAGAGAGGCGAGCGAGACCGACCAGGCTGGACGAGAAGTTGTGGGTTTCGGTGGCAACGAAATTTTGTGCGCGATGGTCTTCGCCGACCGGAAAGCCGGGTACATCGGCGCCCGAAGGCGAGAGCGGATCGACGACATTGCCCTGGCTAAAGATGTAGCGAAAGTTGAGGACGTCGCGGGGAGTGAGGTAGTGGTCGAGACGGACGCCAAATTGGTCGTTGTCGGTGGATTTGTTGAGTGTGGAGACGAGAGTGTTGCCGCCCAGATTGGGAAGCGGATAGTACGCGAGAAGATTCTGGGAAACCGGGTTGATGAACGGGACCTGGTTGTAGGGAAGCGGTTGTGGCGCGGGCGCGAAAACATTGAAGATCTGGCCGTCGGGACGGGGACCGCTGGAGTCCACGCAGTTGCCGTTGCCATCGAAATGGGCAGAAGAGGAAAGGCTCGTGCAAAGCTCGGCAAAGTTGCCCTGCTTCTCATTGGCGGATGGCACGGTGGCTTCCTGGGTTTCGCCGGCGCGCTCGCGGAGGCCTTCGTAGTAAACGAAGAAAAAGGTTTTGTCTTTTTTGAGAGGGCCCCCGAAGGTGCCGCCGTACTGGTTGCGCTTGAGCGGCTCGACAGACTGGGCAAAAAAACTTTTGGCGTCAAAGGCATCGTTGCGGAGAAATTCCCAGGCCGAGCCGTGAAAGGCATTGGCACCGGAGCGGGTGACGATGTTGGTGGTGGAACCGGTGGAGTGCCCAAATTCGGCGTTGGCGGTGTGAGTGAGAATGCGAAATTCGGCGATGGCGTCCACGGGAGGTTCCAGGACGAAGCCGCCATCCACGTTGTTGAAGTTGTCGGCGCCGTCAATGAGGAAATTGTTGGATTCGGGCCGCTGGCCGTTGACGGCATAGGCCTGACCGTCGCGCAGGGAGCCGCCGGCCGCCTGCAGACCCGGAGTGATGGGCACGACGCCGGTTTGCAGGGTGCCGAGTTGTGTAAAGTGGCGTCCGTTAAGCGGGAGGTCCTGGATGGATTGTTGGTCCACGGTTTTGCCCAGGCTGGAGTTGGTGTTTTCGATAAGCGGTGCGTCGGCAGTGACTTCGATTTGGCGGGCGTCGGTGCCGATGACCAAGCGGACTGCGACAAGAGCGGTCTGGTTGACTTCGAGAGTGAGGCCTTCCCGGATAAAGCGCTGGAAGCCCTTGGCGTCTGCTTGCAGTTTGTAGTGGCCGACCGGGAGTTCCACCAAAACGAAGTCGCCCTGGGCGTCGGTGGAGGCGGAGCGCGAGAAGCCAGTTTCAATTTGCGTCGCGGTGACCGTAACGGAAGAGACGGTGGCGCCGCTGGGGTCGTAAACCGTGCCGCGAAGGACGGCGGTAACCTGCTGTGCCAAGGAAACGCCGGAAGCAGCGCAGACAAAAACGGCGGCAAGAATAATTCTGGACACACACTTCATCGAGGCTCCCCCGAGACGGCGAATTAAGACACACCCGTGCGACTGCTAAACACACCCATGTTGAAGTTCTGCGAGCCATGACGCTGCCTGGGACAGCGCTTTTTCCTGGCCGCGCACCGCGACGGCTTATCTTGTGCCGCTCGACGCGGCAGGTTTATCCTGCGCCGCTCACCGCGGTTTTGCTGGTTAGCGCCACGCATCGCGGCGCCTCGACGGAGAAAAAAGTTGGAGGATTATCGTAGGGGCGGGAACATGCCGCAATAATACAAATGAACTATGCCGGGGGCACATCGAGCCCGCGGCGATTCGCGGCTTACTCGGCCCGTAATGTTCGCGCGGGTTCGGTGGAGGCAGCGCCCGTCGCGGGTATCATTCCCGCGAGTAACGAAGCAACCGCCAGGGCCAGAATTGCAATGAGAAGGACGGCCACATTGACGCCTTTGATCTCGAAGAGTTGACTTTCCATGAAGCGGACGGAGAGCAACGCAGCCGGGACGCCGATGGCCAGACCGATGGCGGTTTGGCTCATGGCACCGCGCATGACCATAGCAACCACACCGCGGCGGCGCGCTCCCAAGGCCATGCGGATGCCGATTTCCGAGGTGCGACGGGCTACCGTGTAGGCGGTAACGCCATAAAGGCCGATGGTGGCGAGCAGCAAGGCCAAACCCGCAAAGAGCGACGTGAGCTGAGCCAGCAAACGATCGTGACTGAAGCGGTCGGCGATTTGCTGGTCGAAGGTCTGAAATTTGACGAGGGCAAGATTGGGATTGATGTCAGCCAGAGTTTTTCTGGTCAGCTCTTCCATATTGTTAACGGGCCCCTGGGTTTCCAGAACTAACGCGCCAGCGTAAAGGCTTAGATCTTCGTCGATGGGATCTTTGTCGCTGGGCGGACGTTGTGAGATTGACAGAAAGTACATGCGGTGGTCGGGCCAGCGAATGGTGGTGTAGACGGTGTCTTCCACAACGCCGACAATTTCAAAATCGGCGCTGGCATTGGGCGGAGAGGGTGCACCGAAACGGCGGCCGAGGGGATTCTCACCGGCGCGGAAGTAGTCTTTCACAAAGGTTTGGTTGACCAATGCGACGGGTTGCGTCCCAAAAAGATCCCGCGGGCCGATCCCACGTCCCATCACAATGTGGGTGCCAACGGAGGCGAGATACTCCGAGTTGGCTTTGACATAAGAGGCGCCATGACCGTCGTAGGGCCGGCCCTGGACCTGGACGGGTCTGCTGGAGTTGTCTTCTTCCATAGGAGTGTAGGTACAGATGCCGACATGGACGAGGCCGGGCAATTCATGAAAGCGCTGTTCGATGGTGCGATAAAGCGGCTCGACCTCGTGAGGCAAGTAACCAGCTCCCTGGGGATTGATGTGAGCGATATACCGATTTCTTGGATCGAGCTTGAGGTCGGTTCCCTGAAGTTTGGTCAGACTCTGTGCAAACAAACCCGCGCCGACCAGCAGGACAAGCGAAAGCGCGGCCTGCAGAACCACGAGGCTGCGTTGCAGGACGGAGGCGCCCGCCGTGGTTCCGCGGACGCCGCTTTTGAGCGCGTCGGCGGGATTGGTTTGCGAAGCCATCCAGGCCGGGGCGACTCCAAACAAGATGCCGGTCAGCAGGGAGAGAGCGAAAGCAAAGCCCAGGACCACAGCTGACGGGCTGGGATCAATCGGAATAGTTGGCGCTCCGGAGAACGCCAGACGCAGAAGCAGGCGCGCTCCGATGTAGGCGACCAAGAGCCCGGCCACTCCGCCGAGCCCCGCCAAGACCAAGCTTTCGGTGAGGAGCTGGCGGACGATTCTGCCGCGCGCCGCGCCAAGAGCAGTTCTGAGGGACATCTCAATCTTGCGGCGCATGCCGCGTGCCAAGAGGAGATTGGCGATATTGGCGCAAGCGATGAGAAGGACGAGGGCGGAGGCAGCCATCAACAACTGAAGATTAGATTCGTATTGCTCGCGGAGGTCCTGTATTCCGGCGCCGCCGGGCGTCAAGATCACGTGAGTTTTTTCCGGGAGGGTTTTGTCAGGCTCGTCCTCAAAAGTCCGGGTTTCCTTGAGCCATTGCCGCACGAAGGAACTGATTTTGTCCTGAAGCGGCAGCAAGCGGGTATGCGGCCTCACGCGGCCGATGATGTAGAGCCACCTGGTGTCCGGGTCGTGGACGTATGCGGCATTGGAAATTACGGCGTGAGACTCGAGCGGGAAATAGAAATCGGGAGGAGATGTGGACAAACGGTCGCCGTAAAATCCTTCGGGAGCGACGCCGACCACAGAGACGGCTTTGGTGTTTACCCAAAAGGTGCTTCCGATGATGGATTTGTCGGAAGCATAGTCGCGCCGCCAGGCCGCGTAACTGATGACCGCGACCATGGGAGCGCCCTGCAAATCGTCGGAGTCGGAGAGTAGCCTTCCGGCGGCGGGATTCAGGCCGAAGGTGGCAAAGTAGTTTCCCGAAACAAACTCAGCCGACACCGATCGCGCATTTTCCTGAGCGGCGTCGCGGCGGACCACCACGGGCCGATAAGGAAAACCGGCTTGAATCGCAGCAAGTTGATCAAATTCCAGGGCATATTTCTTGAGGCGCTGGTAGATTTCCGTGGAAAACAGGCCGTAGTCCGCGTTCTCGGCGGTGCCGGAGTTGACGCAGCAATCGCTGTTGTCCCCGATGCGGACTAAGGTTTTAGGGTCGGTCACTGGCAAATGGCTGAGCATCACAGCATGGACCAGGGTGAAGATGGCGGCATTGGCGCCGATGCCCAGGGCCAGGGTGAGGACGGC
>Ga0209579_10001576_pt1 | contig 18643 bp, 26 predicted proteins | sample Coa_R1_2_FD_187152 | JGI IMG/M metagenome (GOLD analysis project Ga0209579, IMG submission 187152) | Surface soil microbial communities from Centralia Pennsylvania, which are recovering from an underground coalmine fire - Coalmine... | ecosystem: Environmental > Terrestrial > Soil >... | reverse complement strand
GCGTCAGGTCCCGCAGCCCCCACTCGCGGCGGAAGCGCTTCCCGAGGGAGCGCGTGACGAGCGGCGGCGGCGAGGGGCTCATGCCGCGCTGCGAGCCAGGGACTCCCGGAGAGTCGCAGAGATCAGCGCGCGAACGCTCTCCTCGTCGAGGCCGGCCGCGAGCGCAGACACGATCCAGCGCTCGAGCTCGGCACGGAGCTCTTCGTGATGCCGTAGCGACGCAGGAGCGAGAGTGCTCGCGATGAAGGTGCCGCGCCCCTGCCGGGCGACCACGAGACCTTCGCGTTCGAGGTCGCGGTATGCCTTGGCGACGGTGTTCGGGTTGATCGCGAGATCGGCGACCACTTCGCGCACCGTCGGCAGCTGGTCGCCGACGTCGATCGTCCCGAGCCGGAGCGCCTCCTTGACCTGCTGCACGATCTGGAGGTAGGTGGCGACCCCCGAGCTCGGATCGAGGTGGAACTGGATCACCGCAGGATCGTAACGCTCTAGTAGGGTCACGCAAATGAAGACTTCCTTGGGTATCTGGGCGTTCGGGGGGATGGCCACGCGCTTCAATCCCGGCGGCTACAAGCCGGAGCTCGCCGGCGTCCCGACCGTGGCGAAGGTACGCACCGCGGTCGAAGGGCTCGGCGACCTGATGGACGACTACGAGTTCCACTATCCACAGGAGCTCTCGGCGGCGAACCTCGACGACGTCCGCGACTCGCTCGACGGCCACGGGATCTACTGCGTCGCGAGCGGTCTCCATCTCGACGCGAAGTTCGGCAAGGGCGCGTTCTGCTCTCCCGACGACGCGATCCGGAACGACGCGCTGCGCCTGACGCGTGAGGCGATCGACCTCGCGGCCGAGGTCGGTGCGCACATGATCATCTGGCCCGGAATCGAGGGGTACAACTATCCGTTCCAGTCGCCGTACGCGGAGTCGTGGGCGCGCTTCATCGACGGTGTCGGCCAGTCGGCGTCCCACGCACGGGACAAGGGCGTCACCGTCTTCCTCCGCATCAAGAACTCGGAGCCGGCGATGAAGATCTTGATGCGGAACGTCGGGATGACGCTGCACGTCATCCACACGCTGCGCCGTCAGGGGATCGACAACGTCAGCGTCAACATGGACTGGCAGCACCTGATCATGAACGGCGAGAACCTCGCCGAGTACGCGGCGCTGCTCGCGGCGGAGGGGCTGCTCGGCCATCAGCATGCGAACTCGGGTTGGGGCACCTTCGACGACGACAACATGGTCGGCGCGACCGCGTTCATGGAAACGGTCGAGCTCGCAGTCGAGCTGCGCCGCGCCGGCTACGGCGACAACGGCGAGCGGCTCGGCTTCGACCTCTATCCGTACACGGAGGACGCCGTCGCGGCTGTGAAGCGCTCGGTCCTGCAGTGGCGGTTCATCGACCAGGTCGCCGCGAAGGTCGACGGCCCCGAGCTGCGCGAGGCGCAGCAGCGGAAGGACGCCGTGCGCGCGTACGAGCTCGTGTACGCAGCTCTAGGTGCCTGACGTCCTGATCGGCATCGACGTCGGCACCTCCGGCGTCAAGGGAGTCGCGATCGACGCCGAGGGGCGCGTGCTCGCGACAGCCGCCGCCGAGTATCCGCTGTCGCGGCCGCAACCCGGGTTCGCCGAGCAGAGCCCGGAGGACTGGTGGCGCGCGGCGGAGGACGTCCTCGCGCGGCTGCCCGACGGGCCGGTCGGCCTCTCGGGACAGATGCACGGGCTCGTCCTCCTGGACGCCGAAGGCGACGTGCTGCGGCCGGCGATCCTCTGGAACGACCAGCGCACTGCCGTCGAGGCGGCGGAGATCGAGGAGCTCGTCGGCCTTCCCCGCCTCGTCGAGCTCACCGGCAACCGGGCGCTCACCGGGTTCACGGCGCCGAAGCTGTTATGGCTCCGCCGGCACGAGCCGGAGGTCTACTCACGCATCCGCCACGTGCTCCTTCCGAAGGACTATGTGCGCTTCCGGCTCACCGGAGAGCTCGTGATCGACGCGGCCGACGCATCGGGCACGCTCCTCTTCGACGTTCGCCGCCGTGCGTGGTCGGAGGAGGTCTGCGCCGCGCTCGACGTCCCGCTCGAATGGCTTCCACAAGCCTTCGAGTCGACGGAGGTCGCCGGCGCCGGCGACCAGGCCGCGGCCGCGCTCGGCCTCGGAATCGCCCGCCCCGGGCCTGTGTCGGTCGTGCTCGGCACCTCGGGCGTGGTCTTCGCCGTCCTTCCCGAGTACACGGTCGATCCACTGGCACGGCTGCACGTGTTCTGCCACGCCATTCCGCAGCGGTGGCACGCGATGGGCGTCATGCTGAGCGCAGCCGGCTCGGCGGCGTGGCTGCACGGCGTCCTCGGGGCCGATTTCCGGACGCTCGACACCGAGGCCGCAGGTTGGGATCCGGGCGCGGAGGGACTGCTCTTCGCGCCGTATCTCGCCGGTGAGCGCACGCCGCACCCGGACGCGGACATCCGCGGCGCGTTCGTCGGGGTGTCGGCGAGCCATGATCGGGGCGCGCTTTGGCGGGCGATGCTCGAAGGCGTCGCTTTCGGGCTGCGCGACTCGCTCGAGCTGCTCCGCGAGCTCGGCGCGAAGCCCGAGGTCGGCCGCGCGTCGGGCGGCGGCGCGCGCAGCGAGCTGTGGCTGCGCGTCGTCGCCTCCGTCCTCGAGCTGCCGCTCGAGCTGACCGAGTCCGAGGAGGGCTCGGCATTTGGCGCCGCCATGCTCGCCGGGGTCCGCGCCGGCACGTTCGCCGACGCCGACGAGGCCGTCTCGCGCTGCATCCGGATCACCCGGCGGATCGAGCCGGAGTGGGGCTACGACGAGGCGTACGCGCGGTTCCGCAGGCTCTACCCGGGGCTGAAGGCGCTGAACGCGTAGCCGCGTTCGAGCATCATCGGCGCCCGAGCGAGCATGGCGTCCCATTCGGGGACGCGCCAGCCGAACGAGTCGGCGAGCCGAACGATCATGTTGAAGAGCGCGCAGACCGCCGCCGCGTCGCGCAGCGCCTCGCGGGAGACGCCGGCTGTGAACGCTGCCTCGGCGTCGGCGGCGGTGAGCTCGTCGGGACGCAGCGTCAGCGTTTCGATGAATGCGAGCGCGGCACGCACCTCGAGGCGGAGCGGGGCGGTGCGCCAGTCTGCGACGACCGCGTTCCAGACATCCTCACCCAGGGCGTACGACGCGACCGCGCCGTGCGAGCCCGTTCAGAAAGGACACTGGTTGAGGAGCGACGTGAAGCCGGCGAAGAGCTCACGCTCCCCGACGCTCCACTCGGAGTCCCCGCGCATCACCTCGTCGAGCGCGTTGGAGAAAGGTCGCCCGAACAGCTCCGGTCGGTAGAGGAGCGTCTTCACGACACCGGACGGCGGCGCGGCGCCCCACTCGTGGGCGCCCTCGATGACTGCGAGCCTCATCCGATCACCTCGTCCGCGCGGTCGAGCCGACGAAGCCCCTCCACGAGCGCAGCCGCCACCGTCTGCTCGAAGATCTCGTCCTCGGTGACGCCGGCCCGCTTCAGTTCGGCGACGTCTCCGTCGGTGATCGTGTACGCGCACGTGTGCACCTTCGCGAGATAGGCATCCATCTCCGGAGGTGCAGGCACGGCTGCAGCTGCGAGCGCACGCAGCTCGTCGATCGACTCGCACACGATTCCGATACTACGCGCGTCAGTTGGCGACGGTGATCTGCAGCTCGGTCTCGCCGACCTTGCCGGAAAGATCGACGGCTTGGACGTCGATCCAGTAGACGCCGTTCGGCAGGCTCTGCGTGTCGAGGGACTGCGTCAGCCAGAAGCGGTAGGCCCCGGGCCGGTTCGGCTTGTTCTGGTATGTCCCCGGGGCGTACACCGTTGAGTACATGGACGCAGGCAGCAGTCGGAAGCGGAAGTCGGCTGCCGTGCGCCACGGCGTGGGCGGATCCCCGGTCGACGGGATGAGACGCCAGCGCACGAGGCTCGGGACGAGGCGTGCGCGATTCCACGGCGCCGGCGGCTCGACGGACGGGAGCATGTACGCGTCTGCGATGAGCGCCACCGTTCCGCTGACGTCGGGGCCGATGCTCTGCAGCGCGTGACCGTCTTCGCGTTCGACGGAGATGGCGGCGACGACGGGTGCGTTCAGCTCGCGGTACGGCGTCAGCGCGCCGTGGCGGAGCGGGTCGCGGTACTTGCCCGCGACCGTCTCGGCGAAGTGCACGTGCCCCCAGCCCGGGAGGATGTAGCCGAGCAGCTGGTGCAGCCGGACGTGCATGCCGGTCGACACGACGGGGCGGATGTGCCAGTAGCCGAACTCGCGGCGGTTCGGGCGGCGCAGGCTGACGGAGTCCGGGCCGCGTACGACGAGGCCGGGCTCGACGGCGTACACGGCCGTCCCGTCCGGCGCGGAGATGTCGACGCCCGAATGGAACGACCCCTTCCAGGTGAGGTTCGTCGCGACGTGGAAGCGCGGGTCGTCGAACGTGCCGCGGATCGGGTGCATGCGATCGAAGGGCTTCAGCGGCCAGCCGTACGCGTGGGCGACGCTCGGGAGCGTCAGCGCCAGGAGCGCCAACAGACCCGCAGCGACCGTCCCCCGGACCATTCTCGGTGGAAGAATGCCCGACGCGTCGGAGCGGCAAACGATGACTTCCGACCGCGGCGCCCGTCTCAGTGGCATGAAGAAGCTCAAGCTCGCCATGTACGTCTCGCTCGACGACGTCGTCGAGGGCCCCTCCTGGACGGGGCCGTTCTGGAACGACCAGCTGTCGGACCTGCAGGAGGAGTACCTCTACTCGAGCGATGCGCTCGTCCTCGGCCGCGTCACGTACGAGGGCTTCGCCGCCGCCTGGCCGTCGATGGAGGAGAGCACGGGCGACTTCGGCCGGAAGATGAACTCGATGCCGAAGTACGTGGCGTCCCGCACGCTGACGGAGACGGAGTGGAACGCCACCCTCATCGAGGGCGACTTCGCCGCCGCGGTCGCGGAGCTCAAGGAGGGCGACGGCGGCGACCTGCTGATCTACGGCAGCGGGACGCTCGTCGACGAGCTGACCCGGCACAGCCTCATCGACGAGTACCGGCTGATGGCGCACCCGGTCCTCGTCGGCTCCGGCAAGAAGCTCTTCGAGACGATCGCGCAGCCGGTGACGCTGAGGCTCGAGGACGTGAAGACGACCGACACCGGCGTCGCCGTCCTGACCTACACGCCCACCCGAGGCGCCTAGACGGAGCTCGCGACCATCGTCGGCGCCTTGCCGGGCCGCGTGATCCAGAAGTGCGTCCAGTCGTGGTCCGCGGGCAGGTTGAAGCGCACGTGCGCACGGCCCTCGGGGTCGGTCATGAAGCGCCCCGCCTGCATGGTCGCGCCGCGGTCCGAGGCCCACAGCACGAACATGTGCCCCGGTGCGGCCGGGAGACCGTGCACCGTCAGCGTCAAGGAGACGTTGCGCGCGTCGGCGTGAAGCATCGTCGCCTCCCCGACGAGGGCGCCGGAGGAGGTGCGGAGCATGAACGGCTGCCGATGCTGGCCGGGCCAAAGCAGGACCGCGAGCACCGCAGCCGCGGCGACGGCCGCAACCGAGGCTGCCGCGAAAAGGGGACGGATCCGTCGGGGGCGGCTTCCGGTGGATGCGCCGACGCGGAGCGCGCGGTCGACGCGCCCGAGCAGGAACAGCTGTCGCTGGCACTCGGCGCAGTCGCGCACGTGCCCGAGCAGCTCCGACTCGTCGCGGTCCTCGAGCAGGTCGGGGAGGCGCCGGAACGCGTCCTCGTGCCTCACGCCGGCTCCTCGCCGAGAAGCGTGGCGAGCTGGTTGAGCCCACGCCGCTTCCACGTCTTCACGGTCCCGAGCGGAACGCGAAGCCGGCTCGCGATCGCGCTCTCGCTCAGGTCATCGTAATAGGCGAGAGCGATCACCGTCCGTTCACGCTCGGCGAGGCGTTCGAGCGCGGCCACGAGCCAGAAGGCGTCGACATCCGCGGGTTCCACCGCTCCCTCGAGCGCGTCCTCCTCCACGGGCGTGGGCGGCCGGCGCCCGCCGTGCGTGCTGAGCGCCGTCCGCCGCGCCACCGTCAGCAGCCAGCCCGCCGCGCTCCCGCGCCTCCGGTCGAAGAGCGGCGCCTTCCGCCAGATGCGTGCGAACACCTCCTGCTCGCAGTCCTCACGGTCGGAGCCTGCGATCGTCCGGCAGACGCGCGCCACCGCCGGCCGGTAGCGGGCACGGAGCTGCTCGAAGGCGGCCTCGCTGCCGGCGGCGATGGCCTCGAGCAGCTCCGCGTCGCTGGGGCCGTCCGGGAGCTCGGATTCCAGCGGCTGCGGCGTCATCCCACCGTCATCGCGCCTACGCCTTGTGCGCCGACATGTTCACGCGCCCGTTCGGCTCGATCACGAGCCAGAGCGCGCCGAAGGCATCGATGTGTTGGCAACCTGCCTTGCCGACGGCGTCGCCCGAGTAGGTGTAGAGCGGATGGCCCTCGTAGGTGACCTGATCCGTTCCGTCCTTGCGCATGGTCACGCCGAGCAGCATATGGTCGACGCCCGTGCCGGCGGCCGGTGCGCCCTTCGTCAGCAGCGGCGGCCACGCCTTCGCGCACGCGCCGTAGCAATGGCTCGTCTTGCCCTTGTCGCCTTCGAAGACGTAGAGCGCCTTGCCGGCGGAGGTGAACAGCACCTTGCCGTACTGCGACGCGCGCACCGCCACCCGGGCCGAGCCGTTCGGCTTCGCCTGCGCCGCGGAGACAAGGCCGAGCGAGACGACTGCAATCAACACCACCAGCTTCACGAGCTCCCTCCTTCGCGAGAACAACCCTTTCGCGAGGAGATACAGCTGCGGTGTCGCACGGGGTTTCAGGCGAATAGAAAACCCCCGCGGGGCGGGGGTTTTCCGTAGCAGGCCTGTAAGCCGGATTCTGTCGAGGGTGACCATCCATCTGTGCGGCTACCCAGCTCCTCGGCGGGCCACCTCTTCGGAGCCTGTTCGCCTTGCACCGGACGGGGTTTGGCGAGCCGGTCGTGTCGCCACGGCCGCTGGTGGGCTCTTACCCCACCGTTTCACCCTTGCCGGCAGCGTCTCCGGAGATGCGCTGCAGGCGGTCTGTTTTCTGTGCCACTTTCCGTCGGCTTTCGCCGCCTCCCTCGCGGGAGCGTCCTGCCCTTCGGTGTCCGGACTTTCCTCGAGCCCGAAGGCCCGCGGTCACCCGGCCTGCGACCCGAATTCTACCTGGACGACGGCCGAATCGAGCCTCCCGTGCAGGACGGTCGCGCATTCGGGGCAGCGGATTGCGGCCCCCTCGTGCAGCACGAACTCCCCGCACACGGGGCACTCGAGCGACGCGCCGCGGAGCAGCGCGAACAACTCCTGCTCCAGCGTCCGGTGCAGGGGCCGCACGGTCACAGCTCGCGGAACACCCCCACCACCCTGCCCAGCACCTGCACGTGATCGGCGTAGATCGGCTCGAGCGCGCTGTTCTCCGGCTGCAGGCGGACGCGTCCGCGCTCGCGGTAGAACGTCTTCACGGTCGCCTCGTCGGCCGACTCGTCGTCACCGACGAGCGCGACGACGATGTCGCCGTTGCGTGCGTCCTGCGCGCGCTGCACGACGACGATGTCGCCGTCGAGGATGCCCGCCTCGATCATCGACTCGCCCTTGATCCGGAGGAGGAAGTCGCCGCGGAGTGTTTCCGGGACTGCTATCGAGTCCTCGATGTTCTCCTCCGCGAGCAGCGGCGCACCTGCGGCGATCTGCCCGACGAGCGGCAGCTTCGCGACGGTCGCCGTTGTATCTTCCCGCCCTGTCAGCTCGAGCGCGCGCGGCTTCGTCGGGTCGCGCCGGAGGAGCCCGGCCCGCTCGAGGTTCGCGAGGTGGGCGTGCACAGTCGACGGGGAAGCGAGCCCGACCGCCTCGCCGATCTCACGGACGGTCGGCGGGTAGCCGTGCCGGTCGACGTAGCCGACGAGAAAGGTCCAGATCTCCTGCTGACGTCCGGTGAGCTCCACTTCGAGGCCTCCTGGCGCGGGGTCGGGTCGAACATGTGTTCGACAGGAGGGTAGAGACTCCTCCGGACGGCGTCAACTCATGGGGACTTGCGCCAGGAGCCTCGGCGCGACCCGGTCGAGGATCTCCTCGAGGCTCGCGCCGGTGGCGGTGATGCCGTGGTTCCGCAGCCCGATGACCGCATGGGCCGGGTCGGGCTCGGCGGCGAGGAGGTCGGCGACGTTCGCGGCCAGCTCCTCCGTCCCGCACGGATAGTTCACCTCGGTCGCGGGGATCCCGTCGAGCCAGGCGTGCACGTGGAGGATCGCGCCGACGTCGCGATGCTCCCGGTAGATGCGCCAGTGCTCGATCGCGTCCACCGACACCCGCCGCGGCTCGATGCCCGGCGGCACGCTGAGGACGATGCGCGCGTGCTCGGCGTCGTAGCCGGAGACGAGCAGGATGTCGCGCCCCGGCGTCTCGAGCCTCGCCTTGTCGACGCCGCTCGCGCTCATCCAGAAGCGCGACTCGTCCTTGCGCGCGGACAGGTTGCCGTACGAGAGGCCGCCGAGCCCGTACAGCCGCTTGATGTGGCGGAGGTCGTTCGCGTCGACGAGCTCCTCGACCGGGAAGGGGGCGGGCAGCAGGCCGAGCCTGTCGAGGCGGCGGCCGGCCTCGGCGATCGAGGCGGTGATCTCGTCCCCGCCCCACAGCTCCGGCTCGAGGTCGGGGCGGAACTCGTTGTCGATGACGAGCCGGGAGCGCGCGAGGGGCGCGAGGCGCGCCGCGGTCGCGCGCGCATCGGGGACGAGGTAGCTGCCACGCTCGAGCGTCGTGAACCAGACTCCTTCGCCGGGGACGAATGCCAGTGAGAGATTCGCGAGCGCCCGGACGAGCATCGGGTAGCCCTCGCGCAGCGGGTCGGGCGGCGACGCGTCGAGCGCGTGCAGCGCGGCGACGAACGTGCCGCGGGAGCGGCGGCGGAAGGGACGCGGGCGTGCGCGGTCGACGACGTTCACGACGAGCGCCGCCTCGTCGGCATCCGCGCGCTCGAACCCGAGCTCCTCGAGCGCGGCGCCGAGCTCGGCCACGAATGAGCCGAGTGCGCCCACGGCAGGGATGCCGGTGATCGCGTAGGCCATCGACATCGACGTTAGGCACGCCCCGGGCGGCGCACATGCGGGGATTCCCGCAACGAAAAAGGGCCGCCGAGGCGACCCTTCGTGCAATGCGCTGGAGAGGACTTGAACCTCCACGGCCGCAATGGCCACTAGGCCCTCAACCTAGCGCGTCTACCGATTCCGCCACCAGCGCGAGAGCCGCACCAGTGTAGCGGGGCGCCTCCTACCGCGCCTTCGGCGGAAGGACGATCGGCGGGTGCGGATAGAACCGCAGCACGCTCCGCCGGCCGGGCGTTGCGCGGCCGTGGCCTCCGCGGGCGACGGTGCGCCCGACGGCCATCGACCGGCCGCGCTTCACCGCCTGGAGGGCGTGCTGCACCTGCTCATGGAGCCGCCGGCTGTACGGGAGCGCGAACGCGCGCGGCGCCGTTCCGCCGACGTCGAGCCAGAGATAGATGTGGCCGCGGTCGGACGCGGACGGGTCGGGCTCGTCGATCTGGGCCGAGAGGAGCTGGGCGTGGGCCGGAATCGACGCCGTGCTCGGCCAGCCGGCCGGGTCGGGCCGCCCGAGCCAGAGTGCGAGCGCCAAAGGCGGCGCGCACACGATGTACGGCGCCCGTCGGCGCCACGAGGCCGCTCCGGTCAACGACCACGCGAGCCCGAGCGCGAGCGCGCCGTACGCGGCAGCGAGCCACGGGCTCACGTCGAATTCGTCCTCTTCAGGTGGCCGAGCAGGTTCGCGGGCAAGAGGTTGTGCCCGACGAGCGTCCCGGCGGCGTTCAGCCGCCAGCGGAACGCAGTCTCCTGCTGGCCCGCGTAGTGCACGCGCAGCGTCCGCGTGAGGATCACGCGCTTGTGCAGGCCGCGCAGGTCCCAGAGCTCGACCGTCACGAGTGCCGGCTGCATCCCGTTGTAGACCTGCACGTTCGCGACGTACTCCCCCGGAGCAGACTCGCGGATCAGGGTGAGCTCGTGCACGCCGTCCTTCACCGGATCGGTCACGCCGGGAATCTGGTCGTGCTCCAGCGAGAGAGCTCCCGCCTGGAGCGATCCGTACCACGCGATCTCGCCGTGCGGGTCGCGCACGTACAGGTCGATGTCGTCGTCGGTCTTCGAGGTCATCGTCACCGCGTACTGGCCGTACGTCGTCACGGTGGGGCGGGTGAAGCTGGCGCGCTCGATGATCGCCTGCTGCATCTGCACGACGGCGACGAGGAAGTCGACGACGACGACGAGGGCGACCGCATAGCGCAACACGCGCACCGCGTCACCGCGGGCGGTCGAGCGCGTGCTGCAGATGGAGGAACATCACCCACACGATCACCGAGCAGACGACGCCGGCGAGCGTCGCGGTGAGGCCGTTGCCGAGGCCGAGCGTGAGGGCGTGGACCGCCGACTGGCTGTCGGGGAGCGACGCGGAGCTCGTCTGCTGCCGGTAGCCGAGCAGCGCGCCGATCATGCCCAGGACCTGGAAGAGCGCCACGGCGTAGTACACGAGCTGTGCGTCGTGGCGCAGACGCTCGATCTGCCGTTCGCTCCCGCCTTCGAGGACGACGTCGGCGCGCCAGTGCAGGGCGCCGGCGAAGGCCCCGAGGGCTGCCGTTGCGCCGAGGATGGTCACGGCGACGGCGAGCGGCGCTCCCGAGACTCCGGCGGCGAACCCTCCGATCACGAGCGCCGCGAGCACCAGGGCCGAGGCGGTCGCGATGCAGAGCCAGCGCAGGAAGAGCGGCCGCCCCAGCGGCGTCGCGGGGGCGAGCACCAGCGGGGCCCGTTCCAGCGCCTCCACCTTCGCCGGCTCACTCATGGTGGGCCAACGAGCGAGGGACGGAAAAGGTTTCGACGGATTACTTCAGAAAGTGGAAGAGCGCGACGCTATTCGCGAAGAAGAGCACCGCGACCACGATCGTGAGCCGGGTGAGGTTCCGCTCGACGATGTGGGTGCCGCCCTGGGAGGCGGGCGTGAAGCCCATACCGCCCATCCCGGCGTCGCGGCCGCTGTGCATGAGCACGAGCGACACGAGCGCGAAGACGAGGAGCACCTGGACGACGGCGAGGAAGCTGGTCACGCGGAAAGGGTAGCTACCTGCCCGCCACCTTGATGATCGCCTCCACGAGCTCGGCGGCGATCCGGTCCTTCGTCACGTAGCCCGCTGCGCCGGCCTGACGTGCGGCGTCCACGTCCGAGCGCGCGTTCGACCCCGTGAGTATGAGGATGCTCACCTCGCGGTCGAGCGAGGAGATCGCCTTCGCCGCCTCGATCCCGTCCATGAGGGGCATCGAGATGTCCATGAGGATGACGTCGGGCCGGCGCTCTCCTGCGAGACGCACCGCCTCCTCCCCGTCGCTTGCGAGGCCGACGAGCTCGATGCGGTCGTCGGTGGCGAGGATGGCCTCGAGCGCCTCGGCGAAGAGCCGATGGTCGTCGGCGATGAGCACCCGCACACCCACGCCCACACTCTTGCTTGTTACGGTCACCCTGTGAAGAGCGAGGACGTGCGGGAGCAGATCCGCCATCTCCTCGTCACCGGCGACAACCGCTTGAAGCAGGGTGTCGACCCGGAGAAGGCGCGTGAGAGCTGGGAGCAGGCGCTCTCCCTCGCACGCGAGGCCGGGCTCGAGGAGACGATTCGGCCGCTCGTCGAGGTCAGGATCGCCGACCTGCCGCAGCCCGACTGAGGATCGTCTCGATCCGCTCGGCCTGGCGACGAACATCGTGTTCCGCTGCAGCCGAGCGCGCCGCCCCGTTCGGGCGCGGCAAGGCCGCGGCGCGAAGCATCCCGTCGGCGATCGCGTCGACGTCGAGTGGGTCCACGAGGATTCCCGCCGCCGGCGGGACGAACTCGGGAGGTCCGCCGATGCGGGTTGCGACAACCGACCGGCCGCAGGCCATCGCCTCGAGCAGCGCCTGGCCGAGCGGCTCGATGAGGCTCGGCTGGCAGAGCACGTGGCTGTCGGCGAGGAGGCGCGCGACCTCGTCGTGCGGCACGCGGCCGGTGAGCCGGACGCGTTCGCGCCCCTCGAGCCGCGGACGGAGCGAGCCGCCGCCGGCGAACGTCAGCGTGCCCTCTCCGAGTCGCGCAAACGCGTCTGCAAGGCGGACGACGTTCTTCCGCTCCTCGAGCGCTCCGACGCAGAGGAAGCGTGGCGGCCCGTCCGGTGGCGGCGTCACGGCGAAGCGCTCGAGGTCGACGCCGCTCGAGACGACCTCGGTCTTGCCACGCGCTTCCGACACCTTCGCCTCCAGCTCGCGGCGCAGGTACTCGGACACGCATACGACCGTCGTCGCACGGCTGACGACGAGGCGCGTCGCAGCCGCGACGCCGGGAAGCTCGCCGATGTTGCGCACGTCGCGCCCGTGGGCGGTTACGACGAGCGGCGCGCGCCCCGCGAGAGCGGCGATGAGCCCGCTCGGCACGAGGAAGTGGGCATACACGACGTCCGGTCTCGGCGCGCGCAGCGTCCGGCCGGCGAGGGCGAGATAGCGAAGCTTGCCGCCGGCGCGCGTGTCGAGCACTGCTCGGTCGACCTCGTGGCCGTGCGCGACGAGCTCGCGCTCGACGAGAGCGACGAACGTCCCGAGGTCGGGCGCAGCCGGCCCCGGGTACATCTGCGAGACGAGAAGGATGCGCAACGCGTCAGGCGTGCGCGCGGAGTGCGTCGTACATCCCCCACTCGGCGCGCAGCGCCTCGCAGATCTCCCCGACGGTGCAGCGCGCACGCAGGGCGTCGCGCATGAGCGGAAGGAGGTTCGCGTCGGCGCCGGCGCCGTTTCGCACCGCGTCGAGGGCACGCGCGGCTTCGTCGGAGTTCCGTTCCGCGCGCACGCGCGCGGTCCGCTCGAGCTGCCGCCGCTCGGCCGCGGGGTCGATCCGCTGGAGCTCGACGCGTTCCGGCTCGTCCTCCTGGTAGCGGTTGACGCCGACGATGACGCGCTCGCCGCGTTCCACCTGCCGCTGCCACTCGAATGCCGCCTGCTCGATCTCCGACTGGACGAACCCCTGCTCGATCGCGTCGACCGCTCCCCCGCGCTCGTCGACACGCTCGATCAGCTCCCACGCCCGCGACTCGAGCTCGGACGTGAGCGCCTCGATGTAGTACGAGCCGCCGAGCGGATCGGCGGTGTCGGTCGTTCCCGCTTCGGCCTGCAGGATCTGCTGGGTGCGCAGGGCGATCCGCGCGGAGTGCTCGGTCGGCAGTGCCAGCGCCTCGTCGAACGCGTTCGTGTGAAGCGACTGCGCGCCTCCGCAGACGGCCGACAGCGCCTGGACCGCGACCCGCACGACGTTCGTCTCGGGCTGCTGCGCCGTGAGCGTCGAGCCGCCCGTCTGCGCATGGAACCGCAACGCCATCGCCTTCGGGTTCGTCGCCCCGAACCGCTCCTTCATGATCCGCGCCCACAGCCGGCGCGCGGCGCGGAACTTCGCCACCTCCTGGAAGAAGTCGTTGTGCGCGTTGAAGAAGAACGACAAGCGCTCGCCGAAAGCGTCCGGCGACAGGCCGGCGTCGACGGCCGCGCGGCAATAGGCGATCCCGTTCGCGAGCGTGAACGCGAGCTCCTGCACGGCCGTCGCCCCCGCCTCGCGGATGTGGTAGCCGGAGATCGAGATCGTGTTCCAGTGCGGGATCCGCTCCGCGCAATAGGCGAAAAGGTCGGTGGTCAGCCGCATCGACGGCTTCGGCGGGAAGATGTAGTTCCCGCGCGCGACGTACTCCTTGAGGATGTCGTTCTGCACCGTCCCGCGCAGCGCCGAAGGCGCGACCCCCTGCTCCTCGGCGACGAGCTCGTACAGGAGGAGGAGCAGAGACGCGGGCGCATTGATCGTCATCGAGGTCGACACCTCGCCGAGCGGGATGCGGGCGAGGAGGATCTCCATGTCCGCGATCGAGTCGATCGCGACCCCGGTGCGGCCGACCTCGCCACGGGCGCGCGGGTCGTCGGAGTCGTAGCCGAGCTGCGTCGGCAGGTCGAAGGCGATCGACAAGCCGGTCTGCCCGCGCTCGAGCAGGTAGCGGTAGCGCGCGTTCGATTCCTCCGCGGACGCGAACCCGGCGTACTGCCGGATCGTCCACGGCCGGCCGCGGTACATGTCTGCATACGGCCCGCGCGTGAACGGAAACCGGCCGGGAGGCTCGAGCTCGCCCGGCGCGTCCTGCGCCGTGTACACCGCCTTCACCGGGATGCCCGACTCGGTTTTACGATCGTCGGTCGCCGCCATCTGCAGAATCGTACGAGTTGGTCGCCTGCACGCCGCATCCGGGGCTCGGGACGGTCGTGTACCGGCACGTCGCCGTCGATCTGGCCACCTGCAGGCAGACGCCCGCGCACGTGGCGCCTCCGCCGAGCGACGGCGTGAAGGTGCGGGCGAGCCGTGGCAGCCAGTCGATCGTGTTCGAGGGTAAGGTCGTCCTGACGGTCCGCGAGCGGTACGGGAAGGACGCACCGCAGGGCGTGCCGGGCCCGCTCTGGCCGTTCGGGACGTCTCCCGACCGGAGGTGGATCCTGTACACGATCGACCCGTTCGGATCGGCGTCGATCCCCGCGGACGGCCTGCGGCTTCGCGCCGTCCGGACGAGCGGCGGCCGCTCGTACGAGCTCCCGCTCGGGCTGCTCTACGACGACTACCGCGCCTGGTGCGGCAACCGGCTCGTCATGACCGCGGGCGGCGACCGCATCGCCGTGCACGCAAAGCGCCTGGTCGTCACCGGACCGCCCGGCTGGACGCCGCGCCGCGTCGTGTCCGATCCCGCGATGTCCTTCGGTTCGCTCGTCTGCGACGGCGGCGGCGTGATCGCGCAGGCACAGCCCTCGAGCACCGACGCGAACTTCTTCCACACGCACTGGAGCCTCTACCGCGTCGGGCTCGACGGATCGATGACGCGCCTCACGCGCCCGCCGCCGGGCTATGCAGACGAGTCGCCGAAGCTCGCCGGCGGTGTCCTCTACTTCGTGCGCTCGACGCACGGACACGGGAAGCTCTATGCGCTCCGGAACGGCACGATCGTCGGACCGCTGCTCTCGCTCGGCTATTCCCTGGGCTACTACGGCCACCAGGCGTGGCCGTACACCGTCACGCGCTGAGCTCGAGCTCCGCGTCGCGGCTCACGAGCGCCGCATACCGGCCGCCGGCGGCCGCGAGCTCTTCGTGGCGCCCGATCTCGACGACGCGGCCCCGGTCGAGCACGACGATCTGGTCGGCGTCGCGGATCGTCGAGAGGCGGTGCGCGATCGCGATCGTCGTCCTCCCCTCCGAAAGCCGGTCGAGCGCCTCCTGTACGAGCCGCTCCGTCTCCGTGTCGAGTGAGCTCGTCGCCTCGTCGAGGACGAGGATCGGCGGGTTGCGCAGCACCGTGCGCGCGATCGCGATCCGCTGCTTCTCGCCACCCGAGAACCGGTATCCGCGCTCGCCCACGACCGTGTCGTAGCCGTCGGGGAGCGCCGCGATGACGTGGTGGATGCGAGCCGCCTCCGCCGCCGCCTCGACCTCCTCGTCGGTCGCGTCCGGCTTCGCGAAGCGAAGGTTCTCGCGCACGCTTGCATGGAAGAGATAGGTCTCCTGCGACACGACGCCGACGAGGTCCGACAGCGCCTGGAAGCTGAGGTCGCGCACGTCGACCCCGCCGAGCGACACACTGCCGGACGTGACGTCGTACAGCCGCGCGGCGAGATAGCCGAGCGTGGTCTTACCCGAGCCGGTCTCGCCGACGATCGCGGTCGTCGTTCCGGCCGGGACGGCGAACGACACGTGCTCGAGCGCCCAGTCGCTGCCGCCGTAGCTGAACGACACGTCGTCGTAGACGACGTCGCCCGGGATCCCTTCGAGCACGGCGTCCGGCTTCTCGTCGATGTCGACCGGCTGGTCGAGGTACTCGAAGATGCGATCGAAGAGCGCGAGCGACGTCTGCACGTCGAGGCCGACGCCGAGCAGCGAGCCGACCGGGAAGAAGAGGCGCGTCTGCAGCGTCGTGAACGCGACGATGGTCGCGATCGAGATGTCGTGGGCGAAGACGGTGCCGCCGAGCCAGTAGACGGCGGCCGGCATCACCGAGAAGCTCGTCTGGATCGAGGCCATCACCCAGCGGCCCGCCATGCGCTGCCGCACCTCGAGGTCGGCGAGGTTGAGCGACTCCGACTCGAACCGGTCCGCGAGCTCGCGCGTGCGGCCCATCGTCTTCCCGAGCATGATCCCGCTGACCGACAGCGACTCCTGGACGAGGCTGGAGATGTCGGCGAGCGACTCCTGCGTCGACTTCGCGATCCGGCGCCGCTCGTTGCCGACCCGCCGGGTCAGCACGGCGAAGAGCGGGATGAGTGCGAACGCGAAGAGCGCGAGCTCCGCGTTCAGCAGGAGCATGCCGACCATCGTCGCGATCACGGTCGTCGCGCTCTGCGTGATGTTCGTCGCCGTGTTGGTGACGACGTTCTGCACGCCGCCGATGTCGTTGTTGATCCGCGACTGGACCTCTCCCGTCCGGGTCCGGGTGAAGAAAGCGAGCGACAGGCGCTGGAGGTGGCGGAAGACGGACGCACGGAGGTCGTGCATGACACGCTGGCCGACCTGGTTCGAGAGCAGCGTCTGCACGACGCCGAGGACGCCGGTGAAGACCGCGATCGCGATCATCCCGCCTGCGTTCAACGAGACCTCGTGCGAGTTGCCGTGATAGATCCCGTTGAGGACGCGCCGCAGGAGGAATGCAGGCAGAACGCCCAGCGCCGCGCTGGCGACGATCAGCCCGAGGAGGACGGAGAGGCGTCGCCGGTACGGCTTGAAGAGCGGTCCGATGCGCCGCATGTTCGCGCGCCGGACCTCGGGATCGGCCGGACGCTCGGGCGCCTCCCGCGCCGAGTGGAAGAACATCCCCATCGCCGGTCAGGGTACGTCGTCGTGCAAGATCCGTGACGTGCGCGTGACCGTGCGACTCTTCGCCGCCCTGCGCGAACGTGCGGGAACCGGCCGGCTCGAGCTCGACGGCGTCGAGCACGTCGGCGACGTGTGGGCGAGGCTCGGCCTCGGAGACGAGCCGTCAGGACTGCTCTACGCGGTGAACCGCGAATACGTCGAGCGCGGGCGCGCGCTCGCAGACGGTGACGAGGTCGCGCTCATCCCGCCCGTCTCCGGCGGCGCCTTCCTGCTCAGCAGCGAGCCGCTCGACGTGTCGCGCGTCATCGCCGAGGCGTCGAGCGACGACGCCGGCGCAGTCGCGACCTTCGTCGGGACCGTGCGGCGCCACTCGCGCGGACGGGACGTCGTTCGGCTCGAGTACGAGGCCTTCGAGGAGATGGCGGAACCGATGCTGCGGGCCCTCGCCGCCGACTTGACCGCGAAGCACGGGCTCACCGCTGTCGCGATCCACCACCGGGTCGGGGCGGTTGACATCGGGGAGGCCAGCGTCGTCATCGCCGTCTCCGCTCCACACCGTGCCGCCGCACTCGACGCCTGCCGTGAGGCGATCGACACGCTGAAGGAGACGATCCCGCTCTGGAAGAAGGAGATCTACGCCGGCGGCGAGGAGTGGATCGGGAGAGGATCGTGAGGCGGACGCTGGAGCGGATCGTGGGCGGCGCCGTCGTGATCGGCGGCACCGCGCTGAAGTGGGGATTCGTCTTCGCGAAGTTCTTCGGCTTCTTCATCTCGGCCGCGGCGTACTCGTTCTGGTTCCACAGCTGGACGTTCGGCGTCGGGCTGGCGCTGCTCATCCTCGTGCACGAGCTCGGCCACGTCCTCGAGGCGCGACGACAGGGGCTGCACGTGTCGTGGCCGATGTTCATCCCGTTCCTCGGCGCGTACGTGACGATCAGCCGCGCGGGACTGACGCCGCTGCGCAGCGGTCTGATCTCGCTCGCAGGCCCGTTCGTCGGCTCCGTCGGCGCGGCCGCGTGCTGGGCGGCGAGCGGGATCAACGGCTCGAGCAAGCTCGAGGTGCTCGCCAACCTCGGCTTCCTGCTGAACGCCTTCAACCTCCTGCCGATCGGCTTCCTCGACGGCGGGCACATCGCCACCTCGATCCGAGAAGCGTGGCGCATGCCCGTCGTCCGCTTCGAGGGCGGCGTGCCGATGCAGGCGTTCGCACCCGACCGCGCGCGCGCGGTGCAGCTCTTCACGCTCTACGCCGGCCTCGCGGCGGCCATCGTCGTCTGCCTGCTCGCCACCCGACCGAACGGTGCGCTGTGAGCTCGCAGGACCGGGCGATGCTCCAGACGCACTGGCCGCCCGAGGAGGAGCGCGAGCATGCCCATCGCATCGGCGAGGAATTCCTCAAGGGCTTCGAGACGGTCGAGAGGATCGATCGTCCCGCCGTGTCCATCTTCGGATCGGCGCGTGTGCACGAGGGCTCGTTCGCGTACGACGAGGCGCGCGCGACGGGGCGCCTCTTCGCCGAGGCGGGCTGGGCGGTGGTCACCGGCGGTGGGCCGGGTGTGATGGAGGCGGCGAACCGCGGCTGCAAGGAGGGCGGCGGCCTGTCGGTCGGGTTCAACATCGAGCTGCCGCACGAGCAGGGATCGAACCCGTACGTCGACGTCGGCCTGAGGTTCCACCACTTCTACGCGCGCAAGACGATGTTCGTGAAGGCGGCCGAGGGC
>Ga0209579_10001574_pt1 | contig 18650 bp, 18 predicted proteins | sample Coa_R1_2_FD_187152 | JGI IMG/M metagenome (GOLD analysis project Ga0209579, IMG submission 187152) | Surface soil microbial communities from Centralia Pennsylvania, which are recovering from an underground coalmine fire - Coalmine... | ecosystem: Environmental > Terrestrial > Soil >... | reverse complement strand
CCGCGGGCCCGGCAGTAGCGCGCTCCCAGGTCGAAGAGCGTCTGGCTGAACCTCCAGGCGTCGACGGGCGGGACGAGCCTGTCACCGACGGCCTCAGCCTGTGCCCGCCCGAGGGGGCGGCCGACAACCGCACGCGACAAGAGGCGCGCCACGTTCGTGTCGACGGCGGCAATCGGGCGCTCGAACGCGAACGCGAGCACCGCGCGCGCCGTGTAGGGGCCGACGCCGGGCAGCGCCCGCAGCTCGGCCAGCCCGGCAGGGACCCTTCCGCCGTGGTGCTCCGCCACCGCTCGCGCCGCGCGGTGCAAATTGACCGCCCGTCGGTTGTACCCGAGGCCTGCCCATTCCCGCACCACGGCCGCCGTCCCGGCATCCGCGCACGCGTCGGCGGTCGGGAAACGCGCGACGAACCGCCGGTACGGCTCGACGACCCTTGCCGCCTGGGTCTGCTGGAGCATCACCTCGCTCACGAGGACGAGCCACGGATCGCGCGTCGCGCGCCAGGGAAGGTCGCGCCAGCTGTGACCGGACGCGCCGAGCACCGCCCGGCGCAGCCCTTCGACGCGGCGCGCGCTCAGTCGGCGTACGGGCGACGTCGCGGCGGGGCTGCGGACCGCTTCCACACCATCACCTTGCGTCGGAACGAGCAGACCTCTTCCCCGCGCTGGTTGAAGGCCTTCGTCTCCACGGTGACGACGCCGCGGTCGTCCTTCGACGTCGACTCGGCGACGTCGAGCACTGCCGTCTCCGCGTAGATGGTGTCACCGTGGAAGGTCGGGTTCTTGTGGACCAGGGACTCGACCTCGAGGTTGGCGATCGCCGAACCGCTCACGTCCGGCACGCTCATCCCGAGCGCGAGCGAGTAGACGAGGTTCCCGACGACCACGTTGCGTCCGTGCACCGTCTCGTGCTCGGCGAACCACGCGTTGATGTGCAGAGGATGGTGGTTCATCGTGAGCATGCAGAAGAGGTGGTCGTCGGCCTCGGTGATGGTCTTCCCCGGCCAGTGCCGGTAGCGGTCGCCGACCGCGAAGTCCTCGAGGTACCGCCCGAAGGGGCGGTCGTGGACGGTCATTCCGGACGCGGCCTCGTCGTGAAGCCGAGGGAGGCGCCGGGGAGCGCCTCGCCGTCGACCATGAGCCGCCACGTGTAGCGGGACCCCGCGCCGAGAGGGATCGGCCCCATGTTGACGGCGAGCGCGACGTCGATCGGGGAGCCTTCGGGGACGGTCGGCGGTTGGCTCACGGTGAACTCGCCGCGGACCTCGACCGGCTGGGAGCCGTCGGGCGTCTGCACCATGACCGGACGGCCGTCCGCGTCCTCCAAGAAGAGCTCCCAGTGGTGGGTCCGGTCGGCCTCGCTCCAGTCGACCTCGATCTTGAGCGCGATGGCCGAGGGCACCGGGTCCGGGCCGGTCATCGACCACCCCCCGCCGAGGATGTAGAGCTTGCCGTCCGCCACCTGCGCGGCGTCGCAGAGCATCATCGTCACCTTCACCCGGCCGAACCTACCCGCTAACGTGCGGCGCACATGGACCTCGACCGGGCCGAAGAGGCGCTCGGCTGCGCCGACGAGGCCGTCCATGTTGGCGTCCGCTCGCTCGCGGCGAGCGGGCTCGACACCCAGCAGGTCGTCGCGTACGACGTCGCGCACAGCGCCGCCGCGCTCGCGACGGCCCGCGCGGCGCTGGCGTACGGCCGCCACGGGGACCTCGAGGCGCGCATCGCCTGCGCCTTCGTCGCGGACGTCCTCTCGGAGCTCACGGCGAGGATCGCCGGACGCTCGGCGCAGTGGGGCACCCGTGCCGACGTCCTCGGGCGCGCCGCCGCCTTCGTCGACGCGCACCGCGACCCCGCGGTCCTCGCCGCCCTCTGCGGCGAGGAGGGCGATCCCCACCTCGAGCCCGACCTCGAGCTCGCGCGCGCGACGTTCCACCGCTTCGCCGAGAACGAGATCCGTCCCCACGCCGAGCACGTGCACCGCGCGAACGCGGACATCCCCGAGCCGATCATCGACGGGCTCGCCGCCCTCGGCGGGTTCGGGCTCTCGGTGCCCGAGGACTACGGAGGGTCGGCGACGGGCTCCGAGGGCGACTCCATGGCGATGGTCGTCGCGACCGAGGAGCTCTCGTGGGGCTCGCTCGGGATCGGCGGGTCGCTCATCACGAGACCCGAGATCCTCACCCGCGCCGTCGTGCGCGGGGGCACCGAGGAACAGAAGCGCCGGTGGCTCCCGAAGCTCGCGAGCGGTGAGCTGCTCGCGGCGGTCGCCGTGACCGAGCCCGACTTCGGCTCGGACGTGGCCGGCATCACCACGGCGGCGACCCCGGTCAGCGGCGGCTTCGTGGTCAACGGCCGAAAGACGTGGTGCACCTTCGCCGCGAGGGCCAGCGTGCTCATGCTCCTCGCCCGGACCGACCCCGACCGCGCCAAGGGCCACCGGGGCCTCTCGCTCTTCATCGTCGGCAAGGAGCCGGCGACAGGCAGCGGCTTCGTGCTGCACCAGGAGGGGGGCACGGGCACGCTCGAGGGCCGCCCGATCGACACGCTCGGCTACCGCGGGATGCACTCCTACGAGCTCGCGTTCAGCGACTGGTTCGTCCCCGACGAGGACCTCGTCGGCGGCCCCGAGGGTAACGGCAAGGGGTTCTACCTGCAGATGCAGGGGTTCGAGAACGGGCGCCTGCAGACGGCCGCCCGCGCGGTGGGCGTGATGCAGGCCGCCTACGAAGCCGCGTTGGCCTACGCGCGCGAGCGCAGGGTCTTCGGCTCGCCGATCGTCGACTACCAGCTCACCCGCGCCAAGCTGGCGCGCATGTCGGTCGTGATCCAGGCCGCTCGCCAGTTCTCCTACCAGGTCGCCCGCATGATGGCGACGGGCGATGGGGCGCTCGAGGCGTCGATGGCCAAGGCGTACGCGTGCCGAGCGGCCGAATGGGTGACGCGCGAGGCGATGCAGGTCCACGGGGGCATGGGCTACGCCGAGGAGTACGCGGTCAGCCGGTACTTCGTCGACGCCAGGGTGCTGTCCATCTTCGAGGGCGCGGACGAGACCCTCGCGTTGAAGGTCATCGCGCGACGCCTCGTCGAGTCGCTCCACTGAGGGCCGGCGCGCCGAGGTTCAGCCGGGAGGCGCCGACCTCCTGAGACCAGAGCGTTCGCCGCGCACGACGAACTTGTGCGCGATCTTGCGGCTCGCCTCGTCGATCATCTCGTCACCGAACATGACGGCCCCCGTGCGCTCGTCCTCGGTCGCCTTCCGGTACGCCTCGAGGATGTCCCAGGCGCGGTCGAACTGCTCCTGGGTGGGCGAGTAGACCTCGTTCAGCACGGCGGCCTGGTCCGGGGTGAGCGCCCACTTCCCGTCGTAGCCGAGGACGCGCGTGCGCTGCGCGAACTCGCGGAGTCCCTCGAGGTCGCGCACGTACAGGTAGGGACCGTCGATGACCTGGAGGCCGTTCGCGCGACCCGCGATGAGGATCTTCGAGAACACGTAGTGGAAGTGGTCACCGGGGTACTCGGGGATCGCCACGCCGCCGGTCAGGACCGGCATCTCCATGGAGGCGGCGAAGTCGGCCGGCCCGAAGATGATCGTCTCGAGCCGCGGCGACGCCGCGCAGATCTCCTCGACGTGGATGAGGCCCGTCGTCGTCTCGATCTGCGCCTCGATGCCGACGTGTCCGACAGGCAGGCCGCTCGTCTTTTCGACCTGGGTGAGCAGCAGGTCGAGCGCGACGACCTCGGCGGCGGACTGCACCTTGGGCAGCATCACCTCGTCGAGACGCTCTCCCGCGTTGCCGACCACCTCGACGACGTCGCCGACCGTCCACTCGGTGTCCCACGCGTTCACCCTGACGCACAGGACGCGGTCGTCCCAGTCGAGGTCCCTCACCGCCCCGACCACCTTCTTGCGCGCGGCGACCTTCTCGACCGGCGCCACCGAGTCCTCGAGGTCGAGAAAGGTCATGTCCGCCGCGACCGTCGGGGCCTTCGCCAAGAAGCGCTCGGTCGCGCCCGGGGTGGAGAGACACGAGCGCCGAGGGAGGTCGCGGGAGCGGGCCGACACGGCTAGAGCTCGGCGCGGAAGAACGCGACCGCGGAGCGCCAGAGTTTCCCGGCCTCCTCCGCGTCGTACACCTCGGGCCGCGTGTCGTTGAAGAACGCATGGTCGGTGCCGGGGTGGACCACCATGGTCACCCGTTTGCCGAGCGAGCGGAGCTGGCTCTCGAGTGCGTCGACGGCTGCGGGAGAGGCCGACTCGTCCCGCTCGGCGTAGTGGCCCTCGACGGCCGCGGACAGGCGGGAGTAGTCGGGCTGCGCGTCGGGCCAGGGGATGACGCCGTAGCAGGGCACCACCGCCTTCACCGCGTCGGGTCGAAGCGTCGCGAGCACGAGGGCGAGGCCCCCGCCCATGCAGAACCCGATGACCCCGACGGCGTCCCGGCCCGTGCGACGCACGAGCTCGTCCACCGCGCCGCTCATATCCTTGGCGGCCCCGTCCATGCGCATGGCCATCATCGCCTTGCCGGCCTCGTCGGGCTCCCGGACCTTGGCCCCGTGGTACAGGTCCGGGGCGAGAGCGACGAAGCCCTCGGCGGCGAACCGGTCGCACACGTCCTTGATGTGATCGACCAGTCCCCACCATTCCTGGATGACGACGACCCCCGGACCATCCGCTCCGGCGAGGTAGCCCTCGACCGTCGACCCGTTGCTCGGGAACCGCACCATCTCGCCCACGGCCACCTTCGGTGTCCTCCCACGTCATTCGCCGTTTCCTGCGCCGGAGAACGTAGCTGATGCAGATCGCACACACAGATTGGCCACGATCTTTACCGTCATTGCACCGTGACGCGCGCAAGCTGTAACGTTTGACGTTATTTCCGTAACCTAAATACCGCCCTGACCAGGGAAGAGTTTGCTGATTTCCTACCCCAGGTGCGAACCGGTGGAAAATTTTTCTCAAAAGAGAGTTGCTCTGGGCACCCGATTGAGTAAGAATCTCGGCCATTGTGACTGACCCTGAGCGGCGCGCGCGCCACTCGACGGCCTGCCATCGCGTTCGCTCTGTGCCCTTCGGGGGGCGCGTCGCGGCGCTGTCGGTGGCGGTCTCCACGGCACTGTCCTTGACGGTGACGCTGGCGCTGTCCGGACCCGCAGGAGGGGCCGGGACGGCGGGGACGTTGTCCAACGCCCAGGCCGAGGCCGCCGCATTGGAAGCGCAGATACAGACCCTCGGCCAGCAGATCGACGCGCTCGACCAGCAGTACGAGGCCGACCTCGCGAAGAAGGTCGCCGTCGACAGGCAGATCAGCGCGACCGAGCACCGGATCTCCGTGACGAAGGCGAGGATCGTCAAGGACAAGCAGGTGCTCCACAAGGCCGCGATCGACGCCTACGTGACCGGTGGGACGTCGGCGGCGTCGTCGACGCTCTTCGCCGGAAGCCAGACAGCGGCGATGGACTCGGGCGTGTACACGCAGGTCGTCGCCGGAGACCTGCACACCTCGTTGGCGGACCTGAACACGGCCGTCGCGCAACTCGATGCCGACCGCCAGACGCTGAAGGGCGAGGACGCGCAGGCTGCGGCAGCGGTCGCGGCCGCCCAGGGCGCGGTCCGGCAGGCGCAGAGCCTCCAGGTGCAGGAACAGTCCAAGCTCAACGAGGTGAAGGGCCACATCGCCGTGCTGGTCGCGCAACAGCAGGCCGCGCAGGCAGCAGCGGCGAGGGCGGCTGCGGCAGCTGCCCTCCGCGCCGCCGCAGCCGCCAGCACGCAGGCGACCTCGGCCCAGTCGTCGCCTCCCCCGCCCCCACCGGCGGGCGGGAACGCTGGCGCGATCGCCGTCAGGGCGGCCGAGACGCAGCTCGGCGTGCCCTACGTCTGGGGCGCGTCGGACCCGGGCGTCGGGTTCGACTGCTCGGGGCTCACCATGTGGGCCTGGGGGCAGGCGGGCGTGTCGCTCCCCCACTACTCGGGCGCACAGATGGCCGACAGCACGCCGGTCCCGGTCTCCGCCCTGCAGCCCGGCGACCTCCTCTTCTACGGGCCGGGCGGGAGCGCGCACGTGGCGATGTACGTGGGCGGGGGCGAGATGATCGAAGCCACCTTCCCCGGGACAGTCGTGCGCATCGACCCGATCCGCCTCGGCACAGGCTTCGCCGGGGCAGGCCGGCCCTAACCCGAACCCGGGGCGCCCGGTCCGGCTTCGGAGGGCGTGCGCAGGGCTGCGGTGGTCGCCGCGGCCGGGCGGGCGATACTGGTCGCCGTGACCCGGTGTGAGCGCACGCCGCTTCGAGCCGCCTCGTGAAACCGATCCCGGTCGCCTTCCACATCGGGCCCCTGGTCGTGCACACCTACGGCCTCGGGCTCGCGGTCACCTTCTGGTTCGCGTACCGCTACTTCGAGCGCAGGCTCCGTGCCCGGGGCTATCCGACCAACTGGGTGCTCCCGCTCTTCATCTGGGTGGTGGTCTCCGCGATCGTCGGCGCCCGTGCGCTCCACGTCCTCGCGAACCTCTCGTACTACCGCTCGGCCCCGGGACAGATCTTCACCGTGTGGCACGGCGGACTGTCGTCGTTCGGCGGGCTGCTCTTCGCCGTGCCGGCGGGCATGCTCGTCACCCGCCGGCGCTGCCCCCAGCTGAAGCTCGGCGACGCACTCGACATCGTGGCCCCGGTCCTCGCCCTCGCGTGGGCGCTCGGCCGCCTTCTCGGGCCGCAGCTCATGGTCGCAGGAGGCGGCCACGCCACCCACCAGTGGTTCGGCATGTACTACGCGGGACAGGCCGGCAAGCGCCTCCCGGTGCCGATCTTCCAGGCCGCCGAGGACCTCGCCATCTTCTCGGTCCTGATCGCGGTCGAGCGCCGGCTCCGACGTGCGTCGGGGGCGGAAGGCCCGGCCGCGGGCTACGACTCCGCCGGTGCCGGCGCCGCGGTGTCGTCCAGGGTGCCTGCCGGAGCCGTCGTCGGCACGGGGATGGTCCTCTGGGGTGTCGAACGGGTCGTCGACGAGGTGCTGTGGCTCTCCTATCCCGGCCGTCTCGGTGACGTCCTCGTCGAGGGGGCGGGGATCGCGCTCAGCGTGGCGGGGGTCGTGGTCCTGACGGTCTTCTGGCGTCGTTGGCGGGCGTGGTCCGGTCGGCGCCAGCCGCCGGCTCCGTCCGACACGACGCAGGCCACGACGCTCGAGCCCGGCACCGCGGGAGTCGCTGCCTCCCGGGCGGCCCCTGGCTGAGTCCGTCGGCCGCGGCTTCGACGAGGTCCGGCGCGTCCCGGCGTGGGCGCCGCAGCGGCGCCGGAGCCCTCGGGCCTACGATCGATCAGGGGTTGCACCTCGGAGCGGTGCCGACCGACGGAAGGGGGACGCTCGTGACGTCTGGGCCGACCGGCCCTCCGGGGCAGCCTGCGACGAGCCCCCGAGACGCGACCCCGACCGAGGAGCACGAGACCATCTCGTTACGGCGGGTCTCCCCGGCGCTCGGGACGCCGAGGGAGACGCCCTGGACCCGCGACTTTTCGAACGCGTCCTACGAGTGGCGGCGTCTCGCTGCCGAGGTGGCCGGCACGTTCCTCCTCGTCCTGGCCGCCGCAGGTGCCGGGTCCGTGGCGGCCTTCAGCGGAGGCGAGGTCGGCAGGAACGCTGCGGTCGTCGCCCCGGCCCTCACCGTGATGGCGGTGATTCTCGCCATCGGCGCGGTCTCGGGCGCGCACCTGAACCCGGTGGTGAGCGTCGCGTTCGCCCTCCGAGAAGAGTTCCCGTGGCTGAGAGTCCCGCTCTACGTCCTGTCCCAGGCGGCCGGCGCCGTCCTGGCCTGCCTGTTCCTCCGGGCGATGTTCGGGACGACGGGCAACCTGGGTGCGACCCTTCCCGGCCCGCGCGTGACCGATCCGCGCGCCATGTGGATGGAGGCCGTGCTCACGTTCGGCCTGGTGACGGTCATTCTCGGCACCGCCTCGGGCGCCCAGAACGTCGGCGCCCTCTCCGCGCTCGCCGTCGCCGGATACATCGCGCTCGCGGGACTGTGGGCGAGCCCGATCACGGGGGCCTCCATGAACCCCGCCCGCTCATTCGGGCCCGTCGCGGTCACCGGGCACTTCTCGCACTTCTGGGTGTACGTCGCGGGTCCGACGATCGGGATGGCGGCGGCAGTCTGCCTGGCGTATGTGCTTCGCGGCCGTGGACGCGACCCGACGGCGACGCGAGCCGCACAGGGCACCCTCGGGACCTTCGTCGTGGAGCGTGTGCCGGAGCTCGGCGGCACGAACGCCCCCACCGGGGGCGGGGCGAATTCCGGAGCGAGCGTCGAGAGAACGGAGGAGGGCGATGGTCAAACTTGACGGAGCGAAGGTGCCGAGCAAAGAAGGCAAGCACCACCGACGGACAGACGGCCGCCGCGCGTCGAAGGAGCACTGGAAGTCCGAGCCGGACGCGCACGACTACCCGGCCGCATCGGACTACCTGAGCCTGATCGTCGGTGACGGCGAAGCGGAGCGCATCGTCGACGGCCTCCGGGCGGCCCCACTCGTGCGCCGCAAGGCGAAGGACCTCCTGCGAGCGAGCCGGTTGGCGCTTCTCGACCCGGGCAACGCCCACGTCGCCGCCGACCTCCTCAAGGTCCGGCGTGGAGAGAAGCTCTCGCCGGTCCTGCTCGTCCGCGGCGTGCTCGCGAGCGACATCGCCCTCACGATCGCCGACGGGTACCACCGCATCTGCGCGAGCTACCACCTCGACGAGAATGCCGACATCCCGTGCCGCCTCCTGGACTTCCCCGGGTCCCGGCGAGCCGCCGCGAACGGGTCGCGGTCCCGCGCCGGCGCACGCCGGACCCGCCCGGCGCGCAACCGTGCCCAGTCTCCGGATCCCACTCCGGCCCAGCCGACACCACCGCACGCCAGCGTCGAGGAGTCCGGCCCCGGCGGCGACGAGGGAACCGGTCACGGACCGCCCGGCGGCCAGGCGGGTACAGGCCCTGGTGCGTGATCGCCAGGGCCTCGAGCGCCGCGTCGAGAAGACGAAGCTGGTAGAGCGTCGTCGGCGACATGACACGAGGGCGTGAAGGGGTGCGGAGCGACAGTGATGGGACCGGCAGCCGGCCCCAGGTCGTCGAACACCCGAAGACGGCCCTGATCGCGGTCGACGTCCAGGGGACCTTCGCCGACGACTTCCCCGACGCAGGGCTGCCGGTGTCCGGGGCGGCCCGAACGGTCGACGCCATCCGTGACTTCACGCTCCGCGCGGCGAAGCTGCCCGGCGTGGTCGCGGTCGTGACCTCCCAGGACTGGCACCCCGAGCATCTCCCGGGGCACATCGCGGGATCCGGCGAGGCACCGGCACCCTCGCTGGGGCTCTTCCCCCGTCACGGCGTCGCCGGCACTCCCGAGGCGGAGCTCCACCCGCGCTTTGCCACGCCGGACCTTCTGGCGTCCGTCACCGACCAGGTTCGGAAGGGCCAACACGCCGCCGCGTTCAGCGCGTTCGAAGGCACCGACGCATCGGGCCGGACGCTCGAGGAGATCCTGCGAGACGCGGGCGCCGAGCACCTCGTCGTCTACGGCTGGGAGTTGGCGAACTGCGTGGCCGCGACCGCCCTCGGCGGCGTCGAGGCAGGATTCGACGTCGTCGTCGTCACCGAACTGTGCAGCGTGCTCGATCCGGAGCACAAAGACGACGTCCTCGGCGAGCTCACCGGCGGTGGCGTCCGCGCCGTGCGGACCGCCGACGAGGCGCTTGCCATGCTGGAGCGGGCGTCGAGCCCGGCCTGAGGAAGGAGGTCGCATGGACCGGGAGGAGTGGGACCGCCGCTACGAGGGCACGGACCTCTTGTGGAGGGCGGAGCCGAACCGGTTCTTCGCCGAGGAGGCGTCCGATCTTCCGGCGGGAACCATGCTCGACCTTGCCTGCGGCGAGGGACGCAATGCGATCTGGCTTGCCGAACGCGGGTGGAATGCGACGGGCGTCGACTTCTCCGCCGTCGCGTTGACGAAGGCTCGCCGGCTGGCTGCTGAGCGAGGGGTCGACGTCGAGTGGGTCCAGGCGGACGTGCGGCGGTGGGAACCGACGACCACCTTCGACCTCGTCGCCGTCTTCTACCTTCAGCTGCCCGCGGCGGAGCGCCGCTCCGTCTACCGGACGGCAGCCGGCGCGGTCGGCGCCGCGCCCGGAAGCCGTCTCGTGGTCGTCGCCCACGACCTCGAGAACCTGACGGATGGCGCCGGGGGGCCACAGGACCCAGACGTGTTGTTCACCGTCGCCGACGTGCTGGCCGACATCGAGGGATCGGGACTGGTCGCCGAGCGCGCCGAGCAGGTCCGCCGTCCGGTCGAGACCGAGTCCGGGACGCTCGACGCCATCGACGTCCTCGTGAGAGCGGTGCGCGTCGCCGGCTGACGAACGGGGCGAGCGCCCGGGCCTGGGCTTCAAGGGTCGCCGGGCTCGCGATCGTCGATCCCGACTTCGAAGCCGGGCGCTGAGGTCCGGACCGAGCTCCGCCCAGCCGGCCCGACATCTGGGACCCGGGCGCGCCGGTCTCTCGGATCCCCGGCCTCCGGGCTCGAAGAGTGGTCTTATCGGGCTCTTGGCTGGCTCTTAGCTGATCCCGCTTTGATCGGACGATGGCTTCGACACCCCGGCTCGACCCGATCCTCCGCGGTGACGCCCGCCACCCGCGCGGCGCCACCGGGCTGCACCGCTCTCGGCGGATCGGCTGGCTCGTCGCGAGTGGTTCGCTCGGCGTCTGCGCCCTCTTCGGGGTCGCGGCCGCGCACGAGATCCCGGGAGTGAGCTCCCACGCCGCGACGAGCAGTGCCGGAACGCACGTCTCGACGGGCGGGAGCGCCGCCGCGTCGGCCGGTTCGGCCTCCTCCGGCTCCTCGGGTTTCTCGGGTTCCTCCGACGACTCGGAGACAACGTCGGAGTCGTCGGGGTCGACAATCTCGACAACGTCGTCAGCCGGCTCGTCGTCCACATCGGTCAGCGGCTCGACCTCGTCGTCGGGCGGTTCGGGGGTCGTCTCGGGGGGATCGGCGCCGTGACCGCCGTCGAGGTGGGCGCCGAACCCGCGACGCGTGCCTTTCGGGCGCTCGGCACCTCCGCCGTCGTGGCCGTCGTCGAGCCGGACGCAGCCGACACGGCCGAGCGGCTCCTACGCCAGACGCTGCTGGCGTTCGACCGCGCGTGCAGCCGATTCCGCGAGGACTCGGAGATCATGGCCATCGCCCGGAGCGAGGGGTCTCCGGTTCGGGTGAGCGGGTTGTTGTTCGACGCACTCTCGATCGCCCTCGAGGTCGCGCGCCTCACCTCGGGTGCCGTCGACCCGACGGTGGGCGGATGCCTCCGCGACCTCGGCTACGACCGGGACTTCGGGCTGCTCGTCGCGTCGAGCGCCGACCCGAAGGCTCGCGGCGCGTCGGTCACCTCCGACAACCCCGCAGCCCCCGACCGGCACCGGTCGACGAGCCCGGCTCCGGGCTGGTGGACGGTCGAGCTCGACCCCGACTTGCGCACCGTGCGCGTGCCGCGCGGCACCCTCTTGGACCTGGGCTCGTGCGCGAAGGCATTCGCCGCGGACGCCTCGGCATCGCTCATCGCGTCGGTGACCGGCAGCGGGACGGTCGTGAGCCTCGGCGGGGACGTCGCCGCGGCGGGGACGCCACCGGCGGATGGCTGGAAAGTCGCGATCGCAGAGAGCTTCGACGCACCCTTCGACCGCGCCCAAGCGCGCGTCGTCCTCGAGCACGGCGGGCTCGCGAGCTCGAGCCCAGGCGTGCGGACGTGGGGGCCGAATGGAACGAGGCACCACATCGTCGATCCGCGCACCGGCGACTGCGCTCTTGCGCACTGGGACCTCGTCTCCGCGTTGGCCCCCACGTGCGTGGAGGCGAACGCGGTCACGACCGCGGCGCTCGTCTGGGGAGCTGGCGCGGTGAAAAAGCTCCTCGAGCTCGGCTATCCCGTCCGCCTCTCAGCGCGCGACGGCGAACCGGTGCTCCTCAACGGCTGGAGCGACGCAGGCCCGGATCTCCCAACACGACTGGGTCCGGCCGCCACCATGGGGAGGGCCGTCGGATGAGCTCCCCGGTGCTGTGGTACGCGACGCGCGCGTCGGGGCTGACGGCGCTCGTGCTCCTCACCCTGACGGCCGCGATGGGCGTCTTCACGTCCACCCGGCTGACGTCGGCGCGCTGGCCCGGCGTCGCGGTCCAGGACCTTCACCGGCGGGTCTCGCTCGCGTCCGTCACGTTCGTGGTCATCCACGTCCTGACGTCGATCCTCGACAGCTTCGTCCACATCGGCTGGGCGGCCGTCGTCGTCCCCTTCGCCTCCTCCTACAAACGGTGGTGGGTCGGGCTCGGCGCGATCAGCCTCGACCTGCTGCTGGCTGTCACGGTCACGAGCCTGCTGCGTCACCGACTCGCCCCGAGGTTCTGGCGAGCCGTCCACTGGCTCACCTACGGAGGCTGGGCCGTCGCCGTCGTGCACTCGCTCGGTGCGGGGACCGACATGCGACTCCCGTGGGCACGCGACCTCGCGATCGGGTGCATCCTCGTCGTGGCGGCGTCCGCGTTGTGGCGCGTCGGCTACGGCCTCGACCAGCGCCGGCGGGTCGCGGACCTCCCGGCCGTCCGAGCCCGTCCCGAGGGCGTCGGGCTGAAGCACCACGGGGGCGACCTGTGACCGTGACCGCGACCCCAACCGCGACCTCGACCGTCGACACGACCGACATCGGCGAGTCACGACGTCAGCGCCACCGGCTGCTCGGCGCCTGGGAGGCCACGGGCCGCAACGACCTGCGCACCCACCTCGCACACTTCGAGCCCCTCCCGCCGACGGGAGGCGACTTCGCCGAGCGCTTCCTCGCTGCGCTGGAGCGCGCCGGCCTCACCGGACGCGGCGGCGCGGGTTTCCCCGCCGCCGTCAAGCTCCGGTCTCGGCGTCCCTCGTCACTGTCGGCCTTCCGGGTCGGCGGACGCACGTCGGGGCCCGCACGCTCCCCATTCGCAGCGGGGAGGGCGGTCCTCGTCGTGAACGCCATGGAGGGCGAGCCGGCGAGCATGAAGGACAGGGTGCTCCTCTCGTGCGCGCCCCATCTCGTGATCGACGGCGCGCAGCTCGCGGCGGTCGCCGTCGGGGCGCGCCGCGTCGTCGTCTGCGTCCCCGACGACCGTCACGACGTCGCCTCGGGAGTGCTCCGCGCGCTCGCCGAACGCCGCGCCACGCGGCACACACTCGTCCCGGTCGACGTCGCCCGTCCCCCCGGGAGGTTCGTCGCCGGCGAAGAGTCGGCACTCGTCGGCTGGCTGTCTCGCGGGAACGGCGCGCCCGCGTTCCGGCTCGACCGCAGCGCGCCGCTCACGCTCGCCGGAGGCCCGGCGGTCGTCCACAACGCGGAGACGCTCGCCCACATGGCGCTCATCGCCCGCTGGCCCGAGACCGGGATGCCCCAGGCGATCGGCGGTCGCGCCGAAGATGCGCTCGAAGGACGCGAGCCGATCTGTGCCACCACCCTCGTCACGATCTCGGGCGCCGTCCGCAGGCCCGGCGTCTACGAGGTCGAGCTCGGCGCGCGGCTCGCCGACGTCGTCGCCATGGCCGAACCCGCCGGTCGAACGGCTGCGCTGGTGGGCGGGTTCGCCGGAACGTGGGTGGACGGCTCCGACTTCGACGTGCCGTACTCGCGACCAGGCCTCGCGCGCCTCGGTGCGACCCCCGGCGCCGGCGTCGTGATGGTGCTCGGGCCGGCCGCCTGCGGACTCGCCGAGACCGCGCGGATCGCGGCCTACATGGCCGGGGAGAGCGCGGGACAGTGCGGCCCGTGTGTCTTCGGCCTCGCGTCGATCGCAGACGACCTGAGAGAGCTCGCGACGGGGCGAGGCGGCCGCGCCCTCCTCGCGCGGATCTCCCGGCGCGCCGAGTCGGTCACAGGACGCGGAGCCTGCCGGCACCCTGACGGCGTGGTGCGGATGGTGCGGAGCGCGCTTCGGGTCTTCGGCGCCGACGCCGCGGCGCACGCGTCGGGACGGCCCTGCCGCGGGACCTTCCTCCCGAGCGCCCTCCCGCCGGGACTTCGCATGAGCGGGAACGCCCGGTGAGCGCGAGAGGGGTGGCAACGTCGGCTCGGAGGAGCTTCCGGACGGAGACCTCGATCGCGATCGACCCGACGCGTTGTGACGCGTTCGGTTACTGCGCCGAGCTCGTCCCGGAGCTGATCGGCGTCGACGAGTGGGGCTACCCGGTCCTTCGGTCCGGCGAGGTCCCACCGTGGCTCGCCGAGCGCGCCCGTGAGGCGGCGCGACAGTGCCCGCGGCGGGCCGTCCACGTGCTCGACGTCAGGCGCGTGAGCTGAGCGCGATGTCCTCCGGCCGCACCGGCGCGCGCTCGAGCGGCAAGCCCGTCGCCGCCCGGATCGCGGCGAGCACGGCCGGCCCGGACGAGATGGCCGGCGGCTCACCGACCCCCTTTGCGCCGTAGGGAGCGTCGGGCTCCGGCTGCTCGACGAGCGTCGCGACGACCTCGGGCATGTCGAGCGTCGTCGGGAGGAGGTAGTCGGTGAACGAGGGGTTCCGCACCCGTCCCTCGCTGACGACGATCTCCTCCATGACCGCGAGCCCGACCCCTTGGGCGATCCCCCCTTCGATCTGGCCGGTGACCTGGACCGGGTGGAGCGCGCGGCCGACGTCCTGGCCCGTCGCCACCTGGACGACGCGGACGAGGCCGAGCTCGGGGTCGACGTCGACGACCGCGCGGTGCGCCGCGAACATGAACGAGACGTGGGCGTCGCCCTGTCCCTGCGCGTCGAGGGCCTTCGTCGGACGGTGGTGGTACTCCTGCTCGGTCTCGAGCGCACCGTGGGCGAGGATCTCGTCGAGCGCCAGGCGCTCGAGCGTGTCGCTTCGCATCACCTCGCCGTCGTCGTAGACGCAGGACGCGACGGGGCACTCCCACAGCTCCGCCGCGCGCACCATGACCTCACCTTTGAGCACGCCGCACGCGAGCTGCAACGCTCCCCCGCTCATCCACGTCTGGCGCGACGCGCTCGAGGATCCCGCCGATCCCACGTCGGCGGTGCTCGCCGGGGCGAGCACCACGTCCTTCACGCCGAGCTCGTCGCGCGTGATCTGCTGGGCGAGGGTGACGAAACCCTGCCCGACTTCCGCCGTGGCGACGACCACCGTCGCGAGCACGCCCGACGGGCCGGCCTCGAGTCGCAGCCTGGCCGTCGCGTAGTCGTCGAAGCCCTCGGAGTAGGCGATGTTCTTGAAGCTGACGGCGAACCCGGTGCCGCGCCGGACGTGGTCGGGATCGGCGGTCCCACCGGCGCCACCGGGGAGCGAGAGCACGTCCGCCCCCTGGCCGGGAGGATCCGGCGGGAGCGGGAGCGACGCGGCCGCACGGATGACCTCGCGCACCGGGACGGCGCCGGTCAGGACCTGGCCGGTGATGAGACGGTCGAAGCGCTCCAACGCGTTGCGAGCCCGGAGCTCGACCGGGTCCACGCCGAGCGCCACCGCGAGCTTGTCCATCTGAGCTTCGTGCCCGAAGCAGGCCTGGACCGCCCCGAACCCGCGCATCGCGCCGCAGGGAGGGTTGTTCGTGCGCACGGCGTAGCCGTCGACGACCGCGTTGGGCACGCGGTAGGGGCCGGGGGCGAAGCACGCCGCGTTCGAGATCACCGCGTTCGACGACGAGAGGTACGCGCCACCGTCGAGGATGACGCGGGCCTCGACCTTCACGAGGTCGCCGTCGCGCGTGGCGTGGTGCCGGTACCACATCCTCGCCGGATGGCGGTGGACGTGGCCGAAGAACGACTCGTCGCGTGCGTACACCATCTTCACGGGCCGGCCGGTCCGAAGCGCCAGCATGCAGAGATGGATCTGGAGGCTCACGTCCTCGCGGCCCCCGAACGCGCCGCCAACCCCCGCGAGGAACAGGCGTACGAGGTCCGGGGAGAGGCCGAGGCTCGCCGCGATCTGGTCACGGTCGACGTGGAGCCACTGCGTCGCGACGTAGAGATCGACGCCACCGTCGTCGGCCGGGACGGCGAGCCCGGACTCGGGACCCATGAACGCCTGGTCCTGCATGCCGATCTCGTAGTTGCCCTCGACGACGACGTCACCCGTCGCGTCCGGGTCGCCGTGTCGGATCCGCACGTGTCGGAAGAGGTTCCCGTCGGGGTGGATCGGCGGGGCGTCGAGCGCCTTCTCGGGGTCGACGAGGGGCTCGAGCCCCTCGTAGTCCACGAGGATCGCGTCGAGCGCCGCCCGCGCGGTCTCGGGGTGGTCGGCGGCGACCGCGGCGACGGGCTCGCCGTGATAGCGCACGACGTCGGAGGCGAAGACCGGCTGGTCCGGTGCCTCGAGGCCGAACGTCGCCCGCCCGGGGACGTCGGCGGCGGTGACGACGGCGCGCACGCCGGGGATCGCGAGCGCCCGGGTGACGTCGATGCCGCGGATGCGCGCGGCGACGTGCGGGCTCCGCAGGGTCCGGCCCCACAGCATCGAGTCCATCCAGAGGTCGGAGGAGAACGCGAACTCACCCTTCGTCTTCTGCACGCCGTCGGGGCGCGGCGGGCTGTCCCCCAGCCCGGCGCCCGTCGCCCCGGGACGAACCCGTTCGGCGACGCCTGCCCCGGTGGTCGAGCTACCCGCGGGCACCGGCCCGTCCCCGTTGCACCGTCCGCACCGCTTCGAGGATCCTGCCGTAGCCGGTGCACCGGCAGAGGTTCCCGGAGAGGGCCTCGCGGATCTCGAGGTCGCCGGCGTCCGGACGACGCCGGAGCAGGTCGTGCGCGGCCACGACGAAACCGGGCGTGCAGAACCCGCACTGCACACCGCCCGACTCGACGAGCGCCGCCTGAAGGTCGGCGACCTCGCCCGCGGCGGTGAGCCCCTCGACCGTCTCGACGCTGCTCCCGACGGCGTCGACGGCGAGGACGAGGCACGCGCAGACGACGACGCCGTCGAGCAACACCGAGCAGGACCCGCACTCGCCCTGCTCGCACGCGTTCTTCGATCCGGGAAGACCGAGGCGCTCACGCAGCACGAAGAGCAGGCTCTCGCCCAGCCACGCGTCGTCGACGGTGTGGCGGGTCCCGTTCACCTCGAGCTCGTAACGCCCCGCCGGGACGTACGGCGCCGACGACACCGACGCCTGCTGCGCCGTGCCGGACATGTCGGGCGACACCGCCGTCTCGAGCTCCTCGGACGCGTCCGGCGGATGTCCACCCCGGTCCTCCGCCCGTCCCTCAGGCGGCATCCCGAAGACACCTTTCAAGGCCGCGGCGCGCGATCACCTGGACCGCCCGCCTGCGGTAGTCGGCGGTGCTCCGGTGGTCGGTGATCGGCGAGGCCGCCTGCGCGGCGAGCTCGCCGAAGCGCTCGAGCTCGTCCTCTCCCGCCCGCAACGTGTCCCAATCGATCGCCGCGGCCGCGTGCGCCTCGGCGGCGCTCGCGCGAAGCGGGACCGGGCCGACCGAGCCGAGGCCGACACGGACCCGGTGGTCCTCGAGATCGAGGACCACCGCGGCGGACGCGATCGCGATCACCATCGCGTTTCGCGTCCCCACCTTCAAGAAGTGCTGGCTTCCGTCGTGCCGAGCGAGCGAGACCTCGACGATGACCTCGTCGGGTGCGATGCCCGTGCGCTTCACGCCCGTCACGAGCTCGGCGAGCGGCACCGTCCGCTCCCCGGCCGTCCCTGCGAGCCTTACGACCGCGTCCAGGGCGACGAGCAGCGGGAGCGTGTCCCCGGCGGGGCTCGCGGTCGCGACGTTGCCCCCGAGCGTCCCGGCGTTGCGGATCTGCGGAGAGCCCACGGTGCGAGCCGCGGCGGCGAGCGCGGGCAGGACCCGTGCGAGCTCCGACCGCTCCATGTCCGTGTACGTCGTGCCCGCGCCGATCGTCACACGGTCGGCGGCGACGTCAAAGGCCCGGAGCGCCTCGACCCTCCGCAGGGCGACGACCGCCGGAGGGCGCCGCTGGGCGAAGTTCACCTCGACGCAGAAGTCGGTCCCTCCCGCGAGCAGCTGCGCGCCAGGCTCCGAAGCGAGAGCCTCGACCGCATCCTCGAGCGTGGTCGGGAGCGCGACGCGCACGGCGGCGATCTTCGCCGAATCTGAACAGACTGTCAATAAACGGCGGCCGCGCCGAATGTTTTGTAAACCTGGTTCACCGCCCGCCTCCTCGAGCGTGACCCGCGGCGGCGAGGTGCTCGTCGACGAGCTTGAGGTACGACCCGCGCCGCTCGGCTGTGATCCAGGAGGCCTCGAACCCGTTCTTCGCCAGCTGCGCCATGTCGTGGCGGGAGAGACGCGCGGCGTCCCGGAGTGCGGCGAAGTTGTCCGCGATGTAGCCGCCGAAGTACGCGGGGTCGTCGGAGTTGATGGTCACGAGGACCCCCCGACCGATCAGCTCGACGATTGTCGCGGCCATGAGGTCTCCGTAGAGGTGGAGGTTCGAGAGCGGGCACAGCGTGAGGCCGAGCCGGCGCCGTGCGATCTCCTCGGTGAGACTGGAGTCCGCGAGGCAGTCGATGCCGTGGTCCAGGCGTTCGACGCCGATGACGTCGAGGCACTGCCAGAGGTGCGCGACGGCGTCGTCCTGGCGCGGGTCGCAGTGCATGGTCACCCGGTAGCCCGCGCCCCGCGCGGCCGCGAAGAC
>Ga0209579_10001573_pt1 | contig 18650 bp, 20 predicted proteins | sample Coa_R1_2_FD_187152 | JGI IMG/M metagenome (GOLD analysis project Ga0209579, IMG submission 187152) | Surface soil microbial communities from Centralia Pennsylvania, which are recovering from an underground coalmine fire - Coalmine... | ecosystem: Environmental > Terrestrial > Soil >... | reverse complement strand
GACCGAGGGCGATGAAAAGCCGGGCCTCTACCACTTCGGGATGTGGGTCGACGACCTTGACGAGGCGGAGAAGAAAGTCACGGCGGCCGGCGGCAGCTATCTGGCCGGACGGCCGACCTCGCCGAACTCGTTTTATGAGGCGAAGTATCGCGACCCCGACGGCGTGGTTTTCGACCTCACCCATAACGGCTGGGCCGGCGCCACCAAGGAAGTCGTGGCGAAGGCGTAACCTCGGACCGTCATCCTGAGGTGCCCGCGCGTGGCGTGGGCCTCGAAGAATGCGGCCTCTGCACCGAGGCCATCGCCCTTCGAGGCTTGCGGAGTTTATCATCGGGCCGGCCACTTCGGGCCGGACCCGTTGGCTCGCACCTCAGGGTGACGGACAGTAGCAATGCCCACCTATCCTAATCGCATCGTCGTCATCGGCGCCGGACCGGTTGGACTTTGTTTGTCGCTGGCGCTTGCCCAGGCTGAGATAAAAGTTTGCATCGTTGAAGCTCTGGGCGACGATAATTTTCTCGAACAGGTGCCGCGCGCTGGGACAAATCACCCGGCGACACTGGAAATGTACGATCGCATCGGGCTCTATCCGAAATTGGTGCCCCGCGGAATCATAGCACCGGTATTTCATTACTGGGACCGCCATGAAGGCAAGCTCATCGCGGCCTTCGATCACGCCTATCTGAAAGACGACACGCGCTTTCCGTACGTCTTGCAATGCGAGCGCATAAAAATCGTCGAAGAAGCGCTCAAGATGGCGAAAGCGCATCCCAACATTGACTTGCGCCTGCGGACCGAATTCATTTCTTTTGCGCAAGACACTGATGGTGTCGTCGCGCGCGTGCGCAACGCAGCGGGTGAGGAAGAGGTGATTGAGGGCCGCTACATCGTTAGCGGCGAGGGTGCACGCAGCCTCATCCGCAAGGATCTGGGAATCGCCTTTGAGGGTTTCACCTACGACGACCGCACCCTCAATATCGAAGTGGCTTACGATTTCACGAAGCACGGCTACGCCCACCGCAATTACATTTCGGATCCAACCGAATGGTCGAACCTGTTCCATTGGAAGGGCCCGCCCGATCGCTGGCGGGTCCATTTCCCGACTGATCCGAAAGCCGACGAAACAGCGCTCATGCAGCCGGAGGCATTACAGACGCGGCTGCAACGCTTCCTGCCGACCGGCCAGCCTTTCGAAATCGTCGCCAGCAATCTTTATATCGTGCATCAGCGCGTCGCTGATAAATTCCGTGTTGGCCGCGCTATCCTGGTGGGCGATTCCGCCCACGTGAACAGCCCGATCGGCGCCATGGGTATGAACAGCGGCGTTCACGACGCCATCAATCTCGCTGATAAACTGATCGCCATCGAGCGTCAGGAAATGGACGATACGGTGCTCGACCGCTACGAGCGGCAGCGCCGCCACGTGGCCGTCGCGCATACGCAGGCGCAAACCATCCGCAACAAGCGATTCCTGGCCGAACGGGATCCGGCGGTGCGGCAACGCAATCACGATGAGTTGCGGCGGACGGCGGATAACCGGGAGCTGGCGCGCAAGTTTTTGCTGCGCACGGCGCTGTTCGAGAGCTTGCGGGAAGCTGAGGCCATTGCCTGAAATTTGAAGTGGATCGGGCGGCGCTTGACGCTTTCGGCGGGCCGGCAGATGCTTACTGTCAATCGGACGCCGAGCGGGTACGCCCCGCGCCGCACAGGAGGATTTCATGGCTGCAAGGCTTCGCCACATCGCGCTGTCGGTTCCCGATCCGGACAAAGCGGCAAAGTTTTTCGAGGAGGCCTTCGGCATGAAGGTCGTCGGCAAGGCCGGCATCGGTTGTTACGTGTCGGACGGCACCGTCAATGTGGCGTTGCTGAAATACGACGACGAGGTTCCGGGTTTTCACAAGGGTTACCATGGCCTCGTTCACTTCGGCATGTGGGTCGACAATCTGGATGAGAGTTCCAAGAAGGCGATGGACGCCGGCGCTACTTATTTCGGCGGCGCCCCGCAGAATAATCCGCACGCTTTTTACGAGGTCAAATACAAGGACCCAAACGGCATCATCTTCGATCTGACCCATAACGGCTGGCGCGGCGCGGTGAAGGAAGTTGTGCCCGCCGAGCCCGAGAAGGTTCCCGCGGAATAGCAGCGCTTCAGCGCCGCCAAGGCAGGTTGGAGGCGCGCTCGACAAAAAACCACGCGCCTTCGCCCAGCTCGTGGGGGAAGGCCGCGGTTATCCCGTCTTCAAACGCGTGCCATTCCAGATCGGCATCATTGATGGCTGTCTCGGCGGCGGCAAGCGAGCGCACCCGCAACGCATAGCCGATCATGAAGGGTAGCCTGGTTATGGGTACCTCGGGCACGCGCTCGGTGATCCTGTCGTAATTGACCAGATAGACACCGCCGCGATCGAGGCGCAGCACCGCGCCGCCCGATGTGCGTGTCGCCATTCGGCCGGTAAAGCGTGCAAAGCGCTGTGCGGCCTCCTCGACGTCGGCAACGGCAATAACAACGTCGATCAGCCCGATGGTGCTATTCGGATGACTGAGCCAACGCTTCTGCCACACGGCCTCTTCGGTGTGGTGGGTCAGTATTTGGATGCGGCCCTCCGGCATCACGCCCGGTTCGACGCGTGCGATTGTGAATGCCGCTGTGCCGTTGCCGGCTTCGGTGTCGACCGGACGCGACATATTGACCAGATCGCGGACGCGAAAGCCGTTGGTGGCGAGCCGCCGGTGTGCGGCTTGCGCATCGCCGACGGCAAAAGCGGCAAGATGCAGACCCGCGTGGTCGGCCAGCATCTCATCAAACTCGCGGGCAAGCGGCGTATCGGCGGTCTTGAACAGCACCTCGGTGTACCCGCGCTCGAACATGGCGGTGACGTTGCCGGTTCCGGTCGGACTTTGCTGGCCCGATGGATCGGTATTGACCTGGATGGAGACCGGCGTCGGCGCAAAGCCGCAGCGGGTCAGCGCCTCCCGTGCTGCGTCCGCGTCGCGAACAAAATGAGCGACATGATCGAGAAAGATTTCGTCGCCCACCGGAAGCTGACGATCGATCTCGTTTGGTGCGACGGTCGGGCTCACGATTGGGTTCGTGGTCACTCGGATTTCGCGAGGCCGGCAGCTTCCACGACTTTCCCCCAGCGCACGATTTCGTCTTTTAAGAAGAGCGCGAGTTCTTCCGGAGATTTTCGGGCAACCGGGTTCATGCCGAGATCCCTGATGCGCCCACGCACGTCAGCCGTGGCCACCAGCGTATTGAGTTTGGTATTGAGCTTGGCGACGATGTCAGGAGGCGTCTTGCCCGGCGCAATCATTCCTTGCCACGCCGCCAGGTCAAAACCGGGCACGCCGGCTTGTGCGAGTGGCGGAACATTGGGAAGTGCGGCTAAGCGCGCCGTCGTCGTGACCGCAATCGGCCGTACTTTTCCGGCGCTGATGAAAGGCAGTGCGGGGCCGAGATCGGTGAACATGAGCTGAATGTATCCGGCGACCAGATCGTTCAGCGCCGGCAGTGTGCCGTGGTAAGGCACGTGTGTCATCTTGATCCCCGCCATGTTCGAAAACAAGGCAGCGGACAGGTGATGGAAGGCGCCGACGCCACCGGAGCCGTAGCTCAGCGGCCGCTGTTTGGCGAGCGCGATGAGATCGTCGACACTGTTCACCGGCAGTGAAGGGCTGACTACAAGAACGAACGGCACCGTGGCGACGACCGCAAGCAAGGCCAGATCCTTGACGGGATCGTAAGGCAGTTTTTTATAGAGCGTCACGTCGATGGCGAGTGACGACACCGCCATCATGATCGTGTAGCCGTCGGGGGGCGACTTTGCCACGAAGTTGGTGGCGATCACCGTGCCTTCCCCCGGACGATTCTGCACCGTGAAGGGCTGACTGAACTGTTCCTGAAGTTTGTCGCTGAACACACGGGCCAGTGAGTCCGTGCCGCCGCCGCGCGCGAACGGCACGATGAATGTCACGGCATGGTTCGGGTATTCTTCGGGGTCCTGCGCGCGGGCCAGTTTGGCCGCGAGGGCTGGGAGCGTGGCGGCGAGCAACGTGCGACGCGATAGCATTGTCATTGCTCGTCCGTCCGCATTCCGAGGCCGCCTGTGCCACGCTCGACATGGGATCGTGCCGGACCGGGCAATTCCGGCATGTCGCGGCAAGCTTCCAATCTATAGCCCGCAAAGGCCAACGGCACGTCGCCACTAGGCTGGTATCACTAACAAGCTATACCTATTCAAGCCGGAATCTGAGGCCGGCGTGCGGCCGATTGGTCATTTCTTGACTCCGCGAGGGCATCCCGCCATAAGAGCCCCCGTTTGGCGCAGGTTTGGGCTGGTTGTGGTCTTTAGCCGCGCGCCAACACCCATCAACAGGCATCGACTGCAAGAAGCCGGTCCGGAGAATAATCCGAGCGCCGGGATCGAACACGGAGAAAAAGATGTTCGCGGTCTTCAAAACGGGCGGTAAGCAATACCGCGTCGCCGCCGAGGACGTGCTCCAGGTCGACAAGATCAAGGGCGAGCCCGGCGAGATCGTTGAATTTGGCGAGGTCTTGGTTGTCGGGGGCGACAGCGTCACGCTCGGCGCCCCAATGGTCGCGGGCGCCACGGTTGCGGCCGAGGTGGTCGGGCAGGCGCGCGGTCCAAAGGTCATCGCCTTCAAGAAGCGCCGCCGCAAGAACTCGCGGCGCAGGCGCGGCCATCGGCAGGAGTTCACGCTGCTGCGGATTACCGAAATCCTCACGGATGGCAACAAGCCCAGCAAGACCGCGAGGCCGAAGGCGGAAAGCGCACCGGCCGCGGTTGAGACAGCGGCCACGGCGGAGGCATCGGCCACGCACGAGGAAACGTCCGCAGCCGCGACTGCAAAAAAGCCGAAATCCCGGACAAAGGCGCCAGCCGACAAGGCAAAGAAGCCCGCCGCCAAGGAAAAGACAAAGAAGTGATCCGAAGCAGTGATGCTTTTGTCACGAATACGGTATAGAACGTAGCTAACAAAGGTTCGGAGGCCAGCAATGGCTCATAAGAAAGCAGGTGGTTCCTCGCGCAACGGCCGCGACTCGGCCGGTCAGCGCCTTGGGATCAAGATTTTTGGCGGCGAGCAGGTGATCGCCGGCAACATCATCGCGCGTCAGCGCGGTACCAAATGGCATCCCGGCCGTAACGTCGGCATCGGGCGTGACCATACGCTGTTTGCCCTTGTGGACGGCCAACTTGAGTTCCGTACCAAAGCCAAGGGCCGCGTATTCGTGTCGGTACTTCCGATGATGGAGCAGGCGGCCCAGTAATACGGTGGATCATACGAAGTCCGCCGGCATCCAGTCGAACCGGCGGACCCGAATGGGCTTCGAGAAGGGGGAGACGGGATGCCGGCTCCCCCTTTCGGTTTGTTGCAGGAGCCCACGTCATGACTCTCACGGAAGAAGTCCGCGGCCCCGCCCGGCGAGAGCGAACCCTAGCGGTCCTCGAGACCGAGCGGCTGGTGTTGCGCGCGCCGCGCGCCCGCGACGCCGAGGCCTTGGCGCGTCTCATCAACGATCGCCGTATTGCCATAAACACTGCGCGGATTCCGCATCCGTACAGTCTGGAAGACGCCCAACAGTTTATCGGCGCGGTCAACCGGCGTGGCGGTGAAGTAGCCTTTGTAATTACCCTTGAGGACGAACTGATCGGCGGGTGCGGTGTCGCCCGGTCCGATGGCGGGCCAGAGCTTGGCTATTGGGTAGGTGTGCCTTTTTGGGACCAAGGCTTTGCGACCGAGGCGGCGCGCGCGGTCATCGACTATGCGTTTAGCAGCCTCGGCCACGAGACGTTGGAAGCCGGCGCGCGCGTCAGCAACCCGGCCTCGCGCCGTGTTCTGGAAAAGTGCGGTTTTCAGTGGACCGGCGTCCGCCTCGCGCGCATCCGCGCCATCAATTCTGCGGCGCCGGCTGATCGCTTTCGTCTTGATCGCCGGCTTTGGGAATCGCTCAAGACGTTGGGGCGGTCCAGCAGGGTGGTTTGATCGGCGGTTCGGTCGCAGCTACTGCGCGTCAGCCGCTGGCTGCGGTGCTGCAAAAAAGGGTGCAAGCTTGGCGACCAACGCCGGTCCGAAATGAGCTTGCGGATTCGACGGCGGAGCGTGGTCCATCAGTTCCCAGCCTTCGATAAGCGTGCGGGCGCGCGCGAAGGCTTGCTCGAAGTCGGTTCCCGGCTGCAGGCTTTGGCGCAAAAACGCGTCGCCGAAGTAAGTCCAGTCGCGTTCCGGTGCACAGCCGAACGAGGTGTGCTGGTCATCCGCGGCCGTTATCACGATGGTGTCGTCGTTCACCAACGGCGGCAGAAATATGCCTGAGAAGCAGGCTGAGATGATCACGGCGCGATACTTGATTCCCTCGTGATCGAGGGTGTCGGCGACTTGCTTGGGCGTCAGGTCGACCGGCGCCTGGTCGGGCAATTGCAGGGCAAATCCCTTGCGGTCGCCGTGAGACGTCATCAGCAAGACCAGGACGTCGTCGTCCTTGTTCATTACGTCGCCCACCGCGTGGACCGCGGCGGTGAAATTGTCCAGAGAGGCGAGGGGGACACTCGCCAGCGTGGCCGGATTGTTGATGAGGCGAAGAGTCCGATCTTTGATCGGCAGCACCTTGGCGATGGACGCCAAGCCGCCGTCAATCTCTTTGGTGAAGACGTCCAGGCTTGTCCATCCGGCAATGCCGATGGCGTAAACGGCAGTTTCGCCTTTGCGGTGCGGCGCCAGCCGGGCGACCTCAGCGTTCAGCAGCCTGGCCTGCGCCTGGGCGACCCGCGCAAAATCGGTGTTGGCCGCCTGCGCACTGTTGTCCCCGTTTGCGGCGTACTTGGCGCGTAGAAACTCCCACCAGTTCGCGTCGCGGACGTCGAAATCGCGCGGGGCAAATACCGGCATGTGAGGCACGAGCGCGTAGGCAGCAAACAAAGCCACCCAAAGGGCGGCGGCGCGGCCAATTCGTCGGAGCGCGGACTCTTGCTCCAGACTGCCGAGGACGCACACCATCGCGCCGATCCACCAGATGATCTCGACTCCGTAGGCTCCCTCGGCGGCGTGCCTGCCGGTCCAAAACTCGTTTGATCCGATCTTGGCTGCGAGCAGAGGCGTTGCCAGCCTGACGCCCGCGATCGCGATGTCGGCGAAAACCGAAAGGGCGAACATGGCGGCGAGCGCGGTGACGCGTCCGGCGGGGCGTATGAACAAGCCGGCGACCGCCAATTCGATGCCCAGCAACGCAGCCAGAGCGTTGAGACCGTAAGGATTAAAACCGCCTGACAAGCGCGCATCGACAAACTGCAGCCCGATGCGAACCGCCGCCAGCAGCACGGTCCATCCCAGCAGGCTCGGCAAGCCCACAAGGGCGGCATTTGGCGTGGTTCGCCACAGCGCTGCCCGTGCCGCGAGCCTATACACCGACCACACGCTGTGCCTCTCCCGCCGCGACAGATACGGTCGATGCTAGCTTGGCGCGGCGAAAAGCAAAAGCTGCCGCCTACCGGCGTGAGACGTTGATCTGGACGAAGTGAGTCTCGGTCGGCGGCTTATGCTCCCACGGCCGCGCGTAGGTGAACGCGACGCTGGCGGTTCCGGGAGCACGAGCCTTGATCTCCCAGCGATGTGTGCCGGGCGCGCCCATGAAACCAGTTCGGCCCGCGCGATACCCGCGATCGATAACGCGGACAATGGAAAGGTCGGTGCTTCGCGTCATGTCCAGCCGCCACCTGAATCCCGTCGAGGGATTTTCCCGAAGCGCGATTATTGTGGAGACCCCCGGCCGAAGTGAGACGACTTGGGTTGTTTGTAGTTCGGCCTGGGCGCGAGCCGGCATGACCACAGTCAGCGTAAGGAGCGCGCAAAGGACAACGGCAGGAAACTTTGGGTGGGAAAAATTTGTCTTCGTAAGCATGTTTGCGGACTCTAATGAAAGTTTGGATAAAGCGGGAAACAGAAGTAGGCTTCGCCTGCGCCCGTTCCAAGGATTGATTTCGACCGGCGGCTCGCCAATTAGAGCCATCGGCCCTATCGTACCATGTGATTCCACCATGAAATTTCTTGACGAGGCCAAGGTCTATATCCGCTCCGGCGACGGCGGGAACGGCTGCGTGTCGTTCCGTCGGGAAAAATTCATAGAGTTCGGCGGCCCGAACGGCGGTGATGGCGGCAAAGGCGGCGATGTCGTCGCCGAGGCGGTCGATGGCCTCAATACGCTCATCGACTACCGCTACCAGCAGCACTTCACCGCCAAGAACGGCGGGGCCGGCATGGGCAAGGATCGGCACGGCGCCAACGGCGCTGACGCGGTGCTCAAGGTGCCGGTCGGCACTCAGATCTACGAGGAAGATGGCGAGATGCTGCTCGCAGATCTCACCGAAACAGGCCAGCGCATCGTGCTGGCGCGCGGCGGCAACGGCGGCTTCGGTAACGCACACTTCAAGACTTCGACCAATCGTGCGCCCCGTCGCGCCAATCCCGGTCTCCCGGGTGAGGAGCACACCATTCGTTTGCGGCTCAAGCTCATCGCCGATGCCGGTATCGTGGGATTGCCGAACGCCGGAAAGTCGACGTTCCTTGCCGCCGTCAGCGCCGCCAAGCCGAAGATCGCCGATTATCCGTTTACCACGCTCAATCCGCAGCTCGGCGTCGTGGACGTTGATGGACGCGAATTCGTGCTCGCCGATATTCCGGGCCTCATCGAGGGTGCGCACGAAGGGGTCGGCCTCGGCGACCGCTTTCTCGGCCACGTAGAGCGCTGCCGCGTCCTTCTGCATCTGGTTGACGGCACCGATGGAGATGCGGGCGACGCCTACAAGACCGTCCGCGCAGAACTTTCAGCTTATGGCGAAGCTCTCGATCAAAAGCCGGAGATTGTCGCTTTGAGCAAAGCCGACGCCATGAGCGCGGACGACATCAAGCAACAGATGGCGCGGCTCAAGCGCGCCGCGAAAAAGCAGCCGCTTGTGGTGTCGGCGGTGAGCGGCGAAGGCGTGAAAGAAATTTTGCGAAGGCTACTGAAGATCATTGAAGAGACACGGAATGAAGCCGGCCTCCCGCCGGACCCGCAGCCCGCTTGGCATCCCTGATCTAACCCTTTGATTCAGCGTTGCGAACCTTTGGTCCGCGGGCAGCCGGCGCGCGGGGTCATGGCACGCGAAAAGGGCACTTTTGGCAGCTAGTTCCGTTGTATCGGTTCCGGTCCTCCTCTGAACCTCTGCCGCATCCGCGACGACAACTCAGTGCAATTACCAACTTGGCGCGGTCAGGAGGACCACCATGTTCACGACCATCAGCCTTCATCGGACGAACCGACAGGTCAACGACTTGGACTTCATCGTTACGCTTGGATTGACGACCGTGGGTCTGGCGCTCACCGCTCTGGCGTTTGCGTTTGGCTTCGGTGCAGAGTTTGGACAGATCCTGGCTGTGGCGGGCTAAGTCTGCGAAGCACAACGAGTTCGCGGCCGCAGCTCTAAGTGTGGCTATGGGTCGTGCTGAAAAAGTTCAACGAACCGTCGCGGGCGAGGCGTGGCAACAGGTCCGTCTCCCACGCCAGATACTCGCTCATCGCCGCTTTGGTGTCGCCGCCGCGTTCGTAAGGCTTGCGCCATTGATCGATGGCTTCATCGGCCATGAGCGGAGCCGTCGAAAGTTCGTGGCCTGCAGCTTTCCACGCCGCGTTGCCACCAGACAGAAAGCGCACGGGAATGCTGGCAATTGCCTGTGCCTCGGGCACAGCAAGCCGGGCTACGGTCCCATCCTCCGATGTCAGCACCAGCGTGCCCCGCTGCGGAATCTTTTTAAGCGCGTCTGCAAGCCGCGTGCGAATAGCGAACCATGCGCCGGGGATGTGGCCTTTGATATAGTCCCGGCTTTGGGACAGATCGACGATCGTGGCGGCGTTCTCGGCAAGAAGTTCACCTAACAATTTGGGATCGATTGCCGCCTCGGGGTGCGTCTCGTCGTCAAGGACGGATGGCATCGGCCAACTGGTCTCCGTTCCACTTTCGGCAAGCATAAAGACCTCGGACCAGCCCATCTGCCGCAGCCAGGACGCCGTCATCATCGCCCGCACCTCGGCGTCGTCGACTAGTACGATGCGGGCGCCAAGCGTGCCGACATATTGATCCGTGGCCTGCACGAGTTGCCCGCCAGGCGCCGAGATCGCGCCGGCCACGTGGCCGGCTTCATATTCGGCGGGGTCGCGCACGTCGAACAGATAAAGCGTGCGTGTGCTATCCGCGCGCAAGGTCTCGAGCCCTGCATGGTCGATAGCCGCGACGCCGCAATTTTGCGCAACGAGTCGCGCCGCGCTTTGCGCCCAACCCAGAGTCTTGCTCGAATAATCGGGCGCGCGACGATTTTTGCCACTGTCGCAAGCGAAGCCGGCGAGGCTCCACCCCATCGTACCGTTGCGCAATGCCACGACCTTGTTGGGCAAGCCAGCATTGATCAGCGACTGTGCGCCGATGATGCTGCGGGTGCGTCCGGCGCAGTTGACGACCACCAGTGTGTCCGATGACGGCGCGATGTCTCGCGCACGTAACACGAGCTCGGCGCCCGGAACGTTGATACCGGTCGGGATCGAGACTCGTGAATATTCGTCGAATGGTCGGCTGTCGAGCACTACCAGATTCGCGCGCTCGCGAATGAGTTGTTCGAGTTCCGTTGCGGAGATGCTCGGCGTATTGCTGGCGTGCTCGATGAATTCGCCAAAGGCCTTGCTGGGGACATTGACGCCGGAAAAAAGCTCAAAGCCCGCCGCCGCCCAGCCGGTCACGCCGCCTGCGAGCACGGCGACGTCCGTATAACCGTTGCGCGCCAGGATGGCAGCAGCTTGCTCCGCGAGGCCATCGCCATCGTCGCACAGCACGGTGCGTGTTGCGCGGCGCGGCACAAGCTGAGCGAATTTGATTTCGAAGCGGCTCAGCGGCACCGAGCGTGCGAGCAGCAAGTGGTTTTGCGAGAAGATCAGCTCCTCGCGAACGTCGACGAGCGCGATCTCCTGGCCATCGGCGAGCATGCCGCGAAGCTGCTGGGCGGTGACTGATGACGGCACGCTCGGAAACCGCGAAGGCTTGAGGCGCGACGTATCGGCACTTGGCTTAGTGCTGGATGCCGTCACGTCGCCTGCTGCGGTGTCATTTGATGCACCTCGCCGGTTTTCAGGTCGAAGCGCACGCGATTGATGCGATCGAGATTCGTTCCTGTGACGCGGACGAAGCGCGAATGATCCGGGTAATCGATGGAATGGATTTTGCCATCTTGGTAGATGCCGGCATGGCCGGGCGTCAGCCGGTATTTTTTCACCGGCTTGAGTTTGGCGTGTTTGGGATCGCCGCCGTTATCCTCGCGCTCCCATTCGGTCATGTCGGTGTAATGGGTCGCCTGCCCGTAGATCGCCCACGACGCGCCGTGATCGTGCGGCGGTGAGACGCGCGCCTTGTCGTTGATGTGCGCCAGTACCTGGAAGCCGAGGTCGGAATCCTCATAGAGAACGTGAAGCCCCCGCGGCGCCTCTTCGCAATGCTCGCGGACAAAATCCGGATTGCCAAGCAAGGTCTCGAGCTTGGTGCGAACCTCCTCGCGGCCTTTTGGTCCTGGGTCACGCGCCAGGATCGAGCGGCAATCGGCGATGAACTGGTCGAGCTGATAGGGCATTGCGGTCACTCCCGAGTGGCTGCGCTTACTTTTGACCAGTTTCGCGCATCGGCGCTGCCAAAGCTAGCGGCACCTTGCCCGGTTGGATTGCGGCCGATAACCGCTAGATTGGCGGTATGCTCGCTCTGCCCCGAAGGTATGATCGGCAGCGCAATGTGCGGCTGGACACGCTGGTCCGCCTGCGCTGGCTAGCTGTTTTCGGCCAGCTCGGGGCGCTGTTTGTGGTCCATTTCGGCCTCGACTACGTTGTCGTGCCAATCTGGGCCTGCCTCGCCGTAATCGCGGTAGCGGTCCTTCTCAATGTGGCGCTGCGGCTCGGCTTTCCCAAGGCGCAATGGCTCGAGCCTGATCGTGCCGCCTGGCTTCTTAGTTTCGATATCGCCGAGCTTGCGGCGCTCCTGTACCTCACCGGTGGTCTGGAGAACCCATTCTCCTTTTTGCTGCTCGGTCCAGTGCTCATCGCCGCAACGGCTCTGCCGCCGCGAATGACGCTGCTGATCGGCACCTTTGCCATGCTGTGCGCCACGGTACTGGTTTTCTTCCATTACGATCTGCCCTGGGAGACGCCGCACGGGCTCGAGCTTCCAGAAACCTACATGGTTGGCGTTTGGCTCTCGATCCTGCTCGCGATCGGTTACATCGGCGTCTATACGTGGCAGGTCGCGGAGGAAGCCCGTCAGCTATCCGACGCGCTCGCGGCCACCGAACTGGTGCTGGCGCGCGAGCAACATTTGTCCCAGCTCGATGGGTTGGCGGCTGCGGCAGCGCATGAACTTGGCACGCCACTGGCGACGATCACGCTCGTTGTGCGCGAGATCGAGCGCATGCTCGACCCCAATTCGCCGTACACGGACGATGTGAAGCTCCTGCGCGAGTCGGCGCAGCGCTGCCGCGAAATCATGGCCAAGATCACCGAACTGCCGACCGTCGAACCGTTCGACCGGCTGCCGTTATCGGCGCTGCTCGATGAAGCGGTGGCACCGCAGCGCAATTTCGGCGTGTCGGTTGGCGTGACGCTTCCGCCCGACCTTTCGGACGAACCGTTCGGCGCACGTAACCCCGCGATTCGCTATGGACTGGGGAACCTGGTCGAGAATGCGGTCGATTTCGCGCACACCCGGGTCGAAATCTTCGCCCATTGGGATGCCGACGAGGTGAGCGTCACCATCAGTGACGACGGCCCGGGATTTGCGCCCGAGATTTTGAACCGCCTTGGCGAACCTTACGTTACTCATCGCCGGCCCGCACCGCGCGGACCAGGCGAAGGCGACGCCGACACTGTATTTGGGCTCGGTCTGGGTTTCTTCATTGCCAAGACCCTGCTGGAACGCTCCGGCGCCAAGCTTTCACTGGTGAATCAGGCACCTCCGCTGCACGGGGCAACGATCAAAGTGACTTGGAACCGTGCGGATTTCGAGCGGACATTGGTCACGCCCCCTTCACCCCCTCTTGAGCCTGAGGTCCCGGCCGCCTAACTTTTAGGTGTGACTGGTCCGTTTGACCATTTCTCGGCGTGTCACGCCTCGCGCAGCAGCGTATTCTGGTTGCAAGCGCAGACGACAGTCTGACGATCCCGAGCAGGTTCGCCACATTGCGTGAAAGAGTCCTATTCGCGTTGACGGAGTAGAATTGCCATGACCAATGCAGCAACCGCCGCGCCTTCGAACGAGCGCTCGCTTTTGATCGTTGAAGATGACAAGTCGTTTTTGCAACGCCTTGCCCGGGCCATGGAGGGCCGCGGCTTTGTGGTGACAACCGCCGAATCGGTGGCCGACGGACTTCTGCAGGTGGAAAAGGCCGCGCCCGCCTTCGCTGTGGTCGATATGCGGCTCACCGACGGCAACGGGCTCGACGTCATCTCGGCGATGAAGCGGCGCCGGCCTGAAGCACGTGCCATCATTCTTACCGGCTACGGCAACATTGCGACCGCGGTGAACGCGGTGAAGCTCGGTGCTGTCGATTACCTGGCGAAACCGGTTGATGCCGACGATGTAGCGGCTGCGCTGCTCGCGCTCGACAACAGAAAGATCGAGCCGCCCGAGAATCCAATGTCCGCGGATCGCGTGCGATGGGAGCACATTCAGCGCATTTACGAATTGTGCGGCCGCAACGTTTCCGAGACAGCGCGTCGGCTCAACATGCATCGCCGAACGTTGCAGCGCATCCTGGCCAAGCGCGCGCCCAAATAATCTCTTTCCGCTTCACTGGCAATTTGCGTTCCGATATTTATTGTTTTTTAGCTGCCGCCTATGGCGAAGTTCGAATTGCACTAAACGCATTAAGCGAACTTTCGCGGTCCCTACGTATTATTACCAGCAATATTGAGACTGGTGGCGGGGACGATGCCGGAACAGTCAGCGTCGAGTGCGGCGGACCAGAAAGATCTGGCCGCTACCGGCATGGTGGAGCAAGCTGCGCCGCGGTTGCTTGTCATCGACGACGATAATCTGCATCGGATGATCATCTGCCGTGCCGCCGCCAAGGCGGGTTACCTGCCGGCGGGTGCAGCAACTTACGACGAGGCGGTGAAGCTTTTTCAAGGTGCCGCATTCGATTGCATCACTCTCGATCTTTCGCTCGGCGAGCACGCCGGTGTTGAAATGCTTCGTTATTTCTGGGTCATCGGCTGCGAGTTGCCAATCATCACCATCAGCGGCGGCGATGACGCGACACGCAGCGAGCGCGGAAGAATAGCTCAATCGCTCAAGCTTAATATCTGGGAATCGATGGCCAAGCCGGTCGATATCTCGGTGCTCCGCGCTTCACTGGAGCGCCTAAAAGTATTGTGGGAAAATCCCCCGGATAACCGGCAGCGATCCGCTCAGGTTTCGCCCGCATAGGGTCCATGCGGATCGGCCAGCGCCTGCAGACGCAAAGCCGCGGCGCGTGCAAATCTCAGCATCATGGTCTTGCGCCGCGCCGCCGCCAGGCGATGCTCGGGCGCCTCGGTGGCGATCGATGCTCCGAATGCATCGGCGATGATCAGTCCAGCGTCGGCTGGGAAAATCTCGCGCGGAACGTCGATGATGGTGGCAAAGAACATGCGGTCGCAGTGCAGCCGGTAATCGGTCCATTTTTGATCGGCGCGAAAATCCGCCACCGACGATTTGATCTCGACGATGATGATCTCACCGTCGCCGCCGAGCGCCACAAGATCGGCGCGCCGTCCGGACGGCAGCGGTAATTCGCTGACGACGCAATAACCAAGGGCATGCAGGTAGCGCGCGGTGCCGCGCGCGACGGCGAGCGCAGTTTGCGATTGCCGCCCATCAACCGGCAGAGCTGTTGCCAGCGAATTCACGCTCATAACCAGGATTCCAGGCAGAGGCGGGTTGGCAAGAGCACGACAAGAGAGCTTGGGCACGCTACAAACTCCAACCGCGGAAAGGCCGCTGGGACTGGATTCATCCTGCCTTGCGGGCGCGCTCAGGGAAAGCCCCAGCCAAACCCGCGCGGGACGCTGCAATGACTCCGCGTTCGGTGATGAGCCCTGTCACCAGCCGTGCCGGTGTCACGTCGAAGCCGTAATTTGCGACAGCAGAACCATCGGGCACGATCCGCACAGTTTCGATGCGGCCGTCAGTGGTGCGGCCCGTCATGGTCGCCACCTCATCGGCGCCGCGTTCCTCGATGGGAATTTCGGCTACGCCGTCCGCGACCGTAAAGTCGATGGTGGGTGAGGGGAGAGCGACATAGAACGGTACGTTGTTGTCGCGCGCCGCGAGCGCTTTCAGATACGTTCCGATCTTGTTGCACACGTCGCCATTGGCAGTGACGCGGTCGGTACCAACAATGACCAGATCGACGAGGCCGTGCTGCATCAGATGGCCGCCGGTATTGTCGGCGATCACCGTATGCGGCACGCCATGCCGGCCCAGCTCCCAGGCGGTCAGCGATGCGCCCTGGTTGCGTGGTCGTGTTTCGTCGGCAAAGACGTGAATCGCCAGGCCCTCATCGTGCGCCAAATAGATGGGGGCCGTTGCGGTGCCGACGTCGACCGCCGCCAGCCAGCCGGCATTGCAATGGGTGAGCACGTTCACGCGCTCGCCCGGCTTTTTGCGCGCCGCGATGGCTTCAATCAGCGGCAGCCCATTGCGGCCGATCGCCGTGTTGATGGCGACATCCTCTTCACAGATTTCGGCAGCGCGCCAATACGCGGCCGCTCTGCGCTCCGCGCGGGGCCGATTGCGGACCGCGGCCATCATCTCATCGAGCGCCCATTTGAGATTGATCGCAGTCGGCCGCGTGGCGATCAGAACCGCATAAGCGCGGTCGAGCGCTTCGTCGGAGGCGTCTTGGCGCAGCGCCAAGCAAATACCGTAAGCCGCGGTGGCGCCAATCAGCGGCGCACCGCGGATCAGCATGGCGCGAATCGCATGCGCAGCTTCGTCCAGCGAGGTGAGGCGCGTCGTGATCAATCGATGTGGCAGCGCTGTCTGGTCGATGACGCCGATGGACCATCCGTCGGGCTCAAGCCAGATCGTGCGCATCGGTTTGCCGTCGACCTTCATGGCTTTCCCGTAGCAGATTTATTCCCGCTGTCGATGCGAATTTCGCATTATTGCGAGACGGCAAGCGTCTTGTCCGTCGAGCGACCTTGCCGCAATGTCGCAGGAGGACTTCGCGGGAGCTGCCGATGGCTGATTTGGACTACGAGGCCGAGTACAACGCTCGCGCCCGCGTGCCCGAATATGAGGAAATATTTCTGCGCTGGGCGGGAGATGCCGAGATCTATCGCGCCGACGCCCTCAAGGAAGGCCGCGCCGAACTCGGGCTCGCGTACGGCGATACGCCGCGGCAAACCGTCGATTTGTTCCTGCCGCAAGGGAGCGCGGCCGCGCCGCTCGCGCTGTTCGTGCACGGCGGATATTGGCGCTCGCTCGACCCCTCCTTGTTCAGTCACACGGCGCGCGGGCTGAACGCGCGCGGTATCGCGGTTGCGGTCGCCGGTTACGACCTCTGCCCAATCGTCACTATTGCGGACATCATCGAGCAGATTCGCCGGGTCTGCGTGTTTCTGTGGCAGCGGCGTGGACAACCGATGCTGGTCTACGGGCATTCGGCGGGCGGTCATCTGGCCGCATGCATGGTGGCGACCGACTGGCCATCGCTTTATCCAAAGGCGCCTACCGACTTGGTCGCTGCCGGCTACGCGATCTCGGGATTGTTCGATCTCGTCCCGCTACTGAAGACGAGTATGAATCAGGATCTGAAACTCGACGGCGAATTGGCGCGCCGTGTCTCGCCGCAATTTTGGCCGCTCCCGTCCGGACGGGTCTTTGACACCGTGGTGGGCGCGCTGGAATCGAGTGAGTTCAGGCGGCAGAGCCGCGAGCTTGCGGAAGCGTGGAAGCAGAACGGAGCGCAGACGCGCTTTGCGGAAATTGCCGCCACGAACCACTTCACTGTTTTGGACGGGCTTACCGATCCGCAAAGCGCCATGACGGCGCGTGTCGCCGAACTGGCGCGGGGGATCAAGCCGTAGGACTTGCGGCCGGTTGCTTGCCGAGCAGCGCACAGACGGAGGCGGCGAAGATCAATGCGAAGCCGACTATGTCGGAAGCCTTCGGTATTTCGCCGAGGATTACCATCGAGGAGAGCACGCCAATGACTGGCGAGCCGAGGACGGCGAGCGACGACGTAACGGCCGGCAGGCGCGGCACAATAGCGAACCACAGCCCGTAAGCGATACCTCCGCCTCCCACACCCACGAACGTGGTGGCCAGGAGTGAGCGAACACTTGCGCCGTCAAGCTGTAGTCCGCCTTCGAACAGAAACACACATGCGACGAATACGACGAATGCGACAATAAGCTGCCAGCTCGCCACGCCGACGGGGTCGGCGTTAATGCGGGCCCATTTTAGATAGACCGTGCCCGCGGCCCAGCTCAGTCCGGCAGCCAGCGCCAGCAGGAGTCCCAGCGGAATTCCGCTCGCGGCCAGCGGGTAAATCAGAACCGCGATTCCCGTGGCGCACAAGACGAGCGCGACGACCTGCATGGGACCCGGGCGCTCACCGAGGAACGGCCACGCCAGAACCAAGGACCAGATCGGCACCGTGTAGGCGAGGATCGCCACCCGCGAGGTCGCCGCCGCAAGTTGCCCAAAGGCGATGAGCAGGGTGAAAAAAACGATGTTGAGCAGCGAGGCGACAATCACATGAGCGAACGCTTTTGCGTTCGGCAGACGAAGGCTGCGGCCGCTGACGCGGCAAATGAGATAGAGCGTCAGCGCCGCGAGTGCGGTGCTCATGGCGCGCATGCTGACCGGCGGAATGCCGTTGAGCGCGATCTTCATGATCGGCCAGCTCGTGCCCCAGATCACGCAGAGCAGCACCAGCATCAGTCGCGCCCGGACGTCGGCGAGACCTGCCGGCTGCTTTACGGGTTCAGGGTTTCTCACGGAGCTTTGGGCCCGACGCGCAGGTACCAGTCGAGGATCTGGCTTCCAGTCCAGAACAACACGTCCGGCCTTTTGCGAATTTCCTCGAAGACGCGGCGAAAGTATTTCACGCGGTGTGGCGCGCCCATGATGTAGGGATGCACCACCAGCGCCATGATCCGTGCGGAATTCTCCGCGTCCGCGTAGATCTGCTCGAACTGATCGCGCGCGCGCTCAAAATACTCTGACGCCTTGTGGTGCTGGATCAGCATCATGGCGACGTCGTTGCATTCCTGCGTGTACGGCAGGTTGGCGATCGGCTTGCCTCTTGTTTTGAGCCACACCGGCTGGTCGTCGAGCACCCAGTCGGCCACATAGTCGTAGCCCTCCTCGACCAGAAGGTCGGGCGTTTCCCAGGTTTCGGTGAGACCGGGCCCGAGCCAGCCGCGCGGCGGTTTGCCGGTGGCCTCGCGGATGACATCGCGCGTGCGCCGGATATCGGCGCGCTCGTCCGGCACCTTCTGCATGTTGCGCTGAGTGAAGCCGTGACCGATGAACTCCCAGTCCCGTTCGATGGCCGCGCGCACGATCTCGGGATAAGCA
>Ga0209579_10001572_pt1 | contig 18651 bp, 24 predicted proteins | sample Coa_R1_2_FD_187152 | JGI IMG/M metagenome (GOLD analysis project Ga0209579, IMG submission 187152) | Surface soil microbial communities from Centralia Pennsylvania, which are recovering from an underground coalmine fire - Coalmine... | ecosystem: Environmental > Terrestrial > Soil >... | reverse complement strand
CCCCTTCATCCCGTCGAAGTACCGCGCGAGCAGTGCGCGCAGCGCCTCCGGGTCGGTCTGCTCCCCCAGCGCCGTCGAGCCTGCGACGTCGCAGAAGAGCACGGTGACCGTCTTCCGCAACTCGCGAGCCGGCACCTCGGATGCCAGCGGCGCGGTGCAGTAGCCGCAGAACTGGAACCCGTCCGGGTTCTCCTTGCCGCATGCAGGACAGGCCGTCACGGACGCGGTCAGCCGTCGGCCGCGCCCGGCGGCCCGGCGTCGCCCCGCAGGAGCCGCTCGAGGCAGCGCGGGCAGACGCCGTCGGTGGGCGTCGGAGGCGACGCGCGGCGCTCGGCGCGCCACACGATGCCCGCTTCGATTCGGCCGCACCACGCGCAGCGCCGGTTGATAGCCCGGCTGCGCCGCTCCTGGACGCCCTCGCCCATAGGAACGAGCGTTGCAGCAGCGGCGGCATCTGTCCAGGGGATTGACCTCGACCGAAAACCGGCCTAGAAGAAATCGATGAAGGTCGTCCTCGGGGTCCTGGCGGCGGCCGGCGTCGTGTCGGTCGCTGCAGCATCGGCATCGGCACCGCCGCCCGGTGCGACGGCGCAGTGCCGCGACGGCACCTACAGCTTCTCGCACCACCACTCCGGAACCTGCTCGCACCACGGCGGCGTCGCCCGCTGGCTCGACGGCTCGACACCGCACGGCTCGAGCTCGGTCGTCACTCTCGGTCGCACCGTGGACTTCGGCGTACCGTCACGGTCGACCGCCTGCAGGCGCGGCCCTCTTCCCGACCGGCGATGCTCGCCGGGCGCCTACTACAGCGGGTTGACGCGGACGGTCATCTGCTCGCCGGGCTTCCGGACCTCCATGATTCGCAACGTCCCCCAGAAGGAGAAATTCGCGGTCGAGCGCGAGTACGGTCTCACGCCCGGGTACTACGGGCGCAGCATCGAGATCGATCACATCGTCCCGCTCGAGCTCGGCGGCTCGAACGCTGCAGCCAACCTCTTTCCGGAGCCCGGCTCGGGGCCTGCGAGCTACCACGTGAAGGACCGGCTCGAGAACCGGCTGCACGATCTCGTGTGCGGCGGTGCGATCGGCCTCGCCGCCGCACGCCTCGGTATCGCCGCAGACTGGGAGACCCTCTACCGCCGGGTCTTCGGGCTGGCGCCTTGACCTCGTCCGGCGCGCATGTCATGACTCACGCAGCGTGAGGCCCCCCGTCGCGCTCCTGTCGGCCCTCGTCGCAGCGGCGACCGTTGCGCTGTCTGCCGTCGCCGCCACGGGACGCGCCGCTTCGCCGGATCCGTGCTCGGTCTCGCAGGGCGCGCTGAACGCCGCCCTTGCGGCGTCCGCAGGCACGCCGCAGTACGGCACCCCGGGCACCAAGCCGGTGCGCGGCGCATCGCTCACGACGTGCACGTGGACGTACGGCAACAAGGAGGTCGTCACGTCGATCGGTCCCAAGTCGGTGAACGCACACCCGCCGGCGAACCCGGCCGGGACCGTGACGCACAAGATCAGCGGGTTCGGCTCCGGCGGCAGGCTGCTGACCGACAGCCGCGCCGGGTACGTCTTCATCGCGGTCACCTTCACGAAGGGCGCGCGCTGGGGCGAGGCGTGGGGGGGCCTCGGCGTGACCAAGGCCCAGATCGTCCGCGTCGGCCGCTCGCTCTACTCGAAGCTCTGACGCTCAGCGCAGGAGGAGCACGATCTCGGTCACGGCGGCCGCCCAGGCGGCGACGCAGACCGCAGCGAGCAAGATCGTCTTGTCGACGGCCCGACGGATCGGCGCGACGCCGGGCTCGCGCGGGACCTCTGCGAGCTGCCCTTTCGTGGGCAGCAGCTCGTCGAGCTGGCGCAGCGTCGCGAGGTAGTCCAGCTGGGCCGCCATGTGGTGGTTATCGGGGCGGCTCGAACGAACCTTGAGCAGAACCCGGGTGAAGTGCGGTGGTGAACCACCCTTTGGGGGACAAATCAATGCCCCGGGGAGGGAGGCACGGCCGGCGCGCCTGATGGACATTGATCGTCTCGCGGCAGGGTGCCGCGGGGCATCAGCCGCTTCGAAGGAGAGGAATGTCAGGCCGCAACTCTCCAGCTTTGCTCGTTCCACCTTCCGCCGTCCCCGAGCGGAGGGACGTCGACCCCGGGCTCGCCGGCAGGGTGAGGCGCGCCCGTGTCGAGCGCGGGCTGACGCAGCTCGAGCTGGCCGACGGCCACTGCTCCAAGGAGTACGTGAGCCAGATCGAGCGTGGGAAGACGCGCCCGACCGCCGAGACCATCTCGTGGCTCGCGGAGAAGCTCGGAGTCGACAGCCTCTACCTCGAGCGCGGCGTGATCAGCGGCGACTACGCCCGCGGCGAAGCGCTCGTGGCAAAGGCCGAGGAGCTCATCGCCGCGAAGAAGCATCGCGAGGCAATCGAGGTCCTCGCCGGGTTCGCCGCGTGCGAGGTCCCCGAGCTGCAGTTCCGGGCCCTTCTCGCCGAGGGCTGGGGGCGCATGTACGAGGGTCAGCTCGAGGAGGCCGTCGCGCTCTTGGAACGTGCGCAGGCGCTCGCCGAGGAACCTCCGTTCGGCCCCGTCGACCAGGCCGAGGTGCTCTTCCGCCTCGGCTGCTGCCGCTACAAGCTCTCGTCGATCGGTGCGGCGATCGGCGACTTCGACCTGGCGCTGCGGCGCGCGGATGCGTCGGGACAGCCGTGCTTCCGGCTCCGCGCCGACGTGCTCGGCTGGCGGGCGCGCTGCCATCGCCGGCAGCGGGACTGGGAGAGCGCGCGTGACGACATCCAGCGTGCGCTGGAGCTCGCCGAGGCGCTCGACGACCCCGAGCTCGAGGCGAACACCCTGTTCCAGGGGTCGCTGGTCGCCGAGCGTGAGGGCCATTGGCCGCTCGCGCGGCGGCTTGCCGAGCGTGCCCACGAGCTCTACGAACAGCTCGGCGACGACGTCAACGTCGGGCGCCAGCTGAACAACCTCGGCGGCTTCGAGTTTCTGCTCGGCAACACCGAGCGCGCGGTCGAGCGGATGCAGCAGGCGCTCGAGCTCGCGCGCCGGATCGGCAGCACCCCGGACGCCGCGCAGGCGCTCTGCTCGCTGGCCGAGGTCGAGCTTTCGACGAGCGACAACGAGCTCGCGGAACGGCACACGCGCGAGGCCCTCGTACTGCTCGACGGGCGCGACGACTTCATCGACGTGGCCGGCACCGCCGAGCTCCGGCTCGGCAAGTCACTCGTTGCCCAGGGCCGCCTCGACGAGGCGGCGGCCGCGTTCGATGCGGCGGAGAAGACGTTCATGCGGATGCAGTCCGCGAGTCACCTGGCTGCGGTCTGGACCGCCCAGGGCGAGCTCGCCGCTGCCCGCGGAGACATGACCGAAGCGGTTGCCTGCTACCGGCATGCGGCCGAGTCCCTTCAGGATTTCCACTTCTAGGACGGGGAGGAGGTACACCGCATGCGCAAACTCGCCGCACTCGCCGCAGTCGCTCTGTCGCTCGTGGCGGTCAACGTCGCGAACGCCGGCAACAACGGCAACCATGGCGCGACCAGCAACGGTCATCACCGCAGCTTCGCCGACGGTCACTAGTCGTCGCCGAGAGCGCGGTCAAGGAAGCCGGCGGGCGTGCGGGCGGACGGCCGCTGCGACGGTGACGAGCAGCCAGCAGCCGAGCACGACGGCGGCTGCTACGGCGGCTCCGACGAGCATCGCGAGGACCGGCGGCATGTGGCTTCTTTCGACGCCGGCGGCCGTTTCCTTGAGCCGACATCTCACGTCGGGGCGACCGCGGGCTCGGGCGCCGCGCGCCCGACCACGTATGCGGCCGACGCCAGCGTGACCACGCCCATGAACACGAGCAGCACGCGGTAGTCGATCAGGGTCGACAGCGCCGCACCGGTGGCGATCGACACGGTCTGCGCGAGCGAGAGGACGAGATCCGCCCCCGCCTCGGCCCTCCCCTGGATGGCGAGCGGAGTTCGAAGCTGCAGGGCGGTCGTGAACGCGACGATCGCGTACGCGACGCCGGCTCCCGCGAGAGCGAAGCCGAGGAGGTCGACGGCGAGAGACGGGAAGACCAGCAATGTGTCGCCGACCGCGAACAGTGCGAGTCCGATCCCGACGAGTCGCGTGTCACCGATCTTGCGCATCAACATGGCGGCCGTCACGCCGCCCGCGATCGCACCAACCCCCTGAAAAGCGGAGAGTACGCCGAAGAAGGACGGCGGGCGGTGGAGGCCGATCGTGATCACCGAGAAGATCAGCGTCTCGGCGAACCCGATGACCAGCAGCGCGACCGCGGCGCCGAGCACGAGTCTGCGCAGCACGACGGTTCGCCACAGATGGCGCAGCCCGAGGGAGACCTCGTGCAGGAAGTCGTGGGCCGCGGGCTCCGGCTTCTCCTCGGGCACGCGCATGCACGCGAGAAAGAAGATCGAGGCCGCGAAGGTCGCCGAGTCGACGACCGCGACGGTGCCGCCGCCGAAGGCGGCGTACAGACCCGCGCCGGCGAGCGGGGCGACGATGCGCAGGCCTTCACGCGAGGACGAGAGCGCACCGTTCGCATCGGCGAGAAGCTCCTCCGGCAGCATGATCCGCAGAAGTGCCGAGCGTGCGGGGTAGAAGACCGTCGCGCCGAGGCCGTACATGAACGCGACGACGTAGATCAACCACGCGTCTCTGCGGCCGTGCACGAACAGCAGGACGAGCACGGAGAGGCCGAGCACTGCGTCCGACGCGATCATCAGCCGACGCCGGCGCAGGCGGTCCGCCAGGAGCCCTCCCAGCGGAGCCGCGAGCGTGCCGAACGAGAAGACGAAGAACGTCAATCCCGCCCGTGCGCTCGACCCGGTGAGGCTCTTCATCCAGACGCCGAGGACGATCAGCAGCGCCCAGTCGCCGAACGCGGACAAGGTCTGTCCCGCGAGGAGGAGACGCGCATCCCTGTAGGAGAAGAGGCGACGCACCGGGCCTCCGGGCCATCAGAAGGTCGTCAGGCGGAGGAGCTGGCGCCACGCGGACCGCGACGGGTCGGCGTCCGGCGAGAAGAAGGGATCCTCGGGCCGCGGTTGCGGCGTGCCGGTCCGCCGCCCGGTGAGGCGCCGGGGAGCCGTCGTGTCCCGGGAAAGACGGTTCATGCCTGTACCTCCTGCGTCTGCACGGGCGCTGCCCGCAGGATCGAGATGTCTCCGCTCACCGTCCGCGCCTTGACGTGGACGAGCGGTCCGTCGCCCGGCGGCTCGTCGCCGTTGACGTCGAGCTCGGAGTGCGTGTCGCCGCTCACGGTCGAGCAGTCCAGATAGGCGCGGGACCCGCGCCGGATGCCGACGCGTACGTCGCCCGACGCCGAGTTGACGCTCACATCGCCCGCGACGACCGCGTCGATCGACACGTCGCCGCTCGCGGTGTTCGCCTTCGCGTCCCCGTCCGCCGCCGCGATCGACACGTCGCCGCTGGCGGTGTTCGCCGAGAGCGTGCCGCGCACCCGCCCCAGGTCGATGTCGCCGGACGCGGTGTTCACCGATGTGCGGCCGCCGACTTCGCCGGAGCTGATGTCGCCGCTCGCACCCTTGAAGCTCAGGTCGCCGGTGACGGTGTCGAACTTCGCGTCGCCGGACGCCGTCGCCACGTCCGCGCCGGCGAGAGTGCCGGCTACGTTGAGGTCTGCGGACTTCGTGCGGGCCTTCAGCGACGACCCCTCGGGGCACGTGACGGAACAGGAGATCCCCCCGCCCCCGAGGAGGCCGGAGATGCTGAAGCCCCCGCGGCGCTGGGGCACGTGGATCACGAGCTCGCGCCCGCGGAGCTCGACTGTGGCTGCGTCGACGAGCTCCTGCGCGGTCGCGTCGTGCGCGACCAGCTCGACCTCGGCGCCGCCGGAACCACCGGCGTCGATCCGGATGTCGCCGCTCGCGAGCTCGATGTTCAGCTGCAGCGGCCCTTCGGTCTGGAACGTCTTCTTCATGCGTGTCCCTCCTCTAGCTCTGGACGTAGCCGGTCAGCCGCTTGCCGCCGACCTGCGCGGGCCGCGACTCGGTGGCACGCGCGATCGCGCGGACCAACCAGGCGTTCGTCGAGATTCCTTCGCGGTCGGCTGCGCGCTCGACCGCGGCCTTGAGCGACTCGGGAAGCCGCAGGCTGATGCGAGCCGACAGCTCTTCGCCGGCCGCCGCACCCGCCTCGGCAGCCGGGTCGTCGACGTACACGAGCTCCGGCTCCTGGCCTGCGAGCCGGACTTCGACATGGCCCGCGGGCAGCTTCGACGACAGCTCGAGCGCGGCCTGCGACAGCAGGTCGAACACCCGGAGGCGGAGGTTTGCGGCCAGCGAGTCACCGAGGCGGCGGGCGATCAGGCCCGCCCGTTCGTCGCCGAGCTCGGCGACGCCCTGCAGGTCTTCGCGGAGCCCTTCCAGCACGATGGTCAGATTCATGTTGACATCATCATGACATCACTATCGACATCTGTCAAGCATCAAACATCCATCGCTTTGACGCGCGAGCCGCAATCCGGTCCGGAACGACGAGAGCCCGGCGACGCCGGGCTCTCGATCAAGCATCGGTCGGTCAGGTTCTAGTAGCCGGGCGGAGGCCCTTCGTCGTAGTAGGTGGTTGCAGTCCTCCGGCGGCCGCCAAACGCGGCGGGACCGCCCCAGCTAGACCAGAACATGAGCGACAGCAGCAGCCCGACGACGCCCACGACCATGAGGATGACGCCGATCGTGTGGATGTTGAGGCCCGACACGGTCGCGTTCACCGCCCAGGTGAGGATTGCGCCGGCTGCGACGAGGATGAGGCTGACTCCGATTCCCATGCAGGAACAACGAAGAACCGCCGGTTTCGGTTGCGGCCCTTCCGCCCAGAGTCTTGATTAGTCTTGCGGCGGGGTGCGCAGGGGCTCGCTCATTCAGCTCGCGGCGATCGCGGTCGTTGCCGCCGCCGTCTGCACCGTCGTTGCGCTCTGGGTCCCGTGGTTGCCGGATCCGGCGGGCAAGGAAGCGCAGCGCATCGACTTCGTCTACTGGTTCACCACGGTGATCGCGATCGCCGTCTTCTCGGTGGTCGCGGCGGTCATCGTCTTCTCGATCTGGAAGTTCCGCGCGCGGCCGGACGACGACTCGGACGGCCCGCCGATCCACGGGCACACCGCGCTGGAGATCGTCTGGACTGCGATCCCCGCGGTGCTGGTCACGGCGATCTCGATCGTGAGCGCGGTCGTCCTCGCGCAGAACTCGAATGCCGGCTCCGACCCGGTTCACATCAGCGTGCTCGCCCGCCAGTTCGCGTGGCAGTTCACGTACTCGAACGGCAAGAGCTACGGCTACCTCGAGGTCCCGCTCGGGCGGAAGACGCAGCTCGACATCACGTCGACCGACGTCATCCACTCGTTCTGGGTGCCGCAGCTGTCGCAGAAGCAGGACGCCGTGCCCGGACAGCACAACAAGATCGTGATCACGCCGATCAGGACCGGCACGTTCCCCGTCATCTGCACCGAGCTGTGCGGACTCGGCCACTCGCTGATGCGAAGTCACGTCAACATCGTCTCGCAGGCCGACTTCGCGAAATTCTTGAAAGGTTCGGCCACGACCGGACCGCCGGGGCTGGCGGTTTTCCAGCAGAACGGGTGCGGCGGGTGCCACACGCTCAAGGCGGCAGGCTCGACCGGCACCACAGGTCCCGATCTCGACAAGCTCAAGCAGTACGCGGCGCAGGCGAATCGCGGCACCCTTGCCGCCTTCATCAAGGAGTCGATCGTGAATCCCGGCGCCTACGTCCAGCCCGGCTACCAGAACGTGATGCCGACGATCTTCGGCACGCAGATCCCTGCGGACAAGTTGAACCAGCTCGTGCAGTATCTGGCGCAGAACGCGAAGTGACATGACGACCTCTGCCGCACCCGCACATATCGAGCACGACCATCTGCCGGCCCCGCCGCCGAGCGGCATCCGCCGCCTGACGGCGCCCGGCTGGCTGCGCGTCCTCTGGGTGACGCCGCTCTTCTTCGGCATCGGCCTCGGGTTGCCGGTGCTGTTCCGCTGGCTCGCCCATTGGGATCCGCTCTGGAAGGGGTCCGTGCTCACGACCGTCGAGCTCGTCACCACGCCGCTCGGCTTTCTCATCGGCCTCGGCGGGTTCGACTACTGGGCCCACTACGCGAGCGGCCGCCCCACGCGTCCCGAGGACCACTCCGGTCACGGCGCGCGCTCCTGGCGCGACTACTTCCGCGTGAACACCGACCACAAGGTGATCGGGATCCAGTACGTGGTCACGACGATCATCTTCTTCTGCATCGGCGGTTTGTTCGCGATGCTCTTCCGCGCCGAGCTCGCACGCCCGGGCGACCAGTTCTTCAACCCGCAGACGTTCAACGTGCTGGTCTCCGACCACGCCGCGCTGATGATCTTCCTGTTCGTCATCCCGGCGTTCGCGGGGCTCGGGAACTTCGTCATCCCGCTGATGATCGGGGCGGCCGACATGGCGTTCCCGCGCCTCAACGCGCTGTCGTTCTGGCTGCTGCCGGTCGCCGGCACGATGCTCGTCGCCGGGATGGCCGCGCCGGGCGGCGGTCCCTCGGCGGGGTGGACGTGCTACGCGCCGCTGTGCTCGCACCAGCCGCTCGGGCAGGTGTTCTTCAACATGGGCGTCCAGTGGGCCGGCGCGAGCTCGATCATGACGGCGCTCAACTTCCTCGTCACCATCATCACGATGCGTGCGCCGGGAATGACGTTCTGGCGCATGCCGCTGCTGGTCTGGGCGAACTTCACGACGTCGCTGCTCGTCGTCATCGCGACGCCGTTCATCGCGGGCTCGCAGTTCTTCGTGTTGTTCGACCGTGTTCTGCACACGAACTTCTTCGAGTACCAGAACGGCGGGTACGTGCTCGGCTACCAGCACATCTTCTGGTTCTACTCGCATCCGGCCGTCTACATCATGATGCTGCCCGGCTTCGGGATCATCAGCGAGGTCATATCCGTGATGAGCCGAAAGCCGATCTTCGGCTATCGCCTGATGGCGCTCAGCCTGATGGCGATCCTCGTGCTCGGCTTCAGCGTCTGGGCGCACCACATGTTCGTCGCCGGCATGGCCGGCTGGCTACGCGTGCCGATGATGGTGACCAGCATGGTGATCGCGGTACCGACCGGGATCAAGATCTTCTCGTGGCTCGCCACGATGTGGGACGGGCGGCTCCACTTCACCACGCCGATGCTCTTCGCGCTCGGGTTCCTGAGCATGTTCGTGATCGGCGGCTTGTCCGGGATCTATCTGGCGTCGGTGCCGATCGACATCCACGCGAGCGACACGTACTTCATCGTCGCGCACATCCACTACGTGCTCTTCGGCGGCTCGGTGTTCACCATCTTCGCCGGGATCTACTACTGGTTCCCGAAGATGACCGGCCGCATGTACGACGAGCGGCTCGGCAAGCTGCACTTCTGGCTGACCTTCATCGGGTTCAACCTGACGTTCTTCCCGATGCATTACATCGGGCTGCAGGGGATGCCTCGCCGCGTCGCCAACTACGCGCCGCGGTTCGCCGACATCAACCTCTTCATCTCGATCGCGTCGTTCGGGCTCGGTGCGTCGACGCTCGTCTTCCTCTACAACATGGTCCGCTCGTGGCGCTGGGGCGAGCAAGCCGCGTCCAACCCGTGGCGTGCCCTTACGCTCGAGTGGCAGGTGTCCTCGCCGCCGCCGATCTTCAACTTCGACGAGATCCCGCAGGTCGTCGGCAATCCGTACGAGTACGGAGTGCCCGGGGCGCGCCACGCCATCTTCGGCGCGCCGGCGCCCGAGCCGGTCGGTGCCGACTGACGTGCCAGGCTCGAGGCGGCCAGGGACGTGAGCCACATCCTCGTGATCGCGAACGAGACGGCGGCGTCGCCGACGCTGCTGGAGGCGATGCTGGGCGAGGCGGAGTCCCACCACGCCCGGGTGACCGTCATCGCGCCGGTGAGCGAGCCTCGACAGGGCTATGTGGTCTACGAGGACACGCGGCGTGCCTCGGCCGGCCGGCGGCTCGAGAAGACGCTCTCGTTCCTGCGCGAGCACAACGTCGCCGCGCAGGGCTTCGTCGTCGAAACCGGACCGGTGCAGGCGGTGAAAGACGCCCTCGCCCAGCTCGAGCCGAACGTCGACGAGGTCGTCGTCTCGACCCATCCCCCCGAGACCTCGGGCTGGCTGCGGCGCGACGTGGTGGAGGAGATCACGCGCCTCGCGGGCGGCATCCCCGTGAAGCACGTCGTCGCGGATGCCGCGCTGGAAGGCGAAGGCGCGAACGTGCTCGTGATCGCGAACCAGACGGTCGTCGCCGGCGAGCTCCTCGACCGCATCCGGCGACGCGCCTCCGAAGGGCCGGCAAGCTTCCTGATCGTCGTTCCGGCCGGCGAGGAGGCCGACGGCGCCGCCGACCGGCGGCTGCGGCTCGCCCTGACGGAGCTCCGCGGCGAGGGCATCGACGCCCACGGGCAGGTCGTCCACCCCGATCCGTACACGGCGGCAATGCAGGCGTCGCACGACGAGCGCGTCGACGAGATCATCGTCTCGACGTTCCCGGGCGAACGGAGCGGCTGGCTGAGGCGGGATCTCGTGGCGCGGCTCCGCAAGGAGACCGGCCTGCCCGTCCAGCACGTCGTCTCGGAGGGTGGTGGATGAGCGCAGCCGCCGAAGCACACCACCACGGCCCGCCGCCGATCCACTACAGCTCGCGGATCTCGCCGCCGGTGCTCGGGATGTTCCTGTTCATCGCGTCGGAGATCATGCTGTTCGGCTCGTTCTTCACGGTCTACTTCTTCGACCGCGTCGCGAACCACGGCGTCAACGGGCACTGGCCGCCGCCGGGGTTGCACCGCCCCGTCTTCGTCGCGTTCATCAACACGCTGATCCTCGTGACGTCGTCCGGGACGATCCACTGGGCGACGACGTCGATCAAGCGCGGGAACCGCGCGGGTCTTCAGGCCGGGCTTGCGCTGACGTTCCTGCTCGGCCTGACGTTCCTGTGCACGCAGGTGATCGAGTATCACCGCATCGGCTTCAACACGAGCGACACGTCGTTCGCCGCGACGTTCTTCGGCCTGACCGGCTTGCACGGCGCCCACGTGTTCGTCGGGTTGACCATCCTGCTCGTCATGACGATTCGCGCCTTCCGCGGCCACTTCTCCCCCGAGCATCACCACGGAGTCGAGCTCGGCGGTATTTACTGGCACTTCGTGGACATCATGTGGATCGTCGTGTACGTGACGGTCTACCTCCTCTAGGAGGCCGCATGAAAAGCCCTTTCCGCAGCGAGAGGGACGCGTTCTGGTTCGTCTGGCTGGTGATCGGCTACTGCGTGCTGATCGTCGTCGGCTACAAGATCGACCACTGGCTGGGCCTCGCGGTCTTCGTCGTGCTCACGGGGGTTGCTCTCTGGTTCGGCGTCCTGCGCGGACGCGGCGAGCGACCGATCCGGCAGGCGCCTGCGCCGAGCCCGCCCGACGAGCACCGCATCCTGGTGGTCGCGAACGAGACCGTCGGCGGCCCCGAGCTGCTGGCCGAGATCCGTGAGCGGGCCGGTGGACGGACGACCCGCATCCACGTCGTCTCGCCGGCGTTGAACTCTCCGCTCAAGACCTGGACGTCGGACGAGGACGAGGCACGGCAGATCGCCCAGGAGCGGCTCGACGCGAGCCTCGGCTCCATGCGCTCGGTGGGGCTGGACGCGAGCGGCGAGATCGGCGACGGCGATCCCGTCCAGGCGATCGAGGACGCTCTGCGGACGTTCCGCCCCGACGAGCTGATCGTGTCGACCCATCCGAAGGGCCGCTCCCAGTGGCTCGAACGCGGCGTGATCGAGCGGTCCCGCGAGCGGTTCGCGCTGCCCCTGACGCACGTCGTCGTCGACCTCGACGCCGACCGCTCCTGACCGTCGTCGTCGACCAGGTCGATCCGTTCCCGCTGCGGGACGAGCTGCGTGAGCTTCATCGGGCGGCGCTCGGCGTCGGCGCCGTCTCGGACGAGTGGGCGAAGGAACAGCTTCCCCGCCACGCAGGCCGTGACGGGTTCGTGTTCCTCGTCGCCCGCGACGACGGACGCCTGGCCGGATTCGGCTACGGCTACACCGGCGCCTACGGCCAATGGTGGACGGAGCACGTCGCGCGGGCGCTCACGCCCGAGCAGAAGGGGGCATGGCTCGATCCCGCCCACTTCGAGGTGGTCGAGCTCCACGTGCGGCCGGCGCTCCAGCGCCGGGGCGTCGGCAGCCTCCTCCTGGCGCAGCTGCTGAGCCGCCAGCCGCACGACCGCGCCGTCCTCACGACGCAGGCGGGGTCACGGCAGGCTCGGCGCTTCTACGCCAAGAACGGCTGGACGGAGCTCGCGCCGGTCGACTTCGGCGCCGGCTTCGCCCCGTACGTTGTCCTGGGCAAGCGGCTTACCTCACGTCCGGAAACTGTTTCGCCTCTTTGAGGCGAAACAGTTTCACTTACCGGCGACGCTGGAGACGTATTTGGCGACCGCTTGGATCTGCGCCGGTGTGAGCCGTCCCTTGAACGCCGGCATGATCTTGCCGCCGTCCGTCACCTGCTTCGCGACGCGGGCATCGGACGGCTTGAGCTGATCCAGGTTCGGGCCGACCGTCCCGGTTGCGCCCGCATCCTTCAGCGTGTGGCACCCGGAGCAGCCCGCGCTGGTGAACACCTGCTTGCCGGCGGCGAGCGCGGACGAGCCGCCAGTCGTCGTCGAGGACGTCGTCGTGGGCGAGGTGCTCGGCGCGGTCGTCGTGGAGGTCGCCGGTGGAGCCGACCGGCTCGCCGTCACACCGCAGGACGGATTCCCCGCGCACTTCGCGACGTACGTGGCCACGTCGTTCGCATCCTGGCCGTTGACGAGGTTCGCGGGCATCGGCGGCTCCGGATAGGCGATCTGGCCCCGGACGAGGTCCTCCATCGACTGGATCGCGAATCCCTGCTGCTTGTCCGACGAGAACGCGTCGTCGAGGTTCGGCCCGACCGTTCCGCTCGTGTGCGCGTCGGCCAGGGTGTGGCAGCTCGCGCACTTCTCGACGAACAACTGCTTCCCGTGTGACGGGTCGCCGTTCTTCACCATCCCGACGGCGCCGCAGCCGCTCGCGAGAAGCGCGACGAAGGCGAGCGCGGCGAGTGCGAGGGGTGTGCGCAGTGGGGGGCTAGGAGGATGGTGAGGGGCTGCCGAGCTCGGCCACGGCTTCGTCGCGCGTCGGGTAGATCGCAAAGACGCGGTCGAGGCCGGTGATCTCGAAGATCTTGGTGATGTTCCGGTCGCTGCAGACGAGGGACAGCTGGCCGTCGTTCGTCCGCAGGCGCTTGACGCCGCCCACGAGCACGCCGAGCGTCGTGGAGTCGATGAAGGTCGTGTTCGTGAAGTCGACGACGACGTGCTTTCCGCCCTGGCCGATCACCTCGAGAAGCTGCTGCTTGAACTCCGGAGCGGTGTACAGATCCACCTCGCCCGCCAACGAGATGACGAAGGCGTCGTCCGAGATGCGTTCGGTCTTGATGTCGAAGTTCATTGAACCCCCCGCTCGAGTTGGCGGAGTCTACTTCTTGGCGGGCGCAAGCTGCTTGAGCAGTGCGCGAACCTGGGACGCGAGCGGGTCGTCCGGAGCCAGCTCGAGGAACTTCCGGTACGCGGCCACCGCCGTCGGCGTGTCGCCGGCCGACTGCGCCGCCTGCCCCAGCTGGATCTGGTTGGAGGCGTCGTTCGGTGCGAGCTCGGCAAGCTTCTTGTAGGTCTTCTCCTCGTTCAGCGAGGCCGCGTTGAGCTTCCCGAAGAGGGTGGTCGCCTGGCTCGTCGCATCCTGGGAGACGGCGGCCGCGATCGGGTCCTGGAGCAGGCTCGTGCTCGTGAATGCCTTGCCGAGCGGCGTCGTGCTCGGCGGCGCGATCGCCGAGAACGGATCGGAGCTCTGAGCCGCGAGCTCCACCTGCTGCGCCTGGGCGCTGTAGCTGTCGGAGAGGGACTTGTACTGGGACGCGAGCTCCTGCAGCGCCGCCTGGTCCTTCGGTCTGAGCTTCATGTAGTGCTGCAGCGCGCCGATCGCGTCGTTGGTGCGTTGCTTCTCCTCGTAGGCCGTCGCGAGATCACGCCAGGCCTTGGCGTCCTGGGGGTTCTCGGCCGTCTTGTGCCGGAGGCTCGAGATCGACGGTCCGCTGCTGCCGCCGCCGAAGTTGAACGCGTTCTGGAGGGCGCTCGAGATGCCGGTCGAGCCGGAGCCGACGCCGAAGACGACGAAGCCGACCGCGAAGACGAGCGCGAGCAGGACGAACATCCACTTCGCATGGACGCGGAGCCGCGAGAAGAACAGCTCCTCCTGCCACTGCGGCGGCTTGCGCCTGCGCGTCTTCTCCTTGGGCGGCGCGGTTACGGCCGCTGCTGCGGTGCGAGCATGCGGCCGCGGGCGGCGCTTGCGGTGCTGTGTGCCTCTCGCCACTCGTTGTCCTCTGTTCGATACCTGGTCTCGCCGTCGACGATGGTCTCGAGCACACGCTCCGGTGAGCCGCCGAACACGACGGCCGCCGCGGGGTCCTCGACCGGATGGTACGGGCTCCCCGCCAGTGACACGACAGTGAGATCGGCGCGCTTGCCGGGCGCCAGGGTACCGACCTGGTCGTCGATTCGCAGTGCCCGGGCGGCGTCGAGGGTGGCCAGGCGCAGCGCGCCGGTCCCGGAAAGCGCGCCGGCGTCGCGCTCGCGCGCGCGGGCTGCGTAGACGGCGGCACGCATCTCCTCGAACATGTCGAAGGAGGGCGCAGAGGCGGGCGAGTCCGTGCCGAGCCCCACCCGCATGCCGGCCGAGCGCATCGCCGTGATGGGCGCGACGCCGCAGCCGAGAAGGGCGTTGGAGCGTGGGCAATGTGCGACCGGGACGTCGCGCTCGGCGAGGAGGCTCAGCTCGTGTGGCTCGAGGTCGACGCAGTGCGCGCAGAGTAGATCGGGGCCGAGCACCGGCTCGAGCGTCGGTACCGAGCGCTTGCCCGTGGGCGGGACGACGATGGGCGAGCCGGCGAACGGGCCTGCCCCGTGAACGAGCCATTCGTTCTCGTGCGCGCTTTCCGAGAGGTGCGTGGCGACGGGGATGCCGAGTGACAGGCACCACTCGAACACGTCCAGCGAGCAGAGGTAGGGGGAGTGCGGAGAGACGCCGATCCGGACGAGATCGGTCTCCTGGACGCGCGAGCGCAGGCGGGCGAACCGCTCCTCGGCCTGCGCGGGCTCGCGCGCGAAGACCTCGAGGTAGACGATTGCGCGAAGCCCGTACGCGGCGGCGGCGAGCGCGGCGTCGCCCGAGAAGCTGTAGTCCGCCGTCGTCGTGATTCCCGAGCGCAGCGAGTCCGCGGCACCACGGCGGGCGACTGCGAGCATGTCCTCCGGGCCGAGCAGGCTCTTCCGCTCGGTGTGCACCGCGATCCAGGGCCCGAAGGCGAGCCCGTCGCCGAAACCGGCGTACACCGCGTATTCGAGGTGTGAATGCGCATTGACGAAGCCGGGGACGATCACGGCGTCCGCGTGGTGGCGTTCCGCCCGGCCCTGCCCGACCTCGACGATCTCGCCCTCGGCGAAGCTCACGAAGCCGCCCTCGATCGGCGGTCCGTCGAGGGGCAGCACCCAGTCGGCGCTGCAGGACCGGGAGGTCACGTGCCGACGGCGGCGGTCTCGGCTCTCGCCGCGCGGCGCTCGACGACCACCGCGAGCCAGATCGAGCCCTCGAACAGAGCCCACATCGGCAGCAGCTCGAGGGCGGTCGTCACCGGATCGGGGCCTGGCAGCCCGAGCGCGATCACCGCGACGATGAAGTAACCGACCCGCCTGTTGCGCCGAAGGCCGCGACTCGAGATCACGCCGAGGTGAACGAGCCCGAGGATCACCATCGGCAGCTCGAAGACCATGACGATCCCGAGGAGCACCGTGGAGACGAAGGAGTAGTACGGGCGCGCCTGGATGAGGTGGACGAACTGCTTGTCGTCGTAGTTCGTGAGCCAGTGAATGGCGCGTGGGAGCAGGACCCAGTAACCGAATGCGAGACCCGCGGCGCCGAGTGCGGTCGCGAAACCGACGAGCACGAGCACCCGCCGCTCGATCGACGGGTCGAACGCGGGGGCGAAGAACGACCACAGCTGCCAGAGCGTGACGGGCAGGGACAGCAGGAGGCCGGCGTAGACGCTGACCGTCAGCGAGACGGTGAACGGCTCGGCCACGCCGAACGCGTAGACGCGCCGGCGGCCCGCCGGCAGCGGATGGTTCAGCCAGTCGAGGATGTGCGTGTGGAACGCGAACGCGACGACCGTTCCGAGCGCCAGCGCCCCGAGAATGACGAAGAGGCGTGTCCGGAGCTCTTCGAGGTGCTCGACGAGCGTCGCCTCCTCGCCGTGGCCAAGGCGGCGCGGCAGCCCTCTCACGCGCCGGGCTTAGACGCTTTCGCGCTCTTTGACGGACGCGGCGGCGGTGGGGGTCGCCGTCGGCTCCGCGGGCGGCAGCTGCTGGGGCTCCGCCGGGCCGTGGCCGGTCACGGAGTCCTTGAACTCACGCATGCCCGTGCCCAGCGACCGCCCGATCTCGGGCAGGCGCTTGGCCCCGAAGAGGAGTAGCGCGATCAGGAGGATGAGAACGATGTGGGTGGGGCTGGTCCAGCCGCTCATATGAGCTGAGAGTAGCAGCGTTTTGGCGAAGGTCGAAGCCGGGAATGCCGCCGGCTGCGGCTTGGCTACGATGAAAGTCACGAACGGACGCGAGAAGTCGCTCGTCCACCAACTCCCGGGAGTCACGAAGCATGGCGATTCTGGAGCTGAAAAATCTGCATGTCGCGCTCGAGGACGGCACGGAGATCGTCAAGGGCGTCGACCTGAAGATCGCTTCCGGCGAGGTGCACGCCGTCATGGGCCCCAACGGGTCCGGGAAGTCGACCCTCGCCTACGCCATCGCCGGCCACCCCGCGTACGAGATCACCGAGGGGCAGATCCTGCTCGACGGCGAGGACATCACCGAGGCCGGCGCCGACGAGCGGGCCCAGGCCGGGCTCTTCCTCGCGTTCCAGTACCCGCACGCGATCCCGGGCGTCACCGTCACGAACTTCCTGCGCCAGGCCGTCAACGCGGTGCGCAAGGCGCGGAACGGCGGCGTCGACGACCCGATGCCCGTGCCCGAGTTTCGGAAGGAGCTCCTCGGGCAGATGGACCACCTGAAGGTCAGCCGCGAGCTGGCTTCGCGCTACCTCAACGACGGCTTCTCGGGGGGCGAGAAGAAGCGGGTCGAGATCTTGCAGATGGCGATGCTACGGCCGAAGATCGCGGTGCTCGACGAGACCGACTCCGGGCTCGACATCGACGCGCTGAAGGTCGTCGCGTCCGGCGTCAACAACCTCGTCGGCCCCGACCTCGGCGCACTCGTGATCACGCACTATCAGCGGATCCTCAACTACATCGAGCCGGATCATGTGCACGTCTTCGTCGGCGGCCGGATCGTCGAGGAAGGCGGAGCGGAGCTCGCGGAGAAGCTGGAGGCTTCCGGCTACGAGGAGTGGGAGGAGGTGGCGGTTTCATGACCCAGACCGAGACGGAGATCGTCCACGGGATCGGCAGCGACTACGAGGTCAAGTACGGCTTCCACGTACCCGAGGACTATTTCTTCAAGTCCGGCCGCGGTCTCTCGCACGAGCTGATCGACGCGATCTCGTCGCACAAGGACGAGCCGGACTGGATGCGGAAGTTCCGGCACAAGTCGCTCGACTATTTCCTCGCGCGCCCGGTGCCGCGCTGGGCCGCCGACGGCCGGCTCGCCGAGCTCGACTTCGACAACATCTACTACTACATCAAGCCGACCGAGAAGCAGGCCGAGTCGTGGGACGACCTGCCGCCGGACATCCGCGACACGTGGGACAAGCTCGGCATCCCCGAGGCGGAGAAGAAGTACCTGGCCGGCGTCGGCGCGCAGTACGAGAGCGAGGTCGTCTACCACAAGCTGCAGGAGAGCCTCACCGCGCAGGGTGTGATCTTCCTCGACACCGACACGGCGCTCCGCGAGCACGAGGACCTCTTCAAGCAGTACTTCGGGACGATCATCCCGCAGAACGACAACAAGTTCGCCGCGCTGAACAGCGCGGTCTGGTCGGGCGGCTCCTTCATCTACGTGCCGCCCGGCGTCCACGTGGAGATGCCGCTCCAGGCCTACTTCCGGATCAACGCCGAGAACATGGGCCAGTTCGAGCGCACGCTGATCCTCGTCGACGAGGACGCGTACGTGCATTACGTCGAGGGCTGCACGGCGCCGATCTACTCGACCGACTCGCTGCACTCGGCGGTCGTCGAGATCGTCGTCAAGAAGGGCGGACGCTGCCGTTACACGACGATCCAGAACTGGTCGACCAACGTGTACAACCTCGTCACGAAGCGGGCGGTCGCCTACGAGGGCGCCACGATGGAGTGGGTCGACGGCAACCTCGGCTCGAAGATCACCTGCAAGTATCCGGCGATCTGGCTGCTCGGCGAGCATGCGCACGGCGAGGTGCTGTCGATCGCGTTCGCAGGCAAGGGACAGCACCAGGACGCGGGCGGGAAGTGCGTCCACGGAGCGCCGAACACGTCGAGCGTGATCACCTCGAAGTCGATCTCGAAGGACGGTGGGCGTGCCGGCTACCGCGGGCTGCTCGAGGTCGCGAAGGGGGCG
>Ga0209579_10001570_pt1 | contig 18652 bp, 17 predicted proteins | sample Coa_R1_2_FD_187152 | JGI IMG/M metagenome (GOLD analysis project Ga0209579, IMG submission 187152) | Surface soil microbial communities from Centralia Pennsylvania, which are recovering from an underground coalmine fire - Coalmine... | ecosystem: Environmental > Terrestrial > Soil >... | reverse complement strand
TGGGCCTCGGACACGCGCAGGCCAGCAGTTGGCGACGAGAAGCGCGACTTGGTGAACTTTTTCGCGCAAAGAGCGCCGTCCGCGCTGTGCGCCGCGTTGTATTTCTCCTCGTACCGGGCGTACGTTCGATTTCTGGCGGGCTTCCTTTGGATGGACCGCGCGGAAGGGGGTGAGAGCGAGCGCGACGGTTTCTTGCAGCGACCCAGTGCTGCATAGGAGACCTTGCGGGGGGAGAGCAGGAGGTGCGGCAGCGCACTGCGAGCGTTCTTAGTCGTTCGCGTTCGAGGCTTGTAACTCGCTCGTTGGTGATCTTGATCAGAAGTCGCAGGTGGATCCCGTCAGCGCCTGCGCGTGTCCCTTTGTGTGGAGGAGGAGAAGATGAATGTGGCAGGTGTTCTGAACGCACGCACGATCCGGCTCGTGGTCGTCCTGGCTGCGGTCGCCGGGGTTTGGCTGTTTACGACCGGGGTGGCGTCGGCAGCGACGCCGCCGTTCGCGGAGTGCCCGCACGTCGGGGCCGACACGAGTTGCGCGATCCTGATTGAGATCGACGACAACGGCGCCCAGATCCTGACCGACGGGTCAAAGGGTCCGTACGACGGCGTCGAGGACACGCTCGTCGGCGTGCTCAACAACACGACCAGTACGACGATCACGAGCATTCCGCTGACGGGCACGCTCGCGGTGTTCGGCTTCGACGGCGACGGCGCCTGCGACCCCAACAACAACAACGTGTCCTTCTCCCCCGGCCCCCCGGACGCCTATCCGTCGAACTCGGGCCTGAGCGGTCACGGCTGTCTCGACAACCCCGTCGATACGACCGGCTATGGGGGACCGAACTCGCACTTCACGAACATCAACGCAGCCAAGACGTCGGGCACGGTCAACTTCAACGTGCCGCTGGCGCCCGGGCAGACGACCTGGTTCTCGCTCGAGGAGCGGATCACGGGCACCGACATCAACATCATCTCGGGCACGAGCGGCTCGATCAGCGCCGTCGAGGGCAACCAGTTCAGCGGACAGGTCGCGACGTTCAGCTCCACTGACAAGACGACGACCGCGTCGCAGTACTCGGCCACGATCGACTGGGGTGACGGCACGGCCGTGACCCCTGGAACGGTGTCGGGTGGGAGCGGCAGCTTCACGGTCAGCGGCATGCACACCTACGCCGACGAGAACGACGCGACCCAGGCGACGATCACGATCACCGACAAAAGCAACGGCAACACCACCACGGTGCAAAGCCCGGTCAGCGTCGCCGATGCCCAGCTCACTGCTGGGACGCTGAACGTGACCGGCGGCACGGAGGGCGTCAGCCCCGGCACTGCCTCGTTCACGTTCACGGACGCGAACCCGCTCGCAACGACGGCCGACTTCACGGCCACGATCGACTGGGGCGACTCCACGACCACGACCGAGACGGTCACCGGACCGACCGGCGGCCCGTTCACGATCAGCGACAGCCACCAGTACGCCGAGGAAGGCCCCTACACCGTGACGGTGAACGTCGCCGACGACGGCGGCAGCAATACCTCGTCGACCGGGACAGCGAACGTCGCTGATGCCCCGCTCACCTCGAGCTGTGCGGCCGCTGGGACGTCGCCGCAGTCGTTCAATGGTCCGACCGCGACCTTCAACGACACCAACTCGTCCGGGGCAGCGGCCGATTTCACCGCCGGCGTCACGATCAACTGGGGTGACGGCAGCCCGACGACGAGCGGTTCGATCAGCGGCGGCCCGGGCCTCACCCCGTACACCGTCAGCGGCAACCACGTCTACGCCGCGACCGGCATCTACACGATCACGACGACGGTCACCGACGACGGTGGCAGCACGACGACGACCTCGCCCCCGTGCAAGGTAGTCGTGTTCGCGTTCGCTCCGGGCGGCGGCTCGTTCGTGATCGGCGACCTGAACAGCACCGTCGGCACGTCGGTCACCTTCTGGGGTGCACAGTGGTGGAAGCTGAACTCGTTGAGCGGCGGCGCTGCCCCGGCCGCCTTCAAGGGGTTCGCGCTGAACCCGAAGACGCCCACTTGCAACACCGGTTGGAGCACCGATCCCGGTAACAGCGCCCCGCCGCCGGCGGGACCACTGCCGGCCTTCATGGCCGTGATCGTGTCGAGTTCGACCTCGAAGTCGGGCTCGCAGATCTCCGGCAACACACCGCACATCGTCGTCGTCCAGACAAACCCGGGCTACGACGCCAATCCCGGTCACGCCGGAACAGGGAAGGTGGTCGCCCAGGTCTGCTGATCGACACACCGACATTGGCGAACATGGGAGGGAGCGGAAACCGCTCCCTCCCGTTTCTCTGGCAGCGATAGCATCGACCGGAGTTGCGGCCATGGGAGACTCATGACTGCGGCATCGCTCGTTTTTTTGCGTTGCGAGGTAGACCTGGCGAAAGGCGCCGAACTACTGACCCGCGACCTCGCGGGATTTCGCTCAGCGGCGCGGTTTGCCCCAACATGCGACTTTAGGCGGCTACCGCCGGGGATAATCGACAGGTTGGCAGTCTCGTCGCCCCGAGCGGGGAGCGATGGCAGCGGCGACCCTCTCGGCCGAGCGGGCTTTTGTCCGTTCGAGGCTGAGCGTGGGGATGGCCGGCGAGCCATTGGCCAGGCACGTCTTCGCCGCTCACGCAGCGGACACGTCCGGGACCGATGCCGTGTCGACCGTAAGAACGCCTGATACGCGGGCAGCGCTGTGGTCTCGTCTGGCGGAGTTAGGGTCGGACGACAATCCGCGTCTCCGGTCGTGCGGGTCGCCCGGGATCCATGCTCCGGCGGGATTCCTGTCTTCGGTTAGTCGGTTTCTTGTTCCTGTGCCGCCGCGGTTTGAGACGCCGCCTCGGTGGGCTGGCCGAGCTGCGGCGGGGCGGGGCCGGGCGAGTCCCCGGTCACTGAGTCTTTGAACTCACGCATGCCGGATCCGAGCGAGCGGCCGATCTCCGGCAGCCGCTTGGCGCCGAACAAGAGCAGCGCGATCAGGAGTAGAAGGACGATGTGGGTTGGGCTTGTCCAACCGGTCATTTCAGTTCTGTACCTCCTCGTTGAAGTTGTCTCCGGTTACCAGTCGGCGATCGATGGCCGCGGTCTTGTCCCGCGACGCCGCGAAACGGCTCGCCGGGAAATCCTCGATCCTGACGAGCGCCCCGACCAGGGGTCGGCGTGCGGCCACGCTTTTCGTGTCGGGTCGGCAAGGCTCGGCCGGTCTCGATGGACTGTCCGAGTTGCGCGTCCTTAGTGCACGTGGCGTTCGGCGGCATCGGCTGCGCGTGCCAGCGCCATGACGGTCTTGAAGAACTTTGGCGTCTGGCCCTCGAAGAGCAGGTCGGCGGTGAAGGAGTTGATCGTCGCGACCGCGCCTGCGTTCTCGGTGAGCGACGGACGAATCACCGAGACGGGGGGTAGGTTCGTGCGGATGAAGCTGGCGGGCTCCGGCAAGATCAGGTTCGTCTGGAAGTCTTCGCCGCCGAATGGGGGGGCGTTGAGGTCGGGAAACGTGAGGCCCGTTTGCGGGTCGGTGACGCCGGCCAGGGGCTGAGCGGTCGCGTTGCCGCACTTGTCGTGCCAGAGCCCGAAGTGATCGACCTCGACGCCGCCGATGCTGACCACGATCCGCAGCACCTCGAGGCTGGAGACCTTGAGGCTGAGGGAGGTGTAGAGGCTCGCGCCGCCCTGCTCGATGTAGGCGAAGTGGAAGCCGGCGGTGTTGGCGATCGCTTGCATGCGACTCGCGGCGGTACTTTTGGGAGGGACCGGCTGTGAGGTTCCGGGCGGCGTCTCCTTGTCGTTCAAGGGAATCGCCGGCTGGTTTTTGATCGTGATTGCCTGTGGGAACGTTGCGCCGAGATCGGGGTTCTGCGTGCTCCGGTAGCGCGTGTACCAGCTGGTGTCCACGTTTAGCTTCTGCAGATTCGTCAGCCGGCCGATCTGCTGGGCGCCTGTCGCCTCGCTGCTCGGCAGCGTTCGAAACGCGTCCAGGTTGACCTGCTCGGCGCCCATTGACTGCAAATAGGCGTTCAGGAACGCCGCGTGGCTCATCTCGTCGTCGGTGTTGTCCGCGATGTACTGCGGCATGTCGCCGTCGAGGTTCGAGAGAGCAGCCTGATACGACGCGTTCCCGCCGTCGACTCCGCCGAGCTCGTTGTACTGCTGCCACAGATCGGCCTCGATGAGCTCGGCCGCGGCGAGAAACTGCAGGATCGCGACATCGCCATCAGTCAACGTGGCCGTCCTGGCTGCCATCGCTCCGCTCGTGCTCAGCGCAGCGGGAACCAGCGCAGCCGCCCCGGTCACGCCCACGCCCTTCAGAAACGCTCGCCGCCCAACGACACGGTTCCACGCGGAATCGAGACCTTCTGTCGCGGAAACCTGTGGCTCAGCCGCGACAGTCGAGAGTGCGTCTGGTGTGTTGTGCTTCTTCATGTCCGTTGTCCTTTCCGTTCGATTCACTCGGTCGAGTTGGCGTCGAGTCCGAGTTCGTTGGTCGCGAGGGTTCTGCGCGGCTCCGGGCTCGTCGTCGCCCAGCCGGCGAGAGCGAACAGCACGATCGCCAGAGCGTTGGCGGCATCGCACAGATGCCGGCCGCTGGGCGTTCGACGAGCGCGAACGACGTATTCGCGACCCGTCGGGCTCCGCCGTGTCGTAGTGCCCAGAACGAGTTTGGTATGAGCCATCGCCTCTTCCTCCGAAAAGTCCGCAACCATTGGGGCTGCGCGGAAGAGGCGGCCTTGGCCTCGCGCGACGTCGTCAGGAACGTCGCGTCTCGAGGGTAGCAGGACCCCTCCGGGCTGCAGCAAGGGCAACGATCGGCCGTTGAAGAGAACGGCCACGCAGTGCCTTCGTGAGTGCGGCCCCGCGATCCCCTACGCGCGCGTGGGCACCCCGGCGAGAAAGACGACGTAGGGCGAAGTACCCCGGCCCGAGCTGTGAGGACGTACCACGTTGCTGTCGGCCGAACCAGGACTTCTTCGCTGCTGGACTGTCCAGACCACCGTTACTCCGGGAACTTCGAGGCGATGAGCTCGATCCGCTCGATAGTTGGGGTGACCGGATACCGGTTCCTGCCGGAACAGTCAACGCCGCCGGACGCGGCGGCCTCGCTCGTTGACGCGTCCACTCTCCAAGACCGGCGTCGAAAGGCTCTGCCTGGCGAGCTGGGCACTCGCGACGATGGAGTAGCCGCAACCATCAACGGCTCGGTCATGCGGCACCAACCCGCGCATATGAGTCGCGACACAGACGTCGACGACAGCCGCTGCGCTTCCCCCGCCGAACCTAACCCCGCAAACAAGGGGGCCGACGGCCCCTGCGCGGTTGACAACCCGCACTCCATATGAGCGTTCCGGAGGATGCTCCGGCGTGCGGCACTGTTCGGCACGCGTTGCCCGGTCGCTAGCCGGGCTCGCTGCTTTCGGGCAGACCGGCTGGTATGAGCTTTTCGCAGGCCGCCTTCGCGGTCGTGAACCGGGAAGAACTCGTGTCGATGCTCGAGGGAATCTTGAACGTGACCGTGCCGCTCTGGAATGCCGGGTCAGGGAAGTTCGAGAAACCGTGCGAGCGCATGCACGTAGCTGCCTTGAGGTAGTAGACCCGGTCTTGCAGCGGGATCGGCTGGCTGGCCTTCCCGCTCAGCGAGCCTCCGCGTGCGAGCAGGTGTCTGCAGGCATTCGTGGCCGCCTCGGCCTGGGAGTTGCTGACCGCTTGGAATGCGCGAACAACGGCTTGCTTAGGGATCCCTCCGCTGCCAGTGGGGTCGGGGAAGTTCGGTACTCCGTTGGAGCGCATGCAGGCGGAGTAGGCGACCAGTCCACTCGCAGCCGTTGTCGCGGCGCCGTTCGCGGAGGAGGCGACGCTTGGAACCCCGGCAGAGCCCCCGCCGCCGCCGCAGCCGGCCACGAGCAGGGATAACGCGCCAACCGCGCAGACGGATGCCAGGGCGAGCGGACGCTGGCAACGCATAGATCGAACCTTAGAGAGCGGGTCGATCCGCGGCGTCGCGCGCGCGAGGTGTCTTTCGTTTACCGCGCCGCGGTGAGTTTCGTCGGGTCGCCGCTCCCTGGGGTGAGGCCGAAGATCCATCTCCAGCGCGACACGCCGCGTGCCCGGACCAGATGACCCTTGGGCTGCGCGAGGTGAGCCTTGCGCCTGACGCTCGGCTGACCCGCGGGATGTATCGGCGCGCGCGCGGGCTCGCCGTGCAGCTCGTGTTCTTGACGGCGACGCAGAGACCATTCGGAGCAACATCGAGGCTCGGCTCGTGCAGAGCGTTGGGAGACGTCGTCGTGGTTGACGCCGAGACGTTCGCTGAGCGGCTCAGTCCTCGCGGCGCGGACTTCGATGGGTGGTCAGGTTCGGTCCGCGACGGTCACGAGCTGGACTGGCTCCGCCTCGCGTTGCGCGAGCAGGCACGGGCTGACCGAGCGACGCGTTCTTAGGTTCTTCTTCGTTTCCTCTTAGCTTGCTCATCGGCTCCTCTTAGGCGCCGCCGGTGTAACTCATGCTGTGAGCCTCGGGGGGTTCGAGGCGGGTTTGATCCGGCGGAGGCCGCTCGCGTTCGGTGCTCTCGTGTCGGTGCTGCTCGTGTGTGCACCGCTCGCGGGCGCGGCGGACGAGTCGGCGGGCGCGAGCGGCGTCGTTTCCGAGATCGCCTACTCGACCGCGGCCGGAGCGATCGGCGTCGTCGGCGCCGGGTCGAAGGCGTCGCGGCTGATCGGCACCGGCGCCGATCCGCGCTTCTCGCCTGACGGGAGCCTGATGGCGTACGCGGGCACGACGACGCCGGGGATCTTCGTCGCCGACGCCGACGGCACGCACGCGCGACGTGTCACCGACGGGAAGGACAGCTTTCCGACCTGGTCACCCGACGGCCGCTCGCTCGCGTTCGCGCGGGCGAGCGGCAAGCGCTCGTCGATCTACGTCGTCGGAACCGACGGGCGCGGCCTGCGCCGGCTCACGTCGGGGAACGTGCAGGACGGCCAGCCCGACTGGTCGCCGAACGGTGCGCTGATCGCGTTCACGCGCAAGAGCGCGCACGGCACGCAGGTGGTGACGATCGGTCCGAGCGGCGCCGGGCTGCACGTGCTCGTGCCGGGTTCGACGCCGGCGTTCGCGCCGAACAGCGCGCAGGTCGCGTTCACGTCGGCGAAGCAGCAGATCGCGGTGATCAACCTCGACGGCAGCGATCTGCAGACGTTCGCCGGCGGCTCGAGCCCGTCGTGGTCTCCGAACGGGGCGACGATCGCGTTCACGCGCACGACTGGGGGTGGCGCGCAAGCAGGCATCTGGCGGATCGACGCGAACGGCGGCGGGCTGACGCGCATGTCGCGAGTCGCGCTCGCGGTCAGCCTGAGCTGGCAGCCCGAGCCCGGGCTTCAGGACTGGTCGCAGTTCGGCTACGAGCCGGGCATGAGCGACGACGACCCGTCGTCGACGGGGATCACGCTCGCGAACCTCGGCTCGATCTCGACGACGCCGATCCAGGTGCCGCTCGAGGGCACGGTCGATTCCTCGCCGATCTACCTCCAGGGCGTCGAGGTCGCCGGCCAGACGCGCAACGTGTTCGTCGTGCAGACGACGTACGGGCGCGCCTACGCGATCGACGCCGACACGGCGCAGATCCTCTGGCAGTACGCGCCGCCCGGGATCGCAGCCTGGGAAGGCGGCGACGAGATCACGACCGCGAGCCCCGCCGCCGACCCGGACCGGCAGTACCTCTATACAGCATCGCCGAACGGACTGATCCACAAGCTCAACCTCGCCGACGGGAGCGAGGTGACGAGCGGCGGCTGGCCGGTGCGGATCGTCGGCGACCCGACGAAGGAGAAGATCTCGTCCTCGCTCGCGGTCTTCGGCGACGACGTCTACGCGGCGACCTCGGGACTGAGCGAGAAGATCGGCAACGACTTCCCACGGCAGGGACACCTCGTCGCGATCGCTACCGCCACCGGGACGATCGCGCACGTCTTCTACGCCCTCTGCAGCCAGAACACGACGCTCGTGCCGGCGAGCAGCTGCCCGCAGGAAGAGGCCGGCATCTGGGGCCGGGCGCCGGCAACGTTCGAGCCGAACGGCGACATGCTCGTCGCGACGTCGAACGGCCCCTGGGACGGCATCACGAGCTGGGGCGACAGCGTGCTCGAGCTCGACCAGGACCTGCGCCCGTTGCAGAGCTACACGCCGACCGACCAGGCCGAGCTGAACGTGAACGACGGCGACCTCGGCAGCTCGTCGCCGGCGCTCGTCGGCGACCACTACGCGGTGCAGGCCGGCAAGGACGGCCAGCTGAAGCTGCTCGACCTCGACCTGCTGAACGGGCAGAAGCACGAGGCCGGCCCCTACCTCGGCGGCCAGCTGCAGACGATCCAGGCTCCCGGTGGCGGCGACAGCCCGGGCGGCTGCGAGGTGCTCACGCAGCCGGCCGTCTGGAACCGGACCGACGAGCCGCCGCTCGTCTTCGTCGCGAACGACTGCGGCGTCGCAGCCTACGAGCTGCTGACGACGCCCACCCCCCACCTCGTCCTCGATTGGTTCGACGCCCGGCCCGGGACGAGCCCGGTCATCGCCGGCGGCGTCCTCTACGTCTACGACCCCGATCCGGGCGGCGGCGTCAACATCTACAACCCCGATCCCACCGAGGGGCACCTGGGCGAGGACTTCCTACCGCTCCTCACCCTGCCGGTCGGCCTCGGGCACTGGGAGAGCCCGATCGTCGCCGACGGCGAGATCGCGGTCGGCGAAGGAAACGCGAACGACCACCAGACGAGCGGCGTCCTCGACATCTTCCGGCTCAAGTCGAGCTAGCCCGCTTCGACAACGTCGGCAGGACCCGCGAACATCCGTGCACGTGAACCGATGCTGCCGGCAAGCGGACGAGCATGCCGGCGTCGACGAGCGGGCGTAGGCGCTCGGGGCCCGCGTCGCGACCGACGCGCACACCCGGCGATCCGCGAGGCCAGCAGCGCCGGCGCACGCAGCGCGATCGGCGACAGCGCGCTCGTCGACTGGCTCACCGAGCAGGTGCCCGCCGCCGTCGACGCGGCGGGCCGGCGTCGCGGGCTTCGGGCGGTTGTGGTGGGCCGAACGGATTGCCGCTACGCAAACCGCCCGGCCCAACACGGTTCTAGAGCGGCCAGGTCAGGGTGACGGTGTCGTCGCTGTAGTTGCTGTTCTCGCCGCGAGACACGGAGACGATGCTGCCCGTGGCGCCCTGGTAGGCGCCGGTGCCGCCAACGATCACGACGTGGGTGGGCGCGTTGCCGTATTCCTTGAGCTGCGCCATCGCCATCAATGCACCGCCCTTGAGCGCGAACACGCCGTAGCACGGACCTTCGCTTCGCGTGCCGCCACGGGCGACCATGCACGTCGCTTCGAGCCAGCCTGCATGCGCGCCGGATTTCGTCAACAGCTCGGAAGTGAACGCGAACTCGTCCCCGATCAACGGCGGCGCGTTCTGGCCCTGCCTGGGCGGGTTGTCGATGAAGTTGAAACCGGCGTCCTTCTCGACAAGGTGAAACGTGAGGCTCTTCTTGGCGCTGGGGGCGGTCGTCGCTGCCGTGGCCGCGCTGACTCCGAGCACGCACACCGCGATCGCTACACCCGTGGTTGCGAGCCTTCTTCTCATTGGCCTGCTCCTTATCGTGTGGTTTGACGACCGACCCGGTACCCGGTTCGCCCGGCATGCACACGTCGCTGAGATCAGACCACGCAGCGCTAGCCCCTGTTCGGCAACCCGTAGAAGCGCTGGTTGGCGTTGATTAGCCCAGTTCAGCGGGTCGAGGCGAAGCGCCTGCCGTCCGGTCGCTCTTCCGCCTGCAGCCGCCCTCGTCCGGCTTGCAGGTTCGTTTCGCCTCCACGGGCGGGACCGGCGAACATCCGTGCGCGTGATCGACCTGCACGTCCACATCCTTCCCGGCCTCGACGACGGTCCGCGCTGGCTCGACGAGTCGCTCGAGCTCGCCCGCGCGGCCGTCGCCGGCGGCACGCACACGCTCGCCGCGACGCCGCATGTGCGCAGCGACTGGCCGACCGCACCCGAGGAGATGGAGCACGCGGTCGAATCGCTGCGCGCGCAGCTGGCGGCGGCCGAGATCCCGCTGACCCTCCTCACGGGCGGCGAGATCGCGTTCGACGCGCTGCCCGAGCTCGACGAGGCAACGCTCAAGCGTTTCGGGCTCGGCGGCAACCCCCGCTGGCTGCTGCTCGAGACGCCTTACTCGGGCTGGCCGCTCGGCCTCGACGATGCGATCGCGGAGCTCGCTTCGCACGGCTTCGCCGTCGTCCTCGCGCACCCGGAGCGAAACGGCGACATCGCCGCGCGCCCGGAGCGACTGCGGCCGCTCGTCGACGCCGGCATGCTCGTCCAGCTGACGGCAGCGTCGCTCGACGGCCGCGCCGGCCCGCACGCGCGGCGCACGGCGTTCCGGCTGCTCGACCTCGAGCTCGCACACGTCGTCGCAACCGACGCGCACGCCCCCGCGATCCGCGAGACCGGCATCGAGGGCGCACGAAGGGCGCTCGACGACGACGCGCTCTTCGACTGGCTCACCGAGCAGGTGCCCGCCGCCGTCGTCGCCGGCGAGCCGATCCCGGCACGGCCTCCCCGCCCGACGCGCCGGCTCGGCTTCGCAGGCTTCGGACGCTGATGCGCTTTAAACGGGCGGCGCCGGCTTCGGCGGGGGACCCGGCTCGTTGTGGATCGTGATCGTGACGACTTGGTCGTCCTTGTCGATATCAGCGCTGTTGTCGGGGCTCGTACAGCTCAGGAAGAACGACTCGTCTCCCGTCTCCCCCGTCGTGTCGGCGTTGATCAGGCCGGGGAAGTCCATCGGCTCGGTCGTCTCCCCGGCCGGGATGGTCACGGTCTCAGTCTCCGTGTTGTAGTCCTCCGGCGCCGTCGCGTTCTTTGAGGCGTTCTTATCGTTGCCGTCTTCCGTCGTGCACTGGATCGTGACGGGCGCGACGGGCGTCACCTTATCCGGCTTGATCGTGAGGACGAAGTCCACGTCCTGCGTGCCGGACGTGGGCGTCGCCGTGATCTTCGGCGCGTCGGGGTCGACCTCGATCGTGCAGCGCTGGTACGGCGCCGTCGGGCCGCACTGGTTTGCGTATTGCTTGTCGGCCGGTTTGTTGTCGTCGAACTTCAGTGTGGCGACCGTCTTCTTCTTACTCGCCGCCGTGAGCTTCGGCGTCGGCGCCGTTAGCTTGCGGACGATGCGGAAGAAATGCGTTGCCGAGCCGTCGGCGAGGCCGATGACGCCCGCGGAAGCGCTCGCCGCGAGCGCACCGCTAATCAGGGCGCCGGCCAGGACGAGCCGCGTTCTCGGGCGGAACGAGCGCCGCTCGGCGCTGGCGCGCGCGGCGAGCTGGCGGACGAACGAGGAGGGGGCCTCCGCGCGTCGCCCGCGGAGCCTCGCCTCGAGGTCGGAAAACTCATCGTGCTTCCGGAACCGCGCCACCGTCGCCCTCCGTTCGCCGCTCGTCACTCCCTATACGGCCGCCGGGCGCCGGACCCTTACAGGCGCTCACTCGAGAGCGACTCCGGCCGCTCGCCCGGCCCAGCGGGCCGGGCCTCGCTCGCCTCGAGCAGCTCCCGGAGCTGCGCGAGGGCGCGGTGGAGCGCGACCTCGACGGCGTTCGTCTGAAGGCCGAGCACTTCGCCGATCCGGCGCGCGGTGAGATCGGCGCCGTAGCGGAGCGCGAGCAGGTCCTGTTCCCGCTCGTCGAGCTCCGCGATCGCGGCCGCGAGCGTCAGCCGAGCGACAGACCGCTCCTCGACGCTCGTCGTGTCGGCCACGTCGGGAGGCTCGGCAACGGTCTCGAGGCGGCTCGCCACCGCCTCGCTAACGCAGCGCCGCGCGATGCCGAGCAGCCACGCTATCGGCGAGCCCCTGCCAGGGTCGTAGGTCGCGCGGCCGCGCAGCGCCCGCTCGAACACGTCGCTCGTCACGTCCTCCGCTTCGGCGCCGTGGCCGATCCGGTAGGCGACGTAGGAATAGACGCGCCGGATCAGCGGCTCGGGGTTGGCCAGCGGATCCCGAGGCATCAGCCCGCCTTCCCGGAGAGGTAAGCCTTCCACGATGCGATCTCGGGACTGAGCGGATTCAGCTTCGTCGCCTCTGCGAATGCGTGCCGCCGCTCCGACCCGCTCGAGGCGACGGCGAGATCGAGCCAGATCTCCCAGCTCTGGTGGTCCTTCGCGAGCGCGCGACGGAAGCTGACGAGCGACGCCGCTCGCTGCCCGCTCGCTGCCTGCGCCTCGCCGAGCAACTGCCACGGCTCCGACGACCATGGCGCCCAGGAGCGAGCCGTTCGGGCCTCGGCGGCCGCCTTCGACCACTTGCCGGCGCTCGCTGCGTTCTGACTCGCCGCGATCGCCTGGTTTCCGCGCAGGCCGACGAAGGCCGCCGCGGCGCCGGCGGCCATGAGCGCGACCAGAGCGCTGCGCCAGGCGGGCCGCAGCGGCCTGGCCGTCGCTCGCTCCGGAGCTGCGGCCGCCAGCAGCCCGGCGCCGCAGAGGAGCGCCGCGACCGTGACGGCCGGCATCTGCCAGTCCCAGTCGACGACGGCGTGGAGGAGGAACGCGACGTAGGCGCCGGCCGCCGCCGGAACGAGCTTCCGTCGGCGCGCGATTACCGCGGCCGCGAGCGGCGTCACGAGCGCGATCGCGAGCAGGCCGAGACCGATCGGCCCCAGCTCCGCGAGCGTCTCCAGGTAGAGATTGTGGACGTTGAGGATGTGTCCCTCTTGCGTTCTGTACTCGTTCCAGTAGCGCGCGTAGCTGCCGGCGCCCGCTCCGAGCCAGGGGTGCGCCTCGTACTCGCGCCACGCGACCTTCCACTGGGCGATGCGGCCAGTGGAGCTGAGGCTGAAGAGCCGATCGTTCAGGTTGCCGTTGCTGACTGTGTGACCCGGGCCAACGAAGCTGTCGTAGAGCTTGCGCGCGATAGTCGGCGGCGAGCCGTAACGCTCGACCGCGGCGGCGAAACCCCCGGCTACTGCGACAACGAGCAGTGCGGAGTACGCGTAGCGCACTAGGGTCGGAACGCGGACGACTCTTTCCAGCAGACGGTAGGCGAGCATGACAATCGCGGCGGCGAATGCGAGTGCGGCGAGCACTATCGCCAGTCGACCGCCGGCTTGCTCGGCCGCCGAAAGCCGGGCGTCGATGTTCGTGAGCGGCGCGGATCGAGACGCCTGCCAGACGGCGACGGCTGGAAACACGGCGAGCACCGCGAGCGCCGTCACGGCCTCGAGCCGCTGGCGGTCAAGGGCCAGCATCACCAAGACGCCGGCCGCGAGCGCGAGCCAGGCGCCGCGGCTGTACGCGAAGTACACGGTCGTGACGAGGACGACGGTCGCGGCCGCGCCGAGCGCGCGCCCGACTGCGCTCCTTCCCCGGATTGCGAAGCCCGCGGCGATCAGCGCTGCGATCGCGGCGTAGATGCCGAGCGCGTTCCAATAGCCGAGCGGCGCCTCGAGCCGGTAGCCCGCGATCGCATCGAAGAGCCCGATCCGTTCCGGAAAGAGCCTTGTCAGCAGGCCGTAGCAACACACGAGCGTCGCAGCCGTGCACGAGCCGGCGAGCAGCGCCCGCATGTCACCTGAGCGCACCACGAGAAGCGCCCCGTACACGACACCGACGTACGCCAATGTTCGCTGGCTCTCAAGCAACGGCTGGGTGGCGGAAGCGCTCCAGCCGGCCGAGGCGAACCCCCACAACGCCAAGCCGAGGAGCGCGGCAGGAAGGACGGCCGCAAGCGGGTCGAGCCGCACAGCACCGCGCGCGACCAGCACGATGGCGCATAGGGCAAAGAGCAGGAGAGCCGTCCAATCCCATGACGTCGGCGCGTAGCCACCGTTGTCGGCTCCGAGCCACAGCACGAGGACGAAGGCGAACAGCCAGCCGCCCGCCCGGCGGGCCGCGTCGCTGCCGGCACGCGTCCAAAGGCGAGCGGGAACGAGGCCGAGATCCGTCCACCGAGGCGTGGCGGCAGCCCCTTCGCCGGCCGCAGGCACGCCGCTACCTCGTGCCCTGCGGCGGGGCGCGACGTTCGGCCCGCCTGCGACCTACCTCGCAGCGCGCCGCCGCAAGACCGTTGGTGAGCGAGGGGCTAGGCATCTCCCCGATCTCACACTAGTACAGGCGTCTGAAGCCGCATACGCCGCCCTTCGCCCGTGCCCGCACTCCATTCGCGAACCGGCGACGCCGGCGCAGCGAGTGCACAATGGACACGTGCTCGCGCGGTCCGCCCGCGGTTCGATCGCCGTCATCCTGGCGAGCGTCGGTCTCGTCGGCTGCGGCGGCTCGAGCGGCTCGGTCGGTGGGAGCGCCGGTCGCGTCCGCGACTTCGCGGCGGTCGAGGTGGGCCAGACGCAGCTGCAGGTAGCGCCGGACGGACGCTCGGCGGTGCTGCGGGTACACACCGATCCGCCGACGGTGTGCGCCGTCGCCTACGGCAGGACGGCCTCGCTCGGCTTGATCGCAAATGACCCGAGCATGGGCGGAACCGCGATCACGCGACACATCGTCGAACTGCGCGATCTGACGCCGAACACGACCTACCGCTACCGGCTGACGGCGACCGACGCCGAGGGCAGCGTCTTCCAGACCCGCCGTCTCGAGAGCTTCAGGACGAATCCGAGCAAGGCGTCGAACGCTGCCCGCCCGGACATCGCAGTCGGCGCGAAGGTGGTCGCCGTCAGCTCGCAGTACGGCAGCGGTTACGGGGCTGCCAACGCGGTCGACGGGAACCTCGCGACCGAGTGGTCGTCGGCCGGCGACGGCGACCGGGCATATATCACGATCGACCTCGGCGCCGAGCGAAAAATCAGCGGGGTCGCGTTCGTGACCCGCGGCATGTCAGACGGCTCGGCGATCACGCGAACGTTCGCGGTCGTGGTCGACGGCAGCCGGCGATACGGTCCGTTCCCGGCCGGCACGCGCGCCAATCTGCAGGTTGCGAAGGTCTCGTTCACGGGCCGCCGGCTGCGCTTCGAGGTCGTGACCTCAACCGGCGGCAACACTGGCGCCGCCGAGATCGAGGTGTTCGCCGGCTAGAGGGGCGCGGCTATGAACCGCGGTGTATCGTGGCTTGTCTCAGGCACGTCGCGAGCGTACGATCGTTCGACCAGTGTCCCACGGGACTCTGTCGCGGCAGGAGGTCTAAGGCGATGCGAAGGAAGCTGATCACGACCGTGCCGGTCGTCGCCCTGGCGGTCGTCGTGAGCGCGACCGTCGCGCTCGGGTCGAGCGAGCAGACACAGTCGCCGCACGCGGCCACGAAGACCGTACAGGTGTCGACACGGTCGATAGCCAATCTCGGCCGCGTCCTCGTCAACAGCCGCGGGCTCACCCTGTACATGTTCGTTCCGGATCAGCGCCGACACGTCACGTGCATATCGACGTGCGCGCGGGTGTGGCCGCCGCTCGGTCTCGCCGCCGGCGCCAAGCTCGTCGCCGCGGGCGGCGTCAAGCAGGGGCTGCTCGGCAGCGACCCCAACCCGGCCGGCGGCCGCGTCGTCACCTACAACCGCTGGCCGCTCTACACCTACGCCGGCGACCGCAAGCCGGGCACGGCCACCGGCCAGGCGCTGAACCTGAACGGCGGACTCTGGTACGTGCTCTCTCCTGCCGGCGGCCTGATCAAGACCAAGTTGCAAATGCAGGACTCGGGCTCCACGAGCGCACAAGCGGCTTCGACGGCGACAACCCCGGCATCCACGCCGACGGCGCCGACCAGTCCCGCACCGGGAGCAGCCGGCGGGGGCGCCGCGCCGCCGCCGTGTCCGCAGCCATCCATGTTCGCGAACGGCCCCGGCTGTCCTGGACAATGATCGCGCCCCTCGACTTCGCTCCCTAGACCGGCTCTCAGCCCGTCGAGGCCTGCTTGACCACCTTGGTCGACGACCTCGCCTGCGAGTCATCCGCTTACGTCGGTCGAACGAACGGGCAGCGCGTCCGCACGCACCAGCGTCCGCGACACGGTCACGAGACCTTCGAGCACGAGCGCCCCCAAAGTGGCGAGCACGATCGCATCCGCGTGCGGCGGCTCGACAAGCTTGACGCCGCTGAGCACGAGGACGCAGCCGAGCGGCAGGCGCAGCGTGCGGTCGGGAACACGGAGCGTGAGCGAGCTGCCGATCAACACGCCCGGGATCGAGCCGACGAGCAGCGCGCCCACCGGCGAGATCGACGTTAGTGGCTTTCGGCGCGCACACAGGAGACTTTGCCCCGAACAGGTGGCGCGGCTGAAAGCCGTAATGGGTCCGTCCTCTTAACCTGCTGGAATTGGTTGGCGCCTTCTGGTGCTGCGACCGGTGGAAGTCGGGCTGAGTCCGGCGGGGGCAGGGAGACCGCTCGCAGCGTGAGGGTCCAGTCATGACCGAGCCGCGAACTCTGTAAGCGCTTCCCCGACCTCACGGGCGAAGCGGACAGCCGAGAACGCCTCCGCTCGCTGACGAGCGTTCTGCCCCATCGCTGCCGCTGCTTTTCGATCGATCAGAACTCGCTTGATCCCGTCCGCAAGCGCGATCGCATCTCCGGTGCGAAACAGGACCCCGCTCTCACCGTCCTCGATTATCTCCAGCGGTCCGCCGGTGTCACTTGCGACAACGGGCCTTCCCATCGCCATCGCCTCGACCACCGAGATGCCAAACGGCTCGTCGTATGCGGGATGCGCGACGACATCCATCACGCTGAGCAACGCGGGCACGTCCCGTCGGAGACCGGTAAACACGACCTTGTCGCTGACGCCCAGCTGTCCCGCTAATTCCAACAGTTCGCTTCCGTAGTCGAGCTCCGAGAAATGCGGACCGCCGACCACAAGCGCGATGGTCTCGGGGAACGCTGTATGCACGTGAGGCAGCGCCTCGATCAGAAGATGTATGCCCTTCCAGCGTTGCAGCCTCGCCACGACGCCGACCAGCGGTACGTCGGGCCCAATGCCGACCGATCTTCTTACCGCTCGCAAATCCGGAACGGAGGCGGAGCGAAACCTGTCGAGGTCGACGCCGGGATAGACCAGCCGCGTCTTACGCGAGGGCCAAAGCGCCTCCTGGCGGGCCTGCCCCTTCTTGGAGACGGTCAGAATCCCATCGGCAGGAAGCACGTTGATCGCCCGATCTGCGAGCGAGCTGCGGCTCGGCACCCCATGCTGGTACCAGACGGCTGGCTTCCCGGCTAGCATCGCTGCAGGCGAACCGTAGAGGTGCGCCTTGGACATCCACGAGAGGACCACGTCTGCCTCCTTCGCGAGACGCGCGACGGAAGCGACCGTCCTGACGAATCGATGGACGTGCCGAAGTCGGCCCGCGTCGATTACCACCGTGTCGACCCCGAGAGATCTCGCATCGTCGACCAGAGGCCCGCGCTCGAAGACGACGACCTCCCAGATCACGCCGGTCTGTCCGGCGTGCCTGAGCAACTCGACCAGCAAGACCTCGGCGCCGCCTCGCTGTTGGCCGAGCGGCATCAGTACGAGTGCTCGCACACGAGAAATCGTATGCGCCGGTCGCAGGCCCGCTGGTCATAATCCCGGATTCGTTGTACGAAGTCGATCCGGGCCAATTCGACGGCAAGCGTCGCTGAGTGCGCGAATTCGCGGAGATGTACCTCTTCGCAAGACCCCGATTTGACTGCTTTATTTGCCGGCCGTTTCGCGGTTGTACGGCTGCGGGGTCATCACAAGCCAGGATTGGTCCGCTTGTCCGCGCATCTCGTCCATTGCGATCGCGAGTTCCTCGGCGGAGAGCCATTCTAGGGACGGCGGCACAGCTGACGAGCCGTGGTGGATGACATTGACGTCATGGGTCGGAGCAAAGCGCCGAATGAGATCTGCGGTCACACCCGGAACGACGTGATCGTGGGTTTCGACAAGCAGGGCTGAGCGAGAAGGGACGCGAGAAGGGTTAAGGAGAGCGTCTTCGCCTCCCTCGATATCACACACGATCAGCTGAGTCTGAGACTTGAACGCACGGCACCGTCCGAAGACGTGCACGCGGCTCGCGACGCCGTTCTGCTGGGCGAGACGCGAGGTCATCACGCGCGCCTCCTTCGCGATGTCGTACGCGAGTACCTCTGCCCCTGGAAGCCGAAGCGCGAGTCCGACCGCGTAGTAGCCGTCGGCGCATCCGACGTTCGCAACGCATATCGGACCGGTCGCGATTACCTGCTCCAGAGCATCCTGGAGCTGATGCTCGTAGACACCCGCAAGCTTGGCTACTGGGCTTGCGATGCTCTCCTCGAAGTCCTCTGGAAGCAGCAGGCCTGAGAAAGGTCCAGCGGCGACCGATCGCCCGAGAGTTGCGCTGACCTTCCTCGCGACCTTCGGCACACCGCGCGCGGCGCGAAACTGCCGCTCGTAGCTGATCGCTCTGCTCGCCGCGAGATTAGGCATCAGCTTTCGGGCGACGTGCCTGGCCGCAGGATGCACGAGCACATCGTTGCACCTCGTATAGGGCGATTACCGCGTGTCTCGACTGCCCGGCGCTGCGATGGGTGCTGTCGCGCTGGTCATGGGTTCTGGGTTACTCGTGAGGAGCTCCGCGCCCTTGACGGTCACGTCCCGTAGCGTGGTGTAGGAGCGTGTCGGACGGGGCCGGGTAGTCCGGCCACCGCGGCGCTCAGACTCGTCGGTCCGACCAAG
>Ga0209579_10001569_pt1 | contig 18663 bp, 12 predicted proteins | sample Coa_R1_2_FD_187152 | JGI IMG/M metagenome (GOLD analysis project Ga0209579, IMG submission 187152) | Surface soil microbial communities from Centralia Pennsylvania, which are recovering from an underground coalmine fire - Coalmine... | ecosystem: Environmental > Terrestrial > Soil >... | reverse complement strand
CAGCTGTCGAAGGACGAGTATCCCGACCCGGCGAACCCCGGCCACGTGCTCAAGTTCGGCGAGGTGGTGAAGAAGGGCCTTCAGTGGCTCCTTTCGCACCAGGACCCGGAGGGTTGCCTCGGCGAGCGCGGCATGAAGTACATGTACAACCACACGACCGCGGCGCTGTGCCTGTCGGAAGCGTACGGCATGACGGCGTCCCAGCCGCTCAAGGAGCCGGCTCAGAAGGCGATCGACTTCGTCGTGGCGGCGCAGAACCCCGGTAAGGGATGGCGCTACAGCGCGAAGTGCGGCGACAACGACTCCTCCGTGACGGGCTGGGCCGTCATGGCGCTCAAGTCGGCCGAGTTGTCCGAGCTCAGCTTCCCGAAGTCGGCGTATGAAGGCGCCCTCAACTGGTTCAACGAGGCGACGGAGCAGAACGGCTACTACCAGGTCGGCTACAACGCGCGGTCGACGGGCAAGGTGTACGTGCCCGGCAAGAACGAGCAGTTCGACCACCATGCGTCGATGTCGTCGGTGGCGGTCATGTCCCGCATCTTCATGCAGAAGAAGAAGAGCGAGCCCGCGCTGGGCGCGGTGAACCTGCTGGTGGCGGACCTGCCGGAGTGGAAGACGAACAAGATCGACTTCTACTACTGGTACTATTCGTCGCTGGCCCTCTTCCAGTTCGACGGCCCGGAAGGCCCGATGTGGAAGAAGTGGAACGAGCCGATGAAGAACGCGCTGGTTCCGAACCAGCACACGGCCAAGGACGGCTGCAAGAACGGCTCGTGGGATCCGGAGAACGAGCGGTGGGGCGCGGAAGGCGGCCGGGTATACGCGGTCGCGATCAACGCGCTGACGCTGGAAGTCTACTACCGGTATGCCAACGTGTTCGGCGGCACCGGCGGAGCGAACAAGAAGTAAGCGAGTTCGAACGGTCCTGGTGCCGTAAGGGGTCCTATTCCGGCCTCCGGGCCGGATTCTCCTTTTCCCTGGAGCAAATCGCATGGCGGCGAAGCTCTCGTCGGTAACCGCCTTCACGGCGGCCCTGCTGGTGTCCTTGACGGCCCACGCGCAGGACGACTCGGATCTCGCGCGGGCACTCGCCCAGCGGGGCTGGTTCGATCTGGCGGAAGAGATCTGCGACCGGCTGGACAAGGGCGCCGGCCGGAGCATGGTCCCCTTCATCCGGGCCGAGATCAAACTCGGCCAGGTCGACCGGGAGACGGAATACGCGAAATCTTCCGCCGGTCTGGCGGACGCGGTCACCCTGTACAAGAAGTTCCTCGACGACAACCCCACCCATCCGATGGCGCTGGAAGCCCAGACGAACATCGGCTGGATCCAGGCCCGCAAGGGGAGCCTGGCGATCGAGGCGATCGAAGTGGAATCCGACGCCACCAAGCACGCCGATCTCCAGAAGCAGGCGATCCAATCCTATTCGGACGCCGAGAAGTTCTACCGCGACACGATCGAGAAGCTCCGGAAGGAGAAGAGCGACCGGGCGCAGGACGCGCTCATGGACGCCCGCCTCGCCCTTCCCCGCGTGCTGATCGACCACGCCAAGATCTCGTCGGTGGACGACGCGAACAGGAACAAGCTGCTCACCGAGGCCAAGACCCTGCTGGTGGACTTCGAATTCGACTACGGCGACCGGCCGATCGCCTTCGAAGCGATGCTCGAGGGCGGCAAGTGCCTGACGGAGCTGAAGGAGTACAAGCAGGCGGAATCGAAGCTGAGGGCGACCTTCGCGCTGCGGAAGCGCCTGGCGGAGGCCAAGCTCAAGCCCAACGACTACCACAACAAGATCATCTACGGGGCCTACATCGCGCTCGCGCAGTCGCTCCAGAAGGCCGGCAAGCTGCCGGAGGCCAAACAGTTCGTCGACGGGATCCTCAAGGAGGACAAGACGCTGGAGAAGGAGTGGGCCGGGCCGGCGCTCAAGCTGGAGAAGGCCGAGATCCTGTTCAAGATGAAGGACATCCCCGGCGCGATGGCGCTGGCGAACGACGTCATGGGCAAGGATCCCAACGGCCGCTGGGGCTTCATCGCCAAGGACAAGATGAAGCGATGGGGCGAAGGCGGCGCGTCCATCCGCTTCTCCCCGGACCAGATGATGACCGCGGCCGACTCGTCGATGGACCGGGAAGTCTTCCGCGACGCCCTTCGCGATCTCCGTCGCGTGATCGAAGCCTGCAGCACCGAGGCCGAGCGGCAGAAGTACCAGCCGGCGGCCTACTACAAGATGGGCCAGTGCTTCCAGACGATGAAGCGCAACTACGAGGCCGCCCTGGTCTACGAGAAGGTCTTCACGCTCTACCCCAAGGATGCCAACGCGGCGAAAGCCTGCTACGAGGCGGTGCGCTGCTTCAACGCCGAGTTCGTCCTCTCGGGCGACAAGCGCGACGACGACCAGAAGGAGAAGTATCTCGGGGTCCTGGCGGCCAACTGGCCCAAGGATCCGGCGGCGCGCAACATCAAGTTCGTCCAGGCGGAAAAGACGGAAAAGACCGGCGACCTGAAGGGCGCCGCCGAGCTCTACCGCCAGGTGGGCGAGGACGCGGAAGCCTACGAAAGCGCCCTGGTGGCCCAGGGCTACTGCTACTACGCCGACGCGTCCAAGAAGCACGACAAGAGTCCCAAGGATCCCGCCGTCCAGAAGGAAGTGAAGGACGAACTGCGCCTGGCCGAGGAGGCCTTGACGAAGTTCCTCGCCCGGGCGGCCGACCCTTCCAAGGCGCCCAGCCAGCCCGAACAGCAGAAGGCGCGCGTGGGCCTCATCCAGGTGGCCAATCAGCAGCTCGCCTACATCTACATGCACGAGTCGGTGGGCAAGACCAAGGAAGCCCTGGAATTCCTGAGCAAGGTCGCCAAGGACATTCCGCCGGACGACGAGCGCATCGCGAAAATCTGGGCCACCCAGATCCAGGCCTACCTCGGCCTCAAGCAGCTCGACGAGGCGATCAAGGTCCTGGACATGATGTTCGACAAGTTCCCCGACGTGGCGGCGATCGCCCGCGCCTGCAAGTCGGTCGCCATCAAGCTCGACGAACAGACGATCGAAATGACGAAGGCCAAGGCGGACCAGGCGAAGATCAACGAGAACCTTCGCAGGATCAGCCGGTACTACGCCAAGTGGCTGAACCTGGCTCCCGCCCTCAACATGCGCATCACCATGCAGGACGTGCTCTCGGTGGCCGAGACCCTGTACATGATCGCGAAGCAGATCAACGGCCTGGACGAAAACTCGATCTCGTTCCTGGACCTCAAGGGCAAGCCGATCGCCGAGCGCCAGTATTTCCTGGACGCCGCCTTCGTCCATGCCCTGCTGACGGAAGGCAAGGTCGGCAAGCTTCCGGACCGCGACAAGATCGTCCTGATGACCCGCCTGGCCCGCTGCTACAGCTTTATCGCGCAGGACGCGGACGGATGGAACAAGGCCAAGGACCAATACGAGAACATCGTCAAGGCCTACAAGCTCGTCACCCCCTCGGGAGTGCTGGACCCCACCGTCCTGGGGCAGCACCGCGAACTCCTGGGCGTCTATGTCGAGGAAGGGTACGTGTTCGCCGAGCTCGGCAAGAAGGACGCCAAGCTGAAGTTCCAGTTCGACAACGCGTCGACCGTGTTCAGCAACGTGCTGCGCGTGGTCCAGCAGTTCTCCGAACCCTGGTGGCAGTCGAAATTCATGGTCCTCCAGGTCCTTTTCGACCGCGGCGCCGAGGCGGACGTGAAGCTGGCCCAGGTCGGCATCGAGAACCTCGAGCGGACGAACCCGAACTTCGACGAGAACAAGTACACCATGAAGGAAAAGTTCCTGGAGCTCAAGAAACAGATCAACCAAGTAATGGGGACCTCAGGCAAATAACCGGCGAAGGCGGAAGTTGGGCGATTTTCGCGTCACTTTTTGGGATAATCGGGGGCCCGGGGCTGGGGGGAAGATCGCCTGAACGTCCAGGAACGCCGGGTATGGGATGAAGGACATCAGGATCCTCCTCGTCGAGGATGACCGCGAAAACTGCCTCATGCTGAAGGAAGTCCTCGGCAAGTGGGGATACCAGGTGACCGAGGCCTACAGCGGAGAGGAAGCCCTGGACCGGAGCCGCAAGGAGGCGTTCGACATCGTGCTCACCGACATCCGTATGGCGCAGACGAGCGGACTGGACGTGCTCCGGGAATTCCGGCGGAGCCATCCGCGCACCCAGGTCATCATGATGACCGGATTCGGCTCCGTGGACACCGCGGTCGATTCCATGAAGGGCGGCGCGTTCGAGTACATCTCCAAGCCCTTCAAATTCGACGAGATCAAGCTCACCCTGAAGCGGGCGATCGAGCAGCTGCAGTCCCAATCGGAGGGCGGCACGGTCGCCCGACCCGACGTCGGCGCCCCCGTCCTCTTGGTGGGCCATTCCCGGTCGATGGCCGAGATTTACAAGACCATCGCCCGCGTCGCCGTCGGCAAGAGCACGGTGCTGATCCAGGGCGAAAGCGGCACGGGGAAGGAGCTCGTGGCACGATCGATCCACGCCCATAGCGACCGGGCGTCCAAGCCGTACCTTGCGATCAACTGCGCGGCCGTGCCCGAGGCGCTCCTCGAATCGGAGCTCTTCGGCTACGCCCGCGGGGCCCATAGCACCGCCACCACCGACAAGCCGGGACTCTTCGAGCTGGCCTCCGGAGGCACCCTCCTCCTCGACGAGGTGGGCGACATGAGCCTGACCCTCCAGGCAAAGCTGCTGCGGGTGCTGGAGGATTCGGAAACGCGCCGGCTGGGGGACACGCGGACGGTCCGGACGGACGTGCGGCTCATCGCGTCGACGAACAAGGACCTGGCGAAGCTGATTCGGGAGGAGAAGTTCCGGTCGGACCTGTTCTACCGGCTCAACGTGGTGTCGATCACCCTGCCTCCCCTCCGGGAGCGCAAGGAGGACATCGCGGGCCTGGTGGAGCATTTTCTTCGCAAGTGCAGCTCGGCTGCGCACAAGACCGTTGCCGACGCGGCCTCCGACGTTCTGGCCGCGTTCCAGGCCTATTCGTGGCCCGGGAACGTGCGCGAACTGGAAAACGTGATCGAGCGGGCGGTGATTCTGAACTCGAAATCCAGGATCATGCTCGAGGACTTGCCCCCGACGGTGAAGGCGCCCCAGCCGGGCGGGAACCTGTCGCTCGAGGAGATGGAACGGCGGCACATCGTCCAGGTGCTTCAGGAAACGAGGGGCAACGTCAAGGCCGCCGCGGGGGTGCTGGGCATCGACCGGAAGACCCTCTATCGGAAGGCGGCGGAGTACGGCATCGACATCGTCCGCGAGTGAACGAACCCGCTAGCAACGGAGATCGGCAACCATGGGGCTCCTGAAAACGAAGCGCGACGGGAAGCTGGTGGCGTACCGGCTGGACAAGCCGGCGGTCATCGTCGGCAGCGGCGAGGCCTGCAACATCCGCGTGGCGGACTCGAGCTGCGTCGCGCGCCACTGCCAGATCCTCAAGATGGAGAACGGCTTCGTTCTCCGGGACATGTCCGGGGACGTCGGCACGTTCGTGAACGGGAAGAAGGTGAAGGAGCATCTCCTGTCGGACCGGGATCTGATCCAAGTGGGCAAGGAGCGCTTCACGTTCTCGATTTCCGAGGGCGAGAATACCGCCCGGGTGGCCGTCAGCGTCGGACCGGGAACGGCCACGGCGCCCGCTCCCGCCAAATCGGGCAATACGGCGCGGGTCGCGGCCGTGCCGGCCAAGTCCGGCAACACGGGCCGCATCGCCGCCCCGGCCGCGGCACCCAAGACGGAACGCGCGGAAGCGGCCGGCCGGAACACCAGCCGCATCACGGCAGCCCCGGCGCCCGCCGAAGGCTCGGGCCGGGCGACGCAGCGCGTCAAAGCCGCCACCCAGCGCACCGCGACGGTCCAGAAGACGACCGGCGCCACCCGGAAGATCACCGCCCGCAGCGCGTCGGCGATGGGCTACCAGACCCAGCGCTCGACCTTCGCGCTCCCCTCGACTCGAAAGGGGAAGATCATCGCGTTCGGCGGCGTCTTCCTCATCCTCGCCATCGGCGGCATCTTCTACGGGATCAACGCGAACAAGGTGAAGCCCGACGAAGTGAAGGCGCTGATGTTGAAGGAGTGGGACACCGAGGTCAAGAAGCTGAAGCCCGACCAGGTGGTCGAGATGGACGGGGCGATCGAACGGATCCTCGCCGAACACGAGCCCGTCCGCCGCTACGTCAACGAGTTGTACACCAAGTTCGAGAAGGAACACATCAAGGTCCACCAGAGCGCGGCCGATCTGAAGAAAGCCGCCAAGGACGTCAAGCCCTTCCTGGACAAGTACGCGGCGACCAAGGCCAAGCCCGCCGAGCTGAAAGCCCAGGCCCAGACGCTGTATGACGAGTGCAAGTCGCACAACGACAACTATGGCGGCACGGTCTTCGGGACCCAGCTCCAGGACATCCTGAAGGAGCTGCAGGTCATCCTGTCCGAGACGGGCCCGACCTGGGAGCAGGGCATGGTCGGCCTCCAGAGCGAAGTCCGCTCGGCCGCCAAGAAGGGCGATTTCGTCGGCGCGACCAAGACCGTCAACGATTACGGCGAGAAGTTCAAGGAGAAGGACGTGCTGGAGCTCTTCAAAAAGCTCACGGAGCAGCGCGACTTCCTCAAGCGCGAATCGGTGGCCTTCGTGAACCGCGAAGCCGTCAAGTCGCAGAAGGACCTGGCCGCCGAAGGCGCGAAAAAGGACGAGATCAAGAAACACCTGGAGTCCTTGAAGCCCGGCTTGGAGGGCTACAAGGAGGCTCTGGAGAAACTCGACGCGGCGATCGCGGGCGTGGGCAAGTAGTCCGGTTTGGGGCAGGGGCGAGCCAGAGACGAGCAGGTGAACATGAGACAGGGTATGGACCGAGGGAACAAGGGGACGGACCGGCGGGGCACGTCGCGGACCTCGAAGCCCGACACCTCGCGCCGGGTGGCGCCGGCGCAGGGAGGACGTCCGTCGACCGGTCGCATGAACGTGCAGGGCGCCGGCACCTCCCGGGCCGAGCAGGCCCAACAGCGCGGTCAGGGCCAGCCCGCGGCGCCGGCGGACAACAAGACGATGCTCTATGTCGGGATCGGCGGCGGCGCCCTGGTCTTCGCCCTGGTCCTGGCGTTCATGGTCTCCGGAGGGGGCGATTCCGGCAGCCAGGGCGGCGGCGGCCCAGGCGCCCAGAAGATGGTTGAGCGGGCGATCAACGAGGCCTCCAAGGCCTACCAGCGCGGCGAGTACCGTACGGGCCTGGACATCTGCGAACGGGCCCTGTCGGAACCGGGCGCGCGGAAGGCCAGCAGTTTCAACGCCCTCCAGGCCCTGTCGAACCAGCTCCGGACCCAGGTCAACATGGACCGGGACGCCCAGCTCAAGGTGGCCGATTTCCGGAAACGGATCGACGCGGCCGTTGCGGATCAGACGGCCATGGCCAAGGCGCAGGGCTTCTGGACGGAATGCGACTCCCTGATCGGCCAGTACGGCGCGACGACGTCGATGAAGCAGCTCAAGGACATCAAGGAGGACCTCCGGCGCTGGTTGGCCACGGAAAGCCAGGGGAACTGGCAAAAGGACTACAACGTGACCAAGTCGCGCATCGAGAAGTCGTTCCTCAACGAGGGCAAGTTCGCCGAGGCGATCCGGGAATGGCAGCGCTTCGGCGAATCGTCCGCCCAGGACCCGCTGCTCCATTCGAGGGTCGAGCAGGAGATCCGGACGGTGAACCAGTCGGCGCAGGCCTCCGCCGAGAAGCTGGTGGCCGACGCCGGCACCGGGGCCGACGCCCGCTCGAAGCTGGAGGAAGGCCAGCAGCAGTTCAACGGGACGGCCGGCCAGGCCGTCATCAACAAGGCCCTCAAGAATCTCAAATAAGCCGCGAGGAGACCATGAAACTCGGAACGACGGGAGTTTTTGCGGCCGCGATGGCGCTCGGCCTGGCCGCGGCCGCCGAGGCCCAGGACATCATCCGCCTCAAGAGCGGCACGGAAATCAAAGCCAAGATCACCGCGATGACGTCCCAGAGCGTGACGTACACGGAGGCCGGCGGCAAGGTCAGCACGGCCAAGCGGGAGGATGTCGTCTCCGTGGACCTCGGGGACAAGCCGCCCAGCCTCGTCAAGGGCGACCAGGCCCTCGTCGAGTCCAAATACGACCGGGCGATCGCCAATTACGCCCCGGCGCTTGAGGAGATCCAGCAGAAGAAGGCCCGCGACCTGCACACGCAGTTCGTCCTCCTGAACTGGGCCCAGGCGCTGAATCAGAAAGGCTCCCCCGCCGAGGCGCTCGAGATGTACCGCCGGCTGAGGAACGAGTGCAAGGACTGCTGGCTGCGCCCGGAGTCGTTCCAGCGCTCCATGGAAATCGCCAAGGCCAAGGGCGGAGACGCCTATGAGAACATCCTCAAGGAAATGAAGACCGAGCCCGAACCCGTGGGGAGCCAGGCCGAGCTGGAGCTCGCGAAGATCAAGTTCGTCGCGGGCGATTTCGACTCCGCGCGCCCGCTGTTCGACAAGATCTCTTCCAATCCCGCCTCGCCGTACTCGGGCGATGCAAAGCTGTGGAGCCTCCGCTGCATCCGCGGGCTGAAGAAGGTGGACGAGCTGGAGAGCGCCTGCACGCGGATCCTGGGGGACAAGGCGGCAAGCACCCCGGGGCTCCTGCAGGCGGCCGGCGCCTCGCTGGCCGAGATCCAGCTGAAGAAGAACGAGAAGGACAAGACGAAGTGGCGCGACATCCTCATGATCTGCCTCCAGTCGATCGCCCAGGGACCGCCCTCCGGGAAGGATGAGGCGGAGGATTACGTGCTTGCCCTCATGGTCGGGGCGAAGTGCTACGTCCTGATCTCGACCGACGCCGAGAAGCCCGAGGCGAAGGAAGAGTACAAGAACCGCGCGATCGCCTACTATCGCGAAGTGCAGCGCGGCTTCTCGAGGACGACTCTGGCGGAGGCCGCCACCAAGGAACTGGTTGCCCTGGGCGCCGAGGTGCCGAAGGATGCTCCCCCCAGGGACCCCAAGGGTCCCAAGTAAGGATTAGGGAGAATCAACGCCCATGAGCGCCTCTGAAAACCCCGCCCCGCCCGGACCCGGACCCCGCACCCGGCCCGGGAGCGGCCTTCCGGCCGCCAAAGGACCGCGTCCGCCCCGCCCGGCCCTGCAGCCGCCCGGCCCCTCCGCCTCCAGCATGCGGCTGCGCAAGCTGCTCATGCTGGGCATCATCTTTACCTGCCTGGCCCTGGTCGGCATGATCGGCTGGCGCCTCTGGCAGCGCATGCATCCCCACGAGAGAGACATCATCGACGTCGCCGCGGATTTCGAAAAGGCCATGGACATCGGCAAGGGCGCCAGCAAGGACATCTTCAGCATCCAGACGAAGGTCTGGGGTCAGGGCAAGGACCTGACGCCCGAGGACTTCACGACCATCAAGTCGAAGCTCGTCGAGCTGCGCGACTGCCACGACAAGCTGAAGGACCTCCTGGACCTCATGCACGCCCAGCATAAGGACGACTCGGCCGAGCACGCCGCGATCGTGCCGAAGTGGCTCCAGGTCAAGATGTGGATCCTGGATGCCTCCGATCTCCTCGACAATCCCAAGCCCCCCGAGTATGGCGGGCTCAACATCCCGATGTTCCAGACCTCCGAGAAGATCCGGAAGGGGCAGGAAGAGCTCAAGGACATCAACACGACGAAGGACGAGATCATCAAGCGAAACGATCCCGAAGAGATCAAGAAGACCCGGAAGAAGCTCATGGATCTCCGTGAAGCCTTCCGGCTCCATTCGACGAAGCTCCAGGAGCTCGACAAATACGTGGCCGAAGGGTTGGCTCGTCCCGACCTGACCAACAAGGACGTCATCGAGCTGGAGCAGCTCCGGGACGACGCGAACAAGGCGCAGATGGCGGTCAAGGTGACGGGGACGCTGATCCAGCAGTTCCCGGAATAAGTCGGGGCCCGGAACGCGGGGCCCGTCAGGGGTGCAACAGGCGGCGAGCCGGTAACGGAGGATATTTCCATGCCCAAGTGTCCGGAGTGCAATGCCAACGTCGGCAAGTCGGACGCCGCGTGCAAGTCGTGCGGCGCCGAGCTGGGGGAACTGGCGCCTCCGCCGCCGCCCAGGCCTCCCAGCAGCGCCTCCCAGTACGGGATCATCATCGGCGTCATCGTGGTGGTCGCCGCCCTGCTGATCTTCATCTCCGGCGCAATGGGTTCCAAGAAATGCCCGGAATGCAAGGGCAAGGGCACCTGGATCTGCGTGGTGTGCAAGGGCCAGACCCCGAAGTGCGTCACCTGCAAAGGCAGCGGCAGCGATCCGCAAACCTTCTCCACCTGCGCGACCTGCGGAGGCAAGGGAACCGCGCAGGTGTGCTACAACTGCAAGGGCACGTGGAAGAAGGCCTGCCCCAAGTGCGGCGGAAGCGGCACCGTCAACGAATAGGCGGGCCGCGGCGCCCCCCTTCTCCTCCCGCCGTGGATGGGGTAAAGTGGGGCTGAGATGCTCGGGCAGAAACCGGTTCGTGCGGTCGGGCTGAATCTCGGTCTCCGTCTCTACTTTGTCCTCGTCGCCATCTTCCTCCCCACCTTCCTCTCGTACTACGTCTACACCATCCGGACCATCGAGATGCTGCACGAGACGGAGGTCGAGGATGTCATCCGGATGACGGCCCAGCGGGTCGAGGACTGGGCGGCGGTCTTCGGCACGCTCGACGCGCCGGGGGGGAAGGAACGCGAGGCGGTTTCTCTGGAGCTGCGCCACATCGTTTCGGAACCGAACGGCATCGAAGGCCTCGCCCTTTTTGCCCTGACGGCCGAAGGACTGCTCTCGCCGGTCGCATCCCACGGGCCCTCCGCCTCGGGGAAGCCGGTCGCCGAGGACTCGGACGCCGTCATCCAGGGCCGGCAACAGAAGATCGACATCCTCCGGGGCGAGCGGCAGGTCCAGTCCGTCTCCGTGCCCGTGCACGTGAAGAACGAGATCCGAGGCGTCCTGCATCTCGAAGTCGTGCCGACGAAGATCGGGTTGGGCCAGCGGATCGGGGAGGTGAAGGCCAACCTGCTGCTGGGTGCGACGGGCCTGGTTCTGGCCGTCGGATTCGGAGTCGCTCTCTTCTTCCAGTACGCGGTGCGCCGGCCGATCCGACAGCTGACGGAAACCATGGAGAACGCGGCCGAGGGGAACCTGAACGCGCTCGTGGACATTCGGGCGGGTGAATTCGGCTGGCTGGCGGCCACCTACAACCGGATGATGAGGCGGCTCAAGCAGAGCGTCGACGAAAACCGGACGCTGTTGGAACAGATCAAGGGCTTCAACGAGGAACTGCGCGCCAAGGTCGAGGCGGCGACCGCCGAGCTGGCCGCGAAGAACACCCAGCTGGAAGCGGCGAACGAACGGCTCCTCACGCTGCAGCGACGGCTGACGACGCTGGAGAAGCTGGCGACGCTCGGCGAAATCTCGACGATCATCGCCCACGAGCTGGGGACGCCCCTGAACGCCATCTCGGGTCACCTGCAGCTGCTCCTGTCGGACACTGTGTCCGATCCCGCCATCCTGTCGCGGCTTCGGGTGATCGACGGCCAGGTGGACCGCCTGACGGGAATCGTGAGGGGGGTGCTCAAGGCCATGCGCGTGCCCCCTCCCCACTACAGCCCGGTGGACGTGCGCCGCGTGGTTCGCGACGTCATGGACCTGTTCAGTCCCATGGCGGAAAAGCGCAAGATCTCGGTCCACTTGCGCCTCGAGGAAAGCCTGCCCTCGCTGCAGGCCGACGCCGACCAGCTGCAGCAGGTGTTCATGAACCTCTTCTCCAATGCCGTCGATGCGATGCAAGAGGGGGGCGTCCTGTCGATTCGGGCGCGGATGGTGCCGGAGTCGGAGTCCGGCGGCGTGGGCGACGCGACGGGCTGCGTGCGCATCGACATCTCGGACACCGGGGGCGGAATGGACGAGGAGACGGCAAAGCACGCGTTCGAGCCGTTCTTTACCACGCGGAACGTGGAGACCGACGTGGGAGTGAGCATCGGCCTGGGGCTGGGCCTGTCGATCTGCCGCCAGATCGTGAAGAACCACTACGGCGAGATCGCCGTGCGCAGCGAGCGGGGCAAAGGCACCGAATTCACCCTGCTCCTGCCGATTTGCCCGCCGGCCCTGAAGGCGGCGGTGTCGGCTCCCTGAGCGGGCGCTCCCAGGCCTGATTCTGGGGCCGGGATTCCGGTTTCTTCGTATAGTAGACGATCATCATGCTCGCCGAGCAGAAACCGACCCACGTCCGCCACGGGGTGGTCGCGTTCGTCTCGATCCTGGCGGGCATCCTGTATCTCGACCGGGTCTGCATCTCCAAGGCCGCCCCGCTCATCGCGGCGGAATTCGACCTCACCGACACCCAGATGGGATACGTCTTTGCCGCCTTCACGTTCGCGTACGCCATCTTCGAGATTCCGGCGGGCTGGATGGGAGACCGGCTGGGTCCCCGAAGGGTGCTGACCCGCATCGTCCTCTGGTGGTCGCTGTTCACGGCGCTCACCGGACAGGCCCGCGGATTCCTGTCCCTCCTCGTCATGCGCTTCCTGTTTGGGGCGGGCGAGGCCGGCTGCTTCCCCAACACGGCCAAGGCCTACTCGATCTGGCTGCCGCCGGACGAGCGCAACCGGGCACAAAGCTTCCTGTGGATCTGCGCCCGGTGGGCGGGAGCCTTCACCCCCTATATCGTCTATCAGATTCTCCAACTCCCCTTCATGACCTGGCGCCGGACGTTCCTGGCGTTCGGAGGCCTTGGATTCCTCTGGTCGGGCATCTTCTACGTCTGGTTCCGGGACCACCCCCGCGAGCATCCGGGCGTCAACGAGGCCGAGCGCCAGCTGCTGGAGGTGAACGCCCGTCACTCGGAACGCCACGGAGACGTGCCCTGGAAACGCTTCCTTGCCGCGCCGACGACCTGGCTGCTCTGGGTCCAATACTTCTGCTTCAGCTGGACCTGGTACTTCTATATCTCCTGGCTGCCGCGCTTCCTCGACGACCGCTTCCCCGGTCAGATGAGCCCCGGGATGAGATCGCTGTTTACCGGCGTGCCCCTCTTCCTGGGGGGCCTGGGATCCTTCACCTGCGGCTTCATCGCCCGCTGGGCGGCCAGCTCCTGGGGCGGCCCCTCCAGATCCCGAAAGCTTCTAGCGGGCGGAGGCTTCGCATTGGCGGCGGGCGCCCTCCTGGTCACCCTGCCGCTCCACCACATGGGACTGGTCCTCACTCTGTTGGGCGTCTCCTGCTTTCTCGCGGACTTCGTCATTCCCGTCTCCTGGGCCGCCTGCATCGACGTCGGAGGGAAGTTCTCGGGAACCTATTCCGGCAGCATGAACATGATGGGCAACCTCGGGGGCGCCGCGGCCACCGCCACGATCGGCCACCTCCTGGACCTCACCCATCGGAACTGGGACCTGGTGTTCTATCTCTCGGCAGGAGTGTTTGTCGTGGGCGCGGCCTGCTGGACCTTCATCGACCCGGTGACGCCCATGGACGACGCCGCGCCCCTGCCCCAGGCCGCCTAAGCGATGACGCCCCCCGACACCGAGGCCCCGGGCACGGAGCGGAGCTCGGCGCTCGCCCCCTTCCGCCATGGCGATTTCTCGCTCTACCAATTTGCGCGCAGCCTCCTGATCGTCGGCGGCCAGATCGTCATTGTCGCCCTCCAGGTCCAGGTTTACGCGCTCACCCAGAGCAACTACCACGTGGGAATGATCGGGCTGGCCGAGTTCCTGCCCAACATCCTGATGGCGCTTCCCGCCGGTCACGTCGCCGACCGCATCAACCGGCGCGGCATCATCATGGCCTGCGCGCTCGTCAATACCCTCACGATCTCGGTCCTGGCCTGGCAGGCCACCCAGCCGACTCCGTCCCTGGCGGTGATCTACGTCGCCTGCAGCTGCTTCGGACTCATCCGAGCCTTCAGCGCGCCGGCGGGCCACGCGTTCCTGCCCGCTCTGGTTCCGTCGTCGAGCCTCAAGACGGCGATCGTCTGGCATCTCATCGTCTTCCAGCTCGGCACGGTGATCGGACCGGCCATCGGAGGGCGCCTTTACGGCACGAACAATGCCCCCCTGGCCTACGAGGTCGCCGCCGGACTCTTCGCCGCCGCCTTCGTCTCCATCGCGCTGCTCCGCGGCCGGCCCCAGGTCCGGCCGGACCAGGAGCCGTTCGAGCGCGCCGTCAGCGCCGGCATCCGCCATGTCTTCAGGGACAAGCGCCTGCTCGGCGCCCTGTCGCTCGACCTCTTCGCCGTGCTCCTGGGGGGCGCCACGGCGCTCCTCCCCGCAATGGCCCACGAGTTCTTCCAGTCGGGATCCAAGCTGGTCGGCGACTTCCGCAGCGCCAATGCCCTGGGGGCCGGCGTCATGGCGATGGCCATCGCCTTCCGTCCCTTGAAGCGGCGGATCGGCGCCTGGCTGTTCGGGGGCGTCGCGGTCTTCGGACTGGCGACGCTGGCGTTCGGACTGTCCCGGACCCTGCCCCTCTCCATGGCCCTCCTCTTCGTCATGGGCGCCGCGGACATGATCAGCGTCACCGTTCGGCACACCTTGATCCAGGTCGGCACCCCCGACCACATGCGGGGCCGCGTCAGCGCCGTCTCGATGGTGTTCATCAACGCCTCCAACGAGCTCGGCGAGTTCGAATCGGGCATCACCGCGCACTGGTGGGGGACTTCCCGGGCCATCATCGTCGGCGGGATTGGAACGGTGCTGGTCGTCCTCGCTTGGGTCGGACTCTTCCCCCGCTTGCGCCAGGCCGACCGGTTCGAAGATGAGGCCGCCGCCGGCACTCCCGAGGGCGCCTGACGGCCGCGGTCGCGATTCCTAGGCAATCCTCCACCCACCCTTTCCTGAAGCCTCCGGGTGCAGCGCTTCACCAGGGGGTGCCTGTGGGGAACTGAAGAACCAGAGCCCATGGACCGCTCCTTCGACGAAACGTTCGCCCTGGCCCCGCATCACGCCGCCGCACCGACGCGCTGATCCGTCATCTCCTCTTGTACGAAGCGACGGGACGACCTATCCTCGGTCCTCGGGAGGAGCCTCATGGCGGGTTCGTTGCTGCTTTGCGCCGTCGCCGTGGCCACCGCCGCCGGTGACCCTTGCCGGATCGAAGTGGTGGAGGCGGGAACGGGCTGGCCCGTCCCCCTCGTCGAGTTGCGCACGGTCAATCAGGTCCGCTTCGTGACCGATAACGCGGGCGTCATCGCCTTCGACCTCCCGGAATTCATGGGCCGGGAAACCTGGTTCGACGTCCACGGCCACGGGTACGAAGCGCCGAAGGACGGCTTCGGATTCCACGGCTTCCGGCTGACTCCCGAGCCGGGGAAGACGCTGAAGGTCGAAGTCCGGCGCACCATCGTCGCCAAACGGCTCGGTCGCCTGACGGGGGCGGGCCTCTTTTCCGAATGCCAGAAGCTCGGCAAGGACCTCGACTGGAAGGAGTCGGGGATCGTGGGCTGCGACAGCGTCCAGAACGCCGTCCACCGCGGCAAGCTGTTCTGGGCCTGGGGCGACACCCTGGTGGCCCGGTATCCGCTGGGTATTTATGACATGACGAGCGCCACCACCCCGGTGCGGCCGCTGGCATCTTTCGAACCGCCGCTCCGGCTCAAGCTGGACTATTTCACGGACGACGCCGGGACTCCCCGCGGCGTGGCCAAGATGCCGGGCCCGGGGCCGACCTGGGTCAGCGGCTACGTCAGCCTCCCCGACCAGTCGGGCACGCCTCATCTCTGCGGCACGTACATCAAGGTCAAGCCGCCCCTGGAAGCCTATCAGTCCGGCCTCTGCGTCTGGAATGACGACACGTCGGCATTTGAACTCCGTCGCGTCCTGTGGACGAAGTCCGAGGCGTCCCCCAAACAGCCTCCCTCGCCCGATGGCCATCCGGCGTTCTTCAAGGACGCCGACGGCAGAGCGTGGGTCTACTTCGGCAATCCCCTGCCGACGCTTCGCTGCCCGGCCACCTTTGAAGCCTGGCAGGATTCCTCCACCTGGGAGGTTCTCAAACCCCAGGAAAGCCTGACCTCGGCGGCCGATGGAAAGCCGGTCAAGCCGCACTCGGGCTCGGTCGCGTGGAACGGATTCCGTAAGCGCTGGGTCACCGTGTTCATGGAATCCTTCGGGAAGCCGTCGGCCTTCGGAGAGCTCTGGTACGCGGAATCGGAGGCGTTGACGGGGCCCTGGGGGACCGCGGTCAAGGTGCTCACCCACGACAACTACACGTTCTACAATCCGAGGCTTCATCCGGAGTTCACGCCGGCGGAGTCTCCGGTGCTGATCTTCGAGGGGAGCTACACCAAGGAGTTTGCCGACCGGCCGCCTCCGACGCCGCGCTACGAGTACACGCAGCTCCTCTACCGCCTCGACCTCGACGACCCGGCCCTCCGGCAGGCGCAGAGCCGTTGACCCTCCACCCCCCCCTGTGCTAGTAATCGTCCGTCCCCCCGAGAGGTGAGAGATGGGCCGTTCCTGGATCGCGGTTCCCGCATTGCTGATTGCCTGCTCCTGTGGCGGCGGAGGCGGCGCTCCGCCGCCGTCCGTGAAGTCGGACAACGAGGAAGTCCAGGGCCGGCGGGAGGAAGTCAAGTCGGCCGGGGACTCGCCGGCGGAATCCCCCGGCGAGGTGCTTCGTCTCCTGAAGGCGATGGACGATCCCGACCCCGAGGTGCGCTGGCGGGCGGAGTTTGCCCTGGGCCGCGTGGGACCCCGGGGCATCAAGTCCCTGGCCTCCGCCCTCCGCAACGAGAGCCCCAAAATCCGCTTCGCCGCGGCGTATGTGCTCGGACCCCAGGGGCGCCAGGCGAAGGACGCGATTCCCGAGCTGATCGACGCCCTTTCCGATCCGGAATCGGGGGTGCGCGTCTGGTCCGCCCACGCGCTGGGCGGCATCGACGCGGACGATCCGCGCGTCTCCACCGCCTTGACGAAATCCCTCCGGGATACGTCCCCCGACGTGCGCCGCGTCATCCTTCCCGTCATGATTCAGCGGGGACCCCGGGCCGCCGGCGCCGTCTCCGCGCTGACGGATCTCCTCCAGGACGCCGAAGTCTTCATTCGGGTGATGACGTGCCTCGCATTCCGCCAGATCGGCCCCGAGGCCAAGGCCGCCGTTCCCGCGCTCATTTCCCGCCTTTCCGACCCCGATGCCGAGGTCCGCGCGCGGGCGGCCCAGGCGCTCGCCAAGGTCGGTCCCGACGGAGTGCCCGCCCTGGCCCGCGCGCTCAAGGACGGCGACCCGAACGTCCGTCAGACGGCGGCGGGCATCCTGGGGTCCTTCGGCGTCGAGTCCAAGGGCGCGTCGGCGGAGCTCGCGGACGCCGCCAGGGACGGGGACCCCGGCGTCCAGAAGGCCGCGGCGCTGGCCCTCAAGCGGATCCAGACTGATGCGGGGGATGCTCCACCCGTACGGGGAACGTCGTTCCTCGAAGCCCCGGAGGTGTTGGCCCGCCGCCGTGCCGGATACCAATGGGCCAAGGTCGGGCTCTTCCTGCACTGGGGACTCTACTCCGTTTCCGCGCGCGCGAAGCCCGGCCAGGTGGCCGAGGCGGCGGTGGAGAACGACCGGATCCCGGCGAAGGAATACGAGCGGCTCGCCTCCAAATTCAGAGCGGAACAGTTCAAGCCCGAGGAATGGGCCAAGCTGGCGAACGACGCGGGGGCCCGCTATGTCCTGCTGACCGCGAAGGCCAGCGACGGCTTCTGCCTCTGGAATACTCGGCTCACGGATTACAATTCCACTCGATTCGCCGCGGCCCGGCGGGATCTGCTCGGGGACCTGGCCGCCGCCTGCGAGAAGGAAGGGGTCAAGATCTGCGCCTCCTATTCCCTCCTCGACCACCACCACCCGGACGCCCGAGACAATGTCCCGGCGTATGTCGACTTCGTTCACGGCCAGGTCAAGGAGCTCCTGACGAGCTACCCGCTCTGGGGCGTCTGGTTCGACGGAGACACCGGCCATACGTTCGACGAGTGGCGAGGCGACGATCTGATGACCCTGATCCGCCAGACCCGGCCCGCCGCCTTCCTCAACGACCGCCTCGGTGCAGGAATGCGCGGCACGATCACCGGCGTGGACTTCTATACCACGGAGCCGGAGCTCTCGGCCGCCTCCCTGCGGCTCCAGGGCCGGCCGGTGGCATGGGAACGCCGGTGGAGCTTCGGCGACAGCGCCGGCTATACCGAAAGCCCCGACCCGCTCAAGAGCGGCAATCGCCTGATTCTCGATATGGTCGACGTGGTTTCCCGGGGTGGGAACTTCGTGCTGAGCGTCGGCCCCCGCCCGGACGGGACGATCCCGGAGCCCCTCCAAGCGCGACTGAAGGTCCTGGGATCCTGGCTGCAGAAAAACGGCGATTCGATCTACGACACCGAGCGCAGCCCCTTCAACGGTCCAATCCCCGCGGGCAAAGTGACCTGCAAAGGCACTCGGCTGTTCGTCTTCCTGGAGGAGCTTCCCCGGGACGGGATCATCACCCTGCCGGGCCTCAAGACCAAAGTACGCGAGGCGTGGGTCCTGGACGGCAAACGCGAGCTCAAGGTTCGGGACACCGGCATCCAGGCTCCGGATCTGATCGAAGGGTCTCCAGTCACGGTCGTGGGGATCGAGCTGGAAGGACCGCCCGACGTGGCCCGCTGAACCGTCCTA